>Ga0316197_10000007_pt1 | contig 352366 bp, 315 predicted proteins | sample OudBiesiAoxic_MG_FD_204939 | JGI IMG/M metagenome (GOLD analysis project Ga0316197, IMG submission 204939) | Coastal sediment microbial communities from Oude Bieten Haven, Netherlands - site A oxic | ecosystem: Environmental > Aquatic > Marine > Coastal > Sediment | place: Netherlands...
CAGTTTTGATGCCCTTAGCTGCTTGTTTAGCGAATGCTTCTAGTTCTTTTTTGTTCATGTTCTACCTTCCATTGACCCACGTAGGGTACTGATTGAAAGGTAGTTACACAAAATTATTTACAGGCTCGTTAAAAATGGCAGCACTAGTGATACCAACGCTGGCTATTGAGTTTGATACTCTATTACTCAGTATCAAACTTATTATCTTCCAACACCTAAGCAGGCATTATACCTTTTATAAACTCTGCAAACGGCACAGCGTTACTATCTACCGAAGCATTCTCTAGCGCATCAAGGTACGCGGTACGCTCTGTTACAGGAACAATTGTCCAGTTATAGCCTCCGAGCAAGAACATAAAGTTCATCAAAAACCTACTAGTTCTTCCATTTCCATCCGGGAATGGGTGTATGTACCCCAAGAAGAAATGCCCCAGTACAGCTTTTACAGCAAAATTCGGTTCGCTGACAATAAGGTCTTTCAAAGCACCCATACAATCCATAAGCTGTTCACTCTGCGGCGGCATATGTCTCGACGTCCTGATTATGATCGGTCCCTTTCGGTAACCTGCCAAATCACGATCATTAATGATCCCTGCTTTAACGCATGGTTTGAATAACGACGTGTATATTTGCGTAAGGCTGACATCAACAAGGTACGCAAGATCTAAATCGTCTGCGCCTTCATCATACGCTTCTTCAATAAGACCACGTAGCGCTTGAAAAGCCTCGTAGTAGCCTCTTGCTGCTAGAGCATCTTTTTGCTGCTTATCGGCTTCAATATGCTCTGTGTCCCACTCCCCATTCGCTACCCGATTAATAAGCTCTTCGGTAACAACATATCCTTCGATAGAAAGAGAGTGGTATGCATCCGAGACGTACACCTTGTCCACTGAATCCAGCAGTTCATCAAGCGGGCTTTGAAAGAAGTCTGTAACTGCTGTGTCAGCGAATACCTGTTCAACATCGTCGCGGAGTTTTTGCCAAAGCAACCTCACTCGTATAGCTGCAGCAGACTCTTGGCGCTTATTACCAATCTTAACTACTGGCACTTCAAATGGGTTCTCTGCTTTAAGCGGTCCCAAGCCGACTGCATTAATTATATTTGTGAGGTTGCGAGAGTCGGCCTTTCTCCCGATTTCCAAGTAAGCTCCAATCAAACGATTGGCTGATTGAACATTCTTAGTTACCAGTAAACTACTGGCGACAGCATTAACGTCAGATTTACCCATTGCGATTTGTACGGCCAGAGGGTTTGAGCGATAAATGGTTGGCGCCAGACCTGCTAATGCAAATTCCAAAGAAAGAACGTTCACACCATTAAACTCAATAATTTCAGTCGGCTTATCTGACTTCTTGATCACCATCAGGCTCATATCATTTGGTAAGAGAATGTTCTTTGTAGCCCCCTCACTGGTAAACACTACGAGCTGCTTTGGCAGAGAGTTGTTTGCCGTGTGTATATCGATCGATGCCTCTGGATTTAACCAATAATCATCACCATAAGACTCTTTCAAGTATTGGCCAATGAACTGCCAAATTGACTGATACCAGAGTGCTGATTCTCCAGCTTTATCCACGGAAACATCTGCGTCAAACAGGTACCACCCACGAATGATCTGTTTTAGATATCCTTCACTGACTAAAAGTGTCCGTGTAGTGGGCTTGAGGTTACTACTATTAACTATGTTTCCAGATCTTATCGCAGCTGCTTCTCTAAGAGCATCAGCTAATTTTTCATTACCAGTCTTTGCCATAACAGAGCCCTTGTCTTGGGTATATGCGTTAGTCAATCGAAATAAACTACTTTCACTTACGCAATTGTATCACTTTTATTTACGCACTTAAACTGCTCTCATTTACGCAAAGGTATCGCTTTCATTTACACAAATCAATTACTTTTACTTACAAGTAAATATTAGTTCTAGTTACGCAATTAGAATGCTTTTATTTATGCTTGTTGATTGCCCTCTTACACGTAATCTTGATTTAATTACTTGATATTTCTGGGTAATCTGACTGCTCGCTAAATCGTCATGTATGCTTGGTTCTACTGTGTCTGATTTAATGCGTGGTGAAATAAAGAATCATCACCTAACTATCTTTTGTGTAACTCATGGCATTAGCTTATGTATCTAAAATTCTAAACTAGAGGCATACTCTGGCAATTCGGCTAACAAGGAATGGGGCACTTTCGTGTTAGCGGCTTAACCAAAGGAACCTCAATCGAAGAGAAAAATAACCCTGTGTAGATACGGCCGCGAGCTTCCAAAAAAGGGAGTTTTTGGCAGAGCCCACATGGATGACTCATTTGCAATCAAGAGCCGGCGTTTCGCAGGAGTATCTGCACATACGTCGTTAATTAACATCCATGTGATTACGACATTTGTATGTCCCTATACAGCACCCGCCGGGCAGGCGTTAGGTTGCAATGAAGGGACAAGCTTCAATAACAAATCCCAACATCAAAAAGCTGGGTTCCGGCTCAAAAGCGCTACCGGAATGACGGTTATATCAACAGAAAATGTAATCAGCCTTCATTTGAAGGCTAACAAACTTGGGCTCAGAACGATCACTCTAAGCCGTAAATGGACATTTTGTCGCTGGCTGGCGTTAGACTGGAGAGGTAATTCCCAGTTCGAAGAAGTTAACTTAACCGACTATTGTGGCAGGCTGGCCCTTATGGCTTGATAGCATTTTGGGTTTTAAGTGAATTGTGATGATGAAAATTAAAATGAATAAGTGGATAGCGACCACACTATTATTAACGCCTTTGATGGTTAACAGTGCTCCATTAGAGTTCAGGGCGGCGGGAAGTTTAAAGTCTGCGATGACAGAGCTGATTAGCGAGTATCAGAAAATTACGCCTGTTGAGGTCGAGGCTCAGTTTGCGCCATCGGGCTTACTCAGAAAACGTATCGAGCAGGGGGAGCATGTCGATCTGTATGCGTCGGCAAATATGAAGCATCCCTTAGCCTTGAGAGAGGAAGCAAAAGGTGGCCCTGTGGTCATGTTCGCCCGCAATAAACTCTGCGCTATCGCGCAGCCTGAAGTAGCTGTTGATAGCGTGACACTGTTGGGTAAATTGCTCGACCCGAAAGTCAGAGTAGGTACCTCTACCCCTAAAGCCGATCCTGCAGGTGATTACGCCTGGAAGTTGTTCGCTAAGGCTGACAAACTCTCATCAGGTGCGACATCGCTTCTGCAAGATAAAGCGTTGCAGCTAACTGGCGGGCCCGATAGTGCTAAAGCCCCCGAAGGGAAAAATCCTTATGGCTGGGTGATGGCAAACAAGCGTGCGGATATCTTTCTGACCTACTGCACCAATGCCGTTTTGGCGCAAAAAGAGGTGCCAGCGCTACAGATTATCTCGGTTCCTGAGGCCCTCTCGGTTGGCGCTAACTATGGTCTTATGGTGTTGAATGGGGATAAGGGCGAAGCGTCTGATTTAGCGATGTATATACTTTCTGAAGAGGGACAGCAGATCCTGGCAGGTTACGGGTTCGATGTGCCGTTAATGCCATAGTTTATTAAGCTGGTGTTATTGCAGCAGAGTTGAGCCCTTAAGTGTTTCGCTTAGGGGCTCATCTGAGCAAAGAAAGTGTCGGTTAATTGAGTAAGAAGAATGTCGCTAAGCCTAAGAAGGCAAACAGGCCGATAACGTCGGTGACGGTTGTGAGTACCATCCCTCCGGCGAGCGCAGGGTCTATATTCATCTTCTTAAGCAGTAACGGAATACTTGCTCCGGCAAAACCTGCTACTGTCATATTGATTAACATGGCGCCACCAATTAAGCCTCCCAGAGCTATATCACCTTTCCAGAGCCATATCGCCAGAAAGACTAAAACGGACCAGAGCACGCCATTAAGGAAGCCGATGGCGAGCTCTTTTCCTATTAACCAACGAGAGTTACTTTGGCCAATCTGTCCCAGTGCAATACCACGAATAACCAGCGCTAATGTCTGATTACCGGCAACGCCCCCCATACTTGGCACTATGGTCATCAAGATGGCAATGGTAGCGAACTGCTCTAATGTACCTTCGAACATATTGCTGACTGAGGCTGCTAACAGTGCGGCGAACAGGTTAATGGTTAACCATAGAGAGCGTTGTAAGGTACTTTTTATGACAGGACCGAAGGTATCGGCATCATCGTCCATACCCGCCATCCCCATCATTGAATGCTCTGCATCCTCCCTGATAACGTCAACGACATCATCGATGGTGATACGGCCAAGCAAGCGGTTATCCTCTCCGATAACCGGCGCCGAGAGCCAGTCATGACGTTCAAACAGTTGTGCAACTTCACTGTCTGACATGCCTACCGGAATACCTTCAAGCTTTGATGCCATGATATCCCGGACGGACGCGTTGGGATCGCAGGTGAGAAGGTCTGAGAGCCGCACACCACCGAGAAAACAGTCATTTTTGTCGACGACATAGAGAGTATCGGTTGCCTCAGGCAGTTCACCTCTGATCCTCAGATATCGTAGAATTACATCAATATTGACATCGGGACGCAGGGTGACCGTATCGGTATTCATGATACTGCCTGCGGTGTCATCAGGGTAAGAGAGTGCTTGTTCTACCCGGGTTCTATCCTGGCTAGTCATAGACTGCAGCACTTGGTTAAATACGCTATCAGGCAGACTTCGCAGGATATAAGCGAGATCATCGGTATCCATGCGTGCGGCGGCTTTTGCGACTCTCTCTGGACTCATCTGCTTGATGAGGTTATCTTTGAGTTCTTCACCCAGCTCATCAAGGATCTCACCGGTATGATCTTGGTCTATCAGTTGCCACAATACTTGACGGGTTCTCGGAGGCGATGACTCCAGGATAAAAGCAACATCTGAAGCAGCCATATCATGAAGCATGTTTCTCACATGAACGAACATGCCACTACCAAGGGCTTGGGTTAACTGATTTAAACGTTGGTCTGTGAGTTCGTTGTCGAGTACTTCAACTGGCATCACTTCCCTCCCTTAGAGTATGTATTTGTGCTGTTTGTAATGGATGAAAAGAGGTTAAATCTGGCAAGCTAAGCTTGCTGGTGTTCGGTTGTCGAGAAAATGAGTCTCAGTCGATTAACTCGCCTCATCAAACTTTGCATCGACAAGTGCGCAGATGGCATCGAGTGCCGCTTTAGCATCCTTACCTTCCCCCTGCAGTGTGATAGTTTTACCTATCCCAGTTTCCAGCATGAGTAATCCTAGCACACTGGCTGCGGACGCTTTTTTATCACCTTGTACTATCGTTACCTGTGCATCGAACTCTGAGGCTAAAATGGCGAGTTTTGTGGCTGCGCGAGCATGTAAACCTAGCTTATTACAGATGGTGACCCGACGTTCTAATTTAGGCATCGTTCAATTCACGATGACGGGCTTTAACCATATGCTTGCTATTGCTAAATAGTTTCGCTAATTGATCGGTGACATAGACAGATCTATGCTGTCCGCCGGTACAGCCTATGGCGATAGTCAGATAGCTACGATTATTTCTTTCAAGGTGCGGAAGCCATGTTTCTAATAGATTTTCAATTTGCCAGATAAATTTATTCACCATTGGCTGCTGACTGAGAAACAGTTGTACCGGTTCATCGAGGCCTGTCATGGGTCTGAGTTCCGGCTCCCAATGCGGGTTGGGGAGAAAACGAACATCGAACATAAAGTCGGCTTCGGCAGGCATGCCGTATTTGAAACCGAAAGATTCAAAGTTAATGACGAGTTCTTTATCGACTGTGCCCAATAAGATCTCTCGTACTTGATTACTCAGATCGTAGATATTGAGGTTTGAAGTATCTATGTAGTGATCGACCAGCTTGGAAACCGGCTCAAGCAGTAACCTTTCATGCTCAATCGCTTCTTTCAAAGAGGTTTTACTTCTCGATAGTGGATGGAGCCGGCGGGTTTCGCTGTATCGTTTCAGCAGGACTTCATCTGAAGAGTCGAGAAAGAAGCTGAGTAACTCTGTTTCTGCTGGCAGGTTGGAAAGTTGCTTCTCCAGCTCTTTCTCCTGCTCAGGCATATTACGAACGTCGACACTGATGGCGACAAGTTCGTTACTACCCTTAAGTTGATCCAGTAGTGAGTCCATGAGCGGTAGAGGCAAGTTATCGACACAATAGTATCCAAGGTCCTCTAAAACCCTGAGGGCGACAGATTTTCCTGATCCGGACCGACCGGATACCATAACCAGTTTCATTGAGTAATTACCTGATAAAGTTCTGATTCATCTTGTGTTTTACGTAACTGCTTCAATATCAGTTTATCATTGAGTTTCTCTGCCATAGCCGAGAGGGTACTCAAATGCTGCTCACATTGATCTGCGGGCACTAATAGCGCAAATAGTATATCTACCGGTTGCTTATCAATCGAGTCGAATGCGATTGGCTCTTCACACTTGATTAGAACTGCAACTGGTTGAGTTATATTGGTTAGTCTCCCGTGAGGAATTGCTATACCGTTACCTATCCCCGTGCTGCCCATCTTCTCTCTAGCCAATAGGCTTTCAAATATCTCTTGAGAGGTAAGGGTCGGGTACTGGACAGCCGCAAGATCGCTGATAAGCTCCAGTACCTTTTTCTTACTGCCCGGAGTGGCGCAGGTTGTGCACTCCGGCTGCAGGATCTTACTAAGTTCCATTATTAATGTTTTGTTAGCTTCTCTTTGTGTTTAATAACCTGACGGTCTAGCTTATCAATCAGGGAGTCAATAGCGGCATACATGTCCGCATTTTCAGACGTAGCAAACACCTCACCACCGGAAAGGTGGAGTTTTGCTTCCGCTTTTTGCTGCATTTTCTGAACATTTAAAATAACGTGCACATTATTGATCTGATCGAAATGCCGTTCAAGCTTAGTAAACTTTTCTTCAACGTATTGACGTAGTGATGTTGTAATTTCAATGTGGTGCCCTGTTAGGTTTATTTGCATAGAATTACTCCTCCGTTTCCGATTGTGATAAATAAACTTTATCTTACTTATGATCAAATAACGCTTTATAAACTCTTTCGCTGATTCGATGGGGGGATGAGCAGAGCTTCACGATATTTGGCAATCGTTCGCCTAGCCACTTTTATCCCCTGTTCCCCCAGTAACGTCGCCATTTTACTGTCGCTCAGGGGCTTTTTCTGGTTTTCGGCTGCGATCAACTTCTTAATGAAAGCGCGTATCGCAGTCGATGAACATTCTCCGCCATCATCGGTACCGACATGACTGGAGAAGAAGTACTTCAATTCAAATATCCCTCTGGGGGTATGCATATACTTCTGTGTCGTGACACGTGAAATGGTCGATTCATGCATTTCAACCGCTTCGGCGATGTCGTTCAGTACCATAGGTTTCATCGCTTCTTCACCGTACTCGAAGAAACCTTGCTGAAATTTCACTATGCAGTTAGAGACTTTAAGTAGAGTCTCATTGCGACTCTCCAGGCTCTTTATAAACCACTTGGCCTCTTGCAGATGACCTCGAATATATTGCCCATCGGCTTGACTCTTAGTGCTTCTGGCCATGGAGGCGTAGTGCTGATTGACATTAATCTTAGGCATATAATCCGGATTTAACTCCACGACCCAGCGACCTTTTTGTTTGGTCACGGTTACGTCCGGGATCACATACTCATCACGGCCCGGTGTGATGGCCAGTCCCGGTCTTGGATTAAGCGTCTGGATCAGTGCTATCGCTTCTCTTAGATCATCTTCTTTTAATTTAGTCTTGCGCATTAGCAAGCGAAAGTCACGTCCGGCGATAAGATCTAAATGTTCTTTGATCAAGAGTCTGGCGTTGCCGATATGGGGAGTGGTGTCGGCGTATTGTGCGAGCTGAATAGAGAGGCATTCACTGAGATCCCGTGCGGCAATACCGATAGGGTCGAAGTGCTGAACGCGCTTAAGTACGGCTTCAATTTCATCCAGTTCAATTTCAGGATCGCCCATTGCCTCGAGAATATCGTCGACACTTTGAGTCAGGTAACCGCGTTCGTCGATGGCATCGATAATGGCGGTAGCGATGGCAAGATCATTATCGGAGAAAGGAGTGAGGTTTTTTTGCCATTCAAGGTGTTCATACAAGCCTTCGCTGGTTTCACCTTGAAAGGGCATATCGTCGTCGCGCATAGCCCCTGAACTGGAATTCGGGGTCGCAGTGTAGACTTCGTCCCACGTGGTATCCATGGGAAGATCTTCTGGCATGGAATCTTGGGTCAGTGCATCCGATGTCTCGACGGCTGAGCTGTCTTGTGGGCCTTCGTTATCACCGTCACCTTCTGCTGAGGCACTGTATTCAGGCTCATCACTGGCTTTACTGTCACTATTGACGGGCTCTGCATCGACCTGCTCTTCATCCAACTCAAGTAGTGGGTTGGAGTCTAATGCTTGTTGGATCTCTTGTTGCAGTTCCAGCGACGAAAGCTGCAAGAGGCGTATTGCCTGTTGCAGCTGTGGTGTCATGGTTAACTGCTGACCCATTTTGAGCTGGAGTGACGCTTTCATTTACCGCTCTTCCCTTATTTTGTAATTATAAAATGAGAAAGCCTGCTGAATATTTATTGGGGGTTCTCTGCCCCCTTAACTCGCTATCTGGTTGCGAGTCTTAACGAATCTGTTACTTGAAAATCGACGCTATAGACTAACTATAGCTTGAATTGTTCACCTAAGTACACTGCCCGTACCTGCTGATTGTCTAAGATTTCGGCAGGGGTGCCTTCGGCGATTAAGTTTCCATGACTCACGATGTAGGCGTGCTCACAAACGTCCAGCGTTTCACGAACGTTATGGTCTGTGATTAGCACGCCAAGGCCTCGGCTCTTGAGCTGTAAGATGATTTTCTTAATGTCGATAACCGAAATCGGATCGACCCCGGCAAAGGGTTCATCGAGCAAGATAAATTTAGGATTGGCCGCCAATGCTCGTGCAATTTCAACGCGTCGACGTTCACCACCCGACAAGGCCATGCCCTGACTGTCTCTGATATGGGTGATATGAAACTCTTCTAACAGGTGTTCAAGCTGCTCTTCACGTTCATTACTATTCATCTCTGAGCGGGTCTGTAATACCGCCATGATGTTATCTCTGACCGAGAGTTTACGAAAAATACTGGCTTCTTGAGGCAGATAGCCAATTCCTTTTCTGGCACGCAGATGCATGGGATCTAAGGTCAGGTCATCCTCGTCGATAAAGATGCGCCCCTTATCACTCTGCACTAAGCCGACCACCATATAAAAGGTGGTGGTTTTTCCGGCACCATTTGGACCTAACAGACCGACAATTTGCCCTGTTTTAACAGTGAGACTCACATCTTGTACTACGGCACGACTCTTATAGCTCTTGGCAAGGTTAACGGCCTTTAGCGTCATCTCGCTCATTTTGGCTCCTGTTCTATCGTGGCTTGCTTAAGCTGAGCCTCATTTTTCGGCTCAGGTTCATCTGATGGTGTTGGCGTTTCTGGCTCAGGCTTTGTTTCTTCCTGATAGTTTTCTGGCTCATCTGATGGTGTTGGTGTTTGTGGCTCAGGCTTTGTTTCTTCCTGATAGTTTTCAGGTTGAATGATGGTGATCACTCTGTCATTGCCGGTACTCTCAGCAATGAGTTGCTGCTTAGCGATGTTGTAGCGGATTTGGTTACCCGTTACCTGGCTGCCTGCCTGCTCGAGAGTGGCATTCCCGATAAGGGTCAGGGTTCGACTGGAGAGTTCGTAACGTATCTCTTTAGCACTCGCCGATGCCGGACGACCATCTTCCATTATCTGCGAATAGGTAGCAGGGCTTCCGGTTGCAACCAGTATTTTCCCGCCGCCTTTCTCTTTAGAAAATGCCCTGAGTTCATCGGCCAGGATCTTTACTGAACCTTGTGTGACTTCGACGGGTCCGTTGAAGATGATCTGGTTATTTTTTATATCTGCTTCCTGACTGGCGGCAGAGATCTTAACCTCTTGCTTCAGATCGTCCAGTTTAGCCATACCACTAAAACTCACTAGCGATAGTAAGGCGACGATAAATAATTTATTTTGCTTCATATATTCCTTCAACCTGACTGGTTAATTGCACACTCTGAGCATTAAGGTCTGCGTAGAGTCCAACACCTTTAATCGTAAAACCTGTACCTGTGATCTTGATATCGCGATCGGATGTCATAATCATAGTATTGAGATCTAATTCAAGGTAAGTCGTTTTAATTGTCTGAACAGGCTCTTCCGGGCTAATTGCATCAATAATAACATCCTTCTCAAGAATCACTTTACCCGATTTTTTGTCAAGTGTTCCCTCAGACGATTGAAGACGCCATTGAGCCTGCCCTTCATCGGGATAGACCAGATAGATGGGTTGAGTGAAGTAGGTCATATTAGCCTCTTCATAATGCTCCATATGAGTCGCAGTCACACGGCTATTAACCAAGCCTAACTCGTTATACTCTACGCTTCGCAGGTTATCGGCAATATAGTCCGGCCTAAGGCTGGCATCTATTGCCACCTCCTCTTCGCCTCTTTTCGATTGGACCTGCCAATAGAGTATTAAGGCCGTGCCAAAGAAGGCAATAATGGCCAGGGTGACTCTATTCATATACTCATTCCATGAGCGGTATCGAACTTATCCTGGCTGAGTAATATGAGGTCCGTCAATTCACGTAACGCACCGTGACCACCACGAATATGTGTAGTGAAGTCGGCATGTTGCTTAACATAAGGATGTCCGTCGGCGACGCAAACAGATAATCCGACTTGCTTCATGACCGGAAGGTCGACCATGTCATCGCCAATATAGGCGACCTGCTGCGGACTGACCTTATAGAGATCGAGCAGGTCCTGATATGGCACCAACTTGTCGTCTACACCTTGGTAGATATGGGTGATCCCAAGGGCCGTCATGCGGTTTTCGACTATCTGAGATTTACGTCCCGTGATTATCGCGACAGGAATATCACTGGTCAGTAGAGACCTGACTCCGTAGCCATCTCTGGTATGAAAGGTTTTCAGCTCTTCACCGCTGTTACTCATATAAACCAGGCCATCGGAGAAGACACCATCAACATCACAGATGAGTAACTTGATATTTTTTGCTTTTTGCCAAACATCTTCACTTATGGGACCGTAAAAACCTTGATGTGACATGCTAAGCGCCTCCCGCTTTAAATGTGCCTAAATTCTTAAACCTGCTGTAATACAGTGTTTGACATACCAAACCTAGCGCTGTCACGGCTAGATCACTCCCGCTTTTACCATATCCAGCATGTTTAATGCGCCGATTGGTTGTTGCTGTTCATCGATGACGATCAGGCCGTTAATGTCTTTCTCTTCCATCACCTTTAACGCTTCGGCTGCCAAGATGCCATCGGAAACGGTTACGCAGCCTCTGCTCATCACATCACTTATGGAGGTCTTTCTCAGGTTGACTTCGGCGTCGATCACCCTGCGCAGATCGCCATCGGTGAAGATGCCGACGAGTTTATTCTCATCATCGACGACGGCCGTCATTCCCAGCCCTTTCTTTGAGATCTCATAGAGCGCATCTGTGATACAGATATTATGGCTGACCAGAGGCAGCTCGGAAGCTTTATGCATAACATCGCTGACTTTAAGGAGTAATTTTCGGCCTAAGCTACCGCCTGGGTGTGAGAGGGCAAAATCATCCTTGGTAAATCCTCTGGCCTGTAGCAGTGCAACGGCCAGTGCATCCCCCATCACTAAGGTGGCTGTCGTGCTGGAGGTCGGTGCAAGTCCCAGAGGACAAGCCTCTTCCGGTACTTCGATACACAAGTGCACGATAGACAGCTTGGCCATATTCGATTCGGGCTTGCCCGTTACGGCGATGATTGGAAGACCCATTCGCTTGATCACCGGCATCAAGGTGAGAATTTCACTGGCTTCACCTGAGTTCGAGATGGCTAAGATAATATCATTTTCACTCAGCACGCCAAGATCGCCATGGCTGGCTTCACCGGGGTGAACGAAGAATGCCGGGGTGCCTGTACTGGCTAAGGTCGCCGAAATCTTGTTACCGATATGCCCGGATTTACCCATCCCCATTACAATGACCTTGCCGGTACATTCGAGGATTAACCGACACGCCGTGGCAAACTCTGCAGAATCTACATATTGGTATAGATTATCGAGAGCATTTCTTTCTATATCGATAACATTTCTGCCCCATTGGCGTAATTGAGTTTCATCTACCATTTTTATCTCTCTGTTGATTCGGCTTTATCACTCTCGGGATTAAGCGAGAAAAAGGACTGATTGGTACGCAACAAAAGTACAAAGTAACACAACGCCATGCCAAGGTTTTAATTGGCGAACGCGTCCACTAAGTAGTATGAGAACAGCTAGCGCGCTGCTGGTTGCTAGTACCATATAAAAATCTCGCGTGCTGGCAGCGGCATCTACCTCTCCGGGCGCGATAATGCCCGGCAATGCCAGTACAGCGAGGATATTGAATAAATTTGAGCCTACGATGTTACCTATGGCCAGGTCGTCTTCTTTCTTGAGCACTCCGGCCACACAGGCGGCAAGTTCGGGCAAGCTGGTACCGATTGCGATAATCGTCAGGCCTATGACAAGATCTGACAGGTGATAGGCTTTTGCTATGCCCACGGCACCCTGTACCATCCAGTCTGCCGAAAGGGGTAATAGAATGATGCCGACGATCAACCAGAAAATGGCTTTATGTGTCGGAACCCCCTTAGGGATCTCGTCATCGGCTTCATCTTCCATTGGGTCATGATTTTTATTGGTTAATCCATGCCAGATAAGGTAACCCATGAGGATAAAAAACAGCCCCATCAGCATGAATCCTTCAATGCGAGTGAGAAAACCATCATGCAGGAAGTAACCGACAATCACAGTAGCCCCGAGCATCATAGGAATTTCACGCAGTAGGGTCTGTGAGCTGACTGAAATAGCGCCCAATAATGCCGTTATCCCTAGAATAAGCGTGATGTTGGCGATGTTTGATCCCAGTACATTACCGATAGCGGTATCAGTCATGCCTTCCATTGACGCGGTTGCGGCAACGAACATCTCTGGGGCGGAGCTACCCATCGCGACTATGGTTAGTCCGATAAGCATTGGAGGAAGTCCGAGGTTTCTTGCAAAGGCCGCCGCCCCATATACAAACTTGTCAGCACTCCAAACCAGGGCACCCAATCCAGCGATAAGCATGAAAATATTAAATAACATCAAATTACTTTCTAAAGATAGTCTGACGCGCATTTTCGCTGGAAATGAGTAAAATTGAAAGTATTGAGGCAAGATAGTGTCGATTCAGTTGTACCGAATAGGGCAATTACGTACAATTTGCCTCTTTTCTTTCGCCAGACTTCTCACGATGTTGTGGAATGTGCGCGATATGAGATCATAAAGATGAGACAACAAAACGCATTGAGTGCTTCTTTGTCCTTCGTCTGACGAGCGGTCTTCTCACCCTTGCATAAATGGAAGTAAAATGAATCATCAGATGCCACCAGAGCCGAAACCATTGGTTGAAATTCAGAACTTGAATTTTAGCAGGGGCGAACATGTCATTTTTGATGATATCAGCCTGTCCATTCCAAAGGGGAAGGTGACCGCCATCATGGGGCCCAGCGGGATTGGTAAAACGACCCTGTTGAAATTAATGGGCGGGCAGCTGATACCTGATTCCGGGCGTGTCCTATTCGATGGTAAAGATGTGCATCGATGTAGTCGAGAGCAACTGTTCAATATGCGTAAACGAATGAGCATGTTGTTCCAAAGTGGTGCGCTTTTTACCGACATGAATGTGTTCGACAACGTGGCATTTGCGTTAAGAGAGCACTCTGGTTTAGCTGAAAATATTATCAGACGAATTGTATTGATGAAACTAGAAGCCGTAGGACTGCGAGGTACTGCGTCTATGATGCCCAGTGAGCTTTCCGGAGGAATGCAACGCAGGGCTGCGCTTGCCAGGGCGATAGCGCTCGAGCCTGAGATGGTGATGTACGATGAACCATTTGCCGGTCAAGATCCTGTTTCTATGGGAGTCTTGGTAAAATTAATCAGTGAGCTTTCCGATGCGCTTCAACTCACTTCTGTGGTTATCTCTCACGATGTGCAAGAGGTATTGAGTATCGCTGATTATGTTTATGTGATGGCCGACAAGCGGATCATTGCTCACGGTACTCCACTCGAGTTGAAAAATGCGGACAACCCTCAATTGAAACAGTTTATTGGCGGAGAGCCAGATGGTCCTGTTCCGTTCCATTTTCCTGCTAAGGATTACCAGAAGGAGTTAGTAGGCTAGAGATGATGGAGATAAATCATATTGTCTTATTTAAGTGTCATTGCATCATTCACGGGAGTGGTCAATGAATATGACTGATCAATTAGCGAGTCTTGGCCGACAGACCATAGAGTTTGTTGTCGGTCTCGGCCGTGCAGGTTTAATGCTGTGGGGAGCGATAGCGCGTAAACCCAGAAGCAAAGGCTTCCCATTGTTTGTCAGGCAGCTATACATTGTCGGTGTTCAATCGATGGTGTTGATTTTTGTTTCCGGACTCTTTATCGGCATGGTGTTAGCCCTTCAGGGCTATAATATCTTAGTCGATTTTGGTACCGAAGAGAGCCTAGGCCCTATGGTGGCCTTGAGTCTCCTGCGAGAGTTGGGGCCTGTGGTGACTGCACTGTTATTTGCGGGCCGCGCCGGATCGGCACTCACCGCAGAGATTGGCTTAATGAAAAGCACGGAGCAGCTGTCGAGTCTTGAGATGATGGCTATCGACCCTCTCAGGCAGATTATCGCGCCTAGATTTTGGGCCGGAGTCGTCAGCTTACCTCTGTTAGCCCTGATATTTTCTGCCGTGGGGATCTATGGCGGACATGTGGTGGGAGTCGAATGGAAAGGGATAGACAGCGGGAGTTTCTGGTCGATTCTTCAAGCGTCTGTGGAGTGGCGAGAAGACATAGTTAATTGCATAATTAAGAGTCTGGTATTTGCTGTCGTCGTGACCTGGATTGCCTTGTATCGAGGTTACCAGGTTATCCCTAACCCGGAGGGGATAAGCAAGGCAACAACGCAAACCGTGGTTCAGTCTAGCTTGGCCGTATTGGCGCTGGATTTCTTGCTTACCGCGGTGATGTTTGGTCGTTAATGGATGAACATGAGTATCGTTTTTTTGATATTCAAACGTAGAGTGGAAATGAGAGTATGTTAACTCGGAAAATTGAAGTTTTAGTGGGGCTATTTCTTTTATCAGGATTTGCCGCATTTTTGGTCTTAGTCTTTAATGTGGCTAATGTTGAAGTTAAGACGGGAAATAGTAGCTATACACTGTATGCCAAGTTTAGCAACATAGGTGGCTTAAAAGTTCGTTCACCGGTTAAAGTCGGCGGTGTAGTCGTGGGGCGGGTGAGTGCCATTAAACTCGATGCCGCAGAACTCGTGCCTATTGTCGAGTTGTCGATGGATAGAGAGTTTAATCGGTTTCCCGAGACGAGTAGTTTATCTATTTTGACTTCCGGATTATTGGGTGAGCAGTTTTTAGGCCTGACTCCCGGATTTGAGGATGAGGATATTGCCATGTTAGTCGATGGCGATCGTATTGATGATACTCATTCTGCCCTCGTGCTGGAGGATCTGATAGGTCAGTTCCTCTACAGCACCTCTTCAAAGGATTAATAAATGAGAATATATAACCATATTAATAAGTTAGTCGCTTTACTGTTATTGGTTGTTTTTGGGGCTTCGGCTCATTACGAAGACTCGGAAGTGAACACCATGGATCCCTATGATATGGTGGAAGCGGTTGCAAATCGGACTTTTGACAGATTTCATCATGATATTGACATAATTAAGGCCAATCCTGACCATCTTAAGGTGATAGTCTCGGATGAGCTGATGCCTTATATCGATTATAAATATGCTTCCTATAAGGTTATGGGGTCTTATTTAAAGAAGACTACCAAAGAGCAGAGAGCGCGTTTCGTTACTGCATTTCAGGGCTATTTAATTTCGACCTATGCGCAAGCGTTCACCGAGTACACGGACCAAAAGGTCAAATTTGCCCCTCCGGGGGATTTTACCCATGAGAAGATGGTGAATGTGAATGTACAGGTCATCGAAGCGGGTCGTCCTCCGATTAAACTGCAGTTCAGGGTTCGCCGTTTGAAAGATGATAGTTGGAAGGCATTCGATCTTGTGGCTGAAGGTGTCAGCCTGCTTGCATCGAAAAGCTCAGAAATCTCGAATCTCATTCGTCAAAAGGGGATCGATACAGTGATCCTTGACTTGGAGCAACGCACTCAGGGACATATTGTTCGAGACCCTAATGGGAAAAAGGCTTAAGTGACAGAATTTATTGAAGATGGTGTGTTGTGCCGGGTAAGCGGCCGTTTATCTCAGGTTGAAGTTGTGAAACTTTGGAGTGAGAGAGATACCTTAGTGAGTAAAAGCATTCAAGTGATTGACTTGTCTGCACTGTCATACAGTGATAGTGCAGGAGTAGCCTTTCTTTTAGAGCTGGTAAGCCTGGCAAAGAGTGAAAGTAGAAAGCTTGTGCTGACCTCTCCATCGACTCAATTATTAAAATTAATCGGTTTATATGATTTAGAACTCTTCTTCAGCGAAGAAGCATTACAAGGTAAATAGAACCATGGATTCCAACGAAACAGAGCAAGTTAACGAAGATACAGCGAAACTGAAAGAGCTAGAGCAGTTGTTATTGGATGCACTTTCATTAGATGAAGTTCATGTGACTCAGGCGGGTACCCACTATAAAATCGTTGCCATCGGTGAATGTTTCGATGGAATGGGACGAGTGAAGCAGCAGCAAACAATTTATGGACCGTTAATGGAACGTATCACCAGTGGTGAACTACACGCGTTAACGATCAATGCTTTCACGCCGACACAATGGAAGCGTGAAAAAGTATTTAACATGTAAGCTGAGAGCTAAAGTGGATAAATTAAAAATTGAGGCGAGCGAAGCGCTTGCCGGTAATGTTGTTATATCGGGCGCAAAGAATGCTGCATTGCCTATCTTGATGGCGGGCGTCTTAGCTGAAACCGATTTTGTTGTCAGTAACGTTCCTAATCTACGAGACGTAAATACCAGTTGTGAGCTTCTTCGTTGCCTTGGTGCCGAAGTCAGTCGCAGTGATAACAGTGAAGTACGTATCTCTACGACCTCGCTGGATCATTTTTGTGCGCCTTATGACTTAGTTAAAACCATGCGAGCGTCAATCCTTATTCTCGGTCCCTTGTTGGCACGCTTTGGCACCGCCGATGTGTCATTGCCGGGCGGATGTGCCATCGGTGCACGCCCGGTAAATCTGCACCTAAACGGTTTAGAGCAGATGGGCGCAAAAATCGAAGTCGAAGAGGGTTACATTAAGGCTCGTGTCGATGGTCGCTTAAAAGGTGCGCATATCTTTATGGATATGATCAGTGTTGGCGCAACTGAAAACTTATTGATGGCCGCCACACTTGCCGATGGTGAGACCATTATCGAGAACGCAGCCCGTGAGCCTGAAGTTATCGACTTAGCGAATTGTTTGATTGCCATGGGTGCCAAGATTGAAGGTGCCGGCACTGACTCGATTCGTATTCAAGGTGTTGAATCTTTGAAAGGCTGTCATTACCGTGTAATGCCAGACAGAATCGAGACGGGTAGCTTCTTAATCGCCGCAGCGGTAACCCGTGGTAAGATACGTTGTGTTGATGCCGATCCATCGACTCTTGAAGCCGTACTGGCAAAGCTTGAAGATGCGGGAGCGAGTATTACAACTGGCAGTGATTGGATTGAGCTGGATATGCAAGGTAAGCGTCCAAAGGCTGTGAACATCAAAACGGTTCCCTATCCCGGGTTCCCGACGGATATGCAGGCGCAGTTCTGCCTGTTAAATGTGTTAGCCGAGGGGACGTCGACGATTACCGAAACTATTTTCGAAAATCGCTTTATGCACGTTCCTGAGTTGATCCGTATGGGCGCAAGCATGGAGCTTGAGGGCAATACCTGCATCATTCAGGGAATTGAAAGGCTCAATGGTGCACAGGTGATGGCGACCGATTTGAGGGCTTCCGCCAGCTTAGTGATTGCCGGACTCGTGGCCGATGGTACGACGATTGTAGATCGAATCTATCACCTTGATCGTGGCTATGAGCATATCGAAGACAAGTTTAAAGGTTTAGGTGGCCATGTAGAGCGCACTCAATAACCTGATTTGTTTTGCTGTTTAATCTAAAGCCATTGATGATCTCATCAATGGCTTTTTTATTGCCGCTTCATTCTCGCTGAGCGATCACATCTTTATATCGATTAGTATTAGATCACTATGAATTTAAGCTTTTTGTGGTAAGTTCAGATGATGCCGACATTTATTACCTTTAATATTTATCTCTTCTATGGCCTGGTCTTTTTTTCTATAGGCTGTGTGGTTGTGTTTCGAAACTTTAAATACAGCCAACTTAAAATTGCCCCCATTCTCTGGGCCCTGGCACTGTTTGGCTTCTCCCATGCTTTTCACGAATGGTCAGAGCTATACCTTTTGGAATTTAGCGGGGATATTCCCGGCAAGTATCACATGATGGCCGAGTGGCTCAGGCTCTTAAAGCTGTTTCTATCCTATGCCTCTTTGATGGTGTTTGCCTGGTTATTGTTTGGTATCGGTTCCAAGTGGGTCGCTAAGGTTGGACAGAGTGTGGTCATCGTGATGTGTTTAGCATACTTAGTGACGGTTGTTTACTACTCGCATGCTATCTATCTCGCCGACAATACTTTTTTGGAAGCCACGTTTTATACCCGTCTCTTCTTAGGTTTTGGGAGTGCGTTGCTAGCGGCAATCGGTATCGCGCTATATGGTTATAACCTGATGCGTGAACAGCATGAATATGGCAGTTACTTTATCGCAACTGGGGTCGGTCTGCTTTGTTATGGGGTGCTTTCCGGATTAGTCCCTACCGATCTACATCACAGTGTTCCTGTGTTTAGGACCTTGGCTGGTGCATTGATTCTTGTCACCCTGTTTAAGGCGTTAAAAGTTTTCGATATTGAAAAGGAACTGGCAACCGAGGCAAAGCTTAAACGTGCTATCGAAGCCGATAAATATAAGGCGATAGGGCATTTAGCCATGGGGATGGCGCATGAGATCAATAATCCCTTGGCTTCATCGACGTTAGCTCTGGATATTCTACAACGAAAATCCCCGGATTTAGATGAACAGCAACTCAAGTATATTGAGCGTATCGGTCTGGGCATCGAGCGCGCCTCAGAGATTAGTAAAGAGCTACTCGCCTACGCACGCCCTGCGACAGGGAATGCCTCTATCGTCTCTTTGCCCGAGGTCATTAACGCCTCCATCCATCTCTTGTCCCATAAACACCATGGACACAGGATCAATATTGATTGTGATGAAGGGCTCACCATGATGGGGCAGAAGGTGAAATTGGAGGAGTTGCTGATCAACCTACTTACCAACGCCATGGATGCAACGCAGTCCGGTAGTGATATTTCCATTGTGGCTAGTGAGTCGGCGAAACATGTCATATTATCCGTTGAGGATTGGGGAACCGGGATGGATAGTGAAAGTCAGTCCAGAGCAACTGAGCTCTTTTACTCAACCAAGCCAATAGGGCAGGGAACGGGGTTGGGTCTGGCTATCTGTGAGCAGATTGTCGCACTACATCAGGGAGAGATGACGATTAAAAGTGAGCTCGGGCGTGGAACTCGAGTCGAAATGCATTTCTTGAGATCTGAATGTGTTTCTTGAGAACTGATAGGTAAGTGTTCAATTTGTTTTTATACGTATATGTTATTGAGATGCATTGATATTGAACGTTGGAGTTAAGCATCTGAGTCTTATCAAGAACAAGAGCTCAGACAGGACGTTATCTTTGGAATTTGATATGGTTTTGCATCATAAATCAGTGTTCGTTTTTAAGGGGTGATGGATGACAAGAGTGTTAATTGCTGAGGATGATGCGGATCTTCGCACAAATATGGTCGATATTCTCGAGCTTGAAGGTTTCGACGTGATCGCCGTTCCCAGCGCAGAGGATGCCATCTTAGCCTGCCAGACTCACTCTTTCGATATCGCATTAATGGATCTGGTGATGTCCGGAATGACGGGAGTTGAGGCCATTTCGAACCTGAGACAGGAGAACCCTTTCATGGCTGTGGTGATTGTCACGGCCTACGCCACCGTAGACACTGCGGTGGATGCAATGAAGAAAGGTGCCGACAGCGTGCTGACGAAACCGTTTAAGAGTGTCGATCTGGTTATGACCATACGGCGTAGTATTGCCGAAAAGCAGCTACTGAAATCGAGTTCCGATATCGACTCTGATAGCGTCTACGCCGCATTAGCTAACCCGCTTCGACGTGAAACGTTAAAATCACTTGGTTGCCATAAAGAATTGAAATTTATGGACCTGTGCCGTTTGGTTGGAGTAGAAGACCATACAAAGTTTAATTTTCATCTTCGTCAGCTCAAGAAAGCCGGACTCGTTATGCAAAACGAGAGGAAGATCTACATTTTGACAAATACAGGTCAATTTGTGTTACAACATCATAACTTATCCTGACTTTTAAATCCCCATTAAAACAACTGGTTAATAAGATTCTGATAACTATAGTTCACAACTTTTAACTGCTTGTGAACTCCCCTTATCTATCCCTTTATGGGTAACTCCTCAATACTGGATACATGTCCAAAGAGACATATTAATCGCCCTCCCTGCAATGTTGGCGATATCAAAAAAGCCAAGTGAGGATGACATTATGAATGTACATATTCCATATAAAAAACTAGCACTTGCCAGCATGATAACCATGTTGGTAGCTTGTGGTAGCGATAATGATGACACGACAACACCGCCACCAGAACCCCCAGTAAATAACGCCCCAGTTGTTGTAGCTGATACCGCTACGGTAACGGTATCTGAAGTGGTGACTATAGATGTATTAGCCAATGATACCGATGCTGATGGTGATACCTTATCCATCGTATCCGTTGATTCTGATAGCGCCGTTATTAACGCTGGTAAAATTGACTTTACAGCTGGTGCAACCGCTGGCGAAGTGAAGTTTAACTATACCATTACAGATGGCACCGATGAGGCAACGGGTGAAGTGACTGTAACCGTTGAAGCATTGCCTGAGCCTGAAGTGCTCGCCTATGTCGGTTCTGCAGCTTGTGCCACCTGTCACAGCGGCAAGCATGAGTCATTTTCTAAAACGGGACACAACTTTAAGATCATAAAAAATCCTGGCAATGATGCTCCTGTATTTCCGTATACCCCTGCAGCCACCATTACTGGCGCTATCGATCTATTGGTCGATTCAACACCCAATAATGATTTAGGTGCACCAACGAGTTATGACGAGGTCTCTTATACCGTTGGTGGTTACGGTTGGAAAATGCGTTGGTTAGACAAAGATGGCTACATCGTTACCGGTAAAAATGTGCAATATAACATTCGTAACGCTGCTGGCGAGTTGAATATTCCCGATAATCATCCAGGCGATGCGGATGTGATGGGCGATTACAAGACTACCGAGTTCAATTATAAATATAGCTGTGGTAACTGTCATACAACTGGCTGGAAGCGCACGACTGATGTAGCCGGCGGCGATACACGTAACCCAGACCGCCAAGATGGCCTTCCTGGTATGAATGGTACCTTTGCTGAGCAAGGTGTTCAGTGTGAATCTTGTCATGGTGCGGGTAGTTTCCACGTCAAAGCACCGTCGAAAGACAATATCACCAAGATCGCAACTGCACGTACTACCGATGATTTCTTAGCTGAAGATATGGCTTACGGTAAGGCGGTTACTTGCGCCGAGTGTCACACTCGCGATGGTGAGAAAGATTACCCAACATTTGTCAGCCATTATAACGACGCGTTTCCTAGTGGCAGTAAAGTGGGTGGCCGAATCATCTCTAGCAGCAGATTATCAAAGCATCACCAAACAGGTGACGAGATGTTAGGTGTTGTTCCAGAAGACCATGGTACCTACAAAGCGGGTGACGAAATTGGTCCTAAGAGTGACTGGGCATGTACTACTTGTCATGATTCTCACAAGTCTACCTTGAATGCAGATAGTGCAGATGGCCTACACACTGGAGCAGTTAAAGCGTGTACAGACTGTCATACTGATAAAGAGTTTGCTCAGAATACGCATGCAGCAACTTTCCACGCCGCAGCTGAATGTACCGACTGTCATATGCCTAAGCTCGCTAAGAGTGCTATTAAGACAGCGCCAAGACAAGGTGGAGCTGATGTGGTATTCGGTGATGTGAAGTCTCACTTATTCACTATCGACCTGGACCCAGCAGCGAAGCAGTTTACTGAAGACGGTAAGTTCCAAATGCCTTGGGCAACCGCTGAGTTCACATGTGGTAACTGTCACGCTGATTATAACGAAAGAGCTGTAGCACTACCTAAGATTCACCAGTAAGTCACTATAATTATAAGAGTCTTTTAATTTAGTCCCTTGCCCATAAAGCCACTCCAATCTATATCGGAGTGGCTTTTTTTATTGTTTGCCCCCCCCGTTTAGTAGACATATGTTAGCTACGAGCTACGAGCTACGAGCTACGAGTTATAAGCTATAAGCTACGAATTATGAGCTACGACATTCTCCATGTAGGGTCGGCTTTAGCCGCGAATGTTAAAAGACTACGAACTCGGATCCACTAACTGGCCCCCTGATATGAACATGGAGCATGAAAACTTATTCATTATTACTACAGCATCTGCTGCGCTAATCTGTAAGTATCAGGATACATTTTAAAAGGAGTTTCTATGAATATATGGCTAAGGATTGGTGTACTAATCGTGCTGCTTGGCGGTGCTCTGGCTTGTTATGCCGCCAGCTTCTCAGGTGGAGCAATATTTTTCATGGTGTTAGGAGTGCTGTTTGAACTCGCCTTCTGGGTTGGGTTGTTTAAAACGATTAAGCACAAACCTTAACTTTAAAAGTCGTTGTTCCCTTGCAAGGAAAGGGGAGCTTCAGAGTGGGGAGAGTATCTGAAGTAAGGAGGGGCTAAGGCTGCGCGTGAAGGTCAACGCCGCCATTCAGTGATGAATGGCAGCCAATGTCATTAACTATTACTACTCGTCTTACTGTTAATCTGCAGAGCGATTCTCACCGATAGTGACGGGAACTTCGTAGTATTTACCTTTGCGGATAATTGTCATTGTTATCTGCTTACCCGGTGTCGTTTCGGCAATTCTATCCATCAGCATTTCGACTCCGGGTACGACTTCACCTTCATACTTGGTGATAACATCTCTTGGCGCGAGTTGTGCCTGTGCTGCAGGTCCCTGTGGATCTACGCCTGTGATCATCACTCCGGTCAGATCCGGAAGGTTTAATATCTGAGCCATCACAGAGCTGATAGGCTCACCCGTAATACCTAAGGCACCACGTATGACACGACCATCTTTGATAAGTTTGCTCATGATGCTGTGAGCAAGTTTAATTGGGATAGCGAAATTGATGCCATGACCTCCACCTTCTCCGCCAACCTGAAATGCCGCAGTGTTGATACCAATAAGCTGACCACTGGTATCGATCAATGCACCACCGGAATTCCCCGCATTAATGGCGGCATCGGTTTGTAGAAAATCGAGATAGCCAGAACTCAAACCGTTCCGCCCGGTCGCACTGATAATGCCTTGAGTGATAGTTTGTCCAAGATTATAAGGGTTGCCGATGGCAAGAACGACATCACCAACTAAGGCTGGTACATCAAGGTTAATAGGGACAATTGGCAAGTTGCCCCCTTCTATTTTCAGTACGGCAAGGTCGGTTATCGAATCAGACCCTACAACTTCTGAGGTGAATTTGCGGCCATCTTGCAATGCGACGACGATTTCATCGGCTTTTTTGATTACATGATAGTTAGTGAGAATGTAGCCTTCATTGCTCATGATCACGCCAGAGCCCAAGCCTTGAAGTGAACCTGAGTTAAGCGGCTGGTCACGATTAACACTCAAGCTATATATGTTGACGACAGCGGGAGCAGCCCGGCGGACAGCCTTAGAAAATGAAAGTTCGAAGCCATTATCACCGCGCTTCTGGATAAAAAGGCTCGATGTGTCCTTATTAATCAGCAGTGGAGTTACAAACAGAAAGACAGCAGCCATTATCAGGCCAAAAATAACCGCTTTGCCGACATATAATAGTGTGTCTTTGAGAGCCATATTAGGAAGATGTAGATAAAATTTGAGCTAGATTAACATGATTAGCGATAAGCATGAAGGGACTGCTCCCTCCATGTGCTATCGGCTAAGGCAATAGTGGGGAGCAGATATACTCCCCGGAGTTGACTTGGGTTATCTTAAGACAAGGTATAGGTTACTTTTTCCACGTTTGATCTTAAGTGCAACGGCGCCTTGCTGATCTTTAAGTTTTGCCTTGAGTGATTTCAGATCGTCAATTGAAGAGCGATTAACGCCGACAATCACATCTCCTTTTTGCAATCCGCTGGCAGTGGCTGGAGAGTTTTGGGCGACATCTGTTATCTCAACGCCATCATCGCCGTTTTCCAGTGTCGCTCCGGCAAGCATTGGGTGAACAGCCCCGGCGGCAGCTTCAGTCGTCTGACTCGCCTCACCTAAGATTGCGGTAACACTTTTTTCATCTCCGTCTCGGATTAGCCCGAATTCAACTTCCGCACCGGCCCCCATAGTGGCGACTTTAGCTCTGAGTTCCTGGAAGCTCTTAATCTTACGACCATTGACGCTGGTGATGATATCACCGGCCTTGATGCCTGCCTTATCGGCGGCACTGTCAGTCATAACCTGATCGACAAAACCACCATGTTGGGTATCCAGACCAAAGCCTTGAGCGAGTTCACTGGTCAAGTCTCTGCCGGAAACGCCGAGCACACCACGACGCACTTCACCGTGTTCGATAATTTGATCGACTAAGTTATTGACCATATTGGCAGGTATAGCGAAGCCAATTCCAACATTTCCGCCACCTGGAGCCACGATAGCGGTATTAATCCCGATAAGATCGCCATTGAGATTAACCAGTGCCCCCCCCGAGTTACCGCTGTTGATGGCAGCATCGGTTTGAATGAAGTTTTCAAGCATCTCGATACCCAGTCCCGAGCGGCCCATTGCACTGACAATACCTGATGTGACAGTCTGTCCCAGACCAAATGGGTTACCGATAGCGACAGCAAAGTCACCGACTCTAAGTTCATCTGAGTCTGCGCGTTTGACGGCAACTAGGTTTTCAGCCTTTATCTGTAGCAAAGCAATATCCGACTCGGCATCTGTGCCGATAAGTTTTGCTTCGATTTCACGCCCGTCATGAAGCCCGATAAGGATCTCATCGGCACCATCGATCACATGATTATTGGTGACGATATAGCCTTTCTTAGCGTCAATAATGACGCCAGAACCTAATCCACGGAAAGGCCTCTCCTGAACCCGTTCTTGAGGGGCATTGGGGCCGAAGAAATAGCGGAAGGCATCGGGGATTTTTTGCTTAGAAACATGAGTTCCCGTTACTGCGACGGCGACAACCGCAGGAGTTGTACGCTCTAACATGGGGGCAAGGCTAGGGACACTCTGTCCATCGACGGCCATAGGTATCGCAGCTTGGGATATTGCTGGCATCATAGTAAGCGAGGCAGTCAGGATGGCTGCAGAAAGTAAGCTTAATTTTGTTTTCATCTATTCATGGCTCCAATACCGGAAATGGATTTATGATCTCTTGTAGGTATATATGCTTGCTTGATTGCCCTTTCAAGAGATATTAAAGATCAATTGTTACTGATTCCGACCCTAAGCATAGGATGAAAGTTCATGATTATTAACAAAGGTTAATTATTTTGGTTTACGATGATGACGTTGTCGGTATCGAGTTGCTCATCAGCCAGGTTCGATTGCGCATCCACCCCCTCTTTTGCGGTAAGGGTTGGCAGTGCCTTAGCCTTGCTTTTAGGGGCCAAGGTATGAGCGGCTTCATTCCACTGTCTGTTGACCCTGTTTAACTGCTCGGTTAGTTCGGCCAGTTGCTTATAGTGTCCCTCGAAATGATCTGTCACCTCTTGCTTATGTTGACTTAACTCTAAACGAGTTTGCTCCAATACCTTGTCTTTACTGGTAGATTCATTATTGCGCGCGACAATGGTTCTCCCTACGTAACCTAAGACGATGCCTAAAACAAAAGTAGCAATGACTAATGGCCATTCCATATAACACTCCTCACTGTTCAGTAAATGAACATTCCTAATAAAGATTACTAATAAAACTTAGTACATTGGCGATTATCAACATGATACCATATATAGCCTAATTCGTAGCGTGAGCCTCTGTCTCTTAAGCGCTTGTAAAGGGCTGGAGTTTGTAGGTGAATAGCTCCTGAAGGACAGGTTCTTTTTTATGAACAGGCAAGATTTTTACCTACTCTATTAATAACAATAACTACCTTAGTGTCTGTTATTTCTGACCAGCCGAATTCTGCAAAGCAGCTGTGTCGATATAGTGGCTCATTTAAGGATAAAAGAGAATATTTTACGTGTCAGATCTAACTCCATGGCAACATTATCAGCAAGACTTAAGCCGAGCCGATTTCTCTCATGATACTGCGCAGGAACAAGCCGTAAAAAGCTTGCAGCGTGTCTATGATGAGTTGCAACTGCTGAATTCGAAGCCGGGTGTATTCGGTAAGCTTTCCTCTTTATTGGGAGCCAAACCTCAAACGGTTCAAGGGCTCTATCTTTGGGGAGGCGTCGGACGCGGTAAGACTTACCTGATGGACACTTTCTTTGATTCTTTGCCGGGTGATAAAAAATTACGGGCCCACTTTCACCGTTTCATGCATCAGATCCATATCGATCTAGACGGTTTGAAAGGGCAGAGGGATCCCTTATTGATCATTGCCAAGCAGATGTCTGAGCAATATCAGGTTATCTGTTTCGATGAGTTCTTTGTCTCTGATATTACCGACGCCATGTTACTCGGCACTCTTTTTCAAGCCCTCTTCAAGGAGAGGGTCGCCCTGGTCGCCACATCAAATATCATTCCTGACGAGCTATACCGAAATGGATTACAAAGAGCGCGTTTCCTGCCTGCTATTGCATTAATTAATAAGCATTGCCAGATCCTCAATGTAGACTCAGGAATCGATTATCGCTTACGAACACTTGAGCAGGCGGAGATCTATCATTTTCCTCTCGATGCAGAGGCCGATGAGAATCTACTCTCCTATTTCGATAAGCTGGCTCCGGAGTCTGAGGTGTCTACTGCCGATATTGATGTAGACGGGAGAAATATTGCTATAAGGAAGCAAGCTCAGGGGGTATTGCTTGCTAATTTCAGGGAGCTCTGTGACGGTCCCAGAAGCCAAAGAGATTATATGGAGATAGCCTGTCTTTATCATACTGTGCTACTCAGTGGCGTCGAGCAGATGGGGGACAAGCAAACCGGTGATGATATTGCCCGTCGATTCTTAGCCATGGTGGATGAGTTTTATGAGCGCAATGTAAAGCTGATCATATCGGCCGAAGTGTCGTTAGAGGGCATTTATAGTGAGGGGCTGCTGAATTTCGAGTTTAGACGGTGTCGCTCCAGACTGACAGAAATGCAATCCCATGATTATCTGGCCTTAGAACATCTGCCATAATCAATTACTGTCTTTTTAGCCGATTTAGCGCTTATTGAGTGGGTACACTGAGAAAGCTGATATTTTTAATAAAAATTAGGTGATTTTTAGCTCAGCTTTGACTATAATCCGCCACCTGCCCTCGTTACTCCATCGATATGATGGATGTTGTAAAGCCTAATTCTTTGCTCGAAGGGGCGGGGAATGGCACTATTTGTGTTATTTACCAATAATGGTAATAACATGTGAGACAGAATTTTAACATTGGGTTTTTGTAAAATGAAGACTACTTTTACTGCTACACCAGAGACAGTCACTCGCGAGTGGTTTGTCGTTGACGCTGAAGGTAAAACTTTAGGTCGTATCGCTACTGAAATTGCATCACGTCTACGTGGTAAGCACAAGCCAGAGTATACGCCTCATGTCGATACCGGCGACTACATCATCGTTATTAACGCTGAAAAAGTTACTGTTACTGGTAATAAAGCAAAAGGCAAAGTGTACTACTCGCATTCGGGTTTCATCGGTGGTATTAAGCAAATCACTTTTGAAAAGCTGCAAGACCATAAGCCTGAAATGATTATCGAGAAAGCAGTTAAGGGTATGTTACCTAAAGGTCCTTTAGGACGTGCCATGTTCCGTAAACTTAAAGTTTACGCTGGTACAGAACATAACCACGCTGCACAACAACCTCAAGTTCTTGATATCTAAACGGGATTAAGCTAATGGCTGCAACTCAGTACTACGGCACAGGCCGTCGCAAAACATCTACAGCTCGCGTATTCGCGAAAGTAGGAACTGGTAACATCGTTGTTAACCAACTTCCTCTAGATCAATATTTTGGTCGTGAAACTTCTCGTATGGTTGTTCGTCAACCACTTGAGCTAGTTGAAATGACTGACAAGTTAGACATCTTTGTAACTGTTAAGGGTGGTGGTAACACTGGCCAAGCAGGTGCTATTCGTCACGGTATTACCCGTGCATTGATGGAACTTGATGAGTCACTACGTCCATCTCTACGTGCTGCTGGTTTCGTTACCCGTGATGCTCGTAAAGTTGAGCGTAAGAAAGTTGGTCTACGTAAAGCACGTCGTAAGCCACAGTTCTCAAAGCGTTAATATTTCGCTCTCGAGAATTCAAAAAACCCAGCTTTTGCTGGGTTTTTTATTGCCTGAAATTTAAAACCTCTATTACCCCTCTGTTTATTGCATCTCTTTTGTTATTCTAATACCGATTGGTATAAGCTAATCGATTGTTCTGGAATGGAAACACATAATTATGTCTTTGCAACTAATCATGATCGCTCTGGGAATCGTGCTCATTATTGAAGGAATCGGGCCACTTTTATTTCCTAATCGTTGGAGAGCGTACTTGAAAGAAATTTCAAATCAAAATCAGCAACTTCTGCAACGTTTAGGTGGCGGATTAGTAACCGCAGGTATCGTTTTGTTGATTATTTTTTCATAAAATACTTGCCTACCGCCCCTAAAGATCTGCTAAAATCCCGTTTTAACCACTACCGTGCAGCAAATAATGGGCAAAAACGTCGTAGTTCTCGGCACCCAATGGGGTGACGAAGGAAAGGGTAAGATAGTCGATCTACTTACCGAGCAGGCAAAATATGTCGTTCGATATCAAGGTGGCCACAATGCGGGTCATACTCTGGTTATCGATGGCGACAAAACCGTTCTTCATCTTATTCCATCAGGGATCTTACGTGATAATGTAAAATGCATTATCGGTAATGGCGTGGTGCTGGCACCTGACGCTCTGATGACTGAGATCAACATGCTTAAAGAGCGTGGAGTTCCTGTAGAGGAGCGTCTGCTTATCTCTGAAGCGTGTCCACTCATCCTTCCATTCCATTGTGCTCTGGATGTTGCCCGTGAGAAAGCGCGCGGCAATAATGCTATTGGTACAACCGGACGTGGTATCGGTCCTGCGTACGAAGATAAGGTTTCACGCCGTGGTCTTCGTGTTGGCGATCTGTTTGATGCAGAGCTATTCGCAGAAAAGCTGAAAGAGGTGATGGCTTATCACAACTTCATGCTGACTGAGTACTACAAGTGTGAAGCCGTGTCTTACGAAAAGACATTGAAAGACGCACTTGCTATCGCCGATTACCTTAAGAGTATGTGTGTCGATGTGACTGAGCTTTTAGATCAGGCACGTAAAGCCGGTGAGCCTATTCTGTTTGAAGGTGCACAGGGTACATTGCTCGATATCGACCATGGTACTTATCCGTTTGTAACCTCATCAAACACGACTGCCGGTGGTGTTGCGACAGGTTCTGGATTCGGTCCTCGTCATCTTGACTATGTATTGGGTATCATGAAGGCTTACACGACTCGTGTTGGAGCCGGACCATTCCCAACTGAACTGAATGACGAAATTGGTGACTACTTAGGTACTAAAGGTCACGAATTTGGTGCTACTACAGGTCGTAAGCGTCGTCCGGGTTGGTTGGACGTAGTTGCGATGAAGCGCGCCGTACAGATTAACAGCGTAAGCGGTTTCTGTTTGACTAAGCTAGATGTACTAGACGGTCTTAAAGAGGTGAAGATCTGTGTTGGTTACGAGTACCCGGATGGAACTGTAGCTACAGTCACTCCACTTGCAGCCGAAGGCTATGAGCAAGTAACTCCGGTACTGGAAACTATGCCTGGTTGGAGCGAAAACACCTTTGGTGCGACCTCTGTAGAGCAACTGCCTCAAGCGGCATTGAACTACATCAAACGCCTCGAAGAACTGTTAGAAACGCCAATCGATATTATCTCAACGGGCCCCGATAGAAACGAGACCATGATTCTGGTGAATCCGTTTAGTTAATATATAGAGGCCGCATAAGCGGCCTTTTTATTGGGCCTCGTTATAAGACTCAAATTCAGGTAGTTCTCAAGAAATGCGTTATACTGCCGATGAGATCAAGTACTGATGAGACAGAATACTTATTTTTTATTTAGAGTATCCTGTCTGATCACTACTTATGTTTATGAATTTGTCGTTGAGAGAATCCATGTTGCGAGAAGTGCTAAAAGGTTCCATCGGAACCGTACTCAGATATCTATTGGTAGCCATATTATCGCTATCATCCATGCTGAGCTGGGCTGAAACTAAGGCGCTCGATATTTATAGTCAGGAGCAGCTCATTGAGTTGATTCGAACTAAGCAATATCTCACCCGAGTGAAGGGTGATGATTGTCAATTAGTTCAGGATATTGAAGCCAGAGCAGAGGTACTGAAACTGCCGCTCTATCAGTACTTATGGGCAGAGATGCTCAATTATGGAATTTGTGTAAAGGCGAACCCTCCCAGAGGAATTTCTCTGTTAAGAAATTCTGCAGAGCAGGGGAGTGCCGAGGCGATGGTGAGAATTGCCGAGTATTACCATGACGGCCAATTTGTGATCCAGGATAAAGAGCGTGCAATTCATTATGTATTGCCCGCAGCCGCCAATGGTGACCTGCCTGCACGATTAATGTTAGTCAGGTTGTTTGGTGAAGGCTATGGTAGTCCAAGAGACTATGAAATGGCTTATCACTGGCTATATAACGATGTATTTAGTGATGTGGCGACTAAAGAAGAAGCCATTGAATTATTGAAGGTGCTCGCAGAGAAGATGCCGCCCAGCGCGATAGCTAGGGCAAAACAGGAGCACCTGAGATCCCGTAAATAGTGCCAATTATAAATAATTAATTGGTGTGTTCCAGAATGTTCTGGACAAAAATTTGAGATATTGAATGATCAAAGATCCGCATTTGAAGCGTGAACAACAAAATTACGAAAACCCCATTCCTAGCCGCGAGTTTATTTTAGAGTACTTGCGATCCGAAACATCACCTCTGAACCGTGAACGTATCGCGACAGCTCTGAAGATCGAAGGTGAAGAGCAGCTTGAAGCACTCAGGCGTCGACTTCGTGCCATGGAGCGTGATGGTCAGCTGGTCTTTACCCGTGGTCAAGCCTATGGTTTACCAGAGAGAATGGACCTGTTAACAGGGACTATTATTGGGCATAAAGATGGTTTTGGCTTCTTAAAGCTTGAAGAGGGCGGTGACGACCTCTTCATTAATAACCGTGACATGCAGATGTATTTTCACGGTGATAAGGTGTTGGCCCAGAAGGCTGGCGTCGATCGCAAAGGTCGTCGTGAAGCCCGACTCGTTCGTTTAGTCGAGCAGAGAACTGCTGCTTTAGTCGGCCGTTTTCATCTGGACTCAGGCATGGCATTTGTTATCGCCGATGACAAAAGAATTACCCAAGAGATCTTAATTCCTGACGAAGACCGTAATGGTGCCCGTCAGGGCGATATTGTGGTGTTAGAGCTCACTCGTCGACCTGGCCGATATGTTAAAGCAGCAGGTAAAGTGACCGAAGTTCTGGGCCAGCAGATGGCACCCGGGATGGAGATTGAAATTGCCCTGCGCAACTACGATCTCCCCCATACCTGGTCGGGATTGATTGAGAAAAAATTACGTGCGATCCCCGATGAAGTCACTGAAGCTGACAAAGAGGGACGAGTCGATCTCAGGGGCTTGCCACTGGTGACTATCGATGGCGAAGATGCCCGCGATTTCGATGACGCTGTATATGCTGAAAAGAAAAAGAGTGGTGGCTGGCGCTTATGGGTTGCTATTGCCGATGTGAGCCATTACGTGCGCACTGAATCTGCACTGGATAAAGAGGCACGTAGCCGAGGTAACTCAGTCTATTTTCCATCGCAAGTGATCCCTATGCTGCCGGAGAAGATCTCCAACGGGTTATGTTCATTGATGCCAGAGGTCGATCGCCTGTGTATGGTCGCCGAGATGACGATATCTGCTGCTGGTAAGCTATCTGGATATAAGTTTTACCCTGCCGTGATGCACTCTCATGCCCGTCTGACTTATACCCAAGTGGCGGATATGCTCGAAGGTGGAGAGGTGAGTGATAAGCTCAAACCTATTTTCCCACACCTACAGACATTGCAGTCTTTGTATCTGACCTTGGATGAGACTCGCGCCGATCGCGGTGCTATCGCATTTGAAACAACTGAAACTCAGTTTGTATTTAATGATGATAGAAAGATCGACAGCATAGTGCCACGCAATCGTAATCAGGCCCATAAGATCATCGAAGAATGTATGATTTTAGCCAACGTAGCCTCGGCTAAGTTTGTGAAAAAGCATAAAGGTGAGGTGCTTTACCGTGTGCATGAGTCGCCATCTGAGCAGAAGCTCACCAACTTTAAGGACTTCCTTAAAGAGCGCGGCTTAACCATGGAAGGCGGGCTTGAGCCGACGCCAAAAGATTATCAGGCCATCATGGAAAAGATTGCCGATAGGCCAGATGCCGAATTGATTCAGGTGATGTTGTTACGCTCTATGCGTCAGGCAACATACACTCCGGATAACGAGGGCCACTTCGGTTTAGCCCTGGAGGCATACTCGCATTTCACGTCCCCTATTAGACGCTACCCGGATCTGATCTTACATCGTGTCATCCGTTATCTGTTAGCGAAGGAAAAGGGTGAGGCGAAAGAGAAGTGGACGCCTGATGGTGGTTACAACTATCAAATTGAAGAGCTCGACCTGCTAGGTGAAGAGTGCTCAACGACAGAGCGCCGCGCCGATGAAGCGACGCGTGATGTGAGCGACTGGCTTAAGTGTGAATTTATGCAGGACCATGTCGGCGATACGTTTGAAGCTGTCATTGCCTCCGTGACCCACTTCGGTATGTTTGTTCGTTTAGATAAATTGTTTATCGATGGTTTAGTGCATATCTCTAGCCTGGGCAGTGATTACTATCAATATGATAATATGCGTCAGCGTCTGGTCGGTGAAGCCTCGGGTCAAGTCTATCAACTTGGTGATGCGGTAACGGTTAAGGTCGCAGGTGTTAATCTTGATGATCGTCAGATCGATCTTATGATGGCGGGTGAGGAAGGTAAGTCTAAACGTCCAAGCCGTGGCAAGAAGCCGATGACAGCTCGTGAGCGAGTGAATGCCGAAGGTGCAAAACTGGCCAAGGGTGATAAGAGCGACAAGCCTAAACGACGAGGTTCTCGCTCAAAAGCCGGCAAGGGTAAAGCCTCGGCTGAAAAGAGCCTAGGTTCTGATAAAGCGAGTACAAGTGGTGGAGCTAAGAAGTCCGGCGCTAAAACAAAATCGGCAGCTAAGAAGTCGAAGGCTAAAAAGTCTTCAGCAAAAAAGAGCTCGGCCAAGCGTAAAGTCAAAACAAGCAAGTAATAGAGACAGTAATAGATGAAAAAACAAGATATCACTTTCGGAATTCACGCCGTTGAAGCGGTACTCAAGCACAGTCCGGAACGAGTGATCGAAATGTGGGTGCAAGCTGGCCGCGATGATCAAAGATTAGCTACGTTAATTCAGATGGCTGCCGAATACGGTGTTTCGGTGCAAACATCGGCGCGAAAAGTCCTTGATGAAAAGTCAGATAATGGACAACACCAAGGTGTGCTGGCCCGCGTAAAAGCCGTTAAGCAACTCAATGATAACGATCTATTGGCACTGATAGATAAGAAAGTAGAGAAGACTGAAACTCCTTTCTTCTTGATCTTAGACGGTGTTACCGATCCGCATAACCTGGGGGCTTGTCTGCGTAATGCCGATGCGGCTGGAGTACATGGTGTTATCGTTCCGCGTGATAACTCAGTAGGCTTAACGCCAACAGTGAGTAAAGTGGCATGTGGCGCGGCTGAAGTTGTGCCTCTGTTTCAGGTGACCAATTTAGCGCGCACCATGAAGAGCCTGCAAGATAAAGGCGTATGGATTGTAGGCGCAGCGGGTGAAGCCGATAGCGACCTATATAAGACAGATCTTAAAGGCCCTCTTGCTATCGCCATGGGCGCCGAAGATAAAGGCCTACGTCGTTTAACCCGTGAGGGTTGCGATTCGATTGCATCGATACCTATGTCTGGGTCTGTCTCGAGCCTGAACGTCTCGGTTGCCAGCGGTATCTGCCTGTTTGAGGCTGTACGCCAAAGAATAGGTTAATCGCGAATTCGATTAGGCTAATTTTCTTTGGTTGGTCCGTTAGGTGTTAGCCAAAGTTATTGAATGCCGATGTGGACTACTCCTCATCGGCATTTTTGTATCCGTAATTTGGACCTTTTATTTCTCTAGTCGTCATCCCGATCTATTTTTGCTGGTAAAAAGTAGGATCCAGCTTGAGGGCTTATTTATAGTTGATCTTATTTAGAATTAAATAAGATTGTTGAAAAGTCGCACTTTCACTGTTACCTACCGCCTCCGGCGGGGCATGTGCAGATACTCCTGCGAGTCGCCGCAAGTACAATCCCTGTAGGCTCTGCGATTTCATCCCTGAAATCGAAGCTCGCAGTGGCATCTACACCGTGTTATCAATCTCTTCGATTATCTATACTCTTGGTTTTTCCAGACAAGATGGTCATTGCTTCAACTAATTCATACTGGTAAGTTATTAAAATTAAGGTGAATAACCTTTACTTTTAGAGCAGATAATAAATGTCTGTGGAGTGTTTACCGGAGTTCACGGGAATAGGTTTCTATAACTTAAGGATGAGTAAAATGATTGAGTCAAAGGCAAGACTTACCGGTGGAACCTTGTTTGTCATAGCATTAATTGTACTTTTTTTTGGTAATGCTCGCTCCGCAGAAATTGTAGAAAAATTAGATAATATACAGTCAGATGTTTCTAGTTTAAAAAATGAAGTTGAGTCTTATAAGCGCCAGGTTTATCTATTGAAAGAAGAAAACCGTAAATTAAGAGAGCAGGTTAAAACGAGTGTGGCACTATAAACTGTTTTTCGACTCCTCGGTTTAGCTGTGAAGTTTCTTTATAAATTCACAGCTTAAGACTTACCACTTATAACTGCACTTTAATAACTTTTCCCGCCTCGAACCTCGTTCCTGGTAACTCGAACCTTCTATTGAAACGTATACAGCAAGTTGAACGTGGTGATTGTGTCTGTCTGCTTGCTACCTTCGGGGACGACGTCTGTGTATTTGATGTTGACGCCTATCTTGAAGGCCCAATCCTGGAACAATGTGTTCTTATAGCTCATGTCTAAGGTGAGGGTGCTGTTGTCTTCACCGGCTTCGGCGGTGAGATCGGCATTTAAGCTGGTGTACTCCTGAAGCTTCTGCTCGAATTTTATTGCGGTACGTAGGATCACGTCGCGATTGGCTTGTGGATCGGGTTCGGCTTCGGTCTCTATCGGCATGTTATATCGATAACCCGGGCCGACTTCCAGACTGAGTTTAGTGCTGTGATCTGAGATGGCATCGAAACCATAACCGGTAGATACGGTGGATACTTGGGTGTAACTACCGAATCGATCCAGGGTGAAGTCGCCTCGCCCGAATACATAGCCATCGAAACCGCCACTTAGTTTATAGCTCGACTGAAGCTGAATATCGTACTTCTCTGAGGTGGTTTTCTCATCATCTGCGGCAAAATAAGCTTTTACCGTGCCTTCTTGCTTTGTTTTTTTCGTGTCGTAAACCAGTTTCGTGCGGCCGTTAAAGCTGCTCGATTCTGTGTTACCCGTATTGAGTTGAAAACCGGCTTCAATTTCGGCGGTAAAATCACTCGGGGGCTCTTGGTAATCCGGTGGGACTAAAGCCAGTGCCGATAGGGGGAAAGTTAAAAATAGGATTGCTATGACTCTAAACATTATTTTTATTCTTATGACTCTTATTTTTATGCGCTGAGGCTCTATTTTGTCGAGCCAATATCATACCTATAATGCAAAGCATCGGCAAAGTGAATATTGTCAGAAAACGGTTGAATTTATCTTCTAGTTTGTGTAATATTCCGCGGCTTAAATCAGTCACTTTAATTAGTTCCTTGCCTCTATTTGGTCTGACTGAGCCAACAACGAGGCTAGATAACCGTAAGGAGCAAAAAATGCGTCATTATGAAATCGTATTTTTGGTTCACCCTGATCAGAGTGAACAAGTACCTGGTATGATTGAGCGTTACACGGGTATTCTTACCCAAGCTGGCGGTCAAATTCATCGTTTAGAAGATTGGGGCCGTCGTCAACTGGCTTACCCAATTATCGAACTGCATAAAGCTCACTATGTTCTTATGAACGTAGAAGCAACTGCAGAGTCGGTTGAAGAACTTGAAACAGCTTTCCGTTTCAACGACGCTGTTCTGCGTAGCATGGTTATGCGTACTAAAGCAGCCATCACTGAAGCATCTCCAATGGCTAAAGCGAAAGACGAGCGTGATTCACGTCGTTCTAGCGAAGGCGAGCGTCGTAGTGCGCCTGCTGAAGCAACTGAAGAAGTTAAAGAAACCGCTGAAAAAGCAGCTGAGTAAGTTTTTCTGTGGCCACAAACCATTTGGTGTTATCGGGAACGATTACTCGTTCCAGAAGCTTTAAAAGCCCGGCAGGTATTGCACATAGTGTAATTATGTTGGAACACAAGTCTCAGTGTTTTGAAGCAGAGATGCTTAGAAACGTATACTGTCAGATGCAAGTGATATTTAGTGGCGAACGCTTTCAAAGCGTTACAGAACAACTGAAATCCGGTGTGGAAATCGAGGTTCAGGGCTTTATTGCTCTTCAACAGAGCAGAAATGGTCAGAACCGTTTGGTATTACACGCCGAAAATGTCGAATTGAAAACTTAGGAGACTGTCACATGGCACGTTATTTCCGTCGTCGCAAGTTCTGCCGTTTCACTGCAGAAGGTGTTACAGAGATCGATTACAAAGATATCGTAACTTTGAAGAACTATATCACTGAAAGTGGTAAAATTGTTCCTAGTCGTATCACTGGTACAAATGCTAAATATCAACGTCAACTAGCTCGCGCTATTAAGCGTGCTCGTTATCTTTCTCTACTGCCGTACACTGATCTTCATCAGTAATACTGCATAAATTTAGAGGAATTAATAATGAACGTTATTTTACTTGATAAAATCGCTAACCTAGGAAATCTAGGTGACCAAGTTGCAGTTAAAGCTGGTTACGCACGTAACTTCCTTCTGCCACAAGGTAAAGCTGTTGTTGCTAACGCTGCTAACACTGAAGTCTTTGAAGCACGTCGTGCTGAATTAGAAGCCAAGTTAGCTGCTGACCTGACTGCTGCTAACGAGCGCGCTGAGAAAATCAACGCACTTGAGTCTATCGTTATCGCTTCTAAAGCTGGTGACGAAGGCAAGCTGTTCGGTTCAATTGGTAACCGTGACATCGCTGATGCAGTTACAGCTGCTGGTGTTGAACTTGCTAAGAGCGAAGTTCGTCTTCCACTAGGTGCTTTACGTACTACTGGTGAATTCGAAGTTGAAGTTCAGGTTCACACTGAAGTTAAAGCTATTGTTAAGCTTTCTGTTGTTGCAGAAGACTAATACATTAGTTTAAAGCTAAGCGACTGACATGCTCAGGTATTAAGTCTAAAGCTTTAAAAGAAAACACCGCACTAATTTGATTAGGCGGTGTTTTTTTATGTCTGGAATATACTGAGGTGCGAGGTGCGAGGTGCGAGGTGCGAGGTGCGAGGTGCGAGGTGCGAGGTGCGAGGTGCGAGCTGGGTATTACCTATGTAGGAGCGGCTTTAGCCGCGAATAACTCAGGGGGCTAGAAGCTAGCACTGAGAAGACGCTACCCTGTTAGGGCCAAGGCGATGATGTGCTGGTAGGGCTGCGTCGGTTAATGTTCCCTACATAACCGACATTTCCGCCATCCATGGCGGTCAGACGACGCTGCGCTGGTAGGGCTAAGATGACGCTGCGCTGGTAGAGCCGCATCGGTTCTTGTTCCCTACATAACCGACATTTCCGCCATCCATAGCGGTCAGATGACTTTATCTTTCCTGTTAGAGCGAAGCTCGTCGAATAGGCAAAGCCGTTCGCGAAGCGATAGGCCGAAGGCCATCATCTCAGCTTTTATATCTGTTCCTGGAAAATTCAGGGCCTGGGAGCCAGACCCTTTCAACTTTAATTTCTTACCAGTTCCAACTCTTGTAGCAAGTTATCTGCATGATCGACTTCATCCATCATCCAGAGGATGTAGCGGAAATCGACATGAACGGCGCGCGTAATGGTTGGGTTAAAGAACCAATCTTTAGTGATAGCTTCATAGGTTGAGTCGAAGTTCAGTCCGACTAATTCACCTTTGCCGTTAAATACCGGCGAGCCTGAGTTACCCCCTGTGGTATCGACACTGGAAAGGAAGTTAACCGGAACAGAGTTGAACGCTTCTGGCTTATCTAAGCAAGAAAACAGTCTGCATATCCAAGAGCTTGGGTCTTTAATCACAGAGTCGACCTTATGACTACCATAACGCTGCTCTGCAATCGCATCTAGCACCTTCTTCGGCGCGTTAAAAGGTTCGACACCTGTGTGCTTGGCAGCAATACCCTCAAGGCGTGTAAAAGGCTGTTTGTATAGTGCATCTCGTGACTGGTAACCATCTACCATGCCATAGGTGATACGCAGGGTACCGTTTGCATCCGGGTATACAGGCCAGCCATTGGCCTTGTTGTACGCGATAATCGCTTTCATATAGCCGGGTCTGGCTTGAGAAAGCTCGCCAAGAAGCGTCTTCTTCTCTTTCTCTTGCGCCATGTTGCTGTCATAAAGCGCTACGGCCAGGCGAATAAATGGATCGGCACTGGTTTCAAAGGTCTTCGCATCCGCTTGCATCCAGGCCAGACGTTTGTCTTGGTCCGTTAAGGATGTAAGGGAGTAGAGGCCGTCGAGTTTATCCGCCAAGGATACCGATTTATCATCGTCGTTGAGCATGACATCGAAAGCGTTAACTCGGTTGTCTTGTCCCATATAGGCGTTTAAGTCTTGTAGCCATAGGGTCTTGTCGACCGAGATATCGAAGCTTGAATCGATACGTTTAAGGCGCGCCTTAAACATCTTCATGTCTCGCTCCTGGTATCCCTCTTCACGCTCGTTATCTGGCTTGGCTTTCTCTTTCGACAGGCGATAGAGCTTATTTGCTATGGCAAGCAGGGCACTGGACTGGGCGTTTTCGAAGTAGTGACGCGTCTGCATGCCTGTGCGCTTCTTATCGAGCAAGGATTCAAGTTGGTCGAACTGGGCTTGATATGACTGGTAGGTCTTATCGCCCCCAAGCCACTTGAGGAAGTCATCTTCGCGGCTCTGTTTAATACCTATGATATCGGTGGCCTTGAATCCATCGAGGAGTCCGTTGTACTTCTTCATGCGGTTAGCCATAGAAGCCAAGGTGCCCGCATATTTTATCGCAACTTCACCGTCAGCATTACCCATGGCCTTGATAGTATCGATGCGAAGCTGATAGCGTGAGGCAAGGGTTGGGTATAGCCAGTCACTCGCAAATTGCAGTTCACTGGTTAACCTATAACGACTGGTAGAGCCCGGGTAGCCGGCAACAAAGACACCATCACCTGCATTGACACCATCGGCATTAATTTTAAGATAGCTTTTAGGTGTGAACGGAATATTATCTTCAGCAAAAGCTGCAGGTTGTCCATCTTTGCCTACATAGGCTCGCAGGAAGGTAAAGTCACCCGAATGGCGAGGGTATTCATAGTTATCGATGTCGCCGCCATATGAGCCGACACTCTTAGGTGGCGCATAGACTAAACGAACATCACGGATAATCAGCTGTTTAATGAGGTAGTATTCGAGTCCATTATGAAAGCTGCGCACCGAACAGCGGTAGTTCTTATCGCTTTCACAGGCTTTGATGAGAGACTTTCTATTAGATTGGATCTCCTCATAGCGCACCAATGGGTCTTGGCTTAAGTTATCTGTGACTGCTTTAGATACATCGGTAACCGCTTCGGTAATATAGAGTCGCTCGTTAGGACCGGCCGATGGCTCTGCGTCTTTAGATTTTGCCAGGAAGCCATCGGCAATATAATTGTGCTCTTTTTTACTATTATATTGAATTGCACGGTAAGCGCAGTGATGGTTTGTGACAACTAAGCCTTGGGGTGACACGAAACTGGCGGTACAATACCCCAGCCCTACAACCGCATTCATTGGATACTGTGTGAGATCGGCAAGTTGTTTTGCTGGTATCTCAATGCCTCTCTCGCTAAGTTTATCTGCAATAGAGGGCATTTGATAAGGTTGCCACTGGCCCTCATCTGCATGTGCGTCGATTGATGCCAATACGACACCAGATGACAGCACGAGTGCTGAGATCAATGCATTGCGCATGTTCGTTCCTTGTGTTTTTGTTGTATGGGTAGGAACTCATGGGTTCCATTTTCGTTTGAGCACGTTTTATACCATATTTTGCTTAACTGTTGGGAGTTTGGAGATTTAATGTCACAACAAGGTGCCTTCAAGGCCAAAAAGAAGCCAAGAGATATCCAGATGGATGCACTCAAGCTACCACCGCATTCTTTAGAAGCGGAGCAGTCAGTACTGGGCGGCTTGATGCTGGATTCAGATGCATGGGATAGAGTGGCTGAAGCGGTTGTGGCTGAAGACTTCTACTCTCGTTCTCATCGCATGATATTTGAAGCGATGGGAACCTTGACCAGTGCTGGTCAGCCCATCGATTTGATCACGGTTTCTGAGCAGTTGGAGGTCGAAGATCAACTGGAGGAAGCCGGAGGCTTTGCCTATCTGGGTGAGATAGCAAAGAATACGCCTAGTGCAGGTAACATTTTATCTTATGGTGAAATTGTTCGTGAGCGTGCGGTCGTGCGTGAAATGATCAAGGTGGCTAATGAGATCGCCGATGCCGGTTTTAATCCTGAAGGACGTAATTCCGGGGATTTATTAGATTTAGCTGAAACCAAAGTTTTTAAGATTGCCGAGTCGCGGGCTAATGCCAATGAAGGTCCGGAAGGGATCAAGGCCATTCTTGAAAAGACAGTCGATAAGATTGAAGATCTTTATAATAACCCAACCGGTGGTGTCACTGGGGTATCGAGTGGTTTTGGCGATCTCGATAATATGACGGCGGGCTTCCAGTCCGGTGATTTAATCATCGTCGCTGCGCGTCCATCTATGGGTAAAACGACGTTCGCGATGAACTTGTGTGAACAAGCGGCGCTCAATGAAGATAAGCCTGTACTCATCTTCAGTCTCGAGATGCCTTCAGAACAGATCATGATGCGTATGCTCGCCTCTCTGGGGCGCGTCGATCAAACCAAAATTCGTACCGGTCAACTCGATGATGACGATTGGGCGCGAGTCTCCTCGACCATGGGGATCATGCTCGAGCAAGGTAAGATGTATATCGATGATGGCTCAGGTTTGACGCCCACCGATGTTCGAAGCCGAGCACGCCGTATTGCACGTGAATATGGAGGCCTGTCGATGATCATGATCGATTACCTTCAGTTGATGCAGGTTCCGGCGCTGAAAGATAACCGTACCTTGGAGATCTCAGAGATCTCCCGCTCATTGAAGGCACTGGCAAAAGAGCTTGAGATCCCGGTTGTTGCACTTTCCCAGCTTAACCGTTCATTGGAGCAACGTGCCGATAAACGCCCGGTAAACTCAGATCTTCGTGAATCTGGAGCGATTGAGCAAGATGCGGATCTCATCATGTTTATTTACCGTGATGAGGTGTATAACGATGACTCAGATCAGAAGGGGACCGCCGAGATCATTATAGGTAAGCAACGTAACGGTCCTATCGGACGGGTACGATTAACTTTCCAGGGGCAGTTCTCTCGTTTTGATAACTACGCCGGCCCTCAGTTTGAAGAAGACTAACCTCGTCTTCTTTTGTATTGTTTACCGATAATAGTGTTTGTTTATCGATAACGATACAAACGGCTTGTTTCATCATAGATTAAACTTGATTCACTTAGTTATCGCTTCATTGATAACTAAGTGAACTCATTATAGATTTGACACTCATATTAGTATTATCACTTTAGTGCAGCATCGAGTCTTGTTACTAACAGATTAAGGTTATCGTTTGAAACCCTTTCCCCGTGCAGAGATCAGTAGTAAAGCACTGCAGAATAACTTAGCTCGTCTCCGTGAAATTGCTCCCGGGAGCAAAGTCATGGCGGTTGTAAAAGCCAATGGCTATGGTCACGGGTTGCTTAATGTTGCCCATTGTCTGGATAACGCCGATGGTTTCGGACTGGCGCGTCCGGAGGAGGCATTAGCATTAAGAGAAGGTGGGGTGAAGTCAAAATTGATTTTGCTCGAAGGCTTCTTCAGCCAAGTCGACCTAACCACTCTGGTCGAGCATGATATCGATACCGTTGTTCATAATGAAGTTCAGCTGGAGATGCTGGAAAGCTCGACACTGGCAAAGCCTGCAACCGTATGGTTGAAAATAGACTCGGGTATGCACAGATTAGGTTTTACTACTGAGCAGTTTGCTGCTGTTTATTCGCGCTTAGAGGCCTGTCCTCAAGTCGCTAAGCCTATCAACTTGATGTCACATTTCGCTTGTGCCGATGAACCAGAAAATCCATCGACCCAGGTCCAGATTGATCTCTTTAACGATTTGATTAAAGACTTACCCGGTCAGCGTAGTTTGGCAAATTCAGCCGGTACCCTATATTGGCCTGAGAGTCAGGCTGATTGGATACGTCCCGGCATTGCGCTATACGGTGTCTCGCCTGTGATTGGAGACTTGGGTGCCAATCATGGTTTGATGCCTGCCATGGAATTAGTGTCGCAACTTATTGCGGTTCGCTCTCATAAGGCGGGCGACCCCGTTGGTTATGGCAGCTCCTGGTATGCAAAAGAAGACACTAAGTTAGGTGTTGTGGCTATTGGTTACGGTGATGGGTACCCGCGTAATGCACCCGAAGGGACCCCTGTATGGGTCAACGGGAGACGGGTTCCTATCGTTGGGCGTGTCTCTATGGATATGCTGACCGTCGATTTAGGCATTAACGCGACAGATCTGATTGGTGATGATGCGATTTTATGGGGAAAAGCATTACCCGTTGAAGAGGTCGCAGAACACATAGGTACAATCGCTTATGAGTTAGTGACCAAGTTAACCCCTCGAGTTGCCGTGTGCTTGGGCTAAGCACACCGATTTAATTCCCTTATTGTATCGGTTCATGGGCGGGAGGCCCCGCGTCGATAGTCTTCTGTATCAGGAAGTATTTTTGTTGAAGATTAACGTTTTTTGTATCAATGCATTGTTACTCTATAGTGGTATCAGCTCACCCCATGCCTTAGCCGATGAGGCTGAGGAAACTCAAGAGAGTCAAGCAACTCACGCAAAGAGTGCCAATGCTAACGTTACGTCACTACCGCCTCAAATAGGAATAGAGAGGAGTAAAGAATACTCTCCCGAATTTGTCGCTGTGCCATTTGTCTTCTCCACAGAAACCTTGAGTACGACAGTGGGAGGTGCCGGCGTCATAAAGCATGCCGGTCAGCCGCAAGCCTCAGCTTTTGGTATTGGCCTCTACAGTAGTAATGAAAGTTGGATCACCTATTTAGGGCTCAATAACTATCAGCTACCTAAGCTGGATCAATGGTTGTTTTCCGGCGAGTTTAGTCGAGCCAGTTATAAAGAGGGGATCTACTTTGTTCCTGAAGATGCTAATCGTTCGAATAATGGGGTTATCAGCTCAGATGCGATAGCAACTAATCGAGTGATAACGGAAGGTGACGAGTTTTACGCCAAGCTACACATTAAATATGTGCTGCCCTGGGGTAAGGGAGCCAAAGGCGCCGCGAGAAGCTTAATGCCCTCTCTGGCAACGGATCCCCTGAGCTGGGATCCCAGAGAGTCAGGTGTTAGCAGCTTACAGATCACGCCCTTTATTCATACCCAGGAACTTCTGGGATATGAAGACCTGCCGACTGAAACTCGGGGGCTTAAATTCAAGCTTGACTGGGACAACCGTGATAACGGAAAAAATAGTACCCGAGGGGGACGCACAAGCCTTACGGTCAGCCGCGACTTTGGGGCGAGAGAGGGAGGAGCCGTTGATAGACAAAGTTGGACAACCTGGGAGTTTGAACAGAGTGCCTTCTTATCTATGGGAGAGAGTGATTGGTTCGGGCAGCAAATATTAGCCCTGAATTTTTACCTTGCCGATACACCGACCTGGAATGATTATGACTCAAGTACACTTGGGTATCATCGTCCTCCATCTTTTGCTGGTGTGACATTGGGTGGCTTTGACCACCTAAGAGGTTATTCAAGTAAACAATTTTATGGTCGTAGCGCACTGCTATACTCTGCCGAGTATCGGGTTCAACCCAGATGGCAACCTTTGCAAAGTTTACCCGTATTTAACCTCTACAATGTTCCCTGGTGGCAATGGGTCGTGTTTGCTGAGGCCGGCCAAGTTGCCGATGATTTCAGTGCCAGTGAGCTACATGATGATATGAAATGGACGTTAGGTGTTGGTGCCCGGTTTGAAGTTGAAAACGTTATCGTAAGAACCGAGTTTGCTTACGCGGAAGATGCAAAGCAATTTTGGATAATGGTTAATCAGCCATTTTAATGACTGCGAAAGGTTTAATAGGGAGAGATAGTCGAGAGTCAATAAGTGGGAGGGGTTTCCTCCTAATGACTCTAATATTAATGTCGCTTTTGTGCCTTTAAGTTTCGAAACAAATTTCAATATAGGCGGTGCCATGGGGGCTGGCGAAGGGCATGATAATCTTTTTGCCGTTAGCCTTATGAGAGATTCGATGTCCTAAGCCTGACACGACAACCGGCGTCGCCATTTCGAACTCATAGCCTTTATCGCCGAGGATATTTTTTGCACCACCTGTGACCATATTGGTGATTTCACCGACAAGATCGGTGATCTCATCGTTGATCTCTCCCGGGTTTTCTCCCAACATATTTTGCATAATTTCCAGAATGAGCCCCTGTTCGAAAGTGATGGAGAGTGAACCTTTCGTTTGCGGACCGACCATGCCTATCAGGCCTGATACATCACCCTTAGCCAGATTGTCTGTTTTTATTTTTGGCTTTCCGGGCGTGAGCTGCATATTTGCCATCGTTGAGATGACATTGAGCAGTGATTCAAGAAAAGGGTTAATGAAATTTACATTCATATTTGATTATCCATAGTCTAAAAACTTGTATCTCGATAATGAGTTTTATGTTGCCTATTACCAAGTCACTCTAAAGCGTGAATTCCAGTATTCTATATGCGGGCTCAGATCATGGGGGCTCAGATCGATCTTAACCATAGTGTCACACTTCTAAGCTTGGTGACTTTACTCTTAATACCTGTCATTTCTTGGGCATACCTATCTCTAAAGCTTAGGCTATTTTTGTATCGACTTCAGTATTTATCTATATATGACGCCGTGGCTGCCACTAATCATGCCGTTGAGATATAGCTATTCATTATTCCATGGCACATAGAGGCAATTCTGTGACCATACTCCTAAAAGTTTATAATATTAAGTAACACTCACTTTATTTGATTGGAGTCGATGTGAGCAGTATGGTGAATCTGCGGTGCATTTCGGCTTCGGTCAGTGTAAAATGCGCGGCCACGCTCGATTTATACTCCGAGCCGTATCGGTTTAACTAAAATTGTCACCGCAAAGCAGGCCAACATAAACTATGTCATCTACTCTGACCTCAACGATCAACCGTACCTTCTCTATTGCTCCTATGCTTGATTGGACCGATCGCCATTATCGTTATATGGCGCGCCTGATGTCAGCCGAGTTATTGCTGTATACAGAGATGGTTACGACAGGTGCCATTATCCATGGTAAAGGCGATTACCTTGCTTACAATAGCGAAGAGCACCCTCTGGCGCTTCAGCTTGGTGGCTCTAATGCCCACGACTTGGCGGCTTGCGCTAAGCTCGCGGCAGATAGAGGCTACGATGAGATAAATCTCAATGTAGGTTGTCCATCAGACAGAGTTCAAAATGGTCGTTTCGGAGCCTGTCTTATGGCCGAGCCTAAGCTTGTTGCCGAGTGTGTGACTGCGATGCGAGAGGTCGTGGATATTCCTGTGACAGTAAAGACACGTATCGGCATCGATGAACAGGACAGTTACCCATTCCTTACCGAGTTTGTAGAGACTGTTCGTGACGCGGGTTGCGACACGTTTATCGTGCATGCCAGAAAGGCGTGGTTGCAAGGGTTAAGCCCTAAAGAGAACAGAGAGATCCCACCGTTAGATTATGATCGCGTCTATCAACTCAAGCAAGATTATCCGGAGTTGAGCATCTCAATCAATGGCGGTGTTAAGTCACTCGATGAGTGCCGTACTCACCTGGCTAAGCTAGACGGCGTCATGGTTGGGCGTGAAGCCTATCAAAACCCTTATATGTTAGCCGAAGTGGATCAGCAACTCTGCGGTAGTGATAGACCGGTTTTGAGTCGAGATGCTGTTTTAGAGAAATTTATTCCTTATATAGAGAAACACCTTCAATCGGGTGGTCGTTTGAACCATATCAGTCGTCATATGACTGGCTTATTTCAGGGAGAGCCAGGCTCTCGAGCCTGGAGACGTTATATTAGTGAAAACGCGCATAAACCGGGCGCCGGTATCGAAGTCATTGAACAAGCAAGAAAAAATATGAGTATTTAGCTTTCCTTTTACTTTAATCAACCGCCTTTATGGCGGTTTTTTTAGTTATTCCTTCCTTATATTAATCCATACCTTTTATCTCTTAGTCATTTTCACCAGCCCATGGTGAAATTTACTAAAAGGCCATTAATTCATTTAGGCACTTTGTTTTTTAAATGTTGCTGAAAATAATTAAATGCTTATTTATCAGTATCTTTTGTTGTTTGTAAAAAGTTGGCACGCTACTCGCAATACCTTCTATGTAAAGAGACTAGGTCATAAGACATCACTGAAAAGGAAGGCATCATGTTTAATTCAACTTTAAGTCAAATAGCAAAAGTATCATTAGCCGCAGCAGTATTAATGGGAGCAAGTGTAAGTGCCCATGCTGATACGCTTATCCCTGCCGATCTCACCAGTAACATAGAGCAAAATATCTCTGCGCAGATGCAAGATATGATGCAGGTCGCTCAAAGAGAGTTGAGTATGTCACTGCAGGCACAGCTATCAGATGCCTTGTTTGAAGCAGATGCGGCAGATGAAACTCAGTTAGCTAAAGAGAAGAATGAGCAGGCGATCACCAGTGCGATGGTAAAGGAGTAATTATGTGGTTCACCTCAGAGATCGCGGCCTTGCTATTGACACCTGTGTTTGGTTTTACTTTTTGTGCCCTGCTGATCTGCACATTCAGGTGGGATAGGGTTAATGACTGATTATAGGTCTGCCGTAATATTTATTTAATCGGGAGGAAGTATGAGTAGCTTTAGTTCAATGGATAAGTTGATATCACGTTTAACGCAGCCAAAAAGTTTAGTATGTGGCGTGGCCGCCATGATGGCGGATAAATTTAATTGGTCATGTTTATGGACACGAGTAGTTTGGGCTGCACTGGTATTGATGAATCCGGCTATAGGCTTGTTAATCTATTTTGTTCTCGCGTTAGTTTTACCTAAGTGGGAAAGAAATCTTTGAAAGCTCAGAGAAGATTAAAAATGAAACAAATTTTGGATCTCTTCATTGGGATCGGTATCGCCATTTTGGCAACTGCGCTTTTAATTGCGGCGGTACAAACTTGGGGAACGACGCAGTTCCTGACCGGAACCTTGTTGAGCGTTGAACCGATATTTTGGATGGATATGAGTGTGTGGGCTGTAGTCCTTACCTTGGGAAGCGTTTTACTCATTATCCTCTGGTTAACGTTAGCATTTAGTTTTCTGGCATTGGTTTCCGGACTATGTATTAGCTGTGCCTTTATTATGATATTTGCCGGATTCTCGCTTTTTTGGCCAGTTTTACTGCTTATTCTTGCTGCATGGGGCGTCGGTCAAGCTAGCCAAGCTGACTAGCTGGCTAACTATACTTTACTTTTGCTGCAACTTGCTTCAGAAGCTTGGGCGTTAGCAGACTGACTCAGCCTAACTCACACGTTTACTCTTTATTAAGAAAAGCCTTAAAGCGGTTTTTAGCTTCATCACTTTTCAGCCTTACTGCAAACAGCTCCAGTTCCCGCTCCATCTGTTTTCGTACTGCATCTTTATTAGGGCGTAGGAGTTCACGGGTGGCCTGCAGAGCTTGAGGTGGCTGATTGGCAAGTTTAACTGCCTTAGCAAACGCATAGTCGAATACCTCACCTGCTGACACAACTTCATTGACTATGTTAAGAGAGTTGGCGGTATTGGCATCGAAACTTTCACCCAGTAACAATAGCTCTGCGGCTTTTTGTGGTCCAACGAGCTGTGGTAGTAATAAGCTTGCACCGGCTTCAGGAACCAAAGCGAGGTTAACAAAGGGTAGCTGAAATTTTGCACTTGGGTCTGCATAGACGAGATCACAATGTAGCAGAACTGTGGTGCCAATTCCTACTGCAGCGCCCGTCACTGCTGCAACAAGTGGCTTCTTGAGATCCAACAGGCTGAACAGGAAACGAAATGCCGGGTGTTTTGCGTCTAAGTTACTATTTTTTAAAAAGTCTGCTACATCGTTGCCTGAGGTAAAGCAGTCCGGCTGTCCTTTGATTAAAAAGGCGTGAATAGCGTTGTCTGACTCACCTTGGATAAGGTACTCTGTGAGGCTAGAATACATATCGAGGCTGAGCGCATTGCGCTTATCTGGTCTATTGATAGTAATGATTCTGACGCCTTGCTCATCCTGAACCTTAATTGTACTCATTACGTTTTTTCCTCTTAGACGAATGGGGTTAAATGGAGTTTAATACATTGAAACGAATATTCAAACAAGCGTTTAATTTCTTGGTGTTGTCGTGTGCATCGTTTGCCAGCTTTGCCAATGTGGCATTGGTTGAGGGACACGTGAGGGCTATGCCTGCAAGCGTGCCTAATACGGCAGCTTACTTTACTCTCGAGAACCATGGCCCGGAGCGTCAACTCGTGGCCGTCAAAGCAGATTTTGTAAAAGAGGCACAACTTCACACCATTGTTGAAGAAGATGGCATGGTAAAAATGCGTCAGGTCGAAAGTTTTAACATTCCGCAGCACGGTACGCTGACTCTGATGGAGTCGGGAGAACACGTGATGCTGTTGGGATTGAAACAACCACTGGCATCGGGGACATCGGTCGATTTAACCCTTAAATTTGATGACGGCAGTGAACTACCGATTAACCTGATGGTGAGCAAGCAAGATATGGCAAAAATGAAAGGCCATGCACACCACCATTGATAAGTCGTGTAAGTATTAGTCATACAGGAGTGTAACAGATGCAAATGACATGGAAAAAAGGCGCCTTAATCGCAGCCTTGATAATTTTTATTGGTTATATCGTCAGCGTTTGGTGGAGTGTTGAGCCTGATGTCTTGAGTCACCAAGAGTTAAAGTCTGAAGCTGGCAGTGAGGTCGTTGGTTATGCGACCACCACCTCATTGATACTTACCATGGAGAAGCTACTCGATAAGAGTGGTGGTTGGTTATCCAATGATGTCATGCCTCCATCTGTATTTATGGACAATATGCCGGCATTTGAATTTGGTGCACTCGAACAAGCCCGAGATCTGGCGTTGATTATGAGAAAAGAGTTTAGCCGCTCTCAGTCTCAATCTGCTGCCGATAAAGATCTGTTAGCCGCTCATTCTAAACTTAATATTGAACACACCAGCTGGTTGGTGCCGAGTGCCGAAGGTGAATACAGAGATGCGATTAAAGGATTAAAACTTTACCGTGCTAAAATATCTGATCCAGCCAATCAAGACGCTCAGTTTTATGCGCGCGCCGATAACCTTAATGAATGGCTGAAAGAGGTTCAAAAGCGCCTGGGCAGCATGTCACAACGCCTGTCTGCCAGTGTGGGGCAGGAACGGTTAAATACTGATCTTGCCGGTGATAGCGAAGCAAGCCAATCGACGCCTAACAGTGCGAGTAATCAGATAAAGACGAGTTGGTGGAAAATTGATGATGTATTTTATGAAACACGTGGCGCGACATGGGCGCTACTGAATTTCATGAAGGCGATTGAAGTCGATTTTGCTGATGTTTTGAAAAAGAAGAATGCTGAAGTCAGTTTACAACAAATTATTCGTGAACTGGAAGAGACACAACAAGCTGTCTGGAGCCCCGTGATCTTAAATGGTTCGGGCTTCGGCGTTGTCGCTAATCACTCTCTGGTGATGGCGAACTATATTTCCCGCGCTAATGCGGCTGTTATCGATCTAACTAACTTATTGACTAAAGGTTAATTACATAATGAAAAAAACATTACTTGCATGTGCCCTGCTTGGTTCACTGGCTGCCACCTCTGTTCAGGCAGCTTCACTGGTAGGATTTAAAGTCGGTGGTGATTACTGGAAGGCAGATACAAGTGGAACGTTTGCTGAAAACGGTCAGCCACAGCAAGATTTTAACTATAGTTCTGACGCTCAGGGCAGTGTCTGGGTGGCCGTCGAGCACGGGATCCCCCTTATTCCTAACTTCAAGATCCGTGAAAATAGTTTGGATTCGGGTGGGAATGCAAGTCTTGCAACGGGTACTGCGATGAACTTCGGCGGTAAAGAGTTTACCGGAGATATCTCATCGAATACCGATCTCAGTAACACCGATTTCGTCCTCTACTATGAGCTGCTAGATAACGATATGGTGGCATTAGATTTAGGTGCTGCATATAAGAAGATGCATGGTTCATTTCGTGTGAATCAATTAGATACTAATGGTGTGTCTCGTCAAAACTCAGAGAAAGAGCTCGATAGCGGTATCGTGATGGCCTATGCCGATGCACAGGTTGGCGTTCCGGGTCTTGGCCTCTATGGTTTTGCCGAAGTGATGGTCGGTATCGATGAGTCCAGCGTATATGATTACTCAGTAGGTTTAGGATGGCAGTTTGATGGTACTGCACTGGATACCAAAGTGCGTGTCGGTTACCGTGACTTTAGCTTCGATGTAAATGACTTCGATGGCGTGAGTACAAACTCGCAGTTTAAGGGGTACTTCGCTGGTGTAGAACTGGTCTTCTAAAGCTGACAAGAATTTTACTGATTGTTATAAGAATTAAAAAACCGCCACTAACTTATAGTTAGTGGCGGTTTTTTGTATTCAGATGGTTCTCATTATCAAGCTTATAGCTTATAGCTTATAGCTTATGGCGTTACAGCTTGTGCTGTCAGGCCATTGTTGATAGCGATTACGTCATCTTCATTCAAGGTTCCGGCGGCTTGCTTAAGTGCCAGAATCGAATTGATATAACCGTAGCGTGCATCAGATAGCTGACGCTTCGAATCATAGAGATCACGCGTTCGGTTCAGTACATCAACAATTGTACGGGTACCGACTTCGAAACCTGCTTGAGTCGCCTTCAATGCGCTCTCAGAAGAGAGTACCGACTGCTCGTAAGCTCTAATCGAGCTGATCGAGGCGCCTACGTTGTTAAAGTTGTTGCGGACATCTTTAACGACCTTACGGTAGGTCTGTTCAAGTTTTTCACTTGCATTAACAAACTGGTACTGAGCCTGATTGACTTTTGACGTGACTTTAAAGCCTTCAAAAATCGGTACGCTGAGTGTCAAACCAATGTTGGCATTATCAATATCGCTTTGACTTCCTTCGTGACTTTTCTGTTCAAGATTTGTCGTATAGCCCGCATTTAAACTTAGAGAAGGCATGTGACCAGCCTTGTAGAGGCTGATGGTCTCTTGAGCAATATCTTTACCGATACGCTGAGTCATCAGGTCGACGCTGTTTGTCTCTGCCATCTTTAACCAGTCGTTTGGTTGTGCTGGAGACGGCGTGACCGCTGTGAAACGAGTCGTGTCTAAGATATTGATAGATTTATGATCGATACCAGTAATTTCACGCAAGGCTTCATAGCTGTTAATCAACTGGTTTTCTGACAAAATTTCAGAGGCGCGAGCCAAGTCAAACTGAGCCTGAGCTTCGTGTACATCGGTAATGGCAGTCAGGCCTACGGCAAATCTTTGTTTCGTCTGTTCTAGCTGACGCTCGATGGCACGTTTTTCAGACCCCTTAAATTCGAAGTTATCTTTAGCCGATAAAACATCGAAATAGGCACCGGATACTCGGATGATTAGCTTTTGCAGTTCAGAAGCATAAGCGGCATCGGCCTGAGAAGCCGCAAGCTCGGCTAAGCTTAGTCCTACCCACGCGCTATGGTCGTAAATCACCTGATTCAGGGTGACACCGGCATTCAGGCCGCTGTTATATTTGCTGTCCGAGACATCAGTCCAACTTTTACCATAACCTACGCTTGCGCTGATGGTAGGAAGTAACGGAGCACGGTTTTCTTCAATCTGTTCGTACAGGGCATCTCGTTGAGCCTTTGCCTGTAAGGCGATAGGATCACTTGTTAGCGCTTGTTCGTAAATTTGCAATAAATCATCGGCCTGTACGGCTGAAGTGGTGGCTGCAAGCGATAAAGCTGCACATATCGTTCGGATCTTGAATTTCATTAGTTGTCCTTTTTAGACAAAATCCTCCACTGGAGGAGCCATTTAACTTTTATAGCTAAGTGATACCTCACAAAAACTGTAAGGCGGTTTGCGCTTCCCGACGCTTCCCGATACATCTAAACTTAATGACTATTTCATTTAAGAGCTATTTCATTTAAGAGATAGATATTAAGAAATTACCTGTTTTTAAGTCAACTATGAATTGTAACAGTTTTTGATTTTAATTATGCTTTTTCTGCCGATTTTATCTGCACCATTTGTTTAGCGCTGCTTTTGGCAACACCTAATGGTTTTATGCTGCGAAAACGATCCAATTTGGAGATTCAAATGAAACAAAAATATAGCCGTAAGGATGTCGAGTTGTTGGAAAAGCGGACCCTCTTTAAAGGTTTTTTTACCTTGGATGAATATCGGTTCAAGCATAGGTTATTCGATGGTGGCTGGAGTGGTGAGGTTGTCAGGGAAGTGTTTGAGAGGGGAGATGCTGTCATGGTGCTGCCTTATGATCCACTTACCGATCAGGTTATTTTAATTGAGCAGATAAGGATCCCTGCATTTCAATCGGCCCAGACGCCATGGTTACTTGAATTGGTCGCAGGTATGATCGAACCCGGGGAGTCCTCCTTAGATGTGGCATCAAGAGAGCTCAAAGAGGAAGCCGGGATAAGAGCTAAGAGGATTGAGGAGATCGCGACCTATTTCTCAAGCCCGGGTGGTTCCAGTGAGAAATTTGATTTTTTCTGGGCTGAAGTTGATGCAAGCCAAGCGAAGGGCGTGCATGGACTGAGTGAAGAGCATGAGGATATACAAGTTCATGTCATGGGCCGTGAGGAAGCATTTACTTTAGTGAAAGATGGTATAATCAATAATGCGTCTACCGTTATTGGACTGCAGTGGCTTGAGCTGAACTATGAAACACTAAGGGTTAAGCTGTAAGTTTTAAGTCGTAAGTTTTAAGGCATAAGTTTTAAGGCATAAGTATTGAAGATTAACGCCTTAAAAATGAATCAAACATTATTGAAAGAGAAACGCCGGTGAGTAAGACAGCATCTAGTTTAAACCCTAAGAGATACCAGCCTGATGTAAACAGGTTCTTATCTCTTTGCGGCCGAAATTATTTCTACATCTTGCGTTGGCTACCCATCGAAGCAGCGCAAGGCGATGTCTGGCAAGTTGAGGGTGAGTTTGGTTGTCTTGATGTGCGTTTGCTCGAAAATACCAAGTATACCCAACTGATCGAGATCTCGAGAGCGCTGAATCAATCTGATTTCGTGCACTCTCCACAGGTCTGTGTGAGAGTTTATCATGATGCTAAATTAGCAGAAGTGTTAACTAGTCGACAGATTTATCAATTGCGTCCGGTATATGATTATCCAAATATACGTATGCACCATCGTGATGAAAAGTATCAGGTCAATGCTTTTCTGGAAGAGTTATTAAAGATCGATAGCCACATGAGTGCGATTTGTTTGTCAGAATCTTAGGGTTTAATTGTGTTAAAAGAGGCTATCTCTTATTCAATCGATGATAATGCGAGTGTGCGAGTCGTACAGGTTACCGACCCACATCTGTTTGCCGATCCTGACGCTCAGCTACTAGGAGTCAATACGGCTCACAGTCTGCAAGCGGTACTCAACACGATTAATGCCGTGCACTACCCTGCCGATTTTATGTTGGCTACCGGTGATATCAGTCAAGACTATTCCGGTGAATCCTATCACAACTTTGTGCGTGCCATTGCTCCCCTCGAGCTGCCTTGTCATTATCTGCCGGGCAATCATGATGACCCTCGTATCATGCGTCTTAATATGCAGGGACCTAAGATTTTTGGTCAAAGAAGAATCTTAGCCGGAAATTGGCAGATCATAATGTTAGATTCTACGGTTCGGGGAAAGCCTGGTGGGCACATGTCCGATAGTGAGATTGACATTGTTAAGAGCGCCGTTGCCGACCAACCCGAGCGTCATACCTTGCTTGTCATGCATCATAATCCGATATTAGTTAATTGCGCTTGGCTGGATCAGCACTGTATGGATAACGGTAGCGATTTCATTGAGCAGATGGCTGAACTACCACAGGTAAAAGGGCTGCTGTGGGGGCATGTGCATCAAAAACTGGACCGAGAGCACCCTGGTAAGCATGGCATGATTCATTTGATGGCGACGCCCTCGACCTGCATTCAGTTCAAGCCGGAATCTTCCTATTTTGCTTTGGATGCCCTGCAACCCGGTTATCGATTGCTTGAGCTAAAAGCGAACGGTACTATTTTAACTAATGTTTACAGGGTGCCAGGTGACAACTTCTCACCAGATAGAGAGGCGAGTGGTTATTAAGGGCTTGCAAGATCACGAGTAAAGCATCAGAGAGTCGCCATTCCAATCATCAAGGTTTCATATATGTTATAAATTTAGCGCCTTGAGCCGAGTTATTAGTCGCTAATACTTGGTAGAAACCTCTGCAAGTGTTAGCATTCTACTGGTTGTTTATTGTATTTTTTTCGATGACTCCCCTTGGTTGATCCATTGTGGTTATTCATAACGTGAATAACCAAAGAATGAGGAAATATGCTGCTCTATATTCACGGGTTTAATAGTTCCCCATTATCAGAAAAAGGCATTGTTACTGCACAGTTCATTGCTGAGCATTACCCGGAACTCGTTTTTTTGCAGCCTCAGTTACCCTCCAGCCCTAAAGAAGCGATGACCTTGTTATGTGGTTTGGTTGAGTCAGCACTCGATGCTGATGAACCATTGGCCTTTATCGGTTCCTCTCTTGGTGGGTATTTTGCGAGTTACTTAGCCGAAAAATATGGTGGTAGGGCTGTACTGATAAACCCTGCCGTGACACCATTTGAGCTGTTCGATGAGTTTATCGGTCCTCAGCATAACCCTTATACCGATGAACATTATCAGGTTATACCTGAACATAAATGTGACGTCGCCGAGTTTAATACCGAAGCCATTTTCAACCCGGATCGTTTCTTTGTACTATTGCAGTCGGGTGATGAAGTTCTCGATTATCGACAAGCCGTTCAGAAATATCACTGTTGCCAACTTATGGTTGAAGCCGGTGGTGATCATAGTTTTGTAGGCTATGAAAAGCAGTTGCATTCCATCTGCCAGTTTCTGTTTCTTGACAAATAGCCATGTAGGGCCTCAACATGGCCTGAATAACTATATATTGTGTGTGCCATGACAAACCAATACACCTCAGATGCCATCGAAGTCTTAAATGGGCTCGATCCAGTTAAACGCCGCCCCGGTATGTATACCGATACCACGCGCCCTAACCACTTGGGACAAGAGGTTATCGACAACAGTGTCGATGAAGCGTTAGCGGGACACGCGACTAAGATCGATGTCATCTTGCACAAGGATAACTCTCTCGAGGTAATCGACGATGGCCGTGGGATGCCCGTCGATATACACCCTGAAGAGGGGATCCCCGGCGTCGAATTGATCTTAACAAAGCTGCATGCCGGCGGTAAGTTCTCGAATGATAATTATCAATTTTCGGGTGGCTTGCACGGCGTCGGGATCTCAGTCGTAAATGCGCTATCCAGTCGTGTTGAAATTACGGTTCGACGTAACGGCATAGTCTATGACATGGCTTTCGAGCACGGTCACAAGGTTGAAGATCTTACCGAGACAGGAACTTGTGGACGACGAAACTCTGGAACTCGGGTTCATTTCTGGCCGACTCCCAGTTACTTCGATTTTGAAAACTTCTCTATTTCCAAGCTTGTATACCTGTTAAGAGCCAAAGCGGTTCTCTGCCCCGGACTTAAGATCAAGTTTGTGAACAAGCAAACTGATGAGGTATTAGAGTGGTTCTATGAAAGCGGGTTAACGGATTATCTCACCTCATCTATTAAAGGTGCACTCATGTTGCCCGAGGAGCCGTTTGTAGGCAGCCTGAAGGGGAATCTCGAGGCGGTAGATTGGGCGATAACCTGGTTGCCGGAGGGGGGAGAGTACCTCAATGAAAGCTATGTAAACCTCATTCCTACCCCATTAGGTGGTACTCATGTTAATGGTTTCAGGCAGGGCTTGCTCGACTCCATGCGCGAGTTCTGTGAGTTTCGTAACCTGATCCCAAGAGGAATAAAACTGACTCCTGAAGATATTTGGGATCGCAGTAGCTTTATTTTATCGGTCAAGATGCAAGACCCTCAATTTGCCGGACAGACTAAAGAGAAGTTGTCGAGTCGTCAAAGTGCGGCGTTTGTTTCGGGTATTGTCAGAGATGCGTTTAGTCTATGGCTTAATACCCATACCGATCAGGCCGAAGCTCTCGCCGAAATGTGCATCAACAATGCACAGAAACGGTTGAAGTCTGCCAAGAAGGTGGCACGCAAGAAGGTGACCTCGGGCCCAGCGCTGCCTGGTAAATTGACCGACTGTAGTGGCCAAGATCCTATGCGAGGAGAGCTATTCCTGGTGGAGGGTGACTCTGCGGGAGGTAGTGCTAAGCAGGCTAGAGATCGTGAGTTTCAGGCGATAATGCCCTTGAGAGGTAAAATCCTAAATACCTGGGAGGTCGATGCAAGCCAGGTATTGGCATCCCAAGAGGTACATGATATTTCAGTTGCAATAGGGTGCGATCCGGATTGTGACAATATTTCAGAGCTAAGATATGGAAAAATTTGCATATTAGCCGATGCGGATTCCGATGGTTTACATATTGCTACCCTGCTTTGTGCCCTGTTTATGAAGCACTATAAAGTGTTGGTTGAGCAGGGGCATATCTATGTCGCCATGCCACCTCTGTTTCGTGTCGATGTAGGTAAAGAGGTTTTTTATGCGCTGGATGAGGCAGAAAAAGAGGGCATATTAGATAGAATTACAGCTGAGAAGAAGAAAGGTAAAGTTCAGGTTACCCGATTTAAAGGTTTGGGTGAGATGAATCCGCTGCAGTTGAGGGAGACGACGATGGATCCCAATACTCGCCGGCTGGTTCAGCTAACGATCGATGATGCTGAAGCGACAATTGCAGTGATGGATATGCTACTTGCCAAGAAACGTTCGGGCGATCGAAAGACTTGGTTGGAGACTAAGGGTGACTTGGCTGATTTTTAGTCGCCCGAGTTATATGCCACTAATTAGATAATTAGGCTTAAATAATAATAATGTTGTTGAATCATTCAAAAAGTCATAGAGGGATATGGTTGTTTTGCTCTTGTGTTGCCGTGCTATTTAGCCAGGGGATACAAGCCGCTTCACAACCTATGATGATCACCGTAACTAAAGGGTTTGGGTTAACCCTGTATGCTTCCGACTTGGGAGATGCAAAACAGTTAGCGTTGGGAGATAAAGGGACACTATTTGTTGGTTCACATAAGAAGGGTACGATACAGGCTTTAGTTGATAGTAATGCCGACGGCAGAGTCGATAAGCGTTATGTCATTGCAAAAGGCTTGCAGGCTCCAGAGGCTATCGCATTTTATAAGGGCGATCTTTATGCCGCAGTCGATGAGCGAATTATTCGATTTATTGATATTGAGAACCGTTTAAGACGTCCTGGACGCGGTAAAGAGGTTTATGACCGATTACCGGGTAAAAGCAATAAGAGTCGAAGAGCATTACATTTTGGCCCAGATGGGCGTTTATATGTAGCGATTGGTGCTCCCTGTAATGTCTGTGAGGCAGTAGCACCTTTTGGTAGCATTATCGCCATAGATGTAGAGACCGGAAGCAGTGAGCAGATAGCCACGGGTATCCGTAATGTTACCGGTTTTGATTGGTCGCCAATCGATAACGTGCTTTGGTTTGCCGATTTAGGACGGGACTGGATGGGGGATAGGTTACCGCCTGACGAGATCAATCGTGTTGAACACAGTGGCGGGCATTATGGTTTCCCCTATCTTCATGCAAAGTCAGTGGTTGAGCCTGCTTACGATAAGCCCAAAAATCTCAAGATAACGCTTCCGGCCTATGAACTTCCTGCACACGTTGCGCCCATGGGACTTCATTTTTATCGTGGTAAACAGTTCCCCGCTAAATACCATAATCAGATGTTTGTCGCCGAGAACGGGTCTTGGAACCGATCCAGCAAAATTGGCTATCAGGTCGTGATGCTTGAAATAGAAAATCAACAAGTGATAAAGCGCAGTACAGTGGTCAGCTTTTTAGACGGGGAGTTTCCCGTAGCCAGGCCCTACGCCTTATTAACGGCACCCGATGGTGCTATGTATATCTCAGATGATCTTAAAGGCAATATCTATCGTTTGTTTTATAAAGATATTATTGAAAAAGAGATTGAACCGGCTCAAAAATTGGATACAGAACAATGAGTGATGCGATTGATTTAAGTCTTGATGGTGTAGAACAGATGCCTCTTCGGCGCTTCACGGAAGCCGCTTATCTGAACTATTCCATGTATGTGATTATGGACCGTGCTTTGCCTCACATAGGTGATGGGTTGAAGCCTGTACAACGTCGTATTATTTACGCAATGAGTGAGCTTGGTTTATCGGCTCAATCTAAGCATAAGAAGTCTGCACGCACGGTTGGTGACGTATTAGGTAAGTACCATCCACATGGTGATAGCGCGTGTTATGAAGCCATGGTGTTGATGGCTCAGCCATTTTCCTACAGGTATCCATTGGTTGACGGTCAGGGTAACTGGGGGGCACCGGATGATCCAAAATCTTTTGCCGCTATGCGTTACACCGAAGCGCGTTTGTCTAAATTCTCTGAGGTTCTTTTAAGTGAGTTAGGTCAGGGGACGGTCGATTGGGGCGTGAACTTTGATGGGACGATGAAGGAGCCATTAGTTCTGCCTTCTCGTTTACCGCATATTTTACTCAATGGTATTACCGGTATTGCCGTGGGGATGGCGACAGATGTTCCGCCCCATAATACACGTGAGTTAGTCTCGGCCTGTATTGAACTACTTGATAACCCTAAGGCTGATTTAGCACGTTTGATGGAGCTTGTGCCGGGTCCAGATTATCCAACAGAAGCAGAGATAATTACTCCAAGCAGTGATATTAGTAAAATCTATACTACGGGACGAGGTTCGATTAAAGCGCGAGCCGTCTATAAGATTGAAAATGGCGAAGTGGTGATCACGGCACTTCCCCATCAGGCAAGTGGTGGCAAGATCCTGGAGCAGGTTGCGGCTCAAATGCAGGCTAAAAAGTTGCCTATGGTTGCCGATCTCAGAGATGAATCAGATCATGAGAATCCGGTTCGAATCGTCGTGGTTCCCAGATCAAACCGAGTCGATTGCGACCAGCTAATGGCGCACCTGTTTGCAACGACAGATTTAGAAAAATCATTCCGTGTAAACCTGAATATTTTAGGTCTGAACGGGCGTCCACAGGTGAAGGGCTTAAAGCAGATCCTGACCGAATGGTTGGAATATCGCTTCCAGACGGTGACTCGTCGAGTTCAACATAGACTCGACAAAATATTATCCAGATTGCATATCCTTGAAGCCTTGATGACGGCCTTCCTGAATATCGATGAGGTGATTGAGATTATTCGTTATGAGGATAATCCGAAAGCCGAATTGATGTCGCGGTTTAATCTAACCGATATTCAGGCTGATGCCATTCTCGATCTTAAATTACGCCATCTGGCTAAACTCGAAGAGTTTAAGATTAAGGGTGAGCAGAGTGAACTTGAAGCCGAACGCGACAAGCTGCAATTGCTGTTGAGCTCAGATAGACGCATGAAGACGCTTATTAAGAAAGAGTTGAAACAAGACGGCGAAACGTATGGTGATGACAGACGTTCCCCTCTGGTCGAGCGTGGAGAGTCTAAGGCATTAACAGAGCAGGAATTAGCACCTGTTGAAGCCGTGACGGTTGTATTGTCAGACAAAGGTTGGGTTCGCTGTGCTAAAGGCCATGATATCGATGCAAAGGCATTATCTTATAAGTCCGGAGATGGATTCCTCTGTTCGGCAGCGGGTCGCAGTAATCAGCCTAGTGTGTTTATCGGTTCAACGGGACGTGCTTTTGCGACCGAGACTCATACCCTGCCATCGGCAAGGAGTCAGGGCGAGCCGATAACGACGCGCTTTAATCTGTCACCGGGTGAGGTAATGGAGCATGTATTATTAGGCGATGATGATAAATTCTATCTACTCGCTTCAGATGCAGGCTATGGCTTTGTCGGTTCCTATAAAGATATGGTATCCCGTAACAAAGCGGGTAAAGCCCTGTTGAGTTTGCCTGCCAATGCTAAGGTCATCGCACCTCAGATAGTCGATAAGTCGAAGGTGGAATCGATACTGGCGATCACCAATGAAGGCCGCATGTTGGTATTCTCTCTTGAGGCATTGCCTCAGCTCTCAAAGGGTAAGGGGAATAAGATCATCGGTATTCCTAGCGAGAGAGCTAAGAGCCGGGAAGAACTATTAGCACACTTGCATGTGGTCCCCGAAGATACAGCGGTAACACTCTGGGCTGGTAAGCGTAAATTAACGTTAAAACCTAGTGATTTGGAGCATTATCGAGGTGAGCGTGGCCGACGTGGAGCTAAGCTACCTCGCGGCTTACAACGCGTCGATAGTGTTGAAATCGGTGACGGCGTTCAAGCGATAGAAGAATAGCTAATACCAATCGGTATAAGTCGTTATTACTAAAAAAAGCTGCCGATGGCAGCTTTTTTATTGGGAGTACGATTATCTTAGAAGCTTATACCAATCAGTATAAGAAAGTGATCTACTCAGCGTGTTTTTTGGCAACTAATTCAAGGCGAATGGATGATGGAATGGTTGTTCCCTTGTGAGGCCATTCAACGGCGAAGTAGGCTGCCAAAAACACGCCTAACAGGCGAGTTTTAGCGCATCTGATGCTGTGTTAACGAGCTTGAACGTAGAACAACTATGCTCTTCACTCGTTGCCTTGCCTCAGAAGCGCTAAATTCTCGCTGAGCGATCACATCTTTATACTGATTGGTATTAGAACAATAGAAGGGCTTATAAGTTTAGGCGACTTCGTAATAGTTAGGCTCTATGTCTACTTGCCTCTGAATGATCTGGCTTGCCATTCTGGTACATTTTCCACATTGACTGCCTACACCTAAGCGCTTTTTAACATCAGCAAGAGAGATATCCCCCTGACTAACGGCTTCTTTGATCTGTGTATCAGTAACAGCGTGACAAAGACAAACGTACATTAATAAGCCTCCCAAATTCGATGATAAGAATTATAAATGAAAATGATTCTCAATGCTAATAGCTGGAAGTTATAATTTACAGCTAAACCTCCCTGTGTGTGTTATTAAAAAATGTGACAGAGATTCATTTTTCGGACAAAGCAGGAGTTGGTAGGCTTTTGTGGTTTTAAAGGCGGGTCATAAAGGTGATTTATTTTAGCTTAGAAGATGACCCTGCTAATTAATGTTCAATAGCCCCGTTGAAAATTGACTTCATGCGATAGCTGTTCACCTTTAAGTAGCTTGTGGTAGTTTTCGATAAATATTTCTACGACCTGTTCGGGGAAACTGGGTGCTGCAATATGGGGGGTTATGATGACATTTGGTAATGACCAGATAGGGTGCTCCCGGGGAAGTGGCTCTTGATTAAATACATCTAAAATTGCATTTTGCTGACCATTTCTCATTAATTGCTGATAGAGCGCATCCAGATCCAAAACATCTCCGCGACCCAGATTAAAGAATATGGCCTCAGGCTTCATCAGAGTGAGCGTCTCAGCATTCAGCGTGCCTTTGGTATCTGGAGTGCTGGGCAGGATACTGGCGATAGCGTCGGCCTGTGCAAGGTACTTAGGCAAATGCGCTAAGGTGTCTACGTGATCGAAGCCCTTAGTCGGTTTGGCGCCACGGTTGATTCCGGTGACCCGCATGCCAAAATGTTTGGCGGTTTGTGCAAGGTGCTTAGCAATATTACCTGTGCCGAGTAGGAGCAGGTGCTGGCCCTGAAGTGTCTTAAAGTTACCCGGAAGCCAGACTTTTTCAGCCTGCTGCGATTTATATTTCTGATGCTCTCGCTGGTGGGCCAGCAAATAACCAAAAAGGTATTCACTCATCAGTGGGCCAAATATGCCCCTCACATTAGTGAGTCGATAGTCCTTTCTCTGACGCGGTTTTACTAAGGCGTCGACTCCAGCTATTGTCGATTGCATCCAGGTTAGCTTTCTTCCATGGGGCAGAATAGGAGCGGCAAGAGTCGGCTGGGCAAGCCAGATATCGGCTTCAACTATGTTTTGTGGATCATCACCCAGTAAGATGAGCTCAGGAAGATGACAGGAGGTAAGTAGATCTCGATAGCGATCATTCTCATGGGTCAATAATAGTAACTTGTGTCTCATACACACTCCCTTTATTCTAAAGTTTTTTATGGACCCTAGAATGGAACAAATTATTTCAATATTTCATCAGGTTGGAACCTGGCTTTATCCTTGGCTTAACGAGATAGCTACAGCCATCGTTGCCTGTACTCTGGTCGTGTTTGGAGCCGATATCAATCGCTTCTTAAGGCGAAAGCTCGCCACCCGTTCATTTGTGCTTAGAACCTTAGCTTTTGTGTTGGTCAATGCATTTGGCTATGGTTTACTGATTATTTCGGTTAGCCCGATGCTTGCCAGAAATATGGCCAGTTTGCCTGCTCACTGGTTATTGCTTGTGGTCACCCTGGTATTTTTTATTATTGGCGCCTTGGCACAGGCTAATCGTCAAGTTTAGTGAGACTCAATGAACGTTTCATAAACTAGTTTAGGTTGGAATGTGCTGATTGTGTGAACATTTTTCGTTTAATGGCATCTGAATCGCCATATACAGATATGTTGCCATCTATAAGAAATACCAATATTTTCTATATTAAGCTTAGAAAATTTTGTTATCTAAGTCCGTTCCAGTGTTTGTGTTGCCTTATCCGGGTAGTCGGAAAATATTCCATCTACCCCCATTTTGTTTAGTTGATGAATATCATCGGGGTGATTGACTGTATACACGAACACTTTTAAGTTTTTCGAGTGAGCTTCGTCGACTAATTCAGAGGTAATGAAGCTCAGACTGAAATGGATAGAATAGGCTTCGAGTTGTGTTGCAATATCGATAGTATTAAGGAGAATGCCCTCTAGCAGCAAGGCGATAAATGCCTGTGGATATGAGCGGCGAAACTCCTGTAGAAATCCATGGTGAAAAGATGAGATTAGTAATTGGTCGGCCCTAAATCCCAGCTCTTTAATGAGTTTGGGGTACAGGGCAATAAAGGGAGTCAGACATGTCATCCCCTTTAATTCGATATTGACGAGACAGTTATGTTGACTTAAATAGCTCATCACCTCCCAAAGTGTCGGGATTGGTTCCCCTTCAACAGAGATGCTCTTGAGATACTCACGACTGACGTCACTGATGAGTCCACTGCCATTACTCTTATGATCCAGCCTCCTGTCGTGATAGACATAAAGTTCTCCCTCAACGCTATGAATATCGAGCTCGATGGCTTTGGTGCCGAGTTCAATAGCTTTCTTCATTGCTGCCAGTGTATTTTCAGGGGCATAACCACTTGCCCCACGATGAGCGAAAATAATCATTAGGTTCTGATAATCCCTTGAGCATCTTTATTTTGGCTATTGTTAATATGAATTTCCAATTGCGGGTAAGCCAGTTCCAGGTTGTTTTCATTTAACTTTTTACTGATTCTTTTATGTAACTTATGACGCAGTGGCCAACGCGAGTTCATATCCTTTGCATAAGCCCTGACCTCGAAGTCTTGAGTATGCTTGCCAAAACCGGCAAACCAAACCTCAGGTTCTGGTGTATCCAAGGCGTCATCACACTCCTTTACCGCTTGATACAATGCGGCTTCGACGCGAGCCGGATCTGAGTCTCTTGCAACTGAAACGTATACAATGACACGGGTGATCGGATCCGATAGTGACCAGTTGATTAGCTGTTCGGTTATAAATGCCTTGTTAGGAACGATGATCTCTTTTCTGTCCCAGTCGATGATGGTCGTGGCTCGAATTTGAATTTTACTCACAGTTCCTGTGAGCTCTCTGATGGTGACCGTATCGCCGATACGAACAGGCTTTTCAAATAGAATGATCAGGCCGGAGATAAAGTTAGCGAAGATCTCCTGCAGGCCGAAACCTAAACCAACCGATAGTGCGGCGACTAGCCATTGTAATTTAGACCACTCCATCCCGAGTGTCGAGAAACCACTGAGCAGGCCGAAGAAAACCACCAGGTAGCGACTGACTGTGGTTATCGCAAAACCAGTGCCTTGGGTTAGATCGAGCCGCTGCAATATCATAAGCTCAAGCAGACCGGGTAAGTTGGTGGCGATCATCAGTGAGAAGCCGACAATGATAAGCCCTAACAACAGTGACTTTAATGTGATTGGCAGCTGCTGCTCGATACCATTTATCATTGAGTTACTGCTCCAGAGTGTGATCCCGTCGAGCAGAGAGAACAGGGCCGTGTGAGTCTGGGTCCACAGGCCGATTAAACAGGCGAGAAAGGCCAACAAGAGCAATGAACGCACTAAGCCCAGAGACTGGCTGGAGATAGTCTCTAAGTCGACCACGGGCTCTTCATAGGTGTCCAGAGAGTCATTGGTGTTTTGAGGGTCTTCACCCCGTTCACGTTGCGAGAGGATCTCGGCTCTTCGGGCTTTTGCCCGGTCGAAGGCTATTCTGCGTCGCTCAATCAACATCCAGCGCTTTATCAACTGATAGAGCAGCATAAACCCTAATGAGAGCAGCAGGGATAACTGCAACTGTAATAGCATCTGAAAGGCTGTGTAGTAATAACCTCTGAATGCAAGCACAGCACATATGGGGGGAACGAGTAGAAGAATGGTCCATAAGATACGTTGAATAAGTTTCTTATTTTTACCATCCTGGTGGTAATGATGTTCTTTCTTCGACAGAGCCAGAATATCTTTGTAGAACCAAAACAGCATGATACAGAAGATAATAAATGCGCCTCTTCCTATGCTGTTTCGTAACACTGAGTTATCGATGAACTCAGTAAACCCCATGATGCCGAAGAAAGGAATGGCCATTAATGTGAATGTTTTAAACCTGAGCTGCCCCTCGCGAATGATTACTTTCTCCCCCTTGAAGTGGCTGATCAACAGGCCGCGATCGAGTGCCAGCAAGTAAGTAAAACGATAGAGTAGGTAGAGTAGCCCAATGGCGAGTACGCCCATACCTATGGCCGAAACCATATTTTGGCTGGAGTAGTACATGATTAAGCCCGCGGTGATGACGGGCAGTGGTTTGATTATGCTGTACGCCAGCGAATTGATAAGGGCTCTGTAGGTGTAAACGAATTGATCTTGGGTTACATTCCCTACGAACGTCACATCCTGGGCCATGGCAGCTTTAAACTTAGGTGTCAGAATATCTTGGGCCACGAGACAGAGAACAAAGAGTATAATCCACCAAGACCAGAAACCACTTCGCTCAGTGAAGGAGTTTGATAGATCGATGTAGGGGGCCTGGTGAACCAGCCATTGAGTGCTCTGGTAGAATTCGGTGAACCAGAGTTGCCCGATAGAGTTTGCATTTGGAACCCAAAACAGGTGTTCGTTCAGGGTACTTTTCAAGGTTAAATGCTGTTGGGTCAACTGCTCGTAAATAACCCTTAAGTCACCCAGTTCACTCAGGTATAGATCATAGCTCTGTAATAGCTGAGTGATTAACGCATGCTGAGAGTCGAGTAATTTATTTTGTATGCTTGTGAATGAGTCTTGAGCGAGTAGCTGTTGTCCGTTGAGGGTTTGATCTTGTTCGATTTGATATCTCGCCATTCTTGCATTGGCAATTTTATTTTGTAGTTCGTCTTGATTTGGCGGGTTCGGTAATGTTTGCAGCATCTGCAGAAAGCGTTCGCCAAAAGCCGAGTTTAGTTTGATCCACCCTATCTGTTGTTGAATATTGGCCAGCTGCTTGGCTTGCTGTTGATAACGATTCTCCGCTTCCTCTTGCTGCTTGACCACCGAATTGGTTTCGGTTGTCAGACTTTTTAACTCTGAGGCATAGTTGATATTTATTGAGCTGAGCTCTTGGGTTAGGGGATCTTTCTCCGTCGAGGTTTCAATCAGACTCTTGGCGATTGTAGCATCGGTTCTTTTTTGGCGTTGCAGGGCCACTGCGCTGTTCAGCGCTTCAATCAGGTTCTCTTGTTGAGACAGCTGTTTTCTAACCAGTAACATCTGTTTCTGATTGAGATCTATGCGTTTTTGACTGCTGGCAAGTTCAGCTTCAAGTGTCGCCAAGGTTTGAACGTAAAGCTGACGTTGCGCCTGAAGTACAAGTTCCTCTCCGCTAGGTGTTTGACTAATAATATGTTTCTTATTCTGAGAGAGGGTTCTTCTGGCCGAACTGATCTTATTCGGCAGCAGATTATGCTGCTTTATTAAGTCCGTTATTTTCCCATTGAGGTTGGCTTCTGTCTCTTTTAACTCCGAGAGCCTTAAATAAGCGAGAGAGGCTTGTTGAGTTAGCCCCTGATTTTGTGGCAAAGAGAGAGGGGGTTGAGCTTGAACAAGTTGATGCTCAATACTTAGCTTATGAGTCTGATAGTTATCGATAGATTCTTGGTAGCTCTGTTCAAGCTGCTTCTGCTCTTCAGTCGCACGTGTTAGATGCGCTAGTTTTTCTTCAACCGAAAGGTTTTTTACTGTGGTTTGGTTTATCCCCAGGCGTTTATCAAGTCCAAGAGGTGAACTGGCATTGGCAAAGGGAATAAAGGTGAATACTAAGAGCAGTAAAATTAGTCGCATAGTCTGATGCTGGCTGAGAAAAGGTACAGAGGTATATTACCAAGTTATTAAGATATTGGTATGGCAGTACAAGCTCTTTTTTAACAATTTGAACATTAGTAGTATTTGAGAGTCTGCTTTGTGTAAATCAATAGCTAAACGAAGTTAATGAAAAAGACTTAAGTTAGTTAGATTTTCTATATGATCGGCGGCTCCGTCGGGTCTCGAAAATTGCGGTAGCGACGACGAGCACTCCTCCTAAAATCGTCTTAAATTCAAGGTGCTCACCGAGAAAAAGTAGGGCTAGTAGGGCGCCATAGAATGGCTGGAGGCAAGAAACTAAGCTGACGGTTTTCGCACTTAAATGTCTTAATGCCGTTGTGAATAGCGCATGGGGTGCGGCGGTGAAAACTATGCCTAATAGCAGTATTAACCCCCAAACATTTTGTTCGATAGTGTTGAGCTCAACGGTATGCCAGGGAGCAAGAAAGACAGCGGCGACAGCGGTTTGATAAAACATCGCCTGAGGACCTGAGTAAGCTGAGAAATATTGCTTATGGAGTAAGTTACGCGCAGTGAAAAATACAGCGGATAAAACGCCAACTGCGATGCCTAAAGTCACATCATTACCCAGACTGGCTTCGGGTATGAGTAGTATTACGCCGATGAGTACCGTGATACCGCTGACAACATCGACTCTTTGAATTTTATTACCGGTAACTATCGGCTCGATTAGAACGGTCATAACCGGGTAGGTAAAAAAAGCAATCATGCCGATGGCGATGGAGGAGAGTTGCATTGAGGCAAAGTAGGTAACCCAGTGCAGGCTAACAACTACGCCTAATCCAAGTGCAATTAGATAATCTCGACCAGAGTTTAATAACAGTCGGTGTTTACTTGCTTTGACAATGATCGCGAGAACCAAAGCTGCGATAAAACACCGTAGCAGGGTGATATCTAATGCACTTAGGGGGATAAGTTTAGAGAAGAGTGCAGTGCCGCCAAATAGCAGCACCGCGAGGTGTAGCTCTAATAAACCTGATTGTTTTTGATTTGCAGTTTGGTTCATTAGTCCTCTATTTTTGCAAATGGCTGCCCCATTCGAGTAACAGCTTTAGGCGCGACATCCTCGGCGAATTCATCCAGTGCATCTTTGGCAAATAGCATGACTACCGTGCTTCCGAGCTTGAAACGTCCCATCTCATCACCCTTATCGAGCGTCAGCGCGTCGGGTCCCTCTGTTGGGTAATCCCAAGTGAAGACCTTTTTGCCTGCCGGTGGCGTTACAGTGCCTGCCCACACAGTTTCAATACTTGCCACAATGGTTGCGCCGACCAGTACCATAGCCATAGGGCCTATTTCAGTTTCGAACAGAGCGACGACTCGCTCATTTCTGGCAAATAAACCGGGGACATTTTCAGCCGTCAGTGGATTGACCGAAAAAAGGTCTCCGGGTACATAGGTCATTTTCGACAAGGTACCCTTAATCGGCATATGAATTCGGTGATAATCTTTTGGTGCGAGGTAAATCGTCGCAAAATCACCATCTTCGAAGCGCTTAGCATCATCGGCTTGATTGCCTAACAGAGCAAGTGATGAATATTCATGCCCCTTCGCTTGAAAAATTTGATCACCTTCGATTGGACCACATTGGCTTACTGCGCCGTCTACCGGGTGGACAATGTAATCTTTGTCATCGGATATAGGGCGTGCACCAGATTTAAGGGCACGAGTGAAAAAATTGTTAAAGGTCGTATAAGCTTCAGGCTTACTGTGTGCCGCTTCGCTCATGTCAATCTTGTACTGCTTAATAAACCACTTAATCGCAGTCGTGGTAATACTACCAAGTTCAGCTGCTGCCAATTTACCAACGAGGCGAGATATCAAGTGTTTTGGCATCATGTATTGCAGTGCAATTTTAATTTTGTCCACGTGTTACTTCCCTTCAATTTTAATGAGTTGCACTCTTATTCCTCAGAATCGGCTCTGAAGTGTCGAGCATGACGCTGTTCATCTAAGCTGGCGATGATTTTGTGGTAGTTGTTATACCTGTCTTCTGCAATCTTACCATCATTAAATGCCGCTGTTATCGAACACCCGGGATCGTTCTTGTGTTTACAATCTCTGAATTTACAGGTTCCAAGGTAGTCCCTAAATTCAATGAAGCACCAGCCTACACGCTCTGCCGGAAGGTGCCATAAAGCAAATTCGCGAACACCCGGAGAGTCAACAAGATCGCCACCACTGGCAAAATGAAGTAACTTTGCCGTAGTCGTTGTATGTTGGCCTAAACCTGAGTTTTCAGATACATCACCAATTTGCAGTTCGGCATCCGGCATCATGGCATTGATCAGTGAAGACTTACCAACACCTGACTGGCCAACGAAAACGCTGACGTTCTCATTTAGTAGCTCTTTTATCGCATCAACGCCAAGCCCTGACTTGCTGCTGACCTGATAAACGGGATAACCAATATCCTTATAACGCTCGAGAGCTGCTTCAACCTCAGGTCGCTCCTCCTCTGTAAGAAGATCGATCTTATTGAGGATAATAATGGGGGTGATACCTGTGTCTTCAGCTGCAACAAGGTAGCGATCGATTATCTGAGTCGTGAAGCTTGGGACAACCGAAGATACTATCAATATTTGATCGATATTGGCGGCAATGATCTTAATGCCATCATACATATCGGGACGAGAAAGAGAGGAGTGACGGGGGTGAACGGCTTCCACGACACCGGCAATGCCCGTTTCAATATCTTGTGCTAATCTTGCAACAACTTTGTCGCCGGTGACCAGACTTTGAATATTTCGACGAATATTACAGCGAACCAGTTGTCCCGATTCTGTTTCAATATCGGCATGTTGGCCAAAACGAGATATGACGGTTCCGAGCTGTTCTGGCCCAAGTGAACTATCCTGTAATTCAGAGGCATTACTGCCAGAATCTTTCCGTTGCAGTCTTTTCTCTTGATTGGCCCGCATACGGCGGCGTTGGCCTTGACTTAGGGGTTTCTTTTTACTCACAGATTTGCCATCGTAAAATAAGGTTATTTTGTGTTGCTTAAAAAAGCAGTATGATACACGGTCTTAAACAAAAAAGCCTGAATTTAGGCAAACCGGAACAATAAGGCAGATTTATGGCTGCAGATGCAAACAATCTCATATGGGTAGATTTAGAGATGACAGGGCTAGATCCTAGTGTCGATAGAGTCATTGAGATTGCAACAATAGTGACAGATAAAGAGTTAAATATTCTTGCTGAGGGGCCTGTCATTGCCATTCACCAATCTGAAGAACAGCTGGCTAAAATGGATGACTGGAATCAGAAACACCATGGTGAGTCAGGTTTAATCGATAGGGTTCGCTCGAGTAAATATAGTGAAGAGCAAGCTGTCGCAATGACAATATCGTTTCTTTCTCAGCATGCGACTAAAGGCGACTCCCCTATGTGCGGGAACAGCATAGGCCAGGATAGACGCTTTATGAACAGGTATATGCCGGAGTTGGAAGACTACTTTCACTATCGGAATATAGATGTGAGTTCAATCAAAGAGCTTGTCCGCCGCTGGAAACCTGAATTAATGAATGGTTTTACTAAGCAAGGAACCCACCAAGCCTTGGTCGATATTCAGGAATCTATAGCAGAACTGCAGTATTATCGGGCAAAAGTATTTAAAATTTGACCAATCAGTCAGTTTATTTTCAAGAAGGGGTTGCAGAGAGATGAAATTCTCATATAATGCGGCCTCAACTTTACGGCTTCCCTGTTTCAGGAAGTTTTGAAAAGTAAAGTTTTGCGACATTAGCTCAGTTGCTAGAGGTGTAGAACGATACCTTTATGTGATGATTACAGTGAAAGTTGCACGAAAGAAAAATTTGCGACATTAGCTCAGTTGGTAGAGCGATACCTTGCCAAGGTATAGGTCATCGGTTCGAACCCGATATGTCGCTCCAATTTTTAAAATTTGAAAGCGATATTCGCTCAGTTGATTTACTCGAAAGAGTTGATACCATTTTTTGCCAAGGTATAGACTATCTCGAAATAATTGGCGGTTCGAACCCACTCTTTATGAAAAGAATGGTCGCTCCAAATTTAAAACGTTTTGAATACGCCAAATATTCGAGACTAAAAAGTTTAAAGCGACATTAGCTCAGTTGGTAGAGCGATACCTTGCCAAGGTATAGGTCATCGGTTCGAACCCGATATGTCGCTCCAATTTTTAAAATTTGAAAGCGATATTCGCTCAGTTGATTTACTCGAAAGAGTTGATACCTTGTTTTTGCCAAGGTATAGGTCATCGGTTCGAACCCACTCTTTATGAAAAGAATGGTCGCTCCAATTTAAAAGATTAAGCGACATTAGCTCAGTTGGTAGAGCGATACCTTGCCAAGGTATAGGTCATCGGTTCGAACCCGATATGTCGCTCCAATTTAAAAGATTGAAAGCGATATTTGCTCAGTTGATTTGCTCGAAAGAGTTGATACCTTCTTTTGCCAAGGTATAGGTCATCGGTTCGAACCCACTCTTTATGAAAAGAATGGTCGCTCCAATTTAAAAGATTACGCGACATTAGCTCAGTTGGTAGAGCGATACCTTGCCAAGGTATAGGTCATCGGTTCGAACCCGATATGTCGCTCCAATCTTCTCCTTGATTAAAATTCTCCTAGCTTTAAAAGATTATGCGATATTAGCTCAGTTGTGCTTGTAGAAAGAGTTGATACCATTTTTTGCCAAGGTATAGCTTCTCGTTAAGCCAAAGGCCGGTTCGAACCCCTTTGGTTTAAATCAAAAGCTCGCTCCAATCTTCCCCCTATATTTAAATTTCTCAAACACTTCATAAAGTTCTAAACGAAATTAGTTCAGTTGTGCTCCTCGCTTGTTAAAAAGAAATAGTTGATACCATTTTTTTGCCAAGGTATAGCTTCTGGTTTGGCTAACTATTAACCGTTTGTTGTCAGCTCATAAGAATCAATAACTTGTTCCAAAAATGTTGGATTATGATGCTAATCACTTAATTTTAGAGCTAACCTCTCAATTTCTGGCTTTTTCAATCCCGCGTCACGCCGAGGAGGTAAGCGTGATCTGATGCTGATTTCTTTTAACAAAACCTAATGTAGTGGTCTCGGAAGTATCAAACTTTGAACTTGTGCAAGTATTCCTATGTGGTTTGTTTGCATAATGGTTACATAGATGATTAATTGAGCCGATTTTTGGCAAGTATTCTTTGGGAGCGATTCATGCGATTTCAACAACTCAGCGAACTATTAGGTTATGTTGCTACTTGCCGTATAGAGATGGCACAACTATATAGCAGATTACAAACAGAGGCTGATTCATCGAGAGTCAAGATGATGCTTGAATATTTTCAACAACATCAAAAGGGTGTGGCTGAAAAGTTAGAAAACTATATTGATGAAGCGCCTAAGCGGGTGTTAGATACCTGGTATAAAGACATCACGTTTGAGGATTTTGTTAAGCGTTGTCAGGAGACGGTGCTAACTGCAAATATGTCTGAAGAAGATGTTTTAGAGCTTCATTTAGATCTTGATAATCGCTTGATTGAACTGTTGAATAAGACGGCCGAACACTCTTCATCGAGCGAAATCGCCGGTGCCTTGAATGATTTAGTTCGTGTAGAGAAAATTCAGCAGCAGCGTTTGGTTCACAGCAGTATCCGTATGGATGACATGTAAAATTTCAAACATGCAATTGCAAGTTTTAATCTAGTTGTTTCGACCCGATACAACTTAAATTAGATGCTGCGGCTAACTAAAGGTACCTTTAAGGTGCCTTTTTTAATGGTTTCAACCTAATACCGATTGGTATAATTCAGCTAGAAATAAGGTTCAGCTGTTAATTTTCATCATCATCTTTATCACTGCATGGCTGAATAATTGCCTTATACAGACCGATCCCTACCAGTAACAGGCATAGCAGTAAAAGTGCTTGAATCAATATTTTTGATTGTAACGGTAAACTCAATAACAGCATGCTCAGCGCTAAAACGAGTAACGTAAAGAGCTTCATCCCTTTGCTCCTGAACTGATTTCTTGTGCGAGATCAACTTTCTCTTACATAAGTGTAGTGACAAGTGAATCTATTTACGAATCTAAGCTCAAATTCTATTAATCTTATTATTCTAGGCATTCAGAATGCCGGTTTCTGCTTTACGCAACCTCGACGGAGAAATAATCATGTTGCCAAACGGATCGACTCTTCCTTGTGAAATGTTCCTAAACTCGCAAGTACGAACCGCCGAACAAAAATTTGTCGATAGTGGCAACACTGATTTTTATCGGCTTGTTGAGTCTGCGGGGACTGCTGCATTTGAGCAGATTGAGATGGCACAAGATAAATCGTGTTCCATTTTGGTTTTTGTCGGTTACGGTAACAATGGCGCCGATGGTTACGTATGTGCAAGGAGATTGCTAGAGGCGGGCTATAGAGTTGCGTTAATGGCATTTACCCGAGAACAGATGGGAGAAGAGGTACTTAAAGCACAACAACTTTTTATCGAGAGCGGTGGAGAGGTGGAGTGTTTTTCTCCAAAAAAGCTTATCTCGGCAGATGTGATCATTGACGGTTTACTCGGTACCGGTTTTAGTGGTGACATCAAAGGCGACTTTAAACTCGCTATCGACAGCATCAATAGTAGCGATGCATGGGTGTTCAGTTTAGATATTCCCTCAGGTATCAGCGCAGATACAGGAACCGGAGTCAATGCCGTCGTGGCCGATGTGACACTCACTTTTGGTGCTGTTAAACAAGGCCTAATGACAGGTCGTGCAAGACACTGTGTTGGACAGTTGCTATTTACGGCTCTTGGATTAACTGAATATCTGCCACAGGCTAACTCAATAAATGTCTCTATTGATTATGTTAATCAGCATATGAAACCTAGAGACAGAGACTCACATAAAGGCTTGTCTGGGAAAGTGTCTGTCATTGGCGGTGATACAGGAATGGCTGGCGCAGTTCGGCTAGCCGGTGAGGCTTGCCTTAGGGCGGGAGCAGGGCTTGTCACGGTAATATCCCGGCCTGAGCATCAAATTGTCGTGAATTCGAACCGACCCGAACTGATGTTTTGGGGATGTGAGCTAGTAGACATGGAGGTTTACCTTCGCCTCGGATGGGCCAACATTTTGGTGATTGGTCCTGGCCTTGGCAAGCAAGATTGGGGGTACAATTTGCTCAAGGCTGTAGGCTTGACTGATAAGCCGTGTGTGATGGATGCTGATGCGCTGAACTTACTCAGCGCCGAACATGGCAGGCAAGATCATTGGGTTTTGACTCCTCATTCCGGTGAAGCTGCCAGACTATTAGGGATGTCTACACAGGAAGTTGAAAACGACAGGTTTGCGGCTGTTAAAGCCATACAGCAGAAATACGGTGGCGTGGTGGTATTAAAGGGGCCGGGTACGTTAATTTATGATGGTTTACAATGCTATGTGGCCCCGGTGGGTAACCCCGGGCTTGCCAGTGGTGGTTGTGGTGATGTGTTATCAGGAATTATTGCTGCGTTGATGGCGCAGGGGTTCGATAAACTCTCTTCAGCAATAATGGGAGTGGTGGTGCATGGTGAAGCCGCCGACCGTGCCGCAATGGATGGAGAAAGGGGGATGCTTGCCAGCGACTTAATGCCCTATATCAGAAAATTAGTAAACAAAATTTGATCGCTGTAACCGCATAAGAGTTAATGGGTAGCTGAGGCGATTTAGTGCAATTGAATGAAAGCGGTTTAGCTGGCCAGTTAATTGGTATAAAGTAACAGGTTCGGAACAACATTAGGTTAGTAAGCTCAATACAATGACATCGGTAAAAGTCTACCTCGAAAATGAACAAGATACAGTGGATCTTGGTAAGCGGCTAGCGGCAATTATTTCTCCACCTCTGATGCTGAATTTGTCTGGCGAATTGGGGGCGGGTAAGACGACCTTGAGTCGTGGTCTCATTCAAGCCCTAGGGCATAAAGGGGCTGTGAAGAGTCCAACCTACGCATTAGTCGAACCCTATGAGTTTGAAGGTATTGATCTCTATCACTTTGACCTTTATCGATTGAGCGATCCTGAAGAACTTGAATTTATGGGGATCAGAGATTATTTTACCGAAAAAAGTGTCTGTATTGTTGAGTGGCCTGATCGAGGCCATGGTCTATTGCCTGAGGCCGATATCAGTCTTCAAATTAACTATGTCGGTGAACGTAGAGAAGTTGAAATTTCATCTGGTTCAGATAAGGGACAGCAACTCTTGAGTAAACTCAAATAACAATGATAAGAACTGATTTTATTTTAAAGTTTCTATTGGTTACATTTTCTCTTTGTGTATCTTTTGTTGCCCAAAGTGCTACCAAGCTCGATGGCGTGAGAATATGGGCTGCTCCGGAATCGACTCGGGTCGTATTCGATCTGAGTAAGGCGCCCAGCTTTACCCATTTCACGCTAACCGGTCCCTACCGTTTGGTCGTCGACCTTAAGGGGGCATCGACCTCGCTGAATCTCAAGACGCTGGCTAATAATAGTAAAATTGTAAAAAGAGTTCGTATTAGTAAGCCTCCTTCGAAGGGAACGCTTAGGCTGGTTATCGACCTGACTAAGCCGGTAAAAGCGAGTCTGTTTGCGCTATCACCGACGGCGCCATATGGTAATCGATTAGTCGTCGATCTTGACGATAGCCGTACAGTATCGGCGGCTAAACAAACCAGTAAACCTAAGCAAAAACTTCGCGACGTTATTGTGGCAATCGATGCAGGCCATGGCGGGGATGATCCTGGTTCCATTGGCCCGACAGGGATATACGAGAAAAAAATAGTTTTAGAGATTGCGAAAAAAGTCGAAGCAAAGATAAATGCAACACCAGGCATGAAGGCCATAATGACTCGCACAGGGGATTATTTTGTTAATCTCAATAAGCGCTCTGAAATTGCACGAAACAGCAAAGCCGATCTATTAGTTTCTATTCACGCAGATGCATTCACCTCCTCTCAACCCCGAGGCGCTTCAGTTTGGGTACTCTCTATGCGTCGTGCGAATAGTGAAATAGGTCGATGGCTCGAGCAAAAAGAGAAGCATTCGGAGCTATTAGGCGGAGCGGGTGAGATAATTCAAAGTACTGACAATGAACAATATCTGGCTATGACTTTATTAGATATGTCCATGGATAGATCTATGGCTATTAGCCATAACATTGCCGACGATGTCCTTTCTAATCTAGGCAAGGTAACCAAATTGCATAAACATAAACCTGAGTCCGCCAGTTTTGCAGTACTCAAATCCCCCGATATCCCCTCTATTTTGGTTGAAACCGGCTTTATTTCGAACCATAAAGAGGAGCGACTCCTGTCGCAAAGAGAGCATCAAAATAATATTGCTAAAGCGGTACATAAAGGGGTATTACGCTATTTTGAATCGAACCCTCCGGTAAACTCATTACTGGCAAGCAAAGGCGCCCTTAAGCACAATGTCCGTAGCGGTGAATCATTGTCAGTGATAGCACACAAGTATCAAGTTTCAATAAACAGTATTAAGAAGGCCAATGGCTTGAAATCAAATACGTTACGTATTGGTCAAAAGTTGGTTATACCAAGGGCTTAAGCCATTCGTTGCAAGGACGTTTATAGCCTTAGCCTCAAGAGTTAAAATGTTATGACAATACAGATATTACCGCCGCAATTGGCAAACCAAATAGCGGCGGGGGAAGTTGTCGAAAGACCCGCCTCTGTGATTAAAGAGCTGGTTGAAAATAGTTTGGATGCCGGTGCCACTCGCGTCGATATAGAGATCGAGAAAGGCGGCAGTAAGCTGATTAAAATTCATGACAATGGTTCTGGGATCTCAAAAGAAGATCTAGGCCTTGCCCTGTCTAGACACGCCACCTCAAAACTCAGCTCTCTCGATGACCTTGACGCTATCCTCAGTTTCGGATTTCGTGGTGAGGCGTTAGCGAGTATCAGCTCAGTGTCCCGGTTAACCTTAACTTCCCGAACGGCCGACCAGGTTGAAGCCTGGCAGGCCTATGCCGAAGGCTCTGATATGGCGGTGAAGGTGATACCTGCCGCCCATCCGGTTGGCTCAACCGTTGAAGCCGTCGATCTATTTTTCAATACGCCCGCAAGAAGACGATTTCTAAAGAGTGATAAAACTGAGTTCACGCATATCGATGAGTGGCTAAAACGTATTGCCTTGGTGCGCAGTGATATTCACTTCACCTTAAAACACAACGGCAAGGTGGTACGAAACTACCGGGCAACTCACACTCAAGATCAATATCTGCAGCGTTTAGCCCAGATCAGTGGTAAAAAGTTTGCTGAACAAGCGATTGAGATCAACTGCCAACACGATGATCTTAAGTTGACGGGCTATATTCAATCTCCTTTTTTTGAAACGCCGGCGAGTGATACTCAATATTTTTATGTCAATGGCAGGTTGGTACGGGACAGACTGGTTAATCACGCCGTGAGGCAAGCATTTGCCGAGCATGTGACCGGAGAGCAAGCAAGTTATGTGTTGATGCTTGAGCTCGATCCACATCAGGTCGATGTTAATGTTCACCCGGCTAAGCATGAAGTCAGGTTTCATCAGAGTCGTTACGTGCATGACTATATTTTTCAGGCTTTACAGTCGGCGCTTCATCAGGTCGGTAGGTTAGCAATCGATTCTACTAATAAGCGAGATGCCAGTTCTCATCCTCAGGGGCATGAGAGAGAAAATAGCGCTTATGGCGTTGCTGAGCCAGGCCATTCACGACATGATTATTCACATAAGGCTGCACCAAGCACGGAATCAAGCCGTCCGAGCTATTCTTCACCTATTTCGGCTATGTCTTCTCACTCCAGCGATGTGCCGAGCAGAGGGAGCGCGGCTTCATCTTATCGACCACAAGCTGAACTGCCCAGTGCCGCGGCGATAGCATCCTATACAGAGTTATTAAAGACACCGGATGTAGATCAAGGGAGTCGAGGGAATAAGGAGCTTCAAGCAAATGTGCCAATGCCGCCAATCTTGGCGGGTGAATATTGGGTTCTGACTCAGGAAGAGCAGTTGTTACTTCTTCAAATTAAGGTCATTTCGACCTGGCTTTTGCAACACGAGATCGCAAATAAACTCGATAGCGGTTTGGTTAGCCAGCCATTATTGATGCCAGTCTCTCTCGCTATGGACGAGATTTGGAACGATACGCTGGCTGAGAGGGAATTATTGCTCAGAAAAATAGGAATTGAAGTAACAATTCGTCTGGGGCAGTTGATTATAAAGAAAGTGCCCCCATATTTAAGACAGAGCCAATTAGTAGCTGTTATACCCGATTTATTACAGTGGCTCAGGTTCGAAGAACCGAGTAACGAAGCGTTGGCTTCCTGGCTTGCAAAGCATGACGATAAGCGATTTGAGTCTGCACCGGATATCTGGTTTGCGTTTAGTCAGTTAGATGACAATGTTCAAGATGAACTCATTAAGAATGCCCAGGTTTTACCTTGGCAATCATGGCTGGAAGAACACACGAGTGATTGAACGTAATATGCCCAAAATCATAACGTTAATGGGGCCTACCGCCTCAGGCAAAACGGCATTAGCAATTGACTTGGTTCAAAAGCACAACTGTGAAATTATCTCAGTCGACTCTGCACTTATCTACCGCTCAATGGATATAGGTACTGCCAAACCCAGTGCCGAAGAGCTTGCCCTAGCGCCTCATAGATTGATTGATATACGGGATCCGGCAGAGAGTTACTCGGCTGCCGATTTCAGGGCCGATACGCTGCGTGAAATTGAACAGATACTAAAGGCCGGGAAAACACCACTGTTAGTTGGTGGAACCATGATGTATTTTAAGGCTTTATTGGAAGGGCTTTCACCACTTCCCGCTGCCGATGAGGCTATCCGCGCGCAAATTATCTTAGAGGCGGAGCAGCGAGGGTGGCAAGCTATGCATGATGAGCTTAAGCGGCTTGATCCTGTCTCATCTGAACGTATTCATCCCAATGACCCTCAAAGGTTAATCAGGGCGCTGGAAGTATGCAGGATCAGTGGCAAATCAATGACCGAATTGAGTCAAATTAAGTCAGAGCCTCTACCATATGATGTCGTTCAGTTTGCGATATCACCGAAAGATCGAAAAGTGTTACATATTTCTATAGAAGAAAGATTCAAATTGATGTTAAATCAAGGTTTCGTAGATGAAGTTCGCGCCCTGAAAAAGCGAAGTGACCTGAATCTAGCGCTTCCTTCGATGAGATGCGTAGGCTATAGACAGTGCTGGCAATATCTGGATGGTGAATTTGACTATGATACTATGGTCGAAAAAGCCATAGTTGCTACTAGGCAATTAGCCAAGCGTCAATTAACATGGTTAAGAGGCTGGCCTGAGCTAAATTGGCTGGAAAGCGGTGTCGATTCTAATCTAAATACCGTATTGCGACATTGTCGCTAGCTAATTAGGCCTCACTATATAATACTAAAACCAAACAAAAAGTTATGTTGTATTAGTTTTACTACTTATTTTAATTAAAAAGGAAATTATAAAATGGCAAAGGGGCAATCTTTACAAGACCCGTTTTTGAACGCACTGCGCCGTGAGCGCGTTCCTGTTTCAATTTATCTTGTTAATGGCATTAAGTTACAAGGGCAAGTTGAGTCATTTGACCAATTTGTTATTTTGTTGAAAAACACGGTAAGCCAAATGGTTTACAAGCACGCTATTTCTACAGTTGTGCCTGCTCGCCCATTTAACGTTAACAGTCATACTGCGGCGCCTAGCCCAGCAGGCGGTTTTAATGGTCAGCAAGACGATAACAACGACCAATAATTGATAAGGAGTTTGCTTTTTGTTTGAGCGTTATGAGACTGGGGAGAATGCGGTTCTTGTCCATATCGACTTTTCCGATGAAGATAGTAGGGAGGATCTAGTCGAACTCCAGTTATTGGTAGAGTCGGCTGGGGCCCAGTCAATCGGAGTGATAACAGGAAGTCGCCGAGCACCGGACCGAAAATTTTTCGTAGGTTCGGGAAAGGCCGAAGAGTTAGCTGCGTTGGTCGCAGCGACAGAAGCAAATGTGGTGATTTTTAATCATGCACTTAGTCCCGCTCAGGAGCGAAATCTTGAGCAGTTATGCGAATGTCGAGTGCTTGACCGCACTACTCTCATTTTAGATATTTTTGCTCAACGGGCACGCACGTACGAAGGTAAGTTACAGGTGGAGCTAGCGCAGTTGCGCCATATGTCGACGCGCCTGATACGTGGCTGGACCCATCTTGAAAGGCAAAAGGGGGGGATTGGTCTTCGGGGACCTGGGGAGACTCAGCTTGAAACCGATAGACGTTTGTTACGTGGACGGATCCGAACGATTAATCGTCGTTTAGATAAGGTGGATAAGCAGCGTGAGCAGAGCCGACGTTCGAGACGCCGTAGCGATTTAGCTACTGTATCTTTGGTTGGATATACCAATGCCGGCAAATCTACACTGTTTAATTCGCTAACGGCGTCAGATGTCTATGCCGCCGATCAGCTTTTTGCCACCCTAGACCCTACCTTGAGAAAGTTAGAGTTAAGAGATGGTGGGATTATATTAGCTGATACCGTTGGTTTTATTCGCCATCTACCCCATGATTTAGTTGCTGCATTTAAAGCAACATTACAAGAGACACGAGAAGCGGACCTTTTACTTCATATTGTTGATTGTGCCGATGAGGATATGGGAGATAACTTTGAGCAAGTTCAAAATGTGCTCAAAGAGATAGGTGCCGAAGAGATTCCACAACTGGTCGTCTGTAATAAGATCGACTTGTTAGAGGATGTAAGCCCGAAGATCGATTATGATTCCGAAGGCATACCGACACGAGTCTGGGTATCTGCCCAGCAGCAAAAAGGTTTGGAACAACTGAAGGAGGCTATCAACGCTATTGTTGGTAAGACGACTTTAGAATTAACCTTGCAAATTCCAGCAACTGCTGGACATTATCTTGGTCAGTTTTACAGACTTGATGTGATACAGCAGAAAGAGTACGACGATCTGGGGAACTGTATCTTATCTGTTCGTTTGTTGGAAGCCGATTGGCAACGACTAATGAAACAGAGCCAAGGGGAGTTAGAGACCTTTGTTGTCGAGAATACGGCAGTTGAGTAGGTTTTTAGTAATCTCATTTATTTCACGTACCTATGGAGTGCTAAATGGCTTGGAACGAGCCCGGTAACAAGGGAAAAGACCCTTGGGGAAATAAAAACGGTAACGATAAGGGACCACCAGATCTTGATGAAGTTTTTCGTAATATCTCGAAACGCTTTGGTGGTGGAAAAGGCAGTGGGTCAGGACCAGGAGTCAGCTCATTTGGCCTTATCATAGTCTTGGGTATCGCACTTGTAGTATGGGGGCTTTCGGGATTCTATACCGTCAAAGAAGCGGAGAAAGGTGTTGCCTTGAGGTTCGGTGAGTACATTGGTGAAGTCGAACCTGGCTTACAATGGAAAGCGACCTTCATCGATGAAGTTTTTCCGGTTAATGTGAGTACTGTTCGCTCTATTCCTGCTTCAGGAAGCATGCTGACGGCTGATGAGAATGTGGTTTTAGTTGAACTCGATGTTCAGTATCGTGTTGTTGACGCATACCGCTTCCTGTTCAGTGCTGTCGATGCTAATGAAAGTTTGCGTGAAGCAACTGACAGTGCGCTGCGTTACGTTGTCGGCCATAACAAAATGGATGACATCTTAACGACCGGTCGTGATCAGATTCGTCGTGATACCTGGGAAGAGGTCGAGCGTATTATCGAACCTTATAAGCTAGGTATTGACATTGTTGACGTTAACTTCTTGCCTGCACGCCCACCTGAAGAGGTGAAGGATGCATTCGATGATGCAATTTCAGCACAGGAAGATGAGCAACGTTTCATTCGTGAAGCTGAGGCTTATGCCCGTGCAATTGAACCTAAGGCTCGTGGTCAGGTTCAAAGAATGGAGCAGCAGGCTAACGCATATAAAGAACGCGAAATATTAGAGGCAAGAGGTAAAGTTGCAAGCTTTGAACTTTTACTTCCTCAATATACAGCTTCGCCTGTAGTGACACGTGAACGACTTTATCTGGATGCTATGCAATCTGTGATGAAGGATACCAATAAGGTCCTGGTTGACTCTAAGAGCAGTGGCAATATGATGTATCTGCCTTTGGATAAGTTGATGCAAGGTACTCAATCTGACACTAAACCTCGTAAGGTTAGTTCTAATCCATCGATGAACTCTACAAATGAGGTTGTTGGGCAGAACAGTATGCCAAATGATTCACGTTCATCTCGTAGTGACAGAACTCGCCAGGGGAGGAATTAAGAATGGGTAGATTAACTGCAATTATTGCTGCGGTACTTGTTGCTGTGTTCTTGTCCTCTATTTTGATAGTTAACGAAGGTGAACGAGCAATTGTTTCACGATTCGGTAAGATATTAAAAGATGATGGCGTAACTCGCATCTATGAACCTGGTCTGCACCTTAAGATGCCTATGATCGATAAGATTAAGTTTCTTGATTCGCGTATCCAGACGATGGATGGTGCTGCTGATAGATTTGTCACCTCAGAAAAGAAAGACCTTATGGTTGATTCTTATGTGAAATGGCGAATTCTTGATCATGAAAAGTACTATCTGTCGACTAACGGTGGTATTAAAGCCAATGCCGAGTCTCTACTTCAGCGTAAGATCAATAACGATCTTCGTACTGAGTTTGGTCGCCGTACGATCAAAGAGATTGTGTCCGGAAGCCGTGACGAGTTACAGCAAGATGCACTGAAGAACGCATCTGAAAGTGCTGCGGATCTGGGGATTGAAGTCGTCGATGTTCGTGTGAAACAGATCAATCTACCTGCAAACGTAAGTTCGAGTATTTATCAGCGTATGCGTGCTGAACGTACCGCTGTAGCGAAAGAGCATAGAGCGCAAGGTATGGAACAGTCTGAGATCATTCGTGCTAAGACGGATGCTTCAGTGACTATTCAAATTGCTGATGCACAACGTAAAGCGCTAGAAGTTCGTGGTGAAGGTGATGCAACGGCAGCTAAAGTTTATGCCGATGCTTACAATAAAGATCCTGAGTTCTACAGCTTTTTACGAAGCCTCGAAGCTTACAAAGAAAGTTTCAGTGGTGATTCGAATGTCATGGTGTTAGAGCCGGATAGTGAATTCTTCAAATATATGAAGAGCTCTCAAGGTAAATAAATCCATTTGAATTAAAAGCCCGACTCTGGTCGGGTTTTTTTTTGCTTATCAGACCTAACCAACTAATTTAGCAATAAATGTTATTCTTGTTTTCCCAGCCCCCTGATACTTTTTCAGCAAAATCGTCTTTAAATTCAGATGAATTATGAGCTGAACTGCTTATTTTTCTATCATAGTTAACTTTGTTTATAGTTTTACTATGATCCACTTCAAATTTTTGGGTATAATGAGCCCCGCTTCAAATTAGAATTTTGAGCTTTGGGGTGTTACCCGATTTTCAAAAAATATTTAAAATAAAAATTCCAACACTCTCTGGAGATAAGTGGATGAGCAATGCGCCAGTCGATACCGGACGTCGCAGATTTCTGACCGCAGCCACTGCCGTAGTAGGTGGTGTGGGTGCCGTCGCTGTAGCGGTTCCTTTTATAAAGTCATGGAATCCGAGTGCCAAAGCGAAAGCTGCAGGTGCGCCGGTAGAAGTTAATATAAGTAAAGTAGAGCCGGGTCAGCTGATCCGTGTCGAATGGCGTGGAAAGCCTGTATGGGTTGTACGTCGTACTGAAGAGATTCTGAACAATCTCGCCACTCTCGATGATCAATTGCGCGATCCAGCATCAGCAGAAGAGCAACAACCTGCTTATGCACAAAACGCAGTTCGTTCTATCAATCCTGAGTACTTTATTGCCGTAGGTTTATGTACTCACTTAGGTTGTTCTCCTACCTATCTGCCTGACACCTTTGGTGAGCAGGTTGAGGGTGTACCTTCCGGTTTCTTCTGCCCATGTCATGGCTCCAAGTTCGATATGGCCGGTCGAGTATTCCAGGGGGTTCCGGCACCATTGAACCTAGTTGTTCCACCTCACCAGTATATCGACGATGGCAATGTCATCATCGGTGTTGATCAGGGAGCAGTCTAATGGTTAAGAATATTGTTGATTGGATCGATGCCCGCATCCCAATGACGGCGACCTATAATCGTCATGTTGGCCAGTATGCGACGCCGACTAACTTTAACTTTTGGTACTTCTTTGGTTCGTTAGCCATGTTGGTACTGGTTAACCAGTTACTGACAGGTATCTGGCTGACAATGAACTATGTACCAACTGCCGAAGGTGCGTTTGCATCGATCGAATATATCATGCGTGATGTTGAGTATGGTTGGTTGTTGCGTTATATGCACTCTACCGGAGCCTCGGCATTTTTCGTTGTTATCTATCTGCACATGTTCCGTGGCTTAATCTACGGTTCCTATCAGAAGCCCAGAGAACTACTCTGGCTATTTGGTATGCTTATCTTCCTCGTGTTGATGGCGGAAGCCTTTATGGGTTACTTGCTACCTTGGGGGCAGATGTCTTATTGGGGGGCGCAGGTAATTATCTCACTATTTGGCGCAATACCTGTCATTGGTGATGACTTAACCTTGTGGATCCGTGGCGATTTCGTCGTCTCCGGTGCGACACTGAACCGTTTCTTCGCGTTGCACGTCATCGCATTGCCGCTGGTTCTGGTTGTATTGGTATTCTTACACTTAATCGCATTACATGAAGTGGGTTCAAACAACCCAGATGGTATCGAGATTAAGAAGAATAAAGACGAGAATGGCTGGCCTAAAGATGGTATTCCATTCCACCCTTATTACACAGTTAAAGATATCATGGGGGTTGCAGGTTTCTTAATCGTCTTCTGTTACGTTCTGTTCTTTATGCCGGAAGGTGGTGGGTACTTCCTTGAGAAGCCTAACTTTGAAGCGGCCAACCCAATGAAGACGCCTGAGCATATTGCTCCCGTTTGGTACTTCACACCTTTCTACGCCATTTTACGTGCGATTCCAGATAAGTTGTTAGGTGTCGTAGGTATGGGGCTTGCGATTGCAGTTCTGTTTGTACTGCCTTGGTTAGATCGTTGTAAGGTTAAGTCCGTTCGTTACCGTAGCATGATCCATAAGCTCAATATCGGACAATTCGCCGTGTCATTTGTTGTCTTGGGTTATTTAGGTGCTGTCCCTGCGACACCTGCACTGACAATTGCTGCGCGTATATTTACTCTGACTTACTTCGGTTTCTTCTTACTACTTTGGATTTACAGTAAGAACGAGAAGACTAAGCCTGTTCCTGAGAGGTTGACTCACTAATGAAAAAATTACTTATTGCATTAGTTACCTTAGTTCCATCTCTAGCATTTGCTGCCGGTGGTTCACACGTACACTTAGAGAGTGCTAACGTCGATCTAAACGACAAAGAGTCATTACAGCGTGGTGTCGATCTGTTTCAACACAACTGTTCTGGTTGTCATAGTACTCAGTATCAGCGTTATAGCCGTGTTGCTGACGATTTAGATATTTCTATCGATGATATGCGTAGTAAGTATATGTTCGATGAGAATGTTAAGCCTGGCGATCTGATGCAAAACGCGATACCAGAAGTCGATGCGGCTAAATGGTTTGGCGCAGCGCCACCGGATCTGACTTTAGTAGCACGAGTTCGTGGTGCTGACTGGGTTTACACTTACTTGAAGGGCTTTTATAAAGATGAGAGCCGTCCTTTCGGTGTTAACAATACCGTCTTTCCTGCAGTAGGTATGCCTCATGTTCTCGAACATCTTCAAGGTACGCCAATTAAGCAGGAAGATGGTACGACAGTTGCGAGTGGCGGTAAGCTATCGGCTGAAGAGTATGATCAAGTGGTACGCGACATCACCGGGTTCCTCGTTTATTCAGGGGATCCTGTAAAACTTGAGCGTGAAAGCTTAGGTTGGTGGGTGATGGGCTTCCTGTTTATCTTCTTCGTCATCGCTTATCTGTTGAAGAAAGAGTACTGGAGAGATGTACACTAACCCTTATAAAGGTTAGAATGTATTATCCGCATATTGTAAACGGGGGGCTTTGCCCCTCGTTTACTTTTTGTTTTTTTGCTTTTGACTTTTTAGTCCCGGAGGGTATCAATGGCTGTTGCTGCCAATAAACGCTCAATCATGACCCTGTATTCAGGTGCAGATGATCTCTATAGTCACCAAGTTCGTATCGTCTTGGCTGAAAAAGGGGTAACTGTTGATGTGTTACAGGTCGATCCAAGTGAGATGCCTGAAGATTTAATCGAACTAAACCCTTATAACACAGTGCCGACGCTAGTCGATCGTGAGTTAGTGCTTTATAACTCTCGTATCATCATGGAGTACTTGGACGAGCGTTTCCCGCATCCGCCTCTTATGCCTGTATATCCGGTATCTCGTGGTCGTACCCGTCTGATGATGAACCGTATCGAGACTGATTGGTATTCATTGGTCGATCGTATCAGAAGTGGCGACCGTGCCGATGAAGCTCGTAAAGAGCTTAAAGAGAGCCTAACCGCTATCGCTCCGGTTTTCTCTGAGATGCCATACTTTATGGCCGAAGAGTTTGGGTTGGCCGATTGTTATCTTGGTCCACTGCTTTGGCGTTTACCTGTACTAGGTATCGAACTCGATATGCGTACAGCTAAAGAAGTTAAGGCTTACATGACGCGCCTATTCGATCGTGAGTCATTTAAAGCATCTTTAACTGAGGCCGAGCGCGAAATGCGCATGGGTATCTAATGAAGCCTATGACCCCAAACCGTCCATACTTGCTGCAAGCATATTATGATTGGTTGATGGATAATGAGTTAACGCCACATGTCGTCGTCGACGCCTATGTTCCGGGTACTCAGGTTCCACAACAGTATGTGAAAGATGGTCAAATTGTACTTAATATTACCGCTTCGGCTGTAGGTAACCTACAGATTGGACATGATTTTATTGAGTTCAGTGCCCGTTTTGGTGGTGTTCCTCAGCAAGTTGTTTTGCCTATGGCTGCAATCGTTGCTATCTATGCCAGAGAAAATGGTGCTGGTACTGTTTTCGATATGGAAGAAGCATATCAACTTCAAGATGAGTCTGTTGAGGCTGGATTAACCGTTGTTGAAGAGGCAACGGAAGAACCTGTGCTGACAGAAGAAGCTCCTCAAGCACCAGAACCAAAGCGTCGAGGTCATCTCACCTTGGTTAAGTAGTGTCTTAGTCTCCAAAAAAGGCCAGTCATGACTGGCTTTTTTTATGCCTGTTACCCGTCCCAATAACGTTATTTGCTTACGTGACAAGCGGCGATATATCGCTTATGGCCTATCGAGTGAGGTGATCAAGGCTTCGCTCTGTGGTAGCATCTGCGGCCAATAATAATGACATATTTCATCTATAGAATATCGGACCCTCTATGCTCTTGATGATCGATAATTACGACTCGTTCACCTTTAATCTAGTGCAGTATTTTCAGCAACTAGGTCAAGAGGTCGTTGTTCAGCGTAATGATGAGATCACTATTGAACAGATTGCATCGTTGAAGCCGACTCACTTAGTCATCTCTCCGGGTCCCTGTAGTCCTGATGAAGCGGGTATATCATTGTCAGCCATAGAATACTTTGCTGGCAAATTACCGATATTGGGGGTTTGCCTGGGGCATCAAGCTATAGCACAAGTATTTGGCGCGAATGTGATCCGAGCCAAGCGGGTCATGCATGGTAAAACAAGTGTCATAGAGCACCTGGGCGAAGGGCTATTTTCTAAGCTTAATAACCCACTTACAGTGACACGTTATCACTCTTTATTGGTCGACTCGGTACCCGAAAAATTCAAGTTGGATGCCTGGTATCAAGATCCTGTTCATGGAATAGAGATCATGGGGATGAGACATCAGACCTTGCCTATTTATGGAGTTCAGTTCCACCCTGAGTCGGTGCTTACCGAGCAAGGTCATGAGCTTTTGCAAAACTTCCTGAATATTTAAGCTTCTGGTTAACCCTGCGGCCACAATATTCTCTGTAGGAGCGGCTTCAGCCGCGAAGCTTTCAGGGCTCTATGTCCTGAGCATCGTTAGATATGTCAAATCTTGGTATTAAACCTCTGTTACAAGTTTTATAAATATTCCTAATTCAACACCATTCCATATGTGATATAAATATCCGCAAAATAATACCAACGAGCCTTGCCCAAGTCAGCGGTACTGATGCTCGTTGAAAAAAATAAAGGAAGGGAAATGACAGGACTGATACGTAATTCTGGTCTTAGTTTAATTGCGATAGCGGTATTGGCTGGTTGTGCAAGCAGTGAAGATTATTCAGCTGCACAAACGCAACAGAAGGATACTAAGGTTCAAGCCGAATTGACTGCACCTCCTCAGGTCGGAAGTAGCTTAAGTCTGAATCAGATCATGGCTAATCCTGACTGGATGGGAATACTGGCTAAGGGGGCGTATTGGGGTGATGCTAGCCAGTCTATCTACTTTGAAAGGCAAGCGCATGGCGCGGCAACAATAAATTATTATCGCCAAAATTTGACGGCCTCAGAAGCGACTCAACTGAATCTAGGCCAATTGCATCATGCCGATCAAGAATCCGGGGTCTTTGATAAGAGTAGAAGTCGAAAAGCCTACATATACCAAGGTAACCTCTTCGTAAAAGAGTTGGCTACGGGGCAGATAATTCAGCTTACCAGGCAGAATGACAAGGTAGATGGCGTACGGTTTCTAACTAATGGTGATATCGCCTTCTGGCAGGGAGATGCCGTTTTCCGTATCCATCAAGACTCGGGTATGTTTGAGCAGCTGGCCAGCATCAAGATGGCCGTTAAGCCTAAAGGGGTGGAGGCCCCGACCAGCTATATAGCCAAGCAGCAACATAGATTGATCCAGTATGTTGCGATGCAGCAAGACAATGCTAAGAAGAGAGAAGAGTACCGCAATGAACTTAGCCAGGTAGACCCAACGCTTGCAGCAAAAGTTTGGTACTTGGGGGATAAAGAGGCGGTGTCAGATTTAAGCCTCTCACCCGACGGGCGTTACCTGCTCTTGTCATTAATTGATAAAGACTACAGTTGGCGTAGTGAGCACGACATCATGCCTAACTATCTGGGTAAAGATGGCTATGTCGATGCCGTTCCTGCAAGGGCCCGTGTTGCCGAAGATAACCCACCGGGGGAGCGTTTAGTATTACTCGACCTTCAAACACATAGTTCAACGGACATCACCATCGAAGGTCTCGAAGGTTTTGACGAAGATGTTTTGGCTGGGGTGAAGTCTGAAAATGCCAAGTTAGCAGGTGAAGCTTATGAGAGCGAAAAGTCACCTCGTAAGATCCAATTGATGCAGGATTGGGGCTGGTCTCAAAGTGCAGTTCAATGGCAAGAGTCTGCCAATCGGGTCGCTATCATGCTTGAAGCCGTCGACAATAAAGATCGCTGGATAGCGACTCTGGATCTAGACAAGGGCTCCCTAAAGACTCAACACAGGCTCCATGATGAAGCTTGGGTTAACTATAACTTTAATCAGTTTGGGTGGCTGCCTGAAACTAATGATATCTACTACCTTTCCGAAGAAACTGGCTATTCACATATCTATCTTAAGCAAGAGGGTGAACAAGCCGAGCCTCTCACACAGGGTAAGTTCGTCGTCAGTGATATAACTTTAGGCCCTAAGGCTCAATTTATCTACTACAAGGCTAATAAGCTTCACCCTGGTATAGATAACGTTTATCGGGTCTCTATTAAAACGGGTAAAGATGAGCAGTTAACCCAGTGGGATGGCCAACTCGATTATACTCTGAGTCCTGATGGCAACACTCTGCTACTCAACGCGTCTCGTCGAACTGAACCTGAAGAGTTATATATTCAGCCTATCGGTGGTGCTATCAAGCAGCTGACTTCATACACCAGTGACGCCTTTAAGAAGTATCAGTGGCAAGCGCCAGAAGTGGTCGCTGTAGCTTCGACCCATGGCAGTGATGATATCTATGCGCGAGTCTATCTGCCCCAAGGGTATGACAAGAGTCGAAGCGAGAAGTATCCTGCTGTGATATTCAATCATGGCGCAGGCTACTTGCAAAATGCGCATTACGGTTTTTCAGGCTACTTCAGAGAGTTTATGTTCCATAACCTGTTAACTCAGCAAGGCTATGTGGTTTTGGACATGGATTATCGTGGTTCTAAGGGTTATGGACGTGATTGGCGTACTGCAGTTTATCGCAACATGGGACATCCGGAAGTTGAGGACCTGAAAGATGGCGTCAGTTGGATGGCCTCCCATGCGAATGTGGATGCAAGTAAAGTCGGTACCTATGGTGGTTCGTATGGTGGCTTCCTGACCTTTATGGCGCTGTTTACAGAGCCTGAGCTGTTCCAGGCTGGTGCCGCACTGCGTCCTGTCACAGATTGGGCGCACTACAATGCGCCATACACCTCGAACATACTTAATACTCCCGATGTTGACCCGATTGCCTATGAGCGAAGCTCGCCCATAGAACATGCCCATGGGCTGGAAAAGCCATTACTTATCATGAGTGGTGTATTGGATGATAATGTCTTCTTCCAGGACAGCGTTCGTTTAGTTCAGCGCTTAATTGAGCTGGAGAAGCCGATGTTCGAGACTGCTATTTATCCGGTAGAGCCTCACGGGTTTAAGCAACCTTCGAGTTGGTTAGATGAGTACCGTCGTATCTACAAGCTATTTGAGCAGGAGCTTAAATAGCATCACCTCGTTGACAAAAAGGTCTCTGTTTAGAGGCCTTTTTTGTGGGGCTCGTGGAATAATATGATGCTTTTTGCTTTGACTGGATTTAGAATTTTGATTCAGTTAGTTGAAACTCCATCATAATCAGTGGATTCAGGGGGAATTATGCTAAATTATAGGGATAGAGAACGAATGGAGAAATGCAGACAGTGGCGATATCGGTAGCGGGGGGGGTTAGACCCGGGAAGGTCATAGAAATTGAACATCGGCTATACCAGCAACTTATTGTTGGTAAACAAAAGTCGGGTTCTATGTATGATGAACTCGATACCGAGCTTGAAGCCGATGCCAGTAAACTTGCCATCGAGCGGGAAGCCATATTGGAGCGGCTGGCAAAACAGATCCAGGCCAAACAGGTTTTTGAAGAAGTTTCGACTCAACTGATAAACACGGTTAATAATGCGATAGGTCATCAGTTAGCATCGCCGGATTCGATATTAACCTATTCGGGAATTAACGAAAACCAACTGCTTATTTTAGAGCTTTTACAGCGTAAAAATCTCGACCTTAACCGTCTTAGCCCTCTTGTAACCGAACAGGCTTGGTTAGCCAGAGATCTGCTCAACATTGTTAACAGCCCCTCGTTCAGGCATCGTCGGCCACAGCGCTCAGATGTTAAAGTTACCGATACTAAGCTGGTGCTTAACTTCATCGGTGTTGAAAACCTTAAATTATTGATACCTTACTTCTGTCTTAGAAACTGGTTACCTTCAGGTCATGCTAATCTGCTTTGGACCACCCGAAAGTTATGGCGTTATTCTGTTGTGAGTGCGATTGCAGCTCAAGCATTAGCTAAGCTGAATGATATGGATGGTTCATTCGTTTATAGCTGTACCCTGTTAAGCCAGCTAGGGGCGTCTGTAGTGCTTAAGAATAGCGCTAAGTTGTTCGAGGAGATCTGGGGAGAATGGCTTCGCGAAGCCAGTGATAGCCGAGATAAAGAGCTTTACGATGCCGTCATAGCAACCGAGTTCCCCGCGGAAAAGGTATATAGCCTGGTCCTGAAGCATGGGAACTCACTTAATTGGCAACTTCTCTATCAATTAAACTTTAAAGACAGTGCTATGGCAAAAGTCTTATCGGAGCTCGATAATAACTTGAGTTATAAGGAGCTTTCTGAAGAGGCGGCTATGGTGGCCCGAGCGAACTGTTTTGCCAAAATAGTCTTGCTGGAGGAGATGCGACAAATAACCCCTCAAGAGAAACGTATCATGTTCGATTATTATGAGCTTTCTGAGCAAGAGATTATTCGTCTAAAAGGCGAGAATTACCGCAAGTTAGATATTATTTAGGGTATAAACCCGAACGACCTGAAAATACTCGTTTCAGAGGCTCTATGCGAGTTCAATTCCAAAGGCATTGAATTCTTCACCTCTCAGTGACTTGGGTATATCACACCCCAACTTTGTTTCTCCTTCGCCTTCGTTTCATCATTTTATAAAAAGCCCTCTCCAATATTGTGAGCGGCTTTCGGTTTAGTATTGATGTTTATGTGAGCTTCACACCAGTCGATATTATTCCTTTAAAAAGCAGTTAATCTTACCCTAACCTGCCGTTATGTTCGGTTATCTATGCATGTGGCGTGCATAGTTAGCAGTATTTGTCTCGAGTAACTTTTTTTATGACTAATTATGCTCAAAACCCCCGGTATAAACGCTTGTATAATTCTTAAACTCAACTCTTTATGCATTAAATGTGCACTGATGTTCGTACTTGAGTGTAAGAAACTGGTATTTTGATCACATTTTCGTTATTAATGTCACTTAAGCAATCTAAACAATCACCGCCATCAAGAGTTACGATAATGATAAAAGGCGGGAAGTAGTGGCTTTCAGAGCCATTAACAATAATAAAGGATGAGAAAGTATGAGCGTAAACAACACCCTGACAAGAGCCCAATTTGATGAAGTGATGGTGCCTAATTATGCGCCTTCGGCGGTCATTCCTGTTCGTGGAGAAGGTAGCCGAGTTTGGGACCAAGAGGGTAACGAGTTTATCGATTTTGCCGGTGGTATCGCTGTGAACTGTTTAGGACACTGTCACCCGGCACTGGTTGGCGCATTGAAAGAACAGGGTGAAAAACTATGGCACCTGTCGAATGTGATGACCAATGAACCCGCGCTTGAACTTGCAACAAAATTGGTTAACGCTACATTTGCCGACCGTGTGTACTTTGCTAACTCAGGTGCAGAAGCTAACGAAGCGGCACTTAAACTGGTTCGTCGTTACGCTATGGATAAGTTTGGCGCTGAGAAAGATCAAATCATCGCTTTCGATAAGGCGTTTCATGGTCGTACTTTCTTTACCGTTAGTGTTGGTGGCCAAGCGGCATACTCAGATGGCTTCGGTCCTAAGCCACAGAGCATTACCCACGTACCATTCAATGATATTGCGGCTCTCGAAGCTGTGATTTCTGATAAGACTTGCGCCATTATGATGGAGCCGCTTCAGGGCGAAGGTGGGATCATTGATGCAGATCCTGAATTCCTCAAAGCGGTTCGTGCTCTGTGTGATAAGCATAATGCCCTGCTTGTATTCGATGAAGTTCAAACCGGCGTGGGTCGTTTGGGTGAGTTATATGCCTATATGCGCTCAGATGTCGTCCCGGACGTACTCACTACAGCGAAGGCGCTTGGCGGCGGATTTCCGATTGCGGCTATGTTAACCACTAAAGAGATTGCCGATCATCTTAAAATTGGTACTCATGGTTCGACCTATGGTGGCAACCCATTAGCGTGTGCCATAGGTAATGCCGTATTGGATGTGGTTAATACTCCTGAAGTATTGGAAGGCGTTAAGGTTCGTGAGCAGTTGATGCGTGATGGTCTAAACAAGATCAATGAAAAATATGATGTTTTCTCTGAAGTACGGGGTCAGGGTTTACTACTTGGTGCTGTGCTCAATGATAAATACCAGGGGCGCGCTAAAGACTTCTTGGTCGCTGGAACTGCAGAAGGCCTGATGAGTCTAATCGCAGGGGCAAACGTTGTTCGCTTCACTCCTTCTCTGGTTATCCCGGAAGCCGATATAGCTGAAGGTTTAGTGCGCTTTGAGCGTGCAGTTGCTAAAGTCGTTGCGGCCTAAATGACATCAAGGGTGCTGATTTATATCACGCACTCTTTTTTTGTCATTGGGAATACTTGAACCTTAACGATGATCTGCTTGTCTTAAAGTGGGTAGGGATCGTTAAGCGACGAGTGAAAGTGAGGAGATCCTGAGATGTTAATTATACGTCCTATCCGATCTAGCGACTTTGAAGCGCTTTATCAAATAGCTGAAGAATCCGGGCACGGATTTACTTCATTGCCGGTCAATGAAGAATTGCTAAGAAAAAAAATTGCCCGCGTAGAAGCTTCATTTCAAAAGCAGGTCGATAAGCCATTCGATGAAGGCTACCTGATGGTACTCGAAGACACAGAGACCGGCGAAGTCGTGGGTACTTGTGGGCTCGAAGCGGCCGTTGGAATGGAAGATGCTTTTTATCACTATCGATTGGGAACTGAAGTCTATTTCTCAGAACAGATCGATGTGAGAAATGAAGTTGAAACCTTAACCTTGTGTCACGATTACACGGGAGCGGCTGAACTCTGTACGCTTTTCTTGCGTAGTTCATATCGAAAGAACAATAACGGAAGAATGTTATCTCGTAGCCGTTTTCTGTTTTTAGCCCAGCATGCACAGCGATTCGGTGAAACCGTGATTGCCGAGATGCGTGGTGAGAGTGATGAAAATGGTAATTCGCCATTTTATGATTGGTTACAGAAGCACTTCTTAGGCATCGATTTTGTCGAGGCTGATTATCTTTCCGGACTAGGACAGAAAGCATTTATGGCTGAGATGATGCCTAAGAATGCCGTATATGTCTGTTTGTTGCCTGAAGAAGCCCAGAAAGTTATCGGTGAAGTGCATGCTAATACTCGTCCCGCGTTGAACTTGCTGCAAGCCGAGGGGTTCAGGTGCCGTGGCTATGTCGATATTTTCGATGGTGGTCCGACAGTTGAATGTAATCTCAGTGATATTCGCTCCGTCAGAGAGAGCCGCATATTGATCGTGAATATCGGCGATGCGCCAGAATCTGATACCAACTTTATTATCTCAAATACTCAATTAGCTAATTACCGTGCCACCTCGGGAATGCTTTTGCTAACCGAAGGTAGTAACGAAGTGACGATCTCACCTAAACTTGCAGCTGGTTTATTGCTCGAGCAAGGTGATCAGATCCGTGTCTTGGCTTTGTAGGAAGAAATATGACTCAATTTATTAATGGCCAGTGGGTTGCCGGCCTAGGTCACGAAGTGACTTCAAAGAACCCAGCAAATAATGACGTAATTTGGAACAGCCAAACAGCGACGCCGCAGCAGGTTAATACTGCGGTCGAAGCCGCACGTGAAGCTCAGTTTGATTGGTTCATGTTAGGTTTCGACGCTCGCCTTGCGATTGTTGAATCTTACCGTACCCAGCTAGAAGAAAATAAAGCCGAAATAGCCGAAGTGATCGCTCAGGAGACCGGAAAGCCACAGTGGGAAACGGCGACCGAAGCCGGTGCCATGATCGGTAAGATTGGCTTGTCTGTAGCGGCTTACAATAAGCGAACCGGAACGACAGAAAATGACACTCCTGCAGGGCGTGCCGTTCTTCGTCATAAGCCCCACGGTGTCGTTGCCGTATTCGGTCCATATAACTTCCCCGGGCATCTGCCAAACGGGCATATTGTGCCTGCACTGCTGGCCGGTAACACTGTGGTCTTCAAACCATCTGAGTTAACGCCTAAAGTCGCCGAGTTGATGTTGAAGCTTTGGGAGAAGGCGGGGCTACCTGCCGGTGTTATCAACTTAGTTCAAGGAGAAGTTGAAACCGGTAAGGCATTAGCATCCCATCCACAGATTGATGGGCTGTTCTTTACCGGAAGCTCTCGTACCGGACATATCTTACATCAGCAGTATGCCGGCGATCCCGGAAAAATTCTGGCATTAGAGATGGGAGGAAACAACCCTCTTATCATTAAAGGTGTTAAAGACACTAAGGCTGCCGTTCACGACATTATTCAGTCGGCTTATATCTCATCTGGTCAGCGCTGTACCTGCGCACGACGCTTGTATGTGGAGAAAGGTGCAGAGGGCGATGCTTTGTTGGCTCAGCTTATCGATGCCGTTAAGCGTATTCAAGTTGGGGCATGGAATGCTCAACCACAGCCGTTTATGGGATCGATGATCTCAGAAATGGCCGCTAAAGGTATGGTAGAGGCTCAACGTAACTTAGTGAACTTAGGGGGGACTTCATTAGTGGAGTTGACCCATGTTGAAGCGGGAACGGGCCTGGTCTCTCCAGGCTTAATCGATGTGACTCAGGTTATCGAACTGCCAGATGAGGAGTACTTCGGTCCTCTGCTGCAAGTGGTGCGTTATAGCGATTTTGATGAGGCAATCAAGTTAGCGAACAATACCCGCTATGGGCTCTCTGCCGGGATCCTTGCCGATAGCCGCGATGATTATGAGTATTTCCTCGCACGTATTCGTGCCGGGATTGTTAACTGGAATAAGCAGATCACAGGCGCATCTGGTGCGGCTCCTTTCGGTGGCGTTGGCGCATCGGGTAACCATAGAGCGAGCGCGTTTTATGCTGCCGACTACTGTGCTTACCCTGTTGCTTCTGTTGAAGCCGATGAAGTTAGCCTTCCCGCTAATTTGAGCCCAGGTTTGAGCCTTTAACAGTTCAGTCTCTTAGTTAGAAAAAAGTGATGGGAAATATCCTTGTGGTATTTCCCGTTTTTTAAGAGACCCAGAAAAGAATACACCGCTACTCTCGCTCGATCATCTCGTGAAAATAATAAAAGATTCGCCCGCGCAACTTGCGATTGGCGACACGATGCCCTCAAGGAATAAAATGATGCACACAGATATTAACAAGCTTTTTGGATGTCTTTGGAATGATTACGTTGAAATGACGCCTTCGGCGGCTAAGATTCATCAATTATTGTCCAAGGGCGACACCATTATTAACGATCATATTGCACTGCGAACGTTTAATATTGAGAAGGTTAATTTGGCGGTATTGTCCGCTCACTTCGAAGCCTTAGGCTACGTGGATTGCGGCGATTATAATTTTGAAGCTAAAAAGCTTAAAGCCAAACATTTTGAGCACCCGGATGCCACTCAACCAAAAGTGTTTATTTCTGAGCTGCTTGTTGAAGAGTTTAGTGATGAGCTGCAGACAATTATCAAAGGGTTAGTCGCTCAAATCGAGGATGCAGCCACAACGGCGGACAATTTCCTCTATTCTGGCCGTCACTGGGAGTTAGATTATCCTACTTATGAAGCCTTGCTTGCAGAGAGTGAATATGCAGCTTGGGTAGCTGCGTTCGGCTACCGTGCGAATCATTTTACGGTATCAATTAATCACCTGCCCGGATACAGCAACATTTTAGATGTCAATGAAACGCTTAAGAGAGGGGGCTTTGTTCTTAACTCTGCCGGTGGTGAGGTCAAAGGCTCGGCAGAAGTGCTGCTTGAACAGTCTTCTACTATGGCAGATAAGATAGAAGTAAGCTTTAAAGACACTCACAAAGAGATCCCAAGCTGTTTCTATGAGTTTGCCCTACGCTACACTAAGTCTGACGGAGAGCTTTACACAGGCTTTGTGGCGGCCTCAGCGGATAAGATTTTTGAGAGCACCAATGCAAGTTAATGTCAGTGTAAGGTAATGGGAGCTAATGTTTGTCATTAATTCGCCATAAAAAAGGAGCCATAACTGGCTCCTTTTTTTGTTATTTTACTTATAGCTTATAGCTTATAGCTTATAGCTTATAGCTTATAGCTTATAGCTTATAGCTTATAGCTTATAGCTTATAGCTTGGGCTCTTCGCTGTAATTTAAACCATGATAGTTCAGACAGGCATCGACTTCGTTGGCCGATCCTAAGATCACAGCCACACGCTGGTGGATCTCACTTGGTTGGATATCCATAATGGTTTCATAGCCTGTAGATGCCTTACCGCCAGCCTGTTCAACCAGGAATGACATTGGGTTCGCTTCATACATCAATCTTAGCTTGTAAGGCTTCTGCGGATTTTTGTTGTCGGTCGGGTAGGTGAAGATACCGCCGCGTGAAAGGACGCGGTGAACATCGCCGACCATGGCCGCTATCCAGCGCATGTTGAAGGCTTTTTCTCTCGGACCGATAGTGCCAAGCAGTAGATCGCTGATGTAAGTCTGCATCGGTGCTTCCCAGAAACGCTGGTTAGACATATTGATGGCAAATTCACCCGTATCTTTACTGATACTCATCGCTTCAGTGGTTAGCAGGTATTCATTGGTTTCTGGGTTTAAGGTGAACAGTTGCACACCTTGACCCGTTGTTAACGCTAACATGGTCGATGGGCCATAAAGCACATAACCGGCAGCGACCTGCTGGCGACCCGCTTGTAGGAAGCTGGATTCAGACAGCTCACCCGTTGGGGCCGGCAATACTGAGAAAATTGTTCCCACTAACGAGTTAATATCTATGTTTGATGAACCATCGAGCGGATCGAAACAGACCAGATACTCGCCTTTGTCACCGACTTCGACAATATAATCTTCCTCTTCCGATGCCAGACCGCGAACTGTGTTATCGCCCTTCAGTGCATCTTTGAGCATATCGTTGGTGATAACGTCGAGTTTTTTCTGTGTCTCACCCTGAACATTTTCTTGCTCGGTCGCACCGAGCACACCGGCAAGCGCACCGTGGCGTACGGCATGACTGATCTCTTTGGAGGTGTTAGCTAAGGTATGAATAAGCTGAGTCAGAGAGGCATTTACCCCTTGTGATGTCAGGTTTTGGGCCAAGGTCTGCATGTTATTTCCTATGACAATTTCGAGTTTGGGTTCGAGTTGAGGTCGGTAAACTTTTATTTGTGCGGATCATACCTGAGATCGAACCTTTTTTCAGCGTAGGTTAGGTTCAAATAGGTAGCAAATAACACTGTTTTTGTTTTATCGGACTTTCGTGCACAATGACTGGCGATATTTATGCTCCACTATCACAAATATAATCACAACTCTACGTATGTGAATTTATGGTTGAATATTAGAGGCAAATTTAGTTCAGGAAATAATAATGACAAAAAAATGGATAACTTCAGCTCTTATGGCGGTGCCTATGCTTCTTTCCACCCAAGTTAATGCAAGCCTGAATCAGCTATCTAAAGCTGAAGTCAATCAAGGCATAGTGACCGCTGATATGCAGCAAACGATCGCAAAAGCGGGGAAGTCTCACCTTTCAATCGAGCGTATGTATGCCTCACCGGCGTTAGCGGGGACGAGTCCGAGAGGGCTTAAACTCTCTCCCGATGGCAAACGAGTGACCTATTTAGCCGGACGTAAGGATAATCAGCATTTTTATGATCTATGGCAGATGGATGTCGAGTCTGGCAAGCAATCTGTCCTGCTCGATGCCGATAAGTTAACCATAGGTGAGCTCTCCGATGAGGAGAAGGCGAGGCGTGAACGGCAACGAATTTATGGACAGGGGATCATGGAGTATTTCTGGTCTGATGATAGTCAGGCAATATTAATTCCAGCATCCGGTGTGCTTTATTACTACTCATTAAGCGATAATAAGGTGACACTTTTGCCTACTGGCGAGGGGTTTGCTACCGATGCTCGTCTCTCTCCCAAAGGCAAGTATGTCTCCTTCGTGCGCGATCAAAATCTGTATGTTTTATCTTTGAAAGATATGACTGTGACTATGATGACAACGGACGGTGGCGGCGCGATTAAAAATGCCATGGCCGAGTTCGTGGCACAAGAAGAGATGGACCGCATGACAGGGTACTGGTGGTCGCCGGATGAGAGTGCCATTGCCTATACTCGAATCGACGAGTCTGATGTCGAGCTGGTGACACGCAATGAAATTTATGCCGATGGCATTAAGCTGACCGAGCAGCGTTATCCTTATGCCGGCAAAAATAACGTCAAAATATCCTTGGGTATCGTAAAACTTGTCAGCAAAAAAGTCAGTTGGGTCGATCTGGGTAAAGATCAAGATATCTACCTGCCTAGGGTGAAATGGTTACCCGATAGCAAACGCCTCTCGTATCAGTGGCAGAGTCGTAACCAGCAGGTACTCGATCTTCGAGTGGTCGATATCGAACGAACCGACAAGTCTAAAAATGTAGTTGAAGAGCGAAGCGACGCCTGGGTTAACCTCAACAATGACCTGCACTTCTTAAAGCAGCAGGAAAGCTTTATCTGGGCCTCAGAGCGTGATGGTTTTAATCACCTTTATCTCATCAGTTTAGATGGTGAAGTTAAGGTGCAGCTGACATCGGGTGACTGGGTTGTCGACGCTGTTGAGTTTGTCGACGAGAAGCGCGGGTGGATCTATTTCACTGGCCGTAAAGATACAGCCGTCGAACAACATCTCTATCGTGTAGCCTTAACCGGTGGAGACATTGAAGGTGTGAGTCAGCGCCGTGGTATGCACTCACCAGTGTTTGCCGAGAATGAGGCTGTATATTTAGATTATTTCAGCTCTTTGGTACAGCCACCTCAAGTCAGTTTACACGGTGATAAGGGTCAGCATCTTGCTTGGGTGGAGCAGAACAAGATCGATTCGACTCACCCACTCAATGAGTATCTGGGATTGTGGCAGGTGCCCGAATTTGGTCAGGTTAAAGCCGAAGATGGCCAATCACTTCAGTATCGCCTATTTAAACCCATAAATTTCAACAAAGATAAGAAGTATCCTGTCGTGGTGCGTGTCTATGGGGGCCCACATGCGCAGCTGGTTGTGAATAGTTGGAGCGAACATGATTACTTTACCCAGTACCTGCTCCAGCAAGGCTTTATGGTATTTCAGCTCGATAATCGTGGTTCGGCTCATCGTGGAACCCGATTTGAACATGTTATCTATAAACATCTGGGTGAGGCAGAAGTTAACGACCAAAAGGCGGGTGTGGACTACTTAAGAACGCAGCCCTATGTGGATGGAGATAATATCGCGCTTTATGGCCATAGCTACGGCGGTTACATGGCACTGATGGGGTTATTTAAGGCACCTGATTACTTTAAGGCGGCAATCTCCGGTGCACCGGTGACAGATTGGGCGCTTTATGACACTCATTATACCGAGCGCTATCTTGGGCATCCTGAAAAGAATACTAAAGGTTATGAAGCCAGTAGCGTGCTTCCCTATGTAAAAAACTATCAATCTGGTCTGCTGATGTATCACGGTATGGCGGATGATAACGTGCTTTTTGAGAACAGCACTAAGATTTACAAGGCGCTGCAGGATGAAGGTAAGTTATTTCAGATGATCGATTACCCTGGCTCTAAGCACTCGATGCGCGGCGAAAAAGTTCGAACACACCTGTATCGTTCTCTGGCAAACTTTCTGGAAAGAGAGTTGAAGTAAGAGCTGATAAGAGTTTTAAGTTTTAAGCTGTAAGTAAAAGGAGATTGAGTGATTTTTAACTTACAGCTTATAGTTTTCTTCTTACTATCTTAAGCTTATAGCTTATAGCTTATAGCTTATAGCTTATAGCTTATAGCTTATAGCTTATAGCTTATAGCTTATAGCTTAGGTTGTTCCAGACACAAAGCCAATTTACTGTCATCCCTGACAAATTGGCATAAGTGTTCCAGACACAAAAAAGCCAGTCGTTAGACTGGCTTTATTATCGAATAGCAAGATAAGCGCTAGCTATATGCTTTTCCTTTATGCTTCTTCTAAGTTACCGCAGAAACGATAACCTTCACCGTGGATCGTAGCGATGATTTCAGGCGTATCTGGTAAGCTTTCGAAGTGCTTACGGATACGGCGAATGGTTACATCGACAGTACGGTCATGTGGCTTAAGCTCGCGACCAGTCATCTTCATCAGAAGGTCAGCACGGCTTAGGATCTTGCCAGGGTTCTCAACGAAGTGCAGCATAGCGCGGAATTCACTACGTGGCAGCTTGTAAGATTCACCCTGTGGGCTAACTAAAGAGCGGCTGTTAATCTCAAGGCTCCAACCGTTGAAGCGATAGTACTCAACGGCACTCTTCTCTTCTGACTCGGCACCAGTACTGTTAACGCGAGTTAACAAGTTACGTGCACGGATAGTCAGTTCACGTGGGTTGAATGGTTTAGTGATGTAATCATCTGCACCAATTTCAAGGCCCAAAATCTTATCAACTTCATTGTCACGACCCGTTAGGAAGATCAGACCAATGTTATTAATTTCACGAAGTTCACGTGCTAACAAAAGACCGTTTTTACCAGGAAGGTTGATATCCATAACAACCAAATTGATTTTGTTTTCCTGCATGGCTTTATGCATTTCTGCGCCATCATTGGCTTCAGTTACCACATATCCTTCGGCCTCGAAAATACTTCTTAGCGTGTTCCGGGTAACGGCTTCATCTTCAACGATCAGAATGTGCGGGTTTTGCATATTAATTTACCTAATTTGTTCAAATCTGTTCTAACCATGAGCGCGTAATATCTTTGCGATAGTGACGCTCGAACTTGTCCTATTGACTATTTACTGCTCTAGTAGGTGCTTCCAAAACTGGCCTGAAACAGCAACACGCTTCCATGATTAGTAAAGTATGCGTATCTCAATAAATGTAACGCGAGCTGTATCCACTTCGATTAACAATAGCGGAAATTAGTTCCCCTAGAATTAAATTTATTTGAAGTTAAGATGTGAAACTCAATTCAGTTCACATTTTATACAGGAATCTGGCTAACTCTTTGTTCACTGTCAGATCTATTTGTAACAAAAAGCTTCTTACCTTTTAGTGATGGTAAGCGAATCAACAGAGACTATTGTACTCGTTTTAGGCATTTGTTAACAAATGAAATGTTAACAAATATATCCATGGATATGATCTAAGTCACACTTGGTTGTTTAAGTTGTTGATTCTATTGATGGGTATAAAAAACTGTGGTGTGACCTGTATCACGCCACTGGGAAGATATATTGGATTTGCTATAATCTTCTGAATCAAATTGGGGAACATGATCCAGATGAGTGAGTCAAACAGGCAGTGGCAATGCTACCAAGAGGCGGAGTTTCTTTTTACACAAGCATTATCCTCTGAACTTTCATTTGCAATAATTACCGCACATAATCCAAAAGGCCAGCTCCTCTCAGCTTGTCAAAACCGCCTGCTCGACAGGCAGCTTCAGTTCGAAATTCAACAATTACATAGACCCTATCGCGCCATGATTGGTGCTTCAGCCGATCGTTGTCATATGGAGAAAAGTTGGGCTGTCTCAATAGATAAGGCATCTGCGATACGACTCGGTTGCCAATTTAATCAAAATGCGATCTATTACGTTGAGCATGATAAGTTACAACTGATCCCCTGCCTTTTATCAAAAACGCAGCAGCAAGAGGAGGTGATCGGTCCTTTCTCATCCCGGGTATGTTTAGTCAACGAGTTACCTGATTTTGACTAAAGGTTAAGCGCACCTCTTTTAAATCTGAAGTCAGCCTCTATCTCTTAGCGGAAAGTGATTTTTTATCATCATTGGCACTTTGCCATCTTTATTCATTGACTTAATTGGTCAAAATTTGATAATTTTTATATTCCTTCTTCTGGCACTTATTTAAGTGCTCGGGATTAGGTGCAGAAGAGGAGCGTTAACTAGGTAGTAAGTTTGAAGAGGCCAAACTCTGATGATGACTTATGAGGGAGATTAGCGCCGAGACATTGGTGTTTTTGGATTTATACCATGTCGGTCGTTAGGGCTGAATCCCATCGATTGTCACCTGTTTATTGGTGGAGAGCTTCTGGTGATGATCGTCATTTCCCCTCTTTTGGGGGCGTAATCTTTACACCAGGCTCTTCGAACGAATTATGTTCGGAGCGTAATCATGATAGTTTTATACCCCTGTTTTTCTGGCCATTGTCTACTTTCTGTGGAGGCCGTGTAATGTCCCTTACTGTTGCTAAGTTTGGTGGTACCTCTGTTGCAGATTATTCTGCGATGAGTCGTTGTGCCGAAATTATTCTTGCTAACCCTGATACTCGTGTTGTTGTCGTTAGCGCTTCCAGTGGGGTCACCAATCTGCTTGTTGAATTGACTCAGGAGCAAACGGCCAATGAGCGAAGAGTGCTGCTCATTAAGAAAATTGCTCATATTCAATATCAAATTCTCGACGCTTTGGGCTGTCCTCAAGATGTGGCCGCAAGGTTAGATACTGTGCTTAGTCGTATCTCATCGCTTAGCGAAGAGCTTAGTCGTAATAGAAGCAAAGCGACAATGGATGAGTTACTCGCCCAAGGTGAGCAGTGTTCATCGGCTCTTTTTGCTGCGGTACTCAGAGAGAAAGGGGAGGCGGCCAGTGCGTTCGATGTCCGTCAGGTGATGCGGACCGATAGCCACTTCGGTCGGGCTGAGCCTCAAATTGAGCAAGTTGCGAACCTAGTAAGTGAGCATTTAGCCCCGTTATTAAGCTCGCAGCGGATCGTGACGCAGGGTTTTATCGGCAGTGATGAAAATGGGTGTACGACAACATTGGGTCGCGGTGGCAGCGATTACTCCGCAGCGTTATTGGCTGAGGCCTTGAAAGCAACAGCTGTCGAAATCTGGACCGATGTTGCGGGGATCTATACGACCGATCCTCGCCTGGCACCTAAAGCCAGCCCTATCGCTGAGATAAGCTTTAATGAAGCTGCAGAGATGGCAACTTTCGGTGCTAAAGTATTGCACCCTGCGACAATCTTGCCTGCCGTAAGGCAAAAGATTCAGGTGTTTGTTGGTTCCAGCCGTGAACCTGAAAGAGGCGGGACCTGGATCCGTCATCAAGTCGAAGATGAGCCTGTTTACCGGGCCGTTGCGGTTCGTCGCGATCAAACATTACTTAATCTTCATAGTCTGCAGATGCTTCATGCTCAGGGCTTCCTGGCTGAAACATTTGCCACTCTTGCAAGACATAAAATCAGTGTCGATTTGATCACGACCTCTGAAGTGAATGTCTCATTGACACTCGATAAGACGGGGTCTGATTCCGCGGGTAATGGCCTGCTCAGTGAAGCCTTGCTGCAAGAGTTGTCACAACATTGTCGGGTTCGCGTCGAAGAGGATTTGGCATTGGTGGCTATTGTTGGTAATAAAATAGCTTCTACCCCAGGAGTCTGTCGGCGGGTATTTGAGGTATTAGAACCCCATAACGTCCGCATGATCTGTCAGGGGGCCAGCCCACATAATCTTTGTGTGTTAGTGTCAGAATCTGAAGCGGCTCAAGTCGTGAGTGCACTTCATAAGAACCTGTTCGAGGAATAGTTTCCAGAGTGATGGCGTAAAAAAATAATCGTTTCGAGCATTAGTTTCGAGAGTCATAGTGAGTAAAGGAAAAATCATGCGCGTTACCCAATCGTCGCTGAAGATAGGTGAGTTAGCTACAGGTCAAGATCTCACGGTTCCCATATTCAGCTTGAAGGCTGAAAAAACTACTGCACCGAGTGTCTACATCCAAGCCAATGTTCATGGGGCTGAGGTACAGGGTAACGCCGTTATTTATCAGCTTATGCAGCTATTAGAAGGCTATACCTTATGTGGTGATATCACGCTTGTTCCTCTGGCTAATCCTTTGGGAATTAATCAAAAGAGCGGTGAGTTTACCTTAGGTCGTTTCGATCCTATTACTGGTGTGAATTGGAATCGGGAGTATTTAGAGCATAAGCTGGATGTTGCTGCCTGGTACGAAGCGCATCAAGAGCTTAGTGATGCAGAACTCTTTACCTGTTTCAGAGAGATGCTGGTGGAGAGCTGTCATCAGCGTCTGTCCGGTGAGTGGGGTGTCACCTCAGGGCACCGGCAGGCGGTTAGCCTGCAACTGATGGCACATCAGGCTGATATCGTCTTAGATCTGCACACTGGGCCTAAGTCCTGTAAACACCTCTACTGCCCCGAATATGAAGCCGACGCCGCATCGCTTTTCTCTATTCCCTATACCTTACTTATTCCTAATGAGTTTGGTGGCGCTATGGATGAGTCTGTTTTTTGTCCATGGTGGCAATTAAGTGACTATATGAACGCTAGTGGCCGTGAATGTAAGGTGCCGGTTTCGGCCTTTACTCTGGAGTTAGGGCCTCAGGAGTATATAAACCTCGAAGATGCTCTAATTGATGCTAAGGGGATTTTAGCTTATCTGAGCTACCGTGGCGTTATCGCACAAGAAGTTGAGCCTGCAAAGATGTCACGTTATGCCTGTTATCTTAAAAATTACAAAAAATACCATGCGCCCATGGGGGGCATGGTGGAGTATCTGGCAAAGTTAGGTGACCCCCTCGAGGCTGGAAGCCCGCTGGCAAATATTCTTCGGTTGGATCTTTATGGCAGTGAACGTGTGTTGACTCCACTGAGCCTCAGCCAGGACTGTGTGCCTATTTTACATTTTGCCTCGGCATCGGTTTATCAAGGCACTGAGATGTATAAGGTGATGACGCAGGTGTTTGAGATTTAACTTTAGAATCAATTATCTTAAAAATCACATATAAAAAGGGAGCCATAGGGCTCCCTTTTTCGGCTGTACAACCTAACTTACGATTGCATTAACGCTTACGGCGACGTAGGCCTGCAAAAGGAAGCAGTAGCATAGTCAACCAGCCTAGTGAACCACCAGAGGAGTCCTCTTTGACTGCATTAACTGTGATTGTTGCCGTAGCAGCTTCACTCTCTAACTCACCATCGGAAGCAACGACAGAGAAGACAAGCTCATGATCGCCAGATGGAGCGGTAAAGCCGATGCTTTCGCCGCCATTAGCAAACTCAACACTCGCGCCGCTTACCTGGGTCCAAGTATAGGTCAGGTCATCACCGTCGACATCACTACCATTGGCCGATGCCTTAACTGCGAAGCCTTCGGTGCTGGACATACCTGATGGGCTCACCTTAGGTGCATCATTGACATTATTTACAGTGATGTTTACCTGAGTCGCGTTCCCGGTATTTCCATCGGCATCTTCAGAGGTATAGCTAAAGCTGTCTTTACCGAAGAAATCGTCTTTGGGAGTATACTCAGCAGTACCGTCTTCTTTCAGTGTCACTTCACCGTTAGAAGGCTCATCTACAAGCGTCGCTTTACCAAGATCACCGGTAGGAGCCACATCAATTAAACGCAGAGCTTCAGCAGTCATGCCATCACCAGTTACCGAAACATGAGCAACTTTTTGGTCTTTCATGTCATTATCGAGCACATTAAACGCTAATGTTGCTTCTTCATCCACAGAGACGTTATCGCTTTGACCCGGGTTAAATTCAGTAGACTTAACCTTGTAGTCAATGTTAACGCTACCGGCAGTTGACGTCTGAAGTATAACGCCATCACCATTGGTTACACTGCTACCTTGTCCATTGTAATGGAAGGTCGTGCCAACCGAACCACCGATGTTCTCGGCTCCGATAGTCAGGTTTGCAGGCATGTTTGGCACATCGATGTAGTTGAACAATACCAGCTCTTCATCGCCTGTTTTTATCCAGATGCTGAAGGTATATTGAGTATTTGAATCATCTGCGTATAGCTGTGCGTCTTTCCACTCGAGCGCTAACCAGGTTGTGCCGTCACCGCCGGTGAATACTCCGATAGCCATATCTCCACCACCGGTATCGGTACCTGAAGTGTCAGATAGATCGAAATCAGACCAGAAAGGCGCGATGATGTTATTTGGGTTTGCCGAGTCTGGCAGCGCTTTATTGTTCCAGGTACCTGAAGTTGAACCTCCACCGACAATGGCTAAACCGTTATCGCCCATGGTGATACTGTCATAGCTCACGCCGTTGTATTTAAAACTAGGAAGAGCGGAGAAAGTCAGCGCCGTTTCGTCACAACCGCTTTCACATGGCTGAGGTAAAACCCCTAGATCAATAATGCTTGGGAATCCACCCACATCCTTGATAGAGCTCATCTCTGGTAGATCGAGTTTACCCACCCAGGTAATGCGACCGAGATCTTCATTAACATCGAAACCATGCTGTGTTGCACCGTTAATAGAGACAGTAACATCATCCTCTGAGGTCAGCTTGGTTCCTTCTGGAGCATTAGCCGTTAGAGTAACGGTATTTTCGAAGATAGAGTTATTAACAACGGCTTTGATAGGAAATTCATCGCTAGCCTTGATATCGGCCTGCGTAGTCAATGTCGAGATAAGTGAAGCGTCACTTGACTCCTTCGCCATAACGGCAAGTGGCAGGTGAGCATCTTGCTTGCCTTCATCACTCTTGATCATGACGTTACCGAAGATCCAAGAGCCATATTCACTGAACGTCGAGTCGACAGTAACGGTAAATGTCGCTGAGGCGCCAGCTTCAAGCTCCAGAGTCGTTGGTGATACGCTGATACCCGCACTGTCTGCAGATGCAGAAAGTGACCATGAAGTCGTTTCATCACTCTTGTTATAGACGGTACGAGTGAAGGTACATGGACCGACACAAGAGTCAGAAGCCACTGATGGCTTATCGAATGTTAAGATTGCTTTAGCAGCCGCATCGAGATCCATACGACCTGCCCCCATAGCAAATGGGTTGGCATCCGTTTCAGCATCATCATCCAGTACACCATCCATATTAGAGGTAGATGTTAACGCCGTCTTGATGTCATTGGCGCTCCAATCAGGGTGCAACTGACTCATCATGGCTGCAGCACCGGCCACATGCGGACTGGCCATACTCGTACCCGTCATAGTGGTAAAATCAGTGCCATCTTCATCCGGAGAGGTTGCAGAAAGTATCGAAGTACCTGGCGCCGCCAGATCCGGCTTAAGGATATTTTGATTACCATTTGGACCGCGTGAGCTCGAAGCATTGATAAGGTCGGCTAAAGTAGAGTTGGCGATACGCTTAACTGTTGCACCTATAGTGCCCGTAGTCCCCTCTTCTAGACCTTCGATAACCGCTGCGCCATCGGCATCAGAGATCATCACACCCGGAAGTGTAGCATCGGGCATATACATACTGATAGGCGCCCCTGGTTTACTGTTGTAGACTACCATCGCCTTAGCACCGGCAGCCTCTGCATTTGCAGCCTTATCACTAAATGCACAAGCACCACGCGAAATTAACGCAATACCATTTTCGAATGAATCAGTAGGGAAAGCCGAACAACCCTCAAAGTTTTCGGCGTCGATGTTCACTGCTGCAATAACAGGCAGAGTAATGTCTTCAGTTAGCAACTCGTTATTGGCCTCGATGGCGAGTAGCTCATCACTCACTTTAAAGCTATTAGAGAAGAAGCGACCGGTGGTGCTGTTAGCGACAGTGATGCCTGATTCGATACATGCCGGGCATCCGATAGTTTGTGCACCATTACCGTCATTTCCTGCAGCCGTTACTACAACAACGCCAGCAGCTTCGGCAGCTTCGTACATCGTTTTGTATGGACTGTTAGCCGGATCGCCGCCTGCACCGCCACCCCATGAGTTGTTGATAACATCAGCGCCGTCATTAACAGCATGCTCCATTGCTTCCATCAGCATGATGTTACTACCGCTGCCTCGGGAACAGTCGGTCTTGGTGAATAGTGCCTTGTATACCATCAGGTAGGCGGCGGGAGCGACACCAGAGATATCCACATCGACATCTTTATATGTTGTACTGATCTTGTTACCCACAGAGGTACCGGCTACGTGTGAACCATGACCACCGTATCCAAGGGGGCTCATGTGCTCATCGGCGCAAACTTCAAATGTAGGCTGGGACCAGCGAGCTACGATCAGCTTGTCATTACAAAAGCTGGTATCTACCGTCGAACAGTAGTCGTCGCTTGGCATATTTGCCGTTGGTTTAGCAAAGCCTTCACCTGAGAACATGGGGTTCTCAGGACGAATACCGGTATCGATAACGGCGACGCGAATATCTTTACCCGCATTCTCCATGCCAGAAACTGCTTCCCACATGGCTGCATTGTTGATGATGTCGTGTGAAGCATCCATGTTAGTTTCATACATGGCTTCAGGGTAAACAGACTTTACCCCCGGCATTGCGGCAATTTGCTCGAGTGTCATTCCTTGGGCAACAAGACTCACACCGTTGAAAAGCGTTTTAAAGTTACGCTCAACTTTCGCATTGGGTGCACTGTTTGAAAGTGCCTTGGCAAAAGCATTTTGCTCTTGACTCAGGTGGCTGACGTAACTCTTAGCGCTGGCCGATTGGACATCGATTCTTTGGCCTTTCGTTACGGGAGCGGTTGCAGCTAACTGCTGAATGCCACCCCTGTATTTAGCCAGTGCCGGAGACTCAAGTTCTACGATAAAACGCTGTGGAGCAACGAGAGAAGGGCTCGATACCTGTGGTTTATTGTAATTGTTTACAGAGGTTAGCTCGGGAGAATACTTATTAGCAGAAAAATCACTGCTTGCGATGGCGGCACTGGAAATTAGCGCGGCCGTGACTGCGATAGATACTTTTGTTTTCACAACTTTATTCCTTGTCAATAATCTGCCTTAGGTACATATCCGAGAGGCAATTGTAATAGTTTACTTATTATTTTTTTCCTCTCTGTTTCGAGAGGTAAGGACTGTTTGTAACACAAATGTATTCAATTGTTAACTTTGGCAACCAAAAAAATCATTAGGTGTAACTTTTTTGGTCGTTTTATCTGAGGAGGAAAGTGAAGGAAATTACAATTTTGCTAAGGTTTTACAGCCCTTACTATGGGGTTTTGCAGGCTAATTAAGGTTTCAGTCGATTGAATCTCATCGATAGACTGAATTCGGTTGATTAGCACATGCTGAAGTCCATCGATCGATTGGCACATGACTTTCACAAAAACGCTGTAGTTACCGGTTGTGTAATAAGCTTCAACGACCTCTTCCAGGGCATTGAGTTTCGATATTGCAGCAGGATAATCGCCTGCACTTTTTAAATTGATCCCGATAAAACAGCAGACATCATAACCAAGAGCCTTTGGGTTCACCGTGATTTGCGCTCCGGTAATGATCCCAGCCTGTTTCATTTTTTCGACCCGGACATGAATCGTGCCGGCACTGACATTAAATCGTTTAGCCAGTTCTGCAAATGGTGTTCTGGCTTCCTGCATTAGCGCGGATAGGATCTGGTTGTCGAGCTTATCTCTTTGAAATGAGGTTTCCATGGTGAAATACTTATTATTGCGATGATTATCAGTTAATTTACGCTTTTAGGTTTGGAATTTCCATTGAATGTTCATATTTGATGAGAGATGTTTGGTTAGATTTATAAAAAAGGAAGGGAGCTGATGGAGAAAGGGGCCAAAGTCTAAGATGATTTGGCCAGTTGAATCAGACAAACTATTGCCCTGACTCCGCTTCAGTGAAAGGTACATCACAGTTAAATGTCATCTCTTCACCTGAGTACGGCTGCTTAATGGTTAACTCTTGCGCGTGCAGTAATAAGCGGCTTGCTAATCGTTTAGCTAGTGGATCGGCATAGAAATTATCGCCAAGTATGGGGTGCCCTATCGCCATCATGTGCACACGTAGTTGATGTGAACGACCTGTGATTGGTGTTAGTTTTACCAACGTCGAACGTCTTGCTCTGCTTACTACTTCAAAGTGCGTGAGTGAAGCTTTACCACTCTCATGATCGACTTTCTGTTTTGGGCGGTTAGGCCAGTCGCAGATTAAGGGGAGATCGACGCTACCTTCATCCGCTTTCACATGACCGGCTACACGCGCATAGTAAGTCTTTTTCGTTTCACGATCCCTAAATTGTCTTTTTAACTCTCTCTCTGCACTTTTTCGCAATGCCACAACGATCACGCCCGAGGTCGCCATATCTAATCTATGTACTATCTGTGCGTTGGGGTGTTCGGCGAGCACACGGGTAAAGATGCTATCACTATGAGCCGGATCCCGGCCGGGAACGGATAGCAAGCCTGAAGGTTTATTGACAACCAAAATATCTTTATCTTGGTAGATGACCTCTAGCCAGGGAGAAGTCGGTGGTGAGTATACGAAGTCAGACATTAAAGGGGCCTAAGTGTGAATGCGTGGCAAAGATACCTGTAAGCGGACCGGAGACGCAAGTGAAAAAAGGCCGTTTGTCTTAAAATTTAAGCTCTGATGGGAGTTTTAAAACTTTAGAATCTTGTATTTCTAGCTCTCTATCTCTGTAAAGCAATGATTTAAGAGAAACCGCTGCCATTAACGTGCATTAATGAAAAGGTCCAGACAACGAATGACAGTGAAAGGTGAATAAAGGCGTAAACGGCTTGATCTAGCCTTTCCATCCCCTTTGCTTGCCAGATTAATTGGGCATGAAGCAGAGCAATAATCGGAAAGAGGATAAACAGCGGATAGAAGGCGATATCGCTACTTTCACCCAATAGTAATCGACTTAAAAGCGACCAGATAACCATAAAACCAGTCATCATGGGGGGGGCTGCTTGTCGATATTGTTCTGGATATGGAAACATATTCATCCTTGTGATGTTGAGAGTCATAAGCTTGAAAGGAGCCTGCAGAAGCAATCCCTTTGCTTTGTACACCTTCTCAGTGGGCTTATAGCTTTTAGTTTATAGGCTTTCGAGCGATTAACTGCGCCTTAAAGCTCTGTTTGTTATTTGTACCTACTTCTCCTTCAAAGTAATGCAGACAGTCCCATTTATCAAACTTTGATTGAAGCTCGAGAGGTTTTAAAAGGAAATCAGGATTTTTGGGACGGCCAATCTCTGCCTGCTTCTCGGTAAACGTCTCATAGAAAATTAAGCCTCCTGGTTTAACAGCTTCTCTGATTTGTGGGAAGAGTGGTCTGTGCAGGTAATTGAAAACCAGCACGACATCAAACTGCTCCTGGGGTAAATGAGGAGCGGTGCCATTTTCTAAGTCCCACTCCAGATAACTGTGTTTACTTAAGCGGGAAGTAAGACCCGTGAGTGACCTGTCGATGAAGGTGACCCTGTGCTCTCTTTGAGCGAACCAAAGACCATTTCTTCCACTACCACAAGCGAGGTCTAAGATCTCTCCTGAAAGGGGGAGAGGTTCGAGAGGCGCAAAGTGGGTGATTAACTCAGCGGCTGCATCAAGCTCACCCTTTAACTTCTTTTCTGCCATCGATTCTTCGTCCATGAATTACTGAAAAGTGGCGCAAGCCTGCGGGGCCGTGAGATACCACAACTGAGAGGAGTAAGACTGTGATTAACAGTTCAGGCTTGAGGTGCGCAAAGGGGATAAAAAGAGCCAGTAAACCTAGCTTTACCAGAGTGAGCACGCCTTTTAGCTGTATCAGCCAGCGCCAGTCTCTGACAATTTCCCATAGCATTAGTAGTGAACCAGTCGTCATGGCCATACACCAATAAAAGATCCACTCGGTCTGAGCTACACCAAGAATAATACCACCACCGGCACCTGTGATCCCAAGAATATGAAGTGCCCTAAGGCTGGTTTTGCCCATTCTTTGAAACCAGAACTGTTTTTCAGAAAGCTTAGATTTTTTCATAATAGAGGAGAGGCGATGCTAAATTTATGGAGGAAGTGGAGCAAGCTTATCAGGAATTTATTGCCTGTGAAGGTTAACTTCAGCCTAATTAGAAAATAATGTTCACAATAAAAGAAATTATTGCACGGTAAAGAATCCAGGTAAAAATTTGATATAGCTTGCACATTCAGGATAAAAAAGCGTACATACTAATAAACTAGGTGTAATTAGTGGGTTGGGTGGAAAGAGATGAAAATAGGTTTTTTCAGTGCTAAGCACTATGACATAGAGCATTTCAATAGCACCAATGAGGCTTTCGGTGCTGAAATCGAGTATTTTGATTATCGTCTCTGTATGCAGTCGGTTAAACTCGCACACGGTTTCGAGGCCATTTGCGCATTTGTAAATGACTCACTGTGTGAAGAGGTGTTAGTCGAACTTGCTAAAAACGGTACATCGATCATTGCGATGCGCTGTGCAGGCTTCAACAATGTCGATTTAGATGCGGCTAAAAGATTAGGGATCAGAGTTGTGAATGTGCCAGCTTACTCTCCTGAGTCAGTGGCAGAACACACTATAGCCCTCATGCTCACTCTGAATCGTAAAGTTCATAAGGCATATCAACGAACCCGGGATGCGAACTTCTCATTAGAAGGCTTAGTCGGCTTTAATATGCATAACCGCACTGTGGGAGTGATAGGCACTGGAAAAATAGGTTTAGCCACAATCAAGGTTTTACAAGGCTTCGGTTGTAAAGTGCTGGCGCATGACCCATTTCCTAATCAGGCCGTGATCGATTTAGGTGTCGATTATCTGTCGCTCGATGAGCTGTATCCTGCTTGTGACATTATTAGCCTTCATTGCCCTCTAACCCCGAATAATCATCACCTGTTATGCAAAGACAGTTTCGAAAAAATGAAGCCAGGTGTGATGGTGATAAATACCAGTCGAGGTGGGTTACTTAACGCATTCGATGCCATGGAAGCACTTAAATCTGGTCAGTTAGGTTCGCTCGGCTTAGATGTTTATGAAAATGAAAAAGAACTTTTCTTCGAAGATAAATCGAATGAGATAATTCAAGATGATGTATTTAGAAGATTATCGGCCTGTCATAATGTAATTTTTACGGGTCATCAGGCCTTCCTTACTCAAGAGGCGTTAAGTTCAATTGCTTATACGAGTTTGATGAATGTGGAGCAGTTAGTTAAAGGAGAGGCCTGTCCGAACGAGCTGTTTTAAAATAATACCAATTGCATTAAGTACCTGACATCTTGATATTTGACTGATAGATTAATGATTAATCTATCAGTCAAGGGATTAACATTATGATGGTTACTCAAGAGGTTCACGATATTCCCACCGCTACCGGAACGATGCGTACCTATCTTTATCGTCCGAACGCAGAGGGGCAGTTTTCCACCATTATTTTCTATTCTGAGATATTCCAGCAGACGGCCCCCATCGCAAGAGCTGCCTCTATGTTGGCCGGCCATGGCTTTGTGGTGCTGGTTCCTGAAGTATTTCATGAGTTGAACCCCATCGGTACCGTCTTAGCCTATGATGATGCAGGTAAAGATAAAGGCAATGAAGATAAGTTTACTAAGCCACTGGAGCATCATGATAGTGATACCGAGGCATTGGTTCATTTCGCGAGAAGTTTGGCTTTTTGCACCAGTTATGTGGGAAGTATGGGAGTCTGTATTGGTGGCCACTTAGCCTATCGTGCAGCCATGAACCCGGATATTTCAGCGGCTTTCTGTCTTTATGCTACGGACATTCACTCTAATACACTCCCTTGTGAAGAGGGGAATGACTCGCTTTCCCGAACTGAGAATATTCAGGGGGAGTTGATTATGGTGTGGGGTAAACAAGATCCCCATGTATCAAGTGAAGGGCGTAAACTGGTGTATGCCAACCTTGAAAAAGCAGACCGGAATTTTAGTTGGCTGGAAGTTAATGCGCAGCATGCTTTTATGCGTGATAGTGAAGCCCGTTATGATCCGGCACTAGCGTTGCAGATGTATCAGGGAGCCGTAGCTTTTTTTCATCGTCTGCTTAAGTAGTTAAGCCCTTTTTAGAACATTAGTGAAGGGCCACGCATGTGGCCCTAATCAAGATGCTCCTATGCCTTTTCCGGGCTGGAATAACTGGCTAACTCATCGACACTGACGCTGGCGATAAACTCTTTGTCGAGATAAAAATCGACCAGCTCCCCTCGTTTATGCCCTGACATCTGTTGCTGACTGCCATCATCGAAGGACAAAGTCATTACTAAGGTGTCGTCACCGGTTGCTTCCATGGTGGCATTGGTCAGCTTTATCTCTGGAAGTGGTGCTGTTGTGAGCTCTTTATTTAAGTGTGAATTAACCTTGAAGATCGCTTCCACCGGCATATCAACTACCGCAGGGGATCGTTTGGTGATGGGATTTGTGCCGGTCCAAAATTCAATGCTGTTAAAGATGAACAGGTCGGCCGTGGCCGCCAGTCCGTAGACAGGGCTAAGCAAGACAAACAGTCCGGCTCTGCCATAGCGGTTATCTACCGCGCTCAAATTACCTTTTGTAAGCATAGCACTGAGGCCCATCTGCCCCATGCACCCAGAAAGTTGGCTGGTTAATATGGCGGCGAGTGTGATCGAAATGAGGTTTTTTTTCATCGTGTTCCTAGTGTATGTGAGTCGTTGATGGGAAAGCGGCAAGATTGTAATGACAAAATAATTAATGTTAGAGAGCTGGGTCACAATGGGAGGTTGAGATTTGGTGATGATTGCAATGTTGTTTAGCGTGCCGGTTATCAAAACTGTTGGGTTTAGCTTTTCATTGATAACCCCCGTTCGTTTATTCATCACTTATGATTATGTTGTTAACTTTTGTAGCGCTTATTGATAAGTTAACCCTTGAGGAAGGATGGAGAGTCGGGTGCTTTGTGATTTTTGGGTTATGACGCATAATACACGCCGAATTTTTGGAGACCTCATGACAGATTTAGAAATACTTCACCAATGCGAAGATGAACATGGCCCCCTGTTGGTTTTAGATGATAAACAGATGCGCGTCCTCTCCTTTGGTGACAATGATGAGCAGAGTAAGTTACTTAAATTAGAACCTCATATTCCTCAGCATACTTATCTGCAAGCCATGCTTTTAGTCCTGTTGTTTGTAAAGCCTAAGCGCGTAATTATTTTAGGCTTAGGTGGTGGCGGCCTGATCCATGCGCTTCGTCATTTCGATACCGGCATTAAAGTCACCGCGGTTGAGTTGAGGCTAAAGGTGATTGAGCTGGCCAAACGCTTTTTTCAATTACCGATTGGTAAGAAGCTCAACGTCATTCATCAAGATGCTGCCCAGTTTCTTCAGGAGGCCGATCATAAGAAGGCCGATGTTATCTTTGCCGATATATATGGTGCCGACGGTGTGGATGAGAGCCAGTTATCGGAGGCATTTATTGAAAATAGTGCATCACTCATCAAGCAAGACGGATTTCTGGTGCTGAATTGTTGGAAGGAGCATAGTAAAAACCGCGTTTTGCTGAGCCTGTTACAAAAACATTTCAGCGAGGTCAGGGCTTGCTTGACTGGTGGTGGAAACTGGGTGGTGCTTGCGGGTAAGACTCGAAGAGAGATAAGCTGCAGTGGACTGAAGACCAAGGCGCACAGTCTGTCACAGCAGTTGGATTTTACCCTGGGACGTTCTTTGACGCGTTTCGATATTTGGGAGTAATAAGTAGGGGAGATGTTTTTTTCTTCATAAAGTGGGTGTTTACGTCTATTTATCCATCAAACTGTTCATCGAACTTAGTTGTTCTGAAAAATCGATTAGAATAATAGATTTTACTCGTTATATTTAATTAATGCTCTTGGTTATTATCTTCACATCGAAAACGAACTGACAAACAGATACCGGTCAGTTGGAAGAATTAATAACCTCTAACGGAGCTTTAAATGAATCAATCAATCATCAACACCGAAATCAAACCCTTCTCTGCAACTGCATTCCATAAAGGTGACTTCGTTCCAGTTACTGAGAAAGACCTGTTAGGCAAATGGTCAGTCGTTTTCTTTTACCCAGCAGACTTCACTTTTGTATGTCCAACAGAGCTTGGCGACATGGCTGACCACTATGAGAAATTACAGGCGATGGGGGTCGAAGTTTACTCAGTATCGACTGACACACACTTTACTCATAAAGCATGGCACGATGCTTCAGATACTATCAACAAGATCCAGTATCCAATGATCGGTGACCCAACGGGTGTTATTACACGTAACTTCGGCGTGATGATTGAGGAAGATGGTTTAGCACTTCGCGGAACTTTCGTTATCAACCCTGAAGGTCAAATCAAAGTCAGTGAAGTTCATGACCTGGGTATTGGTCGCAGCGCTGCTGAACTTGTTCGTAAAATTCAAGCAGCTCAGTATGTTGCGACTCACGACGGTGAAGTCTGTCCAGCAGCATGGCAGCCAGGAGCAGAAACTCTTGCACCTTCACTTGACCTGGTCGGCAAGATCTAAATAAACCATTAGCCGGTAGATATACCCAGTATATACCTCCAAACTACCGGCCACTTGAGCGACTGATTGACAGTCACTCAAGTGATATTTCATCTCAAAACTGGCTCGGACAATCCCCCTGCTATGACTGAGCCTGTCATTTTATATCCCACTTTACTCATTGATACTCAAAGACAGAAGTATCAATTTTTAGGAGTTATCATGTTAGATGCGAATCTTAAAAATCAACTGAACACCTATCTGCAAAACCTCAAGCGCCCAGTTGAACTTGTCGTGTCTGCAGATGACAGCCCTAAAGCCCAAGAGCTCAGATTATTAGCCCAAGACATAGAGAGGCTATCACCATTAGTTAGCATTTCTGAGGCCGAGGGCAAGCGTATGCCTTCGATGAAAGTGACGAATGCAGACAGCATGACAGATATCACTTTTGCTGGCCTGCCTATGGGGCATGAGTTTACCTCCCTTGTTTTAGCTCTGCTTCATACCGGCGGTCACCCGTTAAAACTCGACGATACGGTTATTGCGCAGATAAAGGCATTGCCGGGCGAATACCATTTCGAAACCTATGTTTCTTTAAGTTGCCAGAATTGCCCGGATGTTGTGCAGGCACTCAATATGATGGCGGCGATTAATCCAAATATCACCAACGTGATGATCGACGGTTCCCTGTTTCAAACAGAGGTCTTCGAGCGAGATATCTTAGCCGTACCTTCTGTTTACCTTAATGGTGAACTTTTCGCTCAAGGGCGTATTGGCTTAACTGAAATTTTAAATAAAATAGATACCGGAGCCCTAGCACGTCAGGCTGAGGCGTTGGCAGAAAAAGAGCCTTTCGACGTTTTAGTTGTTGGCGGCGGACCAGCGGGTGCATCGGCGGCCATCTACGCGGCTCGTAAAGGGTTACGTACCGGAATCGTGGCCGATAAATTCGGTGGTCAAGTCGCCGAAACAGTAGGTATTGAGAACTTCATCTCGGTTAAGGCCACCGAAGGGCCTAAGCTGGTGGCAAATCTGGAAGCCCATGTTCATGAATATGATGTTGATATCATGGATAATCAAAGAGCGTTAAGCCTTAAGTCCGGTGAGTTGTTCGAGCTGGAACTGGAAAGTGGTGCGGTACTGAGAAGTAAAACGGTACTTCTGGCGACGGGTGCGAGGTGGCGTGAAATGAATGTACCAGGTGAGCAGGAGTATCGTGGTAAAGGTGTGGCTTACTGCCCGCACTGCGATGGCCCGCTGTTTAAAGGCAAACGCGTTGCCGTCATTGGTGGCGGTAACTCGGGCATCGAAGCGGCAATCGACCTGGCTAACATCGTCGAGCATGTCACCGTGTTGGAATTCGACACTAAGTTACGTGCCGATGAGGTCTTGCAGCGTAAAGCCGCATCAATGGGCAACATCGAGATCATTACTCAGGCGATGACGACCGAAGTTGTCGGTGATGGTAAACGTGTTAACGGGCTTAATTACACCGACAGAGCAACAGGTGAATCACATCATGTTGCGCTTGCCGGTATCTTCGTTCAAATAGGCCTGATACCTAATTCTGAATGGTTAAAGGAGGCAATCGATTTAACTGCCAGAGGTGAGATCATTGTCGATGGAAAGGGTGAAACGTCAGTGCCGGGCATCTTTGCCGCAGGTGATGTGACTAACTCGGCGTTCAAGCAGATCATTATTGCCATGGGCAGTGGTGCTACCGCCTCTCTGGGAGCCTTTGACTATCTGATAAGGCATAGTGACTCGGAGCAAGAGCTGGTTGCCGCGTAACTGTTATTCCTGTTTTAACTTTAAATAAGCCAGCTATCTATGCTGGCTTAGTTTGTTTTTCGGATAGTCGCTACATAATAAGCCGTTGAGTTTGGCTGATTTTTCTAAGCAGCCTATAATAACTTCATACTCGGATAAAATAATTTATTTAATCATGGCTTAACGAGTTTTAAGAGGGTGTAACGCCATCGCTTCGAATATCACTATTCCATCATTTGAGTCTCAGCTAAAAAAAGAATCCCATAATTATTTGGTTAAGGGGGGGATGTGGGCGGCCTTGATATCTCTTTTCTTAGCTGCAGTTTTTGTCGTCAATACGCTTATGCAGTCCTCTCCGCTCCTCAGCCTGCGAGAGACTATTAACCTGCTTTCGCCTGTTGTGATCGTTGCCTTAACGGGGACTTCGATAAACTGGTTATTTAAGAGAGGCGAAGTCTCAAACAGGGCGCTGTTTATCTACTTATTCATGCTGGAAGCGGCCTGGTTATCTGTTCTCTGGCAACTGTTTTATAACGGGAGGGAGATGTATGCTGGTCATGCCTCGTTAACCGGGGTAGAGTCATTAATTGATGTTTTGGTTTTGACCTTAGCTATCGCACTGTTTCCCGATAGAAGAGTCATGTTGACGGCTGTCTTACCTATGATGCTGTTCAGCTTTTTTATTCGCTTAACAGAGATACCTACAAACCTTCTTTTTCCGGCGACGAAACTTTTATGTTTTCTCGCAATTTTAGTGAGCGGACAGAGAATTTTGTACTCCTGGTTCAAGAAGGCGATCGTGCGGGATGTGGAAAAGCAATATCTGTTAACCCAGTTCAGAAGGATGGCACTGGTCGATGGCTTAACCAATATCAGTAATCGTCGTCATTTCGATGAGATATTGTCACAGGAGATCAGGGCTTCTGAAAGAAATAATCACCCACTATGCCTTATTCTTATCGATATCGATTACTTCAAGCGTCTCAACGATAGCTCTGGTCACCAGGTTGGGGATGAATGTCTGGTTGAGGTCGCTAAGGTGCTTGCCGGTATCTGTCATCGCCCGAGAGATCTCGCCGCCAGATACGGAGGAGAGGAGTTTGTATTGCTGCTTCCCGATACCGATTTGAATGGAGCTTGCCAGGTTGCAGAAAAGGTGAAGCAGAAGCTCGCACAGACTAAACTTATTCACCCCGACTCAGAGTTAGGCGGCTATATCACCGTCTCTCAAGGTGTATGTCAGTGGCGGGAGAGCATCAGTGCCGATGAATTTATCTCTGAAGCCGATAAGTTACTCTACAGCGCAAAATCAACGGGAAGGGACAGGTACATCGGAGGCTGACATAAAGGCTCCTATGTATCTCAACTGAGAGAGGGGCTGATTAAACCTGTGTCCTTGGAAGAACTGAAAAACCGCTCACCTCAACGAGGGGAATGGCTTTTTTATCTTTCTTTCCGGATTTTATACCTTGATGTTGATATTGTGCCCTGAATTGCCGACAGGAGCAGCAGGAGTCTCTGGCAGAGCTGCCTGAATGAGCTGGAGTGCAATCTCACCCTCGGCTTCCTGTTGCCCCTTGGCCAGCTGAGCCACCTTCACACCGACACTGCCATTGCTCATATTAGGTTCTAAATTTGGGGTACCGATTGTTAATGCCATGCTGTGCTCCTACTATCTTGTTAGCTGTTTATCGGCCGTATATTGGGAAACTTTAATATAACAGGGTGAATATTTTGAACATCCGATTAACGATCAAAAAGGGTGCCGGACGAAGGGCACCCTTTTTAGTGGTTAAATAGCATTAAGTCAGAGTGTTAACCCTTAGATTTTGCCAATCTCTTTCTTGTCATCGTAATGATGAATGTAAGCAGAATTGAACTCAGGATAAGACCAATAGCAAGGGCGACATTCTGCAATGCGGTGGGATCTGCCGCTAACGTACCGCCAAGCCCTACCATCATGATGCCTGACATCAGCTTCAGAGTTTGTCCCTCCTTTTCGGTGAGTTTACGCTTACCTAAGGTTGCGCTAAAGGCGATAACAATAGCCGCCAGTGGAATGACATAGACAATATTATAGAAAGCTAAGTAGAAGTAGCGTTCCATATCCGGTAATTCATGCATCGCCAATACACTGGTATATATCATCGGGAAGCCCGCGGTACAGAGAAGTTCATAGGCGTTGGCGAGAATGGATAGGACTACTGTGCCTGCTATCATGGCCGCCATTGAACTTGCATTAGTGAGTTTCCCCATCCGCTTAATAAGTCCGGTTCGGTTTTCTGCCGACATGGAGAGTGAAACCTCTCCCTTAGTATAGAAATAGTCTTTTAAGTTAATTGCTCCGGCGATAAGGGCCAGAATACCCGCCCCGAGAATAATCATTCCCCCGTCGCTGCCAGCGCCTAACAGCTCAAATATATTTAACCAGGCGATCATAAAGAGGAAGTAGATAAATCCTGAGAAGAAAACGAATATGCCTCCGACGATAAGCATGCGTGTTCGACTCTTTGCATTGACCATAATCGAAAGCAAAAACAGGAGTACAAAGAAGGCGCAAGGATTAAAGGCATCGACGCCAGCGAGCACAATTGTCAGCAGAGGCAGTGACAACTGCTCAGGGTTAACAACGCCAATTAGAGGGAGCTCTACCGGTTGAACCGAGCTGGTATGAACTGGAGATTCAGTTAGGCCAAGATCGCATGTACCGTTACCCGCTTCATCTCCACTGCTGTCACTACAGGTGCCGAAAAGCGGTGCATCGCTTGTAGCCGTTGATGCGACAGGCTGATAAGTATCGTTAGGATCGAGTGTTCCGCCTAACGACTGATAACAAGTTTTGAGGTTTTGAAGTAAATAATGTCCTGTAACCGCTTCGCTGCTGTAGCCAATCACAGATTTTTCACAAGATGCCATATAGGGAACCGATCTTGCTTCAGTCTCCGTTAAGGCTGAGATCTCTTTCCACTTTTTCATCGAGCCTGGCTCTGAAACCATATAGGACTCCAGCTCTATCCAGGGGTATCTTTGGGGAAGAGAATCGATAAATGGATGAGCTTCGGCGCAGTGAGGGCAAGTCTTAGACCAGAAAAAGTAGAGCTTTACCTTGAGCTCGCCATCCTCATTCACATAATGCCAGGTTTGAGGCGGGGTTGCCTCTGAAGTTGTTTGAGTCGCATAACTTACTGTAGAAAATGAGCTGAGGCAGAAAAAAATGAGTAATAGAACGGTTCTGGCCATGTTCCCTCCCATGGGATGGTCTCAATTGAGGATAATGGAATATGCTAATATTTTACGTTTATTTAGCGTCATAGATAAATTTGTGTTCAATAGTTGCAACGTAAATCTCGAAACATTCGGAATTGGGAACTGAGGCTTGTTTAATAAAAAAAGATTAAACTTATTCGGGATTTATGAGTCGCAAGTCCTGAAAATAGTGTTTAACTTCTTGTGAAATTAAACACTAGAGTACTTAATGTTGTTAAATACTCAATTCAGATTCAATTATGACGGGGGACGAAGTTTATGAAGCTGGTTTTGATCACAGAACCTGAATTAGAATGAGCCCGGAGCGTGATTAACATTACTTTCAGATACCTTGTTCTTGCCATTTTCGGCAATTGCTGTTGAGCTCGGCTCTTCTGATATGTTGCACCAGCTGATACTGACATCACGCTTATCGTGAGTACTTGCCGTTAGTATTTTGCTGACAATAGGGGAAGGATAGCTCAATGTTGTCAGGTATTCTTTTACTCTATTTATTCTGCGACCGGCGAGCCACATATTGTATTTCTTGCTCTTGTCATCAGCCTGCTCTGTAACTTGAAACTCCAGTAACAGGTACCCTTTGTTATCCGAGGTTTGTTCAAGCACTGCATCCAGCTTCTTCGAATATTCAGATGGGAAGTAGGAGCTATTTTTAGCGTAGGGGATAGTGGTCAGGTAGATGTTATTGTCACATTGCGCAGCAACATTCCATGTGCATATCAGAAATAAAACAGCGATTTCTGCTTTCATTTTCAACTCCATTGAAGCAATTATCTGGTTTGTATGTATTGGCTTACTATTTTAGGCTAACTGAGTTTCAAGTTTTAGGCGCAAATTTAAGCTAATACAGGGGGAAAATCAATTTAAAAGAAGGTGAGAATTTCTATCGGTGGATGAGGTGAGTAGCCTTGTTCTTGTAGGAGTCAGAAAGATGACAGGCATGCACACCAGTCTGAATCTGTGTTCTCTTGAGTAAAGGGGCTTTTTTGTCGGTAGATACGTGACTTATAAGGAGGTGAAAAATCTGCTGAAAATTTACATACTTTTTCAAAAATTGAGGTGATTTTTGGGCAAAGTGATCGATTTACCGGTTGGATCGAAGTATATTGTGCACAACTGAAACAAGATTTTTACTAAAATATGACTACAGAAAAAGATAGCAATCCACTGTCACTGGACAATCAAGTCTGTTTCTCACTCTATAGTGCAGCAAATGCCATGGTGAGGGCGTATCGACCTCTACTTAATCAACTCGATCTTACTTATCCACAATATCTGGCTATGTTAGTGCTTTGGCAGCACCAAGGTATTAGCGTGAAAACCTTAGGCGATAAACTTCACCTAGATTCAGGCACTCTTACGCCTCTACTCAAAAGGTTAGAGGGGAAAGGTTTGATTAGCCGTGGGAGAAGTGAAAAAGATGAAAGAGTCAGGGTGCTACATATCACGCCTGAAGGGGAATCCTTGAGAGAGTCTGCAATGGAAGTTCCCGAGTTGATGCGTTGCAAAGTGGGAGCACCAACGCAGTCTTTAGTGCAGCTCAAAAGCTTATGTGATGAGGTTTATCAAGAGCTTGCGGGCAAAAGCTCATAAGCTAATCAGTTCGTGTTATCTTGAACATATGGCCTGCCGGAGAATGTCGTGAGTTTAGGCCGGGATCGATAAGGAGATGTCGTGGAAAAGGTGGATGTGGTAATAATTGGCGGTGGAATCAATGGGGTCGGCATTGCTCAGTGCGCAGCCGCTTCAGGTTTCAGTGTCTTGTTACTGGAGAGAGGCGAGGTGGGAGGGCAAACTTCGGCTAATTCCAGTAAGTTAATTCATGGCGGTTTGAGGTATCTGGAAACCGGACAGCTTCCCTTAGTTCGAAAATCTTTGGCTGAACGCAGAAGTTTGCTTACCCTTGCGCCAACTCTCGTTAAGCCCGTTCCTTTCTACATTCCTGTTTACCAAAATAGCCATCGCAGCCAATGGACGGTCCGTGCCGGATTGAGTCTCTATGCATTACTTAGTGAGTTTGATCCTTTAGGGTGCTTCAAGAGTCTTCCCGCAGTCCAATGGTCAAAGATTAAAGGGCTAAAGCTTCAGGGATTAAAGGCAGTATTTCAATATTGGGATGCGCAAACCGATGATAAAGCGTTAACACAAGCTGTGATTAAAAGCGCTAAGTCATTGGGAGTTAAAGTGCTACAAGATACGACCTGTGAATCAATAACCCATGGGCCTGATTTCTGTGACGTGAAATATACACATCTTGATGCGGAGGTTGTGGTACAAGCCTCATCAGTTATCAATGCTGCTGGTCCCTGGGTTAATGAAGTTTTGGATTGTGTGACTCCTCCTATGATGAAAGAGGAGGTTGAGCTGGTTCAAGGAACCCATCTCCTACTTGATATCTCTCCGCCCGATGGGATCTTGTACTTAGAGTCATGTTTCGATGAAAGGGTTGTGTTTGTTATGCCATGGAAGGGAAAGACCTTATTGGGAACAACAGAAACAAGGATTGAGCATCTCACCCATCAACCTGAGCCTACTCGTGAGGAGCTATTCTATTTGCTGGGTATCTATCGGCATTATTTTCCTGGTTCAGGCAATGTGGAAAAACTGGAGGGGCAGATCATCGAAACATTTTGCGGTGTAAGAGTCTTACCCAAACACAGTGGTAGTGCATTTGAGAGTCCGAGAGAAATATTGCAGTTAAAGCGGTTCTCCCATCCCAGAATATTGAGTATCTATGGTGGGAAGCTAACGACGTTCAGGGCGACCTCTAAAGAGGTCGTTGCCTGGATTGAAGCGCTTTTAGGAAAGAGAGCCCCTCTCGATAATGTAGATAAAATGCAGCTGTATTAATGCTGACAAGGCTATTTTTCAAATTAATATTTTGTTGATACTAAATTCATAGGTTTGTCATATTGCCCGATTAGACTAAGTCACCTTTTTTATTAGTACTTTTATATGTGGCAGATTTTTTTTCGTTTCCTTTCATTAGGCTTAGTAAGCTTTGGCGGCCCCGCCGCACATATTGGCTATTTCAGGCAAACTTTCGTCATTGAACTCAGATGGCTCGATGAAAAGGCGTACGGCGGGCTCGTTGCATTGAGTCACTTTTTACCCGGGCCGGGTTCGAGTCAGGTTGGATTTGCTATTGGCTACCTCAGAGGTGGGCTCTTAGGTGGTATCGCCGCCTTTTTAGGCTTTACATTACCTTCATTCATTCTGTTATTTTTACTCGCGGTTACCAGTGCTCAATGGATGGATTATCCGTTAACTAAAGGTATCATTCATAGCCTGAAGCTACTGGCCGTTGTTGTGGTCGCCGATGCCGTGTGGCTTATGTTTAACCAGTTTTGCCAATGTAAAGTATCACGGGTATTGATGGTACTTAGCGGCACTATCGTCTTGTTGCAAGCAGCTGTCTTGCTTCAGTTTGTGTTGTTAATAATTGCAGCCTTGGTCGGAATAGTTACTCTATCGGGCAAGTCTCAGCAGATAGATCGAATCGATAGAGAACCTGTGAAGCTTAACTATTTTTGGTTAGGTATCTTCACTCTCTTAATGAGTGGCTCCATATTGTTACTTTCAGCGCAAGTCGATATTCATTCTACGGGCAATATACAGCAAGGCTTGGTTTATCTGTTTAGCCAGTTCTATCAGGTGGGCAGCATGGTCTTCGGGGGCGGGCATGTGGTACTCCCCTTACTGGAAGCTAGTTTGGGTGACGGGATAAACAGCGATCACTTCTTAACCGGATATGCATTGGCACAAGCGGTTCCTGGTCCCATGTTTACGCTCGCTGCTTTCCTTGGGGCTGAGCTGTGGGGAGCTCAACCATTAGTTGGTGCTTTGGTTGCGACGCTTGCCATCTTCCTGCCCGGCTTCTTACTCATGTTAGTGGCATTGAGAAGTTGGCAGGGGCTCAGTCAACGGCCTCGCATTATTGGTGCGATTACCGGCGTAAATGCCTGTGTGGTCGGTTTCTTACTTGTAGCCCTGTATAAGCCGGTATTTATTGGTGCAGTGATTGAACCCACAGATATGGCATTAGTCATCTTGGGATTTGGTCTATTCAAGATATTTAAGCCCCACATTTTGCTCCTGGTCCTGCTGTTTATCTTTATTGGTGTCATTACCTGATCCATGTAATGGACATGCTTTCTCAATCTTAAGACTTAATATTTCTGCTTAAAACATAACCAAATGTACATATCATCTATACTTTATTCACTAAGGGCTTTTATTACCTAACAGAGTATTTGGGAGAGTATTGATATGCTGAACATGAATTTGAAAAATAAGCTGTTGTTATTCGCTCTGCTTCCTTTGGTGCTAGTCTTTACCTGTTTGATGGCCATCTCTTATCAGATTGAGTCGAGTAATTTAGAACAAAACATTGTCTCATTCAGGGATAAATTACTTGAGGACCGTCAGCACCAGCTTAAAGAACAGGTTGAGATAGCCGTCCAAATAGTGGCTTATCAATTGTCCTTGGGGGATAGAGGAGATGCGAAAGCTGCACTGCGTAAAGTTCGTTTCGGTAAGTCGGGTTACTTCTTCATCTATGATGAACAGGGAATAAACATCTTCCATGGCGCGACGCCTGAGAAAGAGGGGATGAATAATATTGGGATGACAGATCCCAATGGTAAGAAAGTTATAGTAGGCCTGCTGGATGCCGCCAGAAGTGGTGATGGCGTGTTTCACTACCATCACCAAAAACCCGGTGTGACCGAGTTAGTGCCTAAGGTGAGCTATGCCGCGATGCTCCCCAATACCAATTGGATGATTGGAACCGGGGCCTATATGGATGATATTGAAGTAGAGATTTCCGGTTTTCAACAAACGCTCACCGAACATATGAAGAGTAAGGCGTTAACCATACTCGTTATTACCTTAGTGTTAGGTTTGGTCACCGTAGTCGGCGTGCTGTTTGCTGCGCAGCGAATGGTACACCCCATAAAAAACATGGTGATCAATTTAGAAGATATTGCCAAAGGTGAGGGAGATCTTACCAAAAGGCTCGATATAGAGGGGCGTGATGAGATTGCGCAACTCGGACGTGCTTTTAACCTGTTTGTCGATAAGTTGCAGGGGATCATCACAGATGTTGCTAACGTTACCCAAGAGGTTAAGAGTGGCGCTGACAGTATTAATACTCAGACTCAGGTGATGGCTGAGCAACTGGCTAATCATAACAATGAGACCGATCAGGTCGTTACCGCTATTACAGAGATGTCGGCGACCGCGAGTGAGGTGGCACAAAATACTTCGCAAGTGGCTGAGGCAACACTCGCCGCGACCGGGGATGTAACCACGGCTCAAGATTGCGTCGATACTTCATTAACCGAAGTCTCATCATTAATGGCCGAAATAGACACGGCAGCCGAACATATTAACTCCCTGCGTGAGCAATCTCAGAAAATTAACACCGTATTGACCGTGATCGGGGGGATTGCCGAGCAAACGAATCTATTGGCGTTAAATGCAGCCATCGAGGCGGCGAGGGCGGGCGAGCAGGGACGAGGTTTTGCCGTGGTTGCCGATGAAGTTCGCAGTCTGGCCAGCAGGACTCAGGCCAGTACATTAGAGATTAATGAAATGTTGAGTGAACTTCACAATCTGGTGTCATTGGCTGTGAGCACCATGGATGCCAGTCAGCAGAGTTGTTTACGTTCGGTTGAATCGTCCAGAGCCATCTCCGAGAGTTTAGGTGCGGTAACATCTGCGGTGACATCGATAAATGATATGAGTACCCAGATCGCTACTGCGGCAACGGAGCAGAGCTCTGTGACCGAAGAGATCAACCGTAACGTCTTTGCGATTCAGGATATCGTCAATGAGTTGATGAGCTCGAGCCAAAATACCTCTGGTGTGAGTCAGAAGCTGGCACAGGAGGGGGATACCTTGGGTGACCTCGTTGGACAGTTTAAGGTGTAGCCGTTACGCGTTGTGCCAACAAAAAGGGAAGCGCTCGCTTCCCTTTTTTGCTGGTGGTTTTGTCCCGTCCTGAAATGCGTTACACCATTAGGGTCTCAAGTTTTTCCGCTTTGATGGCACAGAGCTTAAACGAGGGGATCTTGGCGATAGGATCGAGTGCATTGATGGTCAGCTTATTGGCAGCCGCTTCTGCAAAGTGGAAGGGTAAAAAAAGCACTCCTGCTTGGGCTCGTTTAGTCACAAAGGCCGCAATTTCAATCTCTCCACGACGAGATGCGATTTTTAATATGTCACCATTATTAATTCCTAATATCTCAGCGTCATAGACAGAGATCATCACCTTGGGGGCACCAAGCTCATCCAGTCCCGCAGTCTTTCGGGTGAGCGTACCTGTGTGAAATTGCTCGAGTAAGCGCCCGGTTGAAAGGATAAGCGGATATTCACTGCAAGGCATCTCCGGGGGGAGTGTATGGCTTACGGGTCTCATTTGTGCGCGGCCACGGGTGAATTGGCTGGTATGCAGTACAGGTGTGCCCGGATGATTCAGCTCTGGGCAGGGCCATTGCACTCCCTCGATACCACGCTCAGTGTTAATATCGACTGAGTCCCAACTAATCCCCCGGTATTGAGGGGTGACCTGAGTTATCTCATGCCATATTGCTTTCTCATTCTCGTAGTGCCAGTCGGCGCCTAACTGCCTGGCTACCATCTGCACTATTTTCCAGTCCTTCATCGCCTCTCCTACAGGGGTAATGGCAGGCTGCAGCTGCTGGACCCGGCGCTCGGTATTGGTGAAGTGTCCTGTTTTTTCTGCAAACGTCAGGGCTGGGAGCACGACATCGGCAAGTTCGGCGGTCTCAGTTAAAAAGATATCCTGCACAATCATAAACTCTGCGGCCTGCAGAGCTTCGAGGACATGAGTCTGATCGGGATCGCTCAGTACCGGGTTCTCACCCATAATATAGAGTGCTTTGAGATCTCCGTTGAGAATTGAAAGCATCATCTCTGTTGCTGCAATTCCCTCCCGGTTGGGGAGCTCCTGATTATTCCAGGCTTGTCTGAATTGACGCTGCACCTGAGGGTCATCGACTCTTTGATAACCGCTGAAGTAATTCGGCAATGCGCCCATGTCACAGGCCCCTTGAACATTACTCTGACCTCGCAGTGGGTTAATGCCTGCACCACGAACACCTATGTTTCCGCAGAGTAACTGTAGATTGGAGATTGCGGTGACATTGTCATGCCCCGAAGTATGCTGGGTGATCCCCATGGCATAATAGACTGCCGTCTTCTCCGCAGTGCCAATCATCTGTGCGATAGCGACAATATCTGCTGCATCAATGCCAGTAATAAGCGCTGCATTGTTCAGGTTATAGTCCGGTTTCATCACTTCGTCGTAAAGGGCATTAAACCCATCGACTCTGTCCTGGATATAGGTCTGATCGTGCCAATTATTGGCAATGATCTGCTGCATGATGGCATTGAGCAGCATGATGTCAGTGCCGGGTCTGTGTTTGACGTATAGTTGAGCGTGATCGGCAATATCTACTCGCTTGGGATCGGCAACGATAAGTCTGGCGCCATGGTCACGAATTGCCTCTTTAATCCGCGAGCCGATGATTGGATGGGCGTTACTGGTATCTGAGCCTAATATGAAGATCAAATCGGACTCTTTAATGCCCGGAATATCATTGCTCATGGCTCCGCTACCTAAGCTGTCATAGAGAGCGGTAACGGTTGATGCATGACACAATCTGGCGCAGTGGTCGATATTATTTGTGCCGATGACGCTTCTGAATAGTTTTTGAAACAGGTAGTTATCTTCATTTGTTGCTTTAGCTGAGGCGAGTCCAGCCAGTGCATTGCCACCGTGTTCTTTAATGATGGGACTGAGTTTACTGCCGATATAGTCGATAGCTTCGCTCCAGGAGGCTCGAACCAACTCTCCCTCTTTTCGAATGAGCGGGTGCGTCAGTCTTTGCTCACTGGATATAAAGTCAAAACCGAAGCGGCCTTTGACACATAACATCCCTTCGTTGACGACCGAGCGGGTATCGCCTGTGATCCGCTTTATTTTATTTTCGGTTTCATCGACATGCATGTTAAGTCTGCAACCTATGCCGCAGTAGGTACAGATGGTCGATATCTGCTTCAGCTCAGTGATGACTCCCTGAGTTTTATCCCGGGCATCGACCAGGGCGCCCGTAGGGCAGACTTGAACACAGCTACCACACTGCACGCAGTCACTGTCATTCATCGAAGCGCTAAAGCCTGCACGAGGGGCACGTTTACACTGCTGGGCTGCAATTTCAGTTGGCAGAGCCTGATAGTTATCGGGGGCAAAGCTGATGGCATTATGGCCATCTTGATTCTGACAAACTTCAACACAGGCACCACAGCTGATGCAGCGGTTAGCATCGAAGGTAATGAAAGGGCTGCTGGTATCGACACTGAATTGTCTCGGCGCGTTCGCTGGTTCATGAGCGGTGAGGGAGGCTGAGTCAACCTTGTACTCGGTCGCATAGTCGCGCAGCTTACAGTCGGTATTAGCCTGACATGCACACTCGAGGCACCGGGCTGCCTCTTTCATCGCTTGATCCGGCTCGAAGCCGAGCTCTATCTCATTGAAGTTAAAGCGTCTCTCTTTCAAACCCAGCTCTAACATCTTAGCTTTAGGTCGCTGTTTTATATCAGGATAAAGCGCGGCAGATAATTCAGTATTGTCACTGGATTTAGTGGCATTGAACTGCTTAGGGCTCAGTTCACAGACCAGGCCTTGTGTCAGTAATTTCTCGATGGCCTGAGCGGCTTTTCTTCCGTCGGCCACTGCTGCAACGGCGGTTGCAGGTCCCGTCCTGGAATCACCTAAAACAAAGAGTTTGTCGATGCCTGATGACAGGCCCGCCGACATAGTATGTGTGCAACCTTCGAATGTATTCCAGCGGGTAAGGGCAAGCTTACCTGTGGTGAGTTGGCTTTGGGGGTGTTTGAGAAACTCCATATCCGGCATCTGTGAAACGGCTGGAATAACGGTATCAAAGGCTTGGGTAAAATATTCTCCGGTAGCGATGGGCGCCCTTCTTCCTGTCGCATCGGGCTCCCCTAATGCCATTTTTTCCAGAGTGACACTCTCTACTCTTCCATGGGCATCACTGTGATTCTCTATTGGGTTTGTCAGGAAATGGAAGTTAATGCCTTCATGTTCGGCTTCCTCAATTTCATAGGGCTCGGCCGGCATCTCGTCACGGGTGCGGCGATAGATGAGGGTGACATCGGCTCCGTCACGCTTGGCGGTTCGCGCGCAATCTATGGCGGTGTTTCCCCCTCCGATCACGGCCACCTTCTCTCCTGTCCTGTAGCGCTTTTCGGTGCAGTGGTCTTTGAGGTAGTCGACACCTAAGTAGCAACCTTCAAGATCGATACCCGGATAGTCCATCGGTACCGCTTTTTGCGCGCCGATGGCTAAACAGACGGCATCGAAATCATCGACAAGCTGTTTAAGGTGGATCTGCTCACCCAGCCTGATGTTAGTCTGGATGTTTAACCCGTTTTTGCACAGCAGGTCGATCTCTTTATCGAGTATCGCCTTAGGTAGCCGGTATTCTGGAATGCCGTAGCGTAACCAGCCGCCAGCTTTTGGCATAGACTCATAGATGGTGACATCGTGTCCAGAGTTAGACAGATAATATCCGGCTGTAATACCAGCCGGTCCACTGCCGATAATGGCGACTTTCTTCCCTGTTGCCGCGGACCTAGGCGGCACATAGCTTTCACTGTCTTCGATATCCAAGTCGGCGGCATGACGCTTGAGCTGTCTTATGGCTACAGGCTCATCAACCAGACCACGTCTGCACTCAGTTTCACAAAATGCGGGGCATACTCTGCCGATAGACAGGGGAAGTGGCAGGGTCTGCTTAATCACTTTTACGGCTTCTTTATGGTTGCCTTGTGCGATATGAAACAGGTATGACTGCACATCGACACCTGCCGGGCAGGCTTGTTGGCAGGGGGCCTCACAGTCTGCAAAGTGGTCACTTAATATTTCGGTCAGTGAGGCTTGCCGCTGCTGGCTAAGGTAGGCCGATTGGGTGACGACTTCAATCTGAGTATCGCAGCCATTGCTTATGTCAGTTGTGGCATTGCTACAGAGCTCTCCCAAGGTTGTTTCGCAGGACCTTACGATTGAGGGATTGGGCAAATCCGTGCCAGTCTTTTGTGAATGGATCTCAACGACACAGAGGTTGCAGTGGCTTTTATCTTCAAAGGTACTCTTGTGTTTATCTGTGCCTGGCTGCTCGCAAAGGCTGGGGATAGCGATCCCCGCATCTCTTGCTATGTCAATCAGGAGTGCTTCGGGGCGAGCCGATAGCAAGGTACCATCGATTTTCAGGTTTTTCATCGTATCAGCCTTAGTTATTCATTAGCTATCAGGAGCAAGTTTTTTAGTTGGCATTTCTTTGTTAGTGCAATGAGGTCTCTTTATGTGTAGGGAGGGGGCTCTGCAATGCGTGAGCGATAAAGAGGTCATTTTTAATTCCAATGAGTATAACCATGGCTCATTGTGGATCAGGTCTAAGCAGTATTATCGAAATCTAATTCTGCAAGGGCCTTCACAAAGTTTGTGGCGATTGAGGTGTAGGGCTGGAGTTTTTGGCGTGTGGAGTGATCTACCTCTCAAAAGGCGTGAGCGTATAGCAAGGAGTCGCGAGCTGGAAGCGCAATCCTATTCGGAACTTGGTCCCCCTCTTTATCTTGTCATCTTCTTCACAAATACCACTACGAACAGGGCTATGGTGAAACTGCCGGTAAATGCTTCAATCGCTGCGATGGCTCGGGAGAACCCGATTGGGGTAAAGTCACCATATCCCAGGGTCGTAAAGGTCACCACCGAGTAGTAAATACAGTTGAAAAACAGGTATAAATTGCTGGTAAAATCATTACTCAGTTCAAAGACATGAATCTTACCGTCGTAACTCAAGCCGGTAAAAAGGTAGAAAATGGCGCAGACAATAATCAGCCCCATTGAAAACCCTATGACTCGTAATGGCGCCTCTCCATACCCGCAGAACAGATCGATCATTTTGGAGATTATTCGGTGGAAGCTATACTTTGGCATTTGATGACGACGCATGGTGAGCTCTTTGCGGATATAGTCACCGGACATTGCAAACAGCCCCTCGCGGTCGGCGGCTTTACGGAGGTCACGATAGATCTCCTCTGCCTGCTCAAAATAATCTCTGGCAATCTCCTTTTCTCCGACCCGCACGGCTTCTAAGGCTAACACCTCTTGCTTTAATTTTGTCCCCGTGGAGATATTTTCAATCTTGGCGCCATTCCACTTGATGCCCAATAAATTAGTCCCGACCAAGTTAGCGCAGTGAACGTTCGAGTCTCTGAGATCCGCCTTCATTAAGCTGGCTTTATGAAGGTTGAGGTTGAATAGATGTGCACCTTGAAGGTCTGCACGATATAACTCAGCGTGAGTCATATCGAAACCGACTTTTTGGTGATGCCTAACCAGATCGATGCCGGGCAATTTGGCGCGTTTAAGTGCCAAGCCTCTAAGCATGCCGCCATTGCGGGCGAACTGCTCTAAATTATGGATATCCTCAGGCTTATTCTTAATGATCTTAGGATCATGCCAATAGCACAACCCTGAGCTTCCTGCGGGTTCAGAGCAGGAAAACCCTTCATCTTCGTGATAGCAGCATGTGGGAGTATTTTCGGTCATGTTGGAAGTATAGACAGGAGATTTAAGGTTTGTGTCTTTATTAGCTATTGATTCAGGAGGGAATTAAAGAAAAATACTTAGGGAATCAATTTTAACTTAGTGAAAATAAAGGTTGAAATAACCGCAATTCATCACCTTCATGCTCTGGTCGAAATGCCTCTATTGAGTTAAAATAGCGGGTTTGCAGTCTCTGCCCAACGTATTTTAAGTAGAAGAGTTATGTTTGAAGTAAATCCGGTTAAATTTAAAATCAAAGACCTTGCCGAGCGCACCCTTCTACTCCGGAGGTATCTTTGACTACGATGCTAAGAAAGAGCGTCTGGAAGAAGTTTGTGCAGAATTAGAGAGTGCTGAAGTATGGAACAATCCTGAAAATGCCCAGGCTTTAGGTAAAGAGCGTTCTTCTTTAGAGGCCGTTGTTAAGACTATCGATGATATGGACTCTGGACTTGAAGATGTTCAGGGCTTAGTTGAGCTTGCTGTCGAAGAGGATGATGAAGAGACCTTCGATGATGCCAGCACAGAGCTTGACAGCCTGGAGAAACGACTCGAAGAACTTGAGTTTCGTCGCATGTTTTCCGGTCCTCATGATGCCGCAGATTGTTATTTGGATATTCAATCAGGCTCGGGTGGTACCGAGGCTCAGGACTGGGCCAATATGGTGCTACGTATGTTCCTGCGTTGGGGCGAGGCACATGAATATAAGCCCGAGCTTATTGAAGTTACCGATGGTGATGTGGCTGGAATAAAAGGCGCGACTATTAAATTTACCGGTGAGTATGCCTTTGGTTCCTTGAGAACTGAAACCGGAGTTCACCGTTTAGTGCGTAAGTCACCATTTGACTCTTCGGGTAAGCGCCATACCTCTTTCTGTTCGGTATTTGTCTATCCGGAAATTGATGATTCGATTGAGATCGATATTAACCCGGCGGACCTGAGAGTCGATACATACCGGGCTTCGGGCGCTGGTGGACAGCATGTCAACAAAACAGAATCTGCGATTCGTATTACTCACGTACCGACGAATACTGTGGTTCAATGTCAGAATGACCGTTCGCAGCATAAGAACCGTGATTCAGCAATGAAACAGCTTAAAGCCAAGTTGTACGAGCTAGAGATGCTCAAGCAAAATGCCGACAAGCAAGCTGCCGAAGACTCTAAGTCTGATATCGGATGGGGTAGTCAGATCCGTTCATACGTACTCGATGACGCGCGTATTAAAGATCTGCGTACCGGCGTAGAGAGCCGTAATACCCAAAGTGTCCTCGATGGCGATCTGGATAAGTTTATCGAAGCCAGCCTGAAATCTGGTTTATAAGTGATATTTAGCTGAATTAGCTAACTAATTAATTTTAATGTGTGATCTGTAACATTTACGAGAGAAGAAGATGACTGAACAAGTACAAGATGAGAATAAATTAATTGCAGAGCGACGTGCCAAGCTTGAGCACATTCGCGCTAACTGCCCTGCAAATGGTCACCCAAACAACTTCGATCGTAAACATAAAGCGGCAGATATTCAGGCTGAATTTGGTAATAACACCAAAGAAGAGCTTGAAGGCATGAATATTCAGCGTTCTATCGCTGGTCGTGTGATGGCGAAACGTGGCCCATTCTTGGTTATCCAAGACGTGAGCGGACGTATCCAAGCATATGCGGGTAAAGATGTTCAGAAAGATCTTAAGGCCACTTTCCAAGGTTTAGATATCGGTGACATTATCGGTGTGACCGGTAAGCTTCACCTTTCAGGTAAAGGCGACCTTTACGTGAACATGGAAGAGTACCAGTTGCTGACTAAAGCGCTGCGCCCACTACCAGAAAAATTCCACGGCCTAACTGACCAAGAAACGCGTTACCGCCAGCGTTATGTTGATTTGATTGTTAACGAAGAATCTCGTGAAGCGTTTATTATGCGCTCTAAAGTGGTTTCTGCAATCCGTAACTTTATGGTTAAGAAAGAGTTTATGGAAGTTGAAACCCCAATGATGCACAGCATCCCTGGTGGCGCTTCAGCACGTCCGTTTGAGACGCACCACAATGCACTCGATATCGCTATGTATCTGCGTATCGCGCCAGAGCTTTATCTTAAGCGTTTGGTTGTGGGTGGTTTCGAGCGTGTGTTCGAAATTAACCGTAACTTCCGTAACGAAGGTCTGTCACCTCGTCATAATCCAGAGTTCACTATGATGGAATTCTATATGGCCTATGCAGATTATAAAGATCTGATGGATCTTACCGAAGAGATGCTAAGCTCGATTGCTACCGAGCTTTGTGGCTCTCCAAAACTGCCTTACGGTGAGCATACGGTTGATTTTGGTGGCCCATACGCACGTCTAAGCATGTTAGATGCGATCAAGAAGTACAACCCAGACAATGCAACCATTCAGTCTATGACTTATGAAGAAGTTAAAGACGTTGAGTTTATGCGTGACTTGGCTAAGAGTCTTGGCATGACAATCGAGAAGTTCTGGACTTGTGGTCAACTACTTGAAGAGATCTTCGGTGAAACGGCTGAAACTCAGCTAATGCAGCCTACCTTCATTACCGGTTACCCAGCTGATATCTCTCCACTTGCACGTCGTAACGATGATAACCATTTCATCACCGACCGTTTCGAGTTCTTTATTGGCGGCCGTGAAGTGGCTAACGGTTTCTCTGAGCTTAACGATGCAGAAGATCAAGATAACCGCTTTAAGGCACAGGTTGATGCTAAAGATGCGGGTGATGACGAAGCGATGTTCTACGATGCTGACTACATTACTGCACTAGAGCACGGCTTACCGCCAACAGCGGGTCAAGGTATCGGTATCGACCGCTTGGTGATGCTATTTACTAACACGCACACAATTCGTGACGTGATCTTGTTCCCAGCGATGCGCCCACAAGGGTAATTGCTAGCGGCAAGCTTTTTGCTCTTTGAGTAAAACAAAAACCAGCCTTCAGGCTGGTTTTTTTATATCTGTGCGAGGCTCATGTAATGATGACTATAAGCCTTTTGAAAAGGGCTGATAAAAATTAGTGCGGTGATGCACTGCAATATCTTCTAGTGCTAATGGACCATCTTGCCAAGGGTTGCCATTGTCATACAGAGACTCAAGCACGTAATAGCGATTACCATGTTGACCTAATAATTGCCAACTTCTGTACTGACGATAGAAGCAGTTACTATCGCTACGAGGATCGCAATTACTACTGGTTGGGTTGCCATTTAACCATTCAAGCGAACGGTATAGAACCACTTGGTTGTTTTCCATATACCAATGCAGGGGCGTTGTTTTGTACAAAATGCTGCCATCTACAGAGGTTGCTTTTAGGTTCGCACTACCGTCGGCTAACAACTCCCATTTGATCCCGTAACCCATTACATCATATTTGGGCTGACTGCTGCTAAAACCATGATCCCAGTTACCCACCAAATCACTGGCTTGCCAGCTCGATGCTGATAGTGTCGTCGCCATATTAGTGTACTGTACATTGATTTCGCCTTTTTCATACAGGGCAAATACCGAGGCGCCACCTTTACGATCAGAGCGATCGTCAAACAGTTTTAACCAGCTGATGCTGTAGTCTGTAAAGCTCATTGTTAGCACGCCATCAGCATCGATAAGCCAAGTGAAATTAGCGTTATCTTCCAACACCGAACCGCTGCCATTATCATCGAACTGATAGGTCATTGCAGGTAAGGTGTTTTGCAGGCGGTTTAACTCAAGTGTGGTTTCAGAATAATGTTCAAAGACAATAGATTGTCCTTGTAGATCTTTCTCTTGCCAGACTTCTACGTCATCGATATTAAAGGCAGTGAAATACAACTCTTCATCGATGATTTCGTTAGCAACCTCAACGCCATTATCTCTATCTACGCACACTCGATGACGCTTAAAGATTTCGACAGCTTGTTGCACACCTTTAAAGCGTCCCTTGATCATCTCAAAACGTTTATTTATTGGTGTATAGGTACAATTGACTGGCTCTTGGATCCCTTCTATCCAATCAGACTGAACTTGGGTTGACCAAGATGAGGTATCAACCACAATGCCACTGCCATCAACCGACCAACTCGCTGTGGTGATTTGGTCAAGATTCTGTTGTGTGAAAAGCCCGTTCTCAGCAAACGTGTAGGATAAGTTAAATGGAAGCCCTAATCTAACAGTGCCTGGTGCACTGGCTAAGGTTGCGTAGTAGGTTTTACCATTTGCTAAGAACTCACTAGCCTTATTGCCTGTGTGTTGCTTTTGATGACTTAACAACGAATCAAACAGCGCTTTACCGGCGTCATCGGCATAAATACCGCTTAAGTATTCCTGCAGCCCTACCATGCCATTGCTGGTGGGTACTGTTTGTTTTTGGTCCGCTGCATAACTCAATGCTGTCGCTATCTCTAACAGCAACTCAGTGTCGATATTTTTATAACGTGTGGCCAGCACTTTTGCATCAACGCTAGCATCAGCAATAAAGTCACTATTGCCGAAAAGGGTGGTTAAATAAAGATAATCCGCCGTGGTCAAGCTGTTGATATCGGCCTGCACATTTCCGTCAATTGCGGCTGCCTGTTGCTTGAAAGATACTTTTTGCATTGTGGCTTTATTAGATGTTGGCTCAGCTTGATTGATATTTTGCAGTAACTCGGCAATTAAGCCTGTACGTACTAATGGATTTTGAGCCACATCGGCGCTCAATTTGTAGGAACCTTGTTGCTGCAACATATCGATATCAACAGGTAGCACATAATTACCATTGGCATCGGTTATGGTGACAAAGTCCTGCTCATTGAGGGTTAATGTAATATCGGTATCGCTAACAATAGCGCCATTATTGTTGGCATTACCTGAAAGCTCGATATTGTGATGGGTATTGTTGAGTGTAAAGTCGAGCAATAGCTCCGTGGCTTCGCCACTGTCATCGGTGGCGACAAATTTAAGCTGCCCAGCTTCAGTCTGTGCAACCTTAGGCATTGTCATGGTGAGTGTGTCGCTCATTTCTCCAGAAAGTATTGCTGCACTGCCTGAGACTTGTTGCCACTGCGTTGTAGCTACATCACCATCTTCATCCGCGACTGTGGCTGTAATAGTGTAAGTCTTGTCTTCATCAACTTGAGTCAGCGCTGCAATACTCACTGTTGGCGCTAAGTTGTTGAGCAGTTGCACATCAACTGAGGTTGAGGCTGTTGCTCCGTCATTGTCTGTGACCGTAAGCTTGAATGTTACGGTTTGGTCTTCGCCTATAGAGGGAATGGTTAAGTTGATATTGGCGCTATCAGCGCCACTCATTAGGACGTCAATCCCCGCCGTTTGCTGCCATTGGTAGCTGGCGATACTGCCATCGCTATCTGTAGCACTAGCGTTGATAGTCAGCGATAACCCTTCTTTAATTGTCAGCCCTTCAATAGGGGCGACTTGGGGTAATTGGTTTTGAGGCGTGGGCGTTGATTCATCACTGCTGCCACCGCAAGCTGTTAGCGCCAATGTCAGGGGCAATACAGCCAATGAAGCGAATGTTTTTTGAGACATACGTTACCTTTATAATCATTTTTATTGGTAAACCTATTGCCTACATAAAGATTGGATACAGCTTGAATTCCTTTTTAAGCACTTACAATAAATATGCAGTGTTTAAGGCTTTGAACTTTCCTAGTTGCTGCATTGAATTTACATTGCTATAACCAAAAATCAACCTAATTTGTCTGTTTTCTATAAGTAAAGAGAGAATGACTGGATAAAATTAAAGAGCTGGGGAAATCACCTGGTATTAGCCACAATATAACGCGTTCAAGCTTGTTAGTGATTAACGATTATCCAGGCAATATTTTATCTGTATTGCTAATAAATTAGCTTATGTATTCTATTGACGCACCTAAAGAGAGTGCATTAATTGAGATTAAACCTCTGATTAATTGCTACAACTCTTTTCTTAGTTGAAGTTTCACGTCTATTTTTATAGTGTGGATAGTGATAATTATTGGTTTGTGCTTCTGTTAATAGTCATTTATCTGTTTTTAAGTAAATGGAGTAAGATATTGTTTAAGTTGGTTTCCTTATGATTAATATTAACGTTCCTCAAGATACTTGGCTAAAATGGCAGGCGTCAATTGACCTTATTTCCCATATTTCAAACTGCGTGGGCGTATTGAGAGTCGTGGATGCTGAGGAACAACTGTGTCTGAAAATCAGTTCAGGGCTAGAAGCTGAAGGCCCAGCTTCTTGTGATGCCATCAAGTTCAAAAAGAATGAAACCAGTGACAAAATCTCTATTGCCTTGCTATGGCCATCGAAAGCCATCTTTGGTGAGCTCACTTTCTACTTTATTGAGCAAACCGATAAAGCCGAGGGACTGACGGATTGTTTAGCACAAGCTAAGCAACTTGTGCGGCTTACTGCGGACAGTATCGAGCTACAATTGGCTGAGCTATATCGTCAGTATCGTCAACAAGAATCTCAGATTAGAGGTCGTGTCTCTAACGGGGATGTTATCGATCTACAGCTCTTTATCGATAGCTTGAAAGAACATGTTTGGATGAAAGATACTGATGGACGCTACGTCATTTTCAACCGAAGTGTCGAAAAGTCATGGGGCAAAACCCGTGAAGAGATTATCAATAAGACGGATGAAGAGCTATTTGTTGCCGATTTAGCCGAAGAATTTATTCAAGCGGATACAGAAGCCATTAATAAAGGCGAGCAGATCACGGCTGGCGAATGTGAGGGGCAACATGCCGGGATAGATAAGTACTGGTTAGAGACCTCAAAGGTTCCTGTAGTAGCTGATGATGGTTGCCTTAAGGGAGTCATAGGACTCTCCAGAAACATCACTCAACATAAGGCAATAGAAGAACAGCTAGAGCTTTCAGGGCGGGTATTTGAAAACTCTGTCGAGGGGGTGATGATCACCGACCGAGATGGCAAGATTATAGAAACTTATGGGGCTTTCTCTGAAATCACGGGGTATTCGAGGGAGGAGGTGTTAGGTAAAAATCCCAGCATGTTCAGTTCCGGTCGACACGATAAAGCCTTCTATGATGATCTATGGACAGGTTTGTTGCATAAGGGCAGATGGCACGGAGAGATCTGGAATCGACGTAAGAATGGCGCCGTCTTCCCACAGTCACTCACGCTAAGCTCCATGCTTGGTGATGATGGTGTCGTTAGGTATTTCGTGGCCGTGTTTGCAGATATTTCGGCGCAGAAGAAAAGCGAAGCCGAGTTAGCCCACCTTGTTTATTATGATCCTTTAACTAAGCTGCCCAACAGAATGACGCTGACTGCCCAGATTGAGCAGGAGATCCGTCATGCTCAGCATCAGGACTCTCAGCTAGCACTCGTGTTTATCGATGTCGACCTGTTTAAACAGATCAATGATAGTTTCGGTCACCTTATAGGTGATGAGATCTTGGTTGAACTGGCCAGCAGGCTAACGGTTCAAAAAGGACCTGAAGATACGCTGGCGCGTATCGGCGGCGATGAATTTGTTGTTTTGTTTCCGGGAGGAGGGAACAGTGAAGAGCTCACCTTAGCCCTGAGTAAGTTAAGGGAAGCGTTCGAACAGCCTTTTTCAATCGAAGGTCATGAGCAGATCAGGCTGACTGCCAGCATGGGAGTCTCTGTTTACCCCCATGATGGCAATGACGGTTATACCTTGCTACGAAATGCCGATGCGGCTAAACACAGAGCCAAACAGGATGGCCGTAACAGTTATGCTTTTTATACCGAATCTCTGACCTTAGAGTCACGAGAGCACCTTAAGCTACAAAGTGCGCTGCATGTGGCTCTGGAGGAGGGTAACTTTCATCTGGTTTACCAGCCGAAACTTAACTTTAACAGTCTTAAAACTGTGGGGTTTGAGGCATTGCTCAGATGGCGTGACCCTGTTTTAGGCGATATCTCACCCGGGGTATTTATTCCCATCGCGGAAAAAATAGGTCTGATTAATGCCATTGGCAGTTGGGTGTTGAGAGCGGCATGCCTGCAGGGCGTTAAGTGGATAAAGGAGGGCAAAACATTTGGTCGTATTGCGGTGAATATTGCCGGTCAACAGATAAAGCGGAGCTCATTTGTCGATGAGGTCAAGCAGATCCTCAATGAAACAGGCTTACCTGCTCAGTCGTTGGAGTTAGAGGTTACCGAGAGTTTTATGATGTCGGACCCTGAAGCGGCTATTCGTGATCTCAGGGCATTAGGAGAGCTAGGCATTGAGCTATCTGTCGATGATTTTGGCACCGGCTACTCGTCACTTAATTATCTGAAAAAGCTGCCTATTCATAAATTGAAAATCGATCAGTCTTTTGTTCGGGATATTCCTTTTGACGCTAATAACACTGCCATCGCTAAGGCTGTGATAGCCCTGGGCCATGCGTTGAATTTAAAGGTGATTGCGGAGGGAGTTGAGACTGAGGAGCAAGCCGATTTTTTACGTGAAAGCGGCTGTGATGAAGCACAGGGATACCTCTATAGCAGGCCACAGCTTTCCACTGAACTTCAGAACTTTTTACTCTGACTTCACTATCATTAACCTAGGTTTCAGCCATTAGCCATTAGCCATTAGCTATGTGCTTTAATCGAGCTGGTGCGCGCTAATGATTAACTCATCGGATATCCGATGGGTCCTCAAGCTGAATCACCTCACCTGAGCGCATCTTATTGAGATGAATATTACCAATTCTGACTCTGACTAACCTGAGAGTAGGAAAACCTGCCGCCGCCGTCATTTTTCTTATCTGACGGTTTTTCCCCTCGCTTATCGTAATCGATATCCAGCTCATCGGCCCATGTTTAGGATCTCGAATCTTACGTCCATTAGGCGGTAATTCTGGTTCATTTTTCAGTTTAAAGGCCTTGCAGGGCAGGGTGAGATATTTCTCGCCTTTGATGCCTATCTCGACTCCGGTTTGCAGCTTAAGTATGGCGCCATCATCGATGTCGCCATCGACCTGCACATAATACTCTTTCTCCACTTTTTTACTGCGAACCTGATGGCTGACCATGCCGTCGGTCGTTAATAACAGTAGCCCTTCAGAGTCATGATCGAGTCTGCCGATTGCCATTACGCCACTTGGGAAGTGGGCAAGTTCGGCGAGCAGTTTTTTACTCTTTCTTCTTTCCGGGACAAATTGACTCAGGAAGCCATAGGGCTTGAAAACTTTATAGTGGCAATGGGGTTGAGAAGCATCCCTTGTCAATACACGCTCAGTATTGAGCTCATCTGAGGTGTCGGTATTCGTTTGTGATAGAGGTATCGTTTTTTGTTGAGGCATCTCTGGTTTATTTATCTGTTTAGCACTGCGCCCAGTATAACCTGAACTGAGAATCGGAGGGGATCTGTGAGCGAATTAAGGGGAATGTGTGACTGTTTGAGTCGTTCGTTACTATCTTCGAGTAAGGGGCCGAGGCAGGTTGAAGAACCATGGATGACAGCGTTGTCATTTAAGGTTATAGTAATGTTATCAAGTATTGTTTATGTATCTAACTGTGTGGATGGTTCTGAAATTATGCAAATCGTCATTTTAAAAGATAGTGCCGAAGTCGCTGCTTATGGCGCTAATATCTTTATTAAGCAATTACAAAATAAGACGAATTCTGTTTTAGGTTTGGCGACAGGATCGACCCCGGTCTCATTATATCGAGGCCTGATTGAGGCGTGTGATGCAGGCTTGATCTCTTTTAAGGGTGCGACCAGCTTTAACCTCGATGAATATCTGGGGCTGGAGGGGACACACCCACAAAGCTATCGCTATTTCATGAACGAGCAGTTGTTCAACCATATCGATATTATTAAGACGCAAACTTATGTTCCTCCCGGAGATGCTGAAAATCCACTGGAAGCCTGTGTAGGGTATGAAGAGAAGATAAAAGCCGCCGGTGGTATCGATATTCAGTTGCTGGGTATTGGCCGCAATGGTCACATAGGTTTCAATGAGCCCTCTTCAGGCTTAATGTCACGTACCCGCGTAAAGACACTAACGAAGGCCACTATCGAAGATAATGCCCGATTCTTTAGTGAGGATGAATATCAACCCCACCTGTCGATTACGATGGGAATTGGTACCATCTTAGACGCTAAAAAAGTGGTGTTACTGGCAACGGGAGAGAATAAAGCCGACGCCATTTTGGCGACAGTGGAAGGTCCTTTGATGGCTGCGTGCCCGGCCTCTGCGCTGCAACTGCATACCGATGCCATTTTGGTGATAGATGAGGCTGCTGCATCTAAACTGTCCGATCGTGATTTTTATAAGCATATCGAAAATGAAAACCAAAAGCTGATGGCTAGACTCGCTTAGTCAATTGCAGGCTTCGCCGTGAATATAGGGGATGTTTTCATAACTTATTTGATTCTTTCCACCTTGTTTGGCTTGATAGAGTTGCTGATCGGCAAGAGAAATCAGCTGCTCCAAAGTGAAGAGAGTCGAACTCCCGTGGGCCAGGCCTATACTTGCGGTTACCTGAAGTTCGTTACCGTCCGCAATAAATGTGTGCTTTGAAATGCTCTCACACAGATGTTTGGAAATTGCGGAAGCCTCTTTGAGACGTGTCTTGGGGATCAATATAATAAACTCCTCCCCACCCCAACGGGCTGCAACATCTTGCTGCCTGAGGTTCTTGTTCAATAGTGTTGCAAATTGAACCAGAACCTCATCGCCGACAGTATGACCATATGTGTCATTGATGGCCTTGAAGTAATCAATGTCGATAATAATCAGCGAGATCTCGACTTTTGTCTTTTTTTGTTTCCAGAATTTTTGGGTTATCTCGTAGAAAGCCCGGCGATTATTGAGTCCTGTCAGGGGGTCCGTTTTCGCCTGATGTTCGGCAATGATCTTCTCTCTTTCTGCGGCGCGAAATTTACTGGCCAATGCCAATGCCAATAACACTATGTCGATGAGAATGCCGATTTCTGCGGCGCGATAGGTCACATCTGTAAATGGAATGAATCCCCACACAGCCATACCTGTGATAGCCGCCCCTGTCATCGAAGATGTTGATGCCAGTAAAAAGACCTTAGCGCTTGGATTGCCAGCCCTAAATGCCATGATACCGAGCAGTATCATCATAAACGAGAATAGGAGCATAAAGTCGAAAGCGAAAATGAGTCCAAGAACCTGATCGCCGGTGAAGAAAGTTATAAGCAGCAATAGAGGGAACAGGATGCAGATAAACTTGGTGAGTTTATAGGTGCCAGGCAGAAAGGATTTTATCCGCAGAAATCGTAATGCAAATAGCAGCCCGGTCACATTGAAGAGCATCATCAGAGCCGGATTAGCCCACTGCTGCCATTGTGGGGATTCTGGCCATAGCCACTGATAACCATGACCTGTATAGGAGAGGTTCATCAATAGAAATGCAAATAAAAATATCGAGTATAAGAGGTAGCTGATGCTTCGCATTCCGATAAATAGCATCAGGTTATAGATCAATAGGCAAAGCACTGCACCATAGAGGAAGCCATAGCTGTAACTTTGGAACTGAGAGCTATCGCGTGCGGTATCCTGATCTGAAAAGTAGATTGGCAATACCATAGGGTCTGGTGATTCGATACGAATCAATACCGTCGTTTCTCCCGGAGTGAAGTCATGATCGAAGCTAAAAAATCTGTCGTTAACATTACGACGGGGAAATGAACTCCGGTCACCCGAATATTGACTCAAAGCCTGCCTAGCTGAGGCTGAGTGTGGTGAAATGAAGTGAATATCGATATTGTCCAGCCAAGATGTTGCTATCTGGATCCGCCTGTTAACCGGGGAGGTTAGCGGATTTTCAACATCAAAGGCCAACCAGACGGGTTTAGCGCCAATTCCAAAGCTGAGAATACTTGAATGGGAGGCTGTAAAATCTCCTTGTCGATAGCTTGATAAAGCTGAGTTGAGGGAGAGTGGCTCGAGCTCTTGCAAAAAGAGTATCTCTTTACCTATCGGTTGTTTAAAGATGTTCGAGGTATCTATAGGTACAGCGAATACAGGCAATAGGCATGATAGTATTGCTAAGAATGTGAATAGGAGTGCGAGAGTCGCGCGCTGCATGGATGAAGCCAGTGTAAGCCTTAGGTTGTGACTTTGGGTTGTTAATGTTAACACTAAAGCTGTGGAGTAAAAATGTACAGACTTACTCACTGAAAGTTGTGGTAATGAGGCTCTATTCGAGAGAAGGGCTTATACCTTTATCAAAATTGGCGCCGAAACTGCTGTGGTTTTATTTGCTGGTTTTTTACTCTTCTTGAGTTATGGTAAACAGAGAATAACAATATAAGGAAGAGAGATGACAGCAACTGAGGCACACTTTCCCCTGACCGATTTTATTGAATACAGTGACGAGGAGATGCTCGTCAGGGCTAAACGTCATTACGATGAAGTCAGAAGACGTCATAGCATTCGCCAGTTTTCAGATAGAGCCGTTCCCCAAGCGATTATAGAGCAATGTATTCAAACTGCCTCAACCGCACCTAGCGGGGCGAATCACCAACCCTGGCATTTTGTCGCGATAAGCTCCCCAGAAGTCAAGGCACAGATCCGCCGTGAAGCCGAAGCATTAGAGCGTGCCTTTTACGAAGGCAGAGCGGGTGAGGAGTGGCTGGAGGCGCTAAAACCTTTGGGAACCGATGCCAATAAATCATATCTCGAACGTGCCCCCTGGCTTATCGCCGTATTCTCTCAAAAGCGTGGCGGGATAGAAAATGATGCCAGTAAGATTAACTATTATGTTCATGAGTCTGTAGGTATCGCTACCGGGTTTCTTCTGCAAGCCTTACATCATGCGGGTCTAGGCACCTTAACCCACACGCCTAAACCTATGTCTTTTTTGAGTAAAGTGTGCGGGCGGGATAACGATATCGATCGCCCTTATATGCTGATAGTCGTTGGATATCCGGATGAAGGGGCGACGATTCCGGCTCATTCAATGCAGAAGAAAACGCTTGATGAGATTGCCAGTTTTCTTTAATCGTTTCATGTTTTTTACCGTTAGCATTGCCTATTCAATGAGTTGGATACTGTGAGGACATATGGATAAGAGTAATATTTTGAATCAGCTTCCTGCAGACCTTTCTATGGAAGTGTTCGAGCAGGTTGGCGGTAATGATAAGGTGTTAATCGAACGTATTATCTCTAAGGCTCATGTTACTCCTGATGGGCAATGGTACGACCAAGACAGAAGCGAGTGGGTGATGGTGTTGAAGGGGGAAGCCAAGCTACAGTTTGAGCATGGTGAGCTTATACATCTGCAAACGGGTGATTATGTCGATATTGAGGCACATAGAAAACATAGGGTGAGCTGGACCAGCGAAGAGACTGAAACCTTATGGTTAGCAGTACATTACTGAGTCAGGCCGGGTGAGTTTGTATTATCATCCTTTAGTTTAAAATGAATTTATATTAGCTAATCCCAATTGAGCCCCATTTTTTGCTATAATATCCCACCAAAATTTACGCGCTAACCTTTTGAGTGACTTTTTATGAGCAAAGCTGCCATCTTTACCCCCGATGATATCTCGCATATATCGAACCGATTAGAACTGCTTGCCCCGGCTAAAAATGCCGAATTTGGTATGGAAGCTATTCTTCATGGTGCCGATGCGGTCTATATCGGTGGCCCTGATTTTGGTGCTCGTGCAACCGCCGGTAATAGTGTTGAAGATATTGCCAGGCTGTGTAGTTTTGCCCATAAATACCATGCTCAGGTATTCGTCGCGCTTAATACCATCTTGATGGATGATGAGCTGGTCGGTGTTGAAAAGTTGATCTGGCAGCTCTATGAAGCCGGCGCCGATGCCCTAATTGTGCAGGATATGGGGGTGCTACAGCTCGACCTTCCTCCTATCGCGTTGCATGCCAGCACCCAGATGGATAACCGCACCGCCGAAAAAGCGGTATTTCTTGAACAGGTTGGCTTCTCTCAGGTTGTACTCGCTCGCGAATTGGGATTGAGTCAAATACGCGAAGTGGCCGCTCACACCAAGATGCAGCTAGAGTTCTTTATTCATGGTGCCCTGTGTGTGGCATACAGTGGTCTGTGTAATTTAAGCCATGCATTCAGCAATCGCAGCGCTAACCGAGGTGAGTGTTCACAGATGTGTCGTCTTCCGGGCGAGCTTAAGACTCGTCAGGGTGAGGTTCTTGCCGAGAATGAGCATCTGTTATCGCTAAAAGATAATAATCAGACCGATAACCTCGAAGCCTTGATCGATGTCGGCGTGCGTTCGTTTAAAATTGAAGGTCGACTCAAAGATATCAACTACGTGAAAAACGTGACCGCCCATTACAGGCAGGAGTTGGACAAGATCATCGCTCGCCGTCCGGAGTTGAAAGCGTCATCACATGGCCGCAGTGTGCATAACTTCACGCCAAACCCAGAGAAAACCTTTAACCGTGGCCGCACCGATTACTTTGTTCATGAGCGCAGTCAGGGGGTCAGTGATTTTCGCTCACCAAAATATATCGGTGAAGAGGTTGCGACCGTTAAGGCCTTAGGCAAAGACTTTATTGAGGTTAACTCTACCCATAGTTTTAATAATGGTGATGGCTTATGTTACTTCCCCGCCAACTATGCCACTGCCAAGCAGTCCGATGATAAGCTGAAAGGCTTACGACTGAATCGCGCCGAAGGTAATAAACTGCATGTATTGGCTGTGCCAGGCGATCTTGAAGTGGGTATGACTATCTATCGTAACCGAGATCAGGCCTTCGAGGCTGTGTTAGCCAAGGAGTCATCGAAGCGCTCTATCGAAGTCGATATCAAGCTGACAGACACCAGCGATGGCATCATGCTGACCATGACAGATATCTATGGCCATCAGGGCGCAGTGACTCTGGCGTTAGATAAACAGGCAGCCAATGAACAGCAAAACGCTAGGGTAAAGCTGCGTAAACAGTTAGGAAAACTTGGCAGTACCGATTTTGTTGCCCGTGAGATCAGTATTGAGACCGAGCAAGTTTGGTTTGCGCCAGCCTCGGTGATTAACGGTCTTCGTCGTGACGCGGTAACGGCGCTCGAGCAAGCTCGAGTCGATGAGTATCAAAGACCTCTACCCTGGAAACATAATCAAGACGCCATGTATCCGACGAAACATCTCAGTTATTTGGCTAATGTGGCCAATCAAAAGTCGAAAGACTTTTATCTGCAGCACGGCGTGATTGAGATTGAAGATACCTATGAGAAGAACGGTATCACCGAAGAGGTCCCATTGATGGTGACTAAACACTGCCTGCGTTTCAACTTTAACCTCTGCCCTAAAGAAGTGCCGGGGATAAAGGCTGAACCTATGGTGCTCGAGATTGGTAAAGATGTATTAAAGCTGGTTTTCGACTGCCCTAAGTGTGAAATGATTGTGGTGGGTGCCAATCGTCAGGTTAAGAGCGACGGCAGAGGCTAGGTTGTCGAACGTAACGCAACTTATGGTGATGGTTTAAGTGCCCCATAGGTTGCAGTTGCTTCGTTTGTCATTGTGTTCCTCGTGTTAAATTTTCCTATTTTCTTTTAGCTCTCTCCTTTGAATTGCCACAGATTTTGATTCTGTTAACCCTCACGGAATGTGCTATCTTGAGACTTATCCAATAGATATGGTCGCCAAGGTGACCAAGCACTTTTTAAGGAAGAAAGATGGGATTATTAGATTCATTGATGGGGAACGCATCTGAAGTCAATTTAGAGGAGCTAGCCGACGAATTAAACCCTATTATGGGTGATAACGAGCAGTTACACCTGGCCTATAAAGTCATACGGGACATGTTTGTCTTTACTAACAAGCGACTCATCTTAATCGATAAGCAGGGGATGACGGGCAAGAAAGTCAGCTATCACTCTATTCCCTACAAGGCTATCACCCACTTCGAAGTCGAAACAGCGGGCCGATTCGATATGGACTCTGAGCTCAAATTATGGATCTCGGGTCAGAAAGATCCCTTGGTTAAAGAGCTTAAGAAGGGCACCGATGTGGTGGGTATTCAGAAGACGATCGCAAATTTCTCCCTATAGAATATTATCGCTACGAGCTACGAGCTACGAGCTACGAGCTACGAGCTACGAGCTAAGAGTCTGGAGTTACCAATAGCTCCCGGCTCGTCCTTACCCTGTTTTTGTCGCAGCGGTTAAGTGCGGCCCTGCCAGTTCCAGGCGGGCTTGCTCAAAATATCCTGTCCGATTATCTCAGTCTGTCCCAGTTGCTTATCCAGTTCAATCAGGTTGCAGTATTCGAATGTATTGAGAGCGTTGATAAGGCGGTTTGCGTGGGAGACAACCCATAGCTGACACTGCTGTGAAGCTTTAGCTATCAGTCGAGATAGTGCAGGTAACAGATCCGGATGCAAACTGGTTTCGGGCTCATTGAGCACCATCAGTTCAGGTGGTCTGGGCGTTAGCAGGGCAGCGACGAGTAGCAGGTATCTGAGTGTGCCATCGGAAAGCTCTGTCGCATTGAGTGGACGTAATAGTCCCTCCTGATGAAATCTCACGCTCAACATGCCGTTAGATTCATATTCGATATGCACCTTAGCCCCGGGAAAAGCGTCGCTAACCGCCTCATCGAATCCTGCTTTGTCACCCACCTCAAAAATAGTCTGAATAGCCGAAGCCAGATCTCTGCCATCGTGATGCAAAACGGTTGTGCGAGTGCCGAGTTGAGACTTACGAGCTGGCGCATCACTATCACTGCGAAAGTGATCGTAGAAGCGCCAGGCGCGGATATTATCTCTAAGTTTGATGACTTCAGGCGTTCTTTCGGGATCGGCAAGTTCCGTGAAGATGCTGTCACTGTGCTGCATATGTAAATTTAACACCTGCCAGCCGGCCTGACCGCTATTCTCTGCTCTGTTTTTGACAAGGGCTCCCCGGCGTTCAACCAGTACAGAGGCGGGGCGATACTTATCGCCGACCCAGATAGACTCACGTTTTATCTGAGGATCTAAACCAAATAGGGTTGTCGAGTCAGGCTTTGGAAGCCCGAGTTCAATAAGGTAACTATATTCATCGCTGGCAAACCCCAGCTTGAGGCGCTTAGCCTGTTGGCGAACGGTGGGTTCGATAGCTGTACTACCATCGAGCATTCCTTTGGTGATGTTTTCGGGACCAGCCCAGAAACTGGAATTTAGTCCACCTTCTAAGGCTAAGGCATTAACTACTCCTCCCTGGGCTGTTTGAGCGAGTAAACGCAGCGCCTTATAGAGATTGGACTTACCACTGCCATTAGCGCCCGTGACGAGGTTGAGTTGCTCGAGTGGGACTCGTATCTCTCGTAAAGAGCGGTAATTTTGTATAGATAAGGTGGTGAGCATAAGTGTTCAGTTGTTTCTGGGGGGCTTAGCAAGATAGTGACATTAAATTTAAGCATTCGCCAGAAGGGGGAGGCGATTTGAGCCAATATGTCTACATAGGTAACAGCTATTTCATTTTTGACAGTAAACGAGAAGTAACGTGTAATCTCTGTACTTATGCTGTCAGCGCTAATACTCCACCATTAGCAAAAATATTTTGAAAGTGTGCAGGTTATTGGCGTCTTTATCTTTAAACATGGCTCTCTATAATTGTCAGCAATTCGAACGATTAAATAGAGTAAATCATGAGTGTATTAACTATTGTAGCCCGTATCGAAGCTCACCCAGAACGAGTGGAACTCGTGAAATCTGAGCTGCTGAAACTAATTGAGCCGACACGTAAGGAGCGAGGCTGTCTGAAGTATGACCTGCATCAAGATAATGAACGACCTGAGCTCTTTATGTTTTATGAAGGCTGGGAAAGTAAGGCATTATTGCAGGCTCATCTTGGTAGCAGACATATAGAGGCATACCTGAAAGCTGTAGATGGCGCGATAGCAAGCTTTGTTATCAGCGAGATGACAAAAATAGGCTAACAACTGACTGTCAGCTTGCTAAGTTGACGCCTTAATTGCCTTGGCCAAGGCGAATAGCCCATTGGTGCGAGAAGGGCTAAGTTGGCCCGTTAATCCTAGCTGGTCAAAGTAGCCTTCTATATCAAAATTGGCTATCTCTTCAGAGCTTTTACCCTGACAGGCGGCCAGCAGCAGAGCAACCAAGCCCTTTACGATACGGGCATCGCTGTCGGCCAGAAAATAATGTTTACCTTCTATTTCACTATGGTAAAGCCAGGCATTACTCTCACACCCTCTGACTTGAGCCTGTTCTATACGAAACTCCTCGCTTAGCTTAGGGAGAGTTTTACCGAGCAACATTATTTGACGATAGCGTTCTTGCCAATTATTGGTGTCTTCAAACGACTGCAATATCTCACTGCTGTCGAGTTTTAGTGCTAAAAAAGCTTCTGTGGCGGGTTGTGCAGCTTGACTCATATCTGTCCTGATTGTTTTGTATCAATCTGTATCATTACTATTCTTTGCTAGAACCTAGAACCTAGAACCTAGAACCTAGAACCTAGAACCTAGAACCTAGAACCTAGAACCTAGAACCTAGAACCTAGAACCTAGAACCTGGAACTTAATTATAACAGCATCTCTTTTACCGATGTGAGTGCGGTGATAAAGCGATTTATATCATCCTTACTGGTATAGACACCGACCGATGCACGACAGCAGCCTTTGATCTGCAGACTCTGCATCAATGGCATGGCGCAATGGTGGCCGCAGCGAACGGCGATACCCTGTTGGTCTAATAATATCCCTACATCTTGGTGATGCTCGCCAGCCAGATTAAATGCCACGGCACCGACATTATCCTGATGAGCACCATATAGGGTGATATCGCCTAACTGTTCGAGCTGAGATTGCAAGTAACAGATTAACTCAGTCTCCCGTCTGCAGGTCTCGGCTCTCGGAAGCTCGTCAATAAAGGCGATGGCTTCGCCCAAGCCAATCACTTCGGCGATCGGCGGGGTGCCTGCTTCCAGCCTGTTTGGCAGAATATTAAACTCGGTTGCCTCGAAGTTGACGCTTTTGATCATCTCACCACCGGTCATCAGGGGGGCAAGAGTATCTAAAATCTCATAACGGCCATACAGTACGCCAACTCCGGTTGGACCATACATTTTATGGGCGGAGAATACGTAGAAATCACAGTCTATACTGCGGACATCGACATCCAGATGAGCAATCGCCTGTGCGCCGTCGACTAAAGTGAGTGCGCCGGCTTGTTTAGCACGAGCTACCAGGGAGTGAACCGGGTTGAGTGTACCCAAGGCGTTAGAGACATGGCTTAGTGCAACAATGGCAGGCTTATCCTGCAGCAGGGCATCATAGGCCGTTTCATCGAGACGACATTCACTTGTTAAGGGAATGGGCTTAATGATTGCGCCGGTGCGCAGGGCAAGCTGCTGCCAGGGGACGATATTGGCGTGATGGGCCGCGGTATCGATCAGAATAAGATCGCCCTTTTTTATCTGAGCCGATAATCCATAGGCCACCATATTGATAGCTTCGGTGGTGCCATGGGTGAAGATTATCTCTTCCCGGCGCAGGGCATTGATGAAGCGGCTAAGCGTGTCACGTACCGCCTCATATTGACTCGTGGCTCTGGAGGACAGTTGATGAGCGGCCCTGTGAACATTAGCGTTATCTTTCTCATAATATTGAACCATGGCATCCAGAACTCGCTTAGGCTTCTGGCTGGTGGCTGCCGTGTCCAGGTAGCACAGTGGATACCCCTCAAAGGTCTGCTCGAGAGTGGGGAATTGAGCGCGCAGTTGGGTAAAGTCCATGGTTTAATCCGCAGGTATATAACAAAAAGAAAAGGCGTTGTGATCTTCGGAGATCTCAACGCCTATTGCAAGTGTCATTTATGCTTGCTTGTTATTCTGTCATCCAGAATATATTGCAAGACTCTACTTATCACTTATCACTTATCACTTATCACTTATCACTTATCACTTATCACTTATCACTTATCACTTATCACTGCTGTTACTCATTTTTGTTAAGGGCAAGGCAGTCTATAAATCTGAGCCAGCTCATCCAGGCGAATAAGTAATTCAGGCGAGATACAGGTATTGATGCTGTCGATGTTCTCTTTTAACTGCTCAATACTCGTCGCGCCTATGATATTGGAGGCGACAAATTTGCGTGAATTAACGAATGCCAGTGCCATCTGAGCCGGGCTCATGTTGAACTCTCTGGCCAACTCGACATAAGCCTTGGTCGCTTCGAGCGCCATCTGACTGCCAGTATAGCGTGCAAAACGTTTAAACAGCGTTAGTCGTGCGCCTTCTGGCCATTGGTCATCGAGGTATTTACCACTGAGAGCGCCAAATGCCAGAGGTGAGTATGCCAACAGCGGCACCTCTTCACGGTGACTTATCTCTGCCATACCTACCTCAAAACTGCGATTGAGTAAGTTATAGGGATTTTGGACACTAATGACACGGGGGAGATCGTGCTTCTCCGCAAGCTGCAGGTATTTCATCAGACCCCAAGGGGTTTCATTGGATACGCCTATGTAGCGGATTTTCCCAGATTTTACTAAATCAGCCAATGCTTCAAGCGTGTCAATGATGGGGGTTTGTTTCTCATTGTCGTCGATCTGTTGATAAGAGAGCTCGCCGAAAAAATTGCTGTTTCTGTCTGGCCAGTGGATCTGATACAGATCTATGGTATCGACTCGAAGTCGTTCCAGTGAGGCATCGACAGCTTCATGAATATTACGCCAGTCCAGGGCCATATTCGGCCTAATATAGTCACTCTTACCACCGGGAGCCGAGACCTTAGTGGCGATAACAAGGTTATTACGGCTCCCGTTTCTCTTTAGATAGTTACCTAATATTCGCTCTGTCTCCCCCTGAGTTTCAGCCTTGGGAGGGACCGGATACATCTCTGCCGTATCGATAAAGTTGATCCCTTCACCTATGGCATAATCGAGTTGGGAAAACGCTTCCTGTTGGGTATTCTGCTCACCCCAAGTCATGGTGCCTAAGCAGAGTTCACTTACGTCAAGGCTGGAATGTGGGATACGTCTATATTCCATAAAATCTCCACTCTATTTTGGCGCAAATTGCGCAACGAGAATCATTTGAGGCTAACAAGGTTTTGGGTGAAAGACTAGATATATTGGAATGCGTGGGTGCCTATTCGACGGCTTCGCCTTAGATTTTACAGCGAAGCGTCGATTATCCCGAAGTGCATCGTCCAGGTCTTATATCGTTAAGCGTCTTCTTTGTTAGACGATAACTTCAATAACATCGGCATTTCACAGGCATCATGGCCAGTATCACCGAGGTGGGCGTCAAGATGCTCGAAGCCAATAGACTCATACAGTTTTACGGCTTCCTTAAGGCAAGCTGTGGTCTCTAAATAGCAGGAGTGATAACCGCGTTCTTGAGCAAAGTCGAGCGTCTGATAGGCGAGACGTCTCGCTAACCCTTTACCGCGCAGTTGGTGTGAAAAATACATCTTCTGAAGCTCGCAAACTCCATCTTCGAAGGTGGTCTTTGACTCAGGCTCTGATTTAAAGCCATCACTTTCAACAGGGGGCGCTTTAGCGTTTAGTGGTGCAATCCCTCCGCCTCCCAGAATGACTCCGTCCTCCTCTATCACCCAGTAGCAGGCATTATCGGCTCGATATTCCTGACTGAGGAAGTCCAGAGTGGGATCGGAGACACCATAGCCCTTATCTGCAGTGAGGCCATATTCGGCAGAGACTTCACGGATGATCTGAGCCATAGCCTGATCATCCTTTGGCTTTATCTTGCGGATAGTCAATCCCTGTTGAGATTGAGAGCGGCAAATCGCCTTGTGATAGAGGGTTATAGCACTCTCTATCTGTTTTGTCTCTTCGGCTGAAAGTTGTGACAGGATCTGTTCGAAAATAATATTTTGCTGCTGATCCAGCTTGTTAAGTAATTTCTTTCCCTGAGGGGTCAGGTGGGCGAGTAAACTTCTGCTGTCTTTTGGATTGCTCTTCGTTTGCGCAAACCCTTTATCCACTAAGTTAGTGATGGCTCTACTGGCATTAGATTTATCGATGTTGAGAGTTTGAGCAAGTTGTTTTATTGGGATTGCCTGATGCCTGAGTTCGATCAACGCGTGAGCTTGAACCGGAGAGAGTGGGAGATCGCCACACGCAGAATTGAGCATGCCTAATTGTCTGACTAAGTGTCTGGATAATGTTCTAAGGCCTGATCCCTGTACCTGCTCAGCCTTGTCTTTGCTAAAAATATCAATTTTGCTATTTAACACTGTTCCCCCCAAGTCTCTAGGTTAGTTGCGACTAACATCTAAATGTCTAACCTAGAGGGTAATGAGAAAGAATGCAAGTGATTTGCGGATCAGATTTTTCTCTTGAAGAGCGAGCGTGGTGAATTGCATATATGTGAGAACTAAATAACTTTAAACTAAACACTCTATGTCTAAACAGCTTATCCCTAAACTAGGGCGTTACCGGTAAAAATGCAAGCCATTACTGTCATGCTTCATACCAATCAGTATAAGAAAGTGATCTGCTCAGAGTGATTTTTAGCAAACTAATTCAAGGCGAGTATTAGTCTTGATATAGCTCAGGATTTAATAAAGGCGCCATGGCAAGAATGAGTGCCTGAGTGTAGATACTCTCACGGGTGGCGTGCCCTTTAGTCAGTAGCCCTATTGCCCCACCTTGTTGCTTAATATTTTTGGTATTAAATAATCTATCCATGACATCACCAAGCTCTTCCCCTGCGCCTAATGAGCGGTAGATGCATGCGGGGAGTGGCAACAGTGCGCTGCGACCGACGGAAACTTGATTCGCTGTGGCAACAACAATATAGGCAAACGTTGCCGGACCATGTTCAAAGTTATCGACTCCACCTTCCATCGCTACAAACAGTTCTGCCGGGTGCTCCCCTGATTCGGCAATTTGCTGGCAATAGGTGACTCGGTTGATCGCACCCTGTCGGGTGTCTACCTCAGTCATTGGCTGAGCGGGCACCATGGAGGGAGCGTGAATACCTATGCACTCAATGTGTGTTTCCGGAAAGATCTGACAAATGGCCACTTTGGCAGCATTGATCTTTACCGGATTGGTCGAACCAACCAGTACTCTTATTTTTTTCAGATTGGCGATCTCGTGCATGCTTACCTTTCTCCTACTTATCGATTATCGTATCTGACTCGAGTGAGTCATAACTAAAACATGGGGTTAGATATTCTTGAGAAAATATATTACTCCCCATCACTGAAAGTGTCACCAATAGCGATACCCGCTAGCTGAACTTTTTGTATGAAAACGTTTTTTAGTGAGTCTCGCTATCCCTGTCTATTTTTGTAGCGAAAACGACTGTGACCTTCCTCAAGTTTTACTGTTTGGTTGCGGGGCTGGCTCTCGAATTATCCCGTTTCCGAGATATTGCTCTTAACTCGGGGTTAAAACTCTGACTCTCGAATATCATCGATAGGTAATGTATGTGGTTTTCATGTTAATTGCAGGTTCAATCAGGTTGCCGAAGTGGATGTAATTTGAAAATTTAGCACATAATAAATTAGACATTGATCCCAATATCAGCTTGTTCTGAAATTTGATTACAAAACCCGGTTCCAGATCAATTTTTCACGACTCTATATCTATATTCTGAGCCCGAAATTTGCTCTTACTTCGAAGTGAGTGATTCATCTCGAAGTTACTGTTTATACCAAGAACACCAAAGGTGCCATTAGCACCTCAAAGGTAATATTTATGCAAGAAGAAGTGATTAATACCCAAGTACAAGAAGCAGGTCGTCAGGGTTGGACACGTCAGGATACAACTTGGATGTTGAGTCTATTTGGCACCGCGGTAGGTGCAGGTATTCTTTTCCTACCTATTAATGCAGGTATGGGGGGCTTTTGGCCACTCGTTATGATGGCGGTCATTATCGGTCCTATGACCTATCTGGCTCACCGTGGTCTATCTCGATTTGTTTGCTCTTCACAGAAAGAGAGCAGCGATATCACTCACGTAGTTGAAGAGTATTTTGGTGTTGGGGCTGGTAAGGCGATCACCTTACTCTACTTCTTTGCTATCTTCCCAATCGTTTTGATCTATGGTGTAGGTATTACCAATACTATCGACAGTTTCATCGTTAACCAACTTGGTATGGCTTCGCCACCACGCTGGATATTATCGGGTGTGCTTATCTTAGGTATGATGTCGGTGATGGTTTCCGGCGAGAAGTTCATGTTGAAGGTGACTCAATTCCTGGTATACCCACTGGTTGCAATTCTGGCCTTTATGTCTTTGTACCTCATCCCTAGCTGGAAGATGGATGCACTGACACAGGTGCCTGCTGCCGGAGAGTTTTTAGGTACAGTTTGGCTAACCATTCCGGTACTCGTGTTTGCTTTTAACCATTCTCCTGCCATCTCACAGTTCTCTGTTTCTTTGAAGCGTGAGCACGGTAAGAACGCATCTAAAAAAGCGGACGTGATTTTACGTAATACGACTATGATGTTGGTTGGTTTCGTGATGTTATTCGTCTTCTCTTGCGTGCTTTCTCTAAGCCCCGCTCAGCTTGCTGAGTCTAAAGAGCAGAACTTAGCGATTCTATCTTACCTGGCAAACGTTCATGAGAGCGGCTTTGTGAGCTATTTTGGTCCTATCATTGCGACTATTGCAATTCTCTCTTCTTTCTTCGGTCACTACATGGGCGCTGCCGAAGGTCTGAAAGGGCTTATCACTAAGCAACTGGCCAGCAGTAAGAAAGAAGTATCAGGTAAGAAAGTAGATAAGTTTATTCTTGGCTTCATGTTCTTCACCATTTGGGGTGTTGCCATCATCAACCCAAGCATTCTGGGTATGATTGAAGCGTTAGGTGGTCCAATCATCGCCGCAATTCTTTACCTGATGCCAATGTATGCTGTTTACAAAGTGCCGGCACTGAAAGCTTATCGCGGTCGTATCAGCAACATCTTCGTTGTCATTGCTGGCCTGTTAGCCATGACGGCGATTTTATTCGGCATGTTGTCTTAAGTTTTAAGTGATTCATCATGCTTGTTAGAGGGTCAGTACTATCTTATACCCAAGCTACCTCAAGATGCTCGTTTCAGAGCTCCCGTAGGATAGCTGAGCAAGGCAGTGATTGAGAGAATGGTTATTCCCTTGTTGATAGCACTAACGTAGTGCAGATATTCTACGGGAACTCCCGAAGGGCAAGGCGAGAAGCAACACTTTTCTGCGTTATGAAATATTGAATTAGAATAACTAGTCCTACTATTTCATGCCTTGAACTCTGTCACTTCTTGACATGCTGAATCCTGCATCTTGAGGTGGTTTGGGTATAGCCCTGACCCTTTCCTGCTTTTTTAGAGGTTGTTTATTATGTTTAGCGCATTTGATATTTTTAAGATAGGTGTGGGTCCATCGAGCTCACACACTGTCGGGCCGATGAAGGCCGCAAAAGAGTTTGTCGATGAGTTACGTCAACGCGGTGAGTTGAAAAAGATCACTCGCGTGAGTGTGGATATCTATGGTTCGCTCTCCCTGACAGGAAAGGGACACCATACCGATACTGCTATTTTAGTTGGCTTGGGAGGCAGTCTTCCCGAGAATGTCGATATAGAGTCTATTCCGGAATATATTCGCCAGATTGAGCAGACTTCGACCTTACCTTTAGGACAAGAAGCCCTTGATGTCGCGTTTCCGCAAGGGTCTGTTACATTCCACGAACATGCGCTTCCATTGCATGAGAATGGTATGTCATTGCATGGCTGGATTGGGGATACCTGTGCATTTAGTAAAACTTACTATTCGACAGGTGGCGGCTTTATTGTCGATGAAGAACATTTCGGCCTGGCTGCGGCGAACGAAGTGATCCTTCCTTACCCATTTGCCTATGCGTCAGAGCTGCTTGAAACCTGTAAGCGTGAAGGGCTCAGTATTAGTGCATTGATGATGGAAAATGAAAAAGTTTTCCACAGCGAAGAAGCCATCTATGAAGGCTTTACTGCCGTTTGGGATACCATGAAAGCAGGTATCGAAAGAGGTTGTCAGACAGAAGGTGTACTTGCCGGTCCGCTGCGAGTTCCGCGCCGAGCGCCTGCACTTTATCGTCAACTGGTTACGGGTGAGCGTCTCTCTTCAGATCCTATGGTCATTATCGACTGGGTGAATATGTTTGCTCTCGCGGTCAGTGAAGAAAATGCTGCTGGTGGCCGTGTTGTGACCTCTCCAACCAATGGTGCGGCGGGTATTATCCCTGCAGTAATGGCATATTACGATAAGTTTATTCAGCCTATGGGTAAGCAAGAGTATACGCGCTTCTACCTTGCAGCTTCTGCAATCGGCTCGTTATACAAGCGTAACGCTTCGATCTCCGGTGCCGAAGTGGGCTGTCAGGGAGAAGTCGGCGTCGCATGTTCTATGGCTGCTGCAGGTTTGGCTGAGATCATGGGGGCAAACCCTTCTCAAGTGTGTATCGCGGCCGAAATCGGCATGGAGCATAACCTAGGCTTAACCTGTGATCCGGTAGCTGGCCAAGTGCAGGTACCATGTATCGAGCGTAATGCGATCGCATCTGTCAAGGCTATCAACTCATCTCGCATGGCTATGCGCCGTAACAGTGAACCCACAGTGAGCCTGGATAAGGTGATCGAAACCATGTACGAGACTGGGAAGGATATGCATGTTAAGTATCGTGAAACCAGTCAAGGTGGTTTGGCCATTAAAGTAACCAGCATCTGCGCTTAAGTTTTTAGCTTGATGTAGCTTGGTTTTACCGATAAAGGCCATCTTTGATGGCCTTTATTATTGGTTATTCTTCCGGTAGAAGTTGATTAACTCTGCTTTCGTCATTGGCTCGGCGTAATAGAACCCTTGAATGAGGTTAACGCCTTTTTCTGCGAGATAGTTTACCTGAGCTTTAGTTTCTACCCCTTCGGCAATCATCTCCATATTTGCTTTATGGCCGAAGGCGATTATCGCGTCGAGCACACTGCATTTTAGATCGTCTGTGCCTATGGTATCGATAAACATCTTGTCTATCTTTATGCTCTGCACTCCCAATCTCTGCAAGTAACTAAAGCCCCCATACCCTGTACCAAAATCATCGAGCTTGACCCCATGACAATAGTGAGAGATTAACTGAATTTCGGATTCGGCTTGTTTGAATTGTTTAATCTGCTCCCGCTCAGTTAGCTCGAAACTCAGGCGTTTTACCTGCTCATTGATGCGCCCTTTGAGCCAAGAAGAGATCAAGCCTTGCTCCAGATGCTTAGCAACGATATTAACACTGACCCAGCCAGTTAACTCTGTCAGGTCCTGATAGACCTGCTCTAAAAGGTTATCGGTAATCGCAATAATCAGATTATTCTCCTCGGCGTAAGGAATAAATTGCCCCGGAGGTATCAGGCTCATGTCTTTCTGCCGCCACCTGATGAGCACTTCCTGACCTATTACTTTACTCGTTCTACTGTTCATAATTGGCTGGTAGTAAGGGATAAATTCATTATTACTCAGTGCTGAAATGATCATGGCTTTGAGGGAGGCTCTGGAGGAGCACCAACTCCAAAAAATAATATTTAACAAGATTGCGATGATGAAGCTTGCAATATAGAGGTAAACGTCGACCTCCTCTTCGAGCTCTTGATAGAGCCTGTCACCCGCGTGCAAGGTGATGTTGTAGTCTGAATTAGCATAGTCACTCTCCATCGAGTAGTGGTGACTCTTCTGCTGTAACTCCTTCTCCCCACGGACCATGGCAGGAAGTCCGGCGATTGAGTATTTCAGTTGGTAACAATCGGCGCACTCAGAATCCAGAAAATTATTGAGAACACGACTGTTGATCACTGTGAGTAATCTATGCTCTCCGTGGGGTTGAACTAAAATGGTCTCTCTTCTCTGCGACAGGGGGCTGATCGTCGAGGCCAGCGTGATGTTATGTTTGGGGACAAAAATGGGGGAAGTCATATTTTGAATCACGGCGGGGCCAAAATTTGAGCATTTGTCACCGTTACTAAGCTCAAGTTGAATCGCCCTGACATAGAGTGGATTAAACTCCCGACTGCTCAACATTTCCAGATCGTCGGGCCCACAATCGAAATTCAGTTTTTTTATCAGCCTTTTGTCTTGCAGGTTAGTTGCACTTATTACATTGAATTTAATGAATATCTGGTTGAACATATCTTTTACGTGTGAATTAACGCTGTAGTTTACCAAGGCTGGCTCTGTCGGGAGGAGGGCAAAGGGCGTGACGAAAAGTATTATGGATACAAGCCACTGATATTTTTTTATCTGTAGCAGAGCTAGAGCCTGTTTATAGAGTCGCTTTAAGTGCCGCATATTGCATTTTGACAAGGAAAAATGAAACTGAATGATAGCCGATATCAATATAGTTTGTTAGCACTTATTAACTGAGGAGTAGTTGTTATTGCTTTGTTTTATATGGTGTTATTGTTTTTTCTTGTTGCAGGTTTGCGGGTGTTTATCCATTGTTTGTCAGTTGGTTAAACAGGTTATCGTTCCTCAGTCGCGGCGCCTCGGAACGATAACCTGACTGTTACTTCTCTTCGTACATCTGGTAGTAACTTTTCTCCATGCCCAGTGCCTGATATGTCTGTTGAGCCTTACTGTTTTTCTGCTCGACATAGAGTCTGAAGCTTGCGGCGCCACCATTTTCCTCGGCGATAGCTTTCACCGCTTGGTAGAGTTTACCGTAGATCCCCTGGCGACGATTTTCAGGACGAATGTAGACACTCTGGATCCAGTAGTAGTCCTTAGCTCTCCAATCACTCCATTCGAACGTGACCATGAGCGAACCGACGATTTCATTGTCTATTTCAGCGACCAGATAGAAACCTTTTTCGGGTTGACTAAGTAAGGTATTCACACCTTTTTTTAATAAGTTACCATCTAAAGCTAGCTCTTCAGTTTCCATGGCCATGGCCTGGTTAAACTGAATTAAAGCGTTAAGGTCTGACTGTTGGCCTTTTCTTATTTTCATTATCGACTCCATTTTTTTCGAATACTCTAGCATGTTCCATAACCGCCTGTTGAACTTTTATGCGGACTTCAACGTTAGACTATCTAGACTTTTTTATTCGACTAAAGTCTAACTCTGCTAAACTTTTTAGTAGAAAGTAAAACCGGAGGTGATTATGGCCGCGACTCATCATAAATATCGTGTACATCGTAATCTGTCAGGAAAGTCGATAAACAACAGCCATGAGCGAGTAGTTAATAATAGCCATGAGCGAGTGGTTTATAGGAGCCATCAAGCGGGCTCCTCTGGTCATGAGAGGAACAAGGTGATTCATTTTGCGTTGACTATACTCACTTTTGGTCTGTGGGGCTTGGTTTGGTGGTGGTTAATATTAAAATCTGAAGGCAGAACCGAACAGCTATTTCGCGGTTTCGATGATGCCTATTGGAGTTATTTAATTGAGAGAGAGCAGCCTCCAGCCGCACTGCATAAAATGGAATTCGATAACGATGGCAGCAAAGGTTTTTTCGATGCCTGATGCATGAATCTACTTTGTATTTGTCATTTTGTTTTATACTTGTTGTCATTTCTGCCCGATGCTGTTTCAGGTTTGCTGCATAGTTAGAACTGTTATGAACTGACGCTTAACTTTCCTTGTCTGGTAGGAGCTGCAAGCCTTCTGTGCTTGATATTGATCACTCTCAGTGACGACTCGCTATGGTAAAATCTCGCCCCGTTTTAGTTTGATCCATTAGTCGCCCTGTAAATTTCGCTATCGAGCGGATTTAGTGGCTCACCTCTTCAAATTGATGCATCCAAAACTCTATCGCTTTCTACACTCAAGGTTGAAAATAATGTCTGAACAAAAATCGTCGATCGTTGGCCGTGTCTGGTCACGCTGGATGTCTGTGCCACTTTGGCTACAAATTCTTATCGGTATGCTTTTAGGTATTGCTACGGGACTCGGTTTAGGCGAGCAAGCGGTCGTACTAAAGCCGATAGGCACCCTTTTTGTTAATACCATTAAGATGTTGATTGTACCGCTGGTGTTTTGCTCTCTTATTGTGGGGGTCACCTCCATGCAAGATACGGCTAAGATGGGAAGGATTGGTTTTAAGTCATTTGTTTTCTATCTCGGCACAACCTCGATAGCAATCACCTTAGGGTTAGCGGTCGGACACTTTATGCAGCCAGGTTCAGGTTTAGGAATGCAGGCCGATTCAAATCTTGCTGCGGTCAAAGAAGTACCCTCAGTGATGGAGACCCTAATCAATATCGTACCGACTAACCCTATTGCAGCGTTAGCGAGTGGACAGATCCTACAAGTGATTGTATTTGCGGTCGCCTTAGGTATCTCTTTAGTGTTGATCGGCGATCATGGAAAGCCGGCGATTAAGGTGTTTGAAAGTTTAGCCGAAGCCATGTACAAGTTGACCGATATGATCATGAAGTTGGCGCCTTATGGGGTGTTTGGTTTAATGGCTTGGGTGGCGGGAGAGTATGGCATTGAGATGCTGCTGCCATTAATAAAAGTCATTATTGCCGTCTATATCGGTTGCTTCATACATGTCGTGGGCTTCTACAGTGTGGTGCTGAGTGTCTTTGCTAAGCTCAATCCAGTGCAATTTTTTAAGGGGATCAGTAACGCATTGGCTGTGGCTTATACCACATCAAGCTCTGCGGGCAGCCTGCCTGCCAGCATGAAGTGCGCCAGTGAGTCTTTAGGAATTAACAAGAAGATCTCTAGCTTCGTTTTACCCCTGGGGACGACCATCAACATGGATGGAACGGCACTCTATCAGGGGGTCACAGCCCTGTTTGTCGCGCAGGCCTTCGGTATCGACCTGACTTGGGTGGACTATATCACCATAATTCTAACCGCTACGCTGGCCTCTATTGGTACTGCCGGTGTGCCGGGTGCGGGTCTGGTGATGTTGACTCTGGTGCTGACCACCGTTGGCTTACCCCTTGAAGGGGTCGCGTTAATCGCGGGTATCGATAGGATCCTGGATATGGCACGCACAGTTGTAAACGTATCGGGTGATTTAGTGGCAACGACTGTAATAGCCAAATCGGAAGGTGAGCTTAATGTGGCTCACTACAATGCGGATATGGAACAAAGTGCATTGATAGCAGAGCAGCTATCGGTGCAAAACAGTGAAGCCGCGATGAAAGGTTAGCTCGAAGGAGCTGAGCGTGTCTGGCTGACGGTAAAGGTGAGAGAAAAGTGAGCATCTTACTGAACTAGTATGATAATAAAAAAACCGCCGAATGGCGGTTTTTTTATGTTCTAAAATTCTATGAGAGTGCTATATCTTACTTAAGACTAACTGGGTGTTTCCTGCTGCATCTTTAAGAAGTAACTTACCCTGGGCAAGCTCCCCGGTGACAACTTCAGGCATAGCGGCCATCACTCTGCGTTCTTGATCCATTAATGCATCGACGCAGGCTTTCATTGTGTTGCCTGCAGGAGTCAGGGTTACCTTATTACCATCAATCGAGTATTGGCCGAAGAAGTTATTGCAGCTGTTATTGCCGGTCAATTTGCCGTCTGGTGCAAACGTGAGTTGAGCCGGACTGTAATCGATAACAGGTCTTTGTGTGACAACCTCAATATGCCAGCTTCCCTGAAGAGCAATATCTTGTGGTTGAGTTTCAATGGTACTTTGGCAGGCGGTTAAACCGAGCAGAGCTGCGGCAATCGCATATGATTTTATAGACATTACTGGGATCCAAATTAATATTCACCATATTGTGACAATATTAGTGCAATATAAAAAGAGATAAGTCTTTTTTTGGAGTCAAAAGCGCAATGAAAACCTTAAAGGTGATGCATTGGGTAGGATTATTCATGTTTATAACGGGAATATTAGCCTATCTATTTACAGACATGGCATTAGTGATAAGCGGAATGGTACTGGTATCGAGCTTAATCGGTTTGGGACTGGTGATGATGTCGCCCTTTCCCATTGTCATTTTTATACAATGGGCAAGGGAGCAGGATAAGAAACGAGACGAGTCAATATAGGCTAGCGGGTCGTTTTCTGATGCTCAAGTTTGTTTATGTTTAAGTTCTCTTTAGCCTTTGCCTGCATAGGATCCAAACTGATTTGAGTATCTGGCGTAAAGTAGCTTTGTCCTGTGACAAGTCTTAAGCTTGGCTCCTCTTTAGCTATCTGCTTTTTTAATCTGGAAACCAGGGCATCGAGATTAGATTCATTATCGATGAAGCAGAGAATGATAAATTGCCGCTGCCCCACTCTGGCCGACACATCGGCATCTCTGAGGTTGTCGTGAATGATCCTGGCCAGCATACGTATTCTCTGTCCCGCATCGTCCGTGGAAGACTCGCTCATCATCTCTTCGATTAAAATGATCCCGGCGTGGGAACCAAAACGTCGGCTTAGACTAAGTTGCCTTGGGGCCATTAAGCTGAAACCGTAAGGATTGAGCATACAGGTTTGCTCGTCCTGTACCGATAGCATTTTTACCTGCTGCATGAGAAAGACATGCTTTAATTCTGCTTGGAACAATGACGTTGCGGTTTCGACTAGAGGGGATAATCGTTCACGGTATTTAGCCTGCAGCGGGTCACAGATCAAGATACAACCGAACAGCTCTCCATCTGGCCAAAATATGGGGCGGGATAACACCTGATTAAATTGAGAAAGCTCAGAAGTAAAGTCAGTCCCTGAGGACTGAGTTAAACTGTAGCCATCATAGTTATGGATCATGGCTAATAAGCCTGCATCTTCAAAGTCTGAGCCTCCGTTTAAGTGGAAGTTCTGACTCTGACGGGCACAGACAACTTGAATGCTATTGTTGACTACTTGAAGGATCAGGCAAGCCTGAGATTGATAGAAATTACCTAATAACTCTACTTGTTGTTGCCACCTTGGCAGGCTAATAGCCGGATGATCTTGCTCCCTTAGCCAAAGTAAATGGTGTGTGCTTTGGGCTAACATAGGTTTTCTCACTTAGTGCTGTTTTGATGCTGATCCGTCTATAACTCCTGCCCTGACTTTAAAAATCGACAAGTCGGATTTTTGTTGTAAACGAAAACCTGATGTTAGCATACCTAACCTGCTTGGTTACCTAAATGTAAAATTGCTATTTCTTTGAAAAAGATCCCCCTTTGGGCCCCTCATCGGATGAGTCGCAATTGGAATTGAAGTCGAACGGACATTTCGTATGTTTATTTAGTGGCTAATCCGATCATTTTCTTCTCTATGCTCGACCAATGCTTCTTGTGAAGCATTTGCTTTCAGTTGAGCCGCCTCAAGCTTGTTGAGCTCAGATTTGAGTCCCTTTTTAGACTCTTCCAGCATAGGAGCAAGTTTTACTGATGAATCGGGGGTGAAATAATTGCAGCTTGAGTCTACCTTGAGCTTATCATTTTGTTGAAAAAGCAGCTTTTCTACGCGTTTACCTATGTGAATAAGGTCGCGCTCGGAGTCGACAAAGACCAGAACAACAAATTGTGTCTCACTATAGTGCGCTGCTATGTCTGCGGTTCGTATCGTATCTTGGATAATGGAACCCAATAAGCGGTTATGTTTGTCCTCAATATGCTCTAAAGGGGGCATTGGGTACAGCTCGAAAAATATTATACCAGCGGATGCGCCAAAACGTCGGCCGAGACTGAGTTGCCGCGGGGCCATCATGATAAAGCCATACCGATTCAGCATGCCAGTCTCTCTGTCTCTCATCGATAGCGACTCGATACGCTGAGTTTGGCAATAGAGGGTGAGTTCTTGCTGCAATAATATTTGGAAAGGCTCAAGCATAAATGAGTTTGTCTCATTTGAGGATATTCTGGCGTTGAGTACGCAGATACAGCCAAAGTGAGTCCCATCGGGCCATAAGATTGGACGGGTCAGCATATTGTCCGCGTTGGCAAATACATCCGGTAAAATTAATTTCTTTTGATTGGTCAGATCGATATTCAAGCCTTCGGGCTGTGAGTGTACTAAGCGCTGGAATATCTGATCATCGGGTTCGAAGAGTGTGCCGGTCGTTAGTAATCGGTTCTGACTGATGGAACTGACGATAACTTCGAAGCCACTGCCGGTTTCTTGAATAACAAACACGACATCGGCTTGATAATAGCGTTTCATTAATTCACATTGGTGCATCCAGCGAACTAAATTAAGTTGGGTATTGTCACTCTCAAGTAAACTGACGCTTGTATCGACATTTTCAGGAAGCATGGGAACCTTGCCCAAGGTCTGTATATATTTTACTAAGTGTGGTTGTCATATTGGATTTATGCAAACTATTAGGGTCATTGAGATTGAGCGAAGTTCAAGCTAGAAAGATAAATAGTGGCTAGTAATAGAAATTGAGGAGATTTAAAGCATTATTAATGCGTGGGAGGGCTGGTATAATCAGTTTTATCATAAAGTTTCAATTATCAAATTCAGAGTAGAGTGATGAATATCAGATTAGCTCATCTTGGCGACCTCAGTCAGCTTCAACAACTTGAACAGACCAACCTTAACGATGAGCTGAGTGGCTCTGAGCAATCATATGGATTAGTTGGGCAAGTGTTTGGTTCAGCCGAGCTTGAACAGCTTATTGCAGAGCATTGGATTGTCGTTGCCGAACATAAAGGTGGTGAAGAGGGAGAAATTGTCGGTTATGTTATCGCCGGTGGTTGGCCATTTTTCGAGTCTTGGCCTGTGTACCGGAATATTCTTAGAAAGCTGGGTGACTTCAGTGTTAATGGCTCTAAAATAACTAAAGTGAACTCATGTCAATATGGACCCATCTGGATTAAAAAATCTTGTCGGGGTCAGGGAATTTTCGAGGCTTTAGTTAACTACCTTAAGTTACAGGTTCAGCCCAAATATCAGTTTATGCTGACTTTTATTGCTGAAGACAACTTGGCATCATTTTCGGCTCATACCAATAAGGCATCGATGCAGGTGTTGGATTTCTTTACCTTCGATGACAGAGACTATTACCTGCTTGCTTTAGCAGCTAAATAAATTGGAGTTTATCATGTCCGAGCAACTGGAACGCATACTCGCTCCCTACGTTGGTGTCACTCTATCTGCGTTTGATAACCTTAAGTTAGTGGTATCCGTGTTAAGCGCCGAAGCATCAGCGGGTCATTCTTCCCAAGGCTCACCTGAGCAGAGGCCTGTCGCCTATGAAGCACAGCGTAAGACTGATACCGGCCCCAAGGCGTTCTATTGTGTCAAATGGCAGGGAATGTGGATCGATTGTGGTCGAACCAATAACTATGCTGCAAGTCCGGCTCAGCTCAACGAAGGTGAGGAGGGTATTATTGATATGGCATCATTACGTGAGCTCGATATTCCAGTGCTGTCGATGCAACAAATATCGTTTATGTGTATGGAAAATGCCCATTTCGATCACTGTTAAGTGGTGGCCTTGACCTTTATTTTTCTTAGGCTCAGTTTGTGGCTATAGAGGAGTTTTACTGCTGACTTATCACCGATTAGTCACAGCGGAGGAAGTCACAGTTGCTGGCTATCAGTATCAATTCACTGCGGGTATGTATCCCTAGTTTCATGTAGATTCGGTATAGATGATTTGAAATTGTCGAAGGTGATAGTTCGAGTTCCCGGGCTATCTGTTTGAATGTCCCCCCTTTGCAAACGCCGGCAACGACCTGTTTCTCTCTTATGGTGAGTTCGTCGAACTGATTTTTTATCCGTACAGATATCCGATACAGCTCCCCTAATCGAGTTTGAGTGAATTGAAGCTCCCCCTCTGTGAATTGATTGTCCTTTCTTATTATGGGAAATGGAAACTTCTGCTGTGTCGGTACTTGCAGATGAGACTCTAAGGTGTCCAGGAAACTTGAATCGACACTATGATATATACCTTCGCAATCACAGATGGCGCAACGGTGATGACTCGGATCCTTTTCCTGCTCACTCAGTGCCAGAAGTTGCCGATGAGAAGCGGCGCTGAGCAGGTGATAGAGTAATCGGCTCTGAATGATTTTCTCTTCGACGCTAAATCCTTCCTCCCGATTGTATCGATACAGGGTGAGCAAGGTAAAAATGCCACTTCGCTCATCGATATGCAGTGAACTCAGTATTCGTTCAATTCCAAATGGCTTAAAACAACTCTGATAAAGCTGAGAGTCGTAGAACTGCTCATCCGGGAGCACATCTTGCATATCTACGGCTCCTCCCTGAGTCGAAAAGAGTGTTTCAAATATGGGGTTGATGGCTAAATTGGCCTTCAACTGGTCGAAAATATCGGTTGAGATATCTATGGCTGTCTGTGTATGGAATGCCTTGGTCGAGACATGACCCGTTCCCCAGATAGCGCCATCAAAATTGATGACCTGTCGCAGAAAATTTAATGCCCACACAGGAAAATCCTCGAGCGATACTCTTGACGACCCCCGATAGAGCCGACTGATAAACTTGTCTGGAGACACTGTTTTCATATTTAACCCGTTAGGTAATTTTTACTATGGTCTGAAGGTGATTTTCATAACAGTATAAATATCATTCATATGCTAGCAGCTGGTGAGAGAATGAGACAAGCTGAAAATTACCAATGCGATACAGTCATCGCCGGAGCCGGTATTGCAGGCCTGGTCACGGCTCTCGAATTACTCGAACATGGACAGACTGTCTATCTTGTCGACCGTGATACACCTGAGAGGATAGGTGGCCTGGCAAGGTGGGCTTTCGGTGGCATGGCATTATCCGGAACCCGGCAGCAAAGATTGATGAATATCCCAGATGACTCGAGCCTTCTGCTTCGGGATTGGCACAGTTTTGCCGAGTTTGGTGAAGCTGATGTCTGGCCTAAGGCCTGGGCAAAAGAGTATGCCGAACATAATAATGAAAAGGTCTATCGGTGGTTAACTGACTTAGGGCTCAAGTTTCTACCTGCGGTCAACTGGGTGGAGCGGGGCTTATTTATCCCCGGTAATTCAGTGCCCAGATATCATGTGCTGTGGGGGACTGCCAGGGAGTTAGTCGATACCATCATGGCTAGGTTGGCTCCCTATATCAGACTGGGAAAGCTTGATATTTTTCACCAGCATAAGGTTGTGCGGCCCGTTATTGATGAAGGCGGCGTCGTTGGCGTCGAAGTTGAAAATGAACAGAGTCAGGCCGTTTTCTCGATTAACGCCACTGATGTGGTCATTGCCTGCGGTGGTATCAATGGCAGTAGTCAAAGGGTAGTTCAGAATTGGAAACTTCCCTGTAAGCAGGTGCCACAGGCGCCCTTAAATGGTGCCAATCCCATCTCTGATGGCCTGCTTCATGACGAGGTTGAGGCGTTGGGAGGCCGGGTGACTCACGTTGATAAGATGTGGAACTATGCGGCGGGAATCGCACATCCTCAGGCTGAATTTGAAGGACATGGTCTAAGCTTAATTCCCTGTAAATCTGCCCTGTGGCTCAATCATCTTGGGCAGCGTATCGGTCCACAACCTTTGGTCACGGGCTTCGATACTAACTATCTGTGTCAACAGGTTGCAAGGCAGGCTAAGCCCTGGACCTGGCAGATATTAAATTGGAACATAGCCGCGAAAGAGCTGGCGGTGTCTGGTGCAGAGCACAACCCTTCAATCAGAGATAAGAAAATATTCAATTTTCTCAAAGAGATACTGTTTGGAAATCATAGGCTAGTCAAGCAGCTTGCACTGCAATGTGAAGATGTTATCTGTGCGGATACACTCGATGAGCTGACGCATAAGATGAACCTTCTGACAAAGCACAACTATATCGATGGTGTCGATTTAACGCGAGAGATAACTCAGTACGACCAGCGAACCGTCGATACCCGGCTGCAAAATGATGAGCAGCTAAGACGAATTAACCATGCCAGACAATGGAGGCCCGATAGGTTGCGAACCCGCAAGCCGGGGCCTATCTTATCGGCCGGTACCGGAGAGAGAAATAAGCTTATTGCTATCAGGCTTAAGATGATTAGCCGTAAGAGTCTCGGTGGTGTGCAAACTAACTTATCCAGCCAAGTTATGGATCTGCAAGGTGAGCCGATTGTAGGCTTATATTGTGTCGGGGAGGCAGCGGGGTTTGGCGGTGGCGGTGCCAATGGTCACCGATCCCTGGAGGGGACTTTTTTATCGGCTTGTATCTTAACCGCCCGCAATGCGGCGGCTGCCATTATTGCCAGCAATAGATAGATACAAGAGTAAGCCATAATAACAGATAACAATAATTGGAGGAGATCACCTTGAAAAGAACTGCAGCCTGGTTGACACGTTATGCGCTGGAACAACTGAGTATTAAACATACCTTCGGTATTCCTGGTGTGCATAACACCGAAATTTATGATGAATTGGCGCAATCTGACAGCATTGAGCCAGTGCTGGTGACTCATGAGGGCCATGGAGCCTTTATGGCCGATGCCGTCAGCAGAAGCAGTGATAGCACTGGAACCCTGCTTATCGTTCCCGCTGCCGGGGCTACCCATGCAGCAAGCGGCATCGCCGAGGCGTCCTTAGATGGCATCCCTATGTTAGTCATAAGCGGAGGCGTGAGAACCGATTCGAAATTCTCCTATCAGCTCCATGATATGGATCAGCACAGAATGCTCGAACCTATCACCAAAAAAACCTATAAGGTGACTCGACATCAAGATGTGGTTGCAACGCTTTTTGAAGCCTTCGATCTTGCCAACCAAGGAGAACCCGGACCTGTGTTCGTGGAGATCCCTGTGAATCTTCAGCTCGATAAGGGAGAAGTTACAGAGCTGCCGATCTATCAGGCGCCGGTAAAGATGATGGACGATACGCTTGATGCCCTGCTAAACCAAGCCGCTGCACTATTAGCTGAGGCAAAGAATCCAGCCATATTTGTAGGCTGGGGGGCCGTAGAGGCGAGTGACTGTACCGAGCAGGTTGCCACCTTACTTACCGCTCCCGTTGCAACTACGTTACAGGGACTCAGCGCCTTTTCGGCAAAGCACCCGCTTCATACCGGGATGGGGTTTGGCCCTGCCGCGGTTCCGGCTGCGACTAATGCCTTTAAGGAGTGCGATTGTCTGCTAGCCATAGGGACACGATTTGCGGAGATCGCCACCGGAAGCTTCGGTGTCACAGTGCCGGAAAATCTGATCCATATCGATATCAATCCGAATGTGTTTAACGCAAATTACCCGGCCAAAGTCGCCATAGAGGGGGATGCGGGAGCTGTGTTGAATGCCCTGTTGGAGAGACTCCAAAAAACCAATGTCAGTGCGAAAGATGCCGCAGCTATTAAGCTGTCAATCAAACGGGATAAGCGGAGCTACATGGATGAGTGGTTAGCTCATGACAGTGGGGAAAGGGTCAACCCGGGGGCATTTTTTCAGCAACTGAGAGCACAGCTGGACGATGACGCCTATGTGGTTGCCGATGATGGCAATCATACTTTCTTAACCGCCGAGCTGATGCCTTGTTATCAAGCTAAGCACTTTTTCAGCCCCACAGACTTCAATTGTATGGGTTATGCGATCCCGGCTGTAATCGGTACTAAGCTTGCGAACCCCGATAAGCAGGTGATCGGCATCATAGGTGATGGGGCATTTATGATGACTCAAGCCGAGCTATTTAGTGCATCTTCTCTCGGTATAGGTGCTATCTTTACCATCTTTAATGACGGTGAGCTGGCTCAAATCTCCCAGGCGCAAAAAGTCCCTTATAACGCCGAGACCTGCACTGTGCTGCCCGGGTTTAAGTTTAAGGCGTTAGTCGAGGCGACGGGCTGTCGGTATATACGGCTGCAGAGCAACGAGGAGATAAGTGAAAGAATAACTGAAGCCCTAACCTTGTCTGAGCAGGGCATACCTGTGGTGCTTGATGTGAATATTGACTACAGCAAGAAGACCCGCTTTACCAAAGGGATCATCTCAACCAATCTGAACCGAATGAATCTGCCGACCAAAGTCAGGATGATCAGCAGGGCGCTGTGGCGAAGGCTGTAGTATCTTCTGGAACACTGGATTTTATCAATCAGCAGAAGCTGTTACTACTCCCTATAAATCATTGATTTTTACCGATCAGGTGGAGAGGAGCTGCACTACTGAGGTATGCCTGATCTACCTGATCCAACTGGTTATAGTGGATCATCTCCCGGATACCGTCGATATAGGCCTGGCCTCGCTCAGAATACTTATCCAGGGTACCTGCGAGTAACAGGCCTGTGATAGCTTGTTTATCCTGCCGGAGTTGGGCACGAAGCTGGCGCAGCTTCTGGTAAGCATTATTGGTATTGAGGTTATCCATATATCCTTCAACCGATGCCAGTGGGCTATCGAACCGTGCCAGTCCATAGTTCCCCAGCTCTTTACGTTGCTGTTTTGGCACCATACCCTTGCCACTGAAGTCCCACTGACCAAAGAAGGCATTCCCCTCTAAGGTAAATCTGGATGTTGCCCAGCCACTCTCTTCTGCGGCTTGGGCCAAAACCAGAGAAGGTGGCATAATATCGACTCGCGCTAACAAAGCTTGACGCTGGCTCTCATCCAGGGAGGTACCTTGCTTCGTGATCACCTTGTATTTAACTGCAATTGCTTGCAGTTTTTTATCGCTGAGTTGAGCCGTCTCGACGACCTGACGCTCTAATAAAATGTTTTCGTTGGCAACCAAAATAAGGGGGGCCATCAGGCGAAAGAACACCATCTTCTTCTGTTGAACCGGGATCTCATTGGAGGTCTTATGCCAACTGTCGCTGACTCGTTCAAAGGTGAGGCGTGGAACTTCACGGTTGCCTTCACTCCAGCTTTGAGTGTTGTAATCGAGCGAGTCGAACAGGGCAGTGTAAAGACAATAAAGTTTGCCCGTCGTGGTGTTTGGCACTGTACTTTTCCTAGGTAAATATATCGGGAAATGTTATGCCGTGTGGACGAAAACTTGAATCTTTATAAGACTACCTGCGAGCCTTAAAAATAAGTATGGAATAGGGTAAGGTGCTGATTATAAGGCGTGGCTTAGAATTTAGGGTGTAAAATCTGATGGAACGAGATCGTTAATTTTCGGAAGAAAATCTCAACGAGAGCAGTATATGATGTCATTCAATTGAGAATGAGTTTTTCTATTTAGCTGAGTTTTCAGACTGTGTAGTTGATATCAGAGAACAGTTTTCTATCTTTCCGCTCAACTACACGCAGAAAGTGGCTAATATATTGGGTGTAAAGCATCCAGCGTATCCTAAAACTAAAGAACCTATCATTCTGACAACCGATCAGTTGCTCACGAGTGACTCCCCTTAAGGTAAGCCATATCACACCGTTTCCATTAAGCCTGAAAGTGAATCTGATAATCAGCGTGTGCTCGAAAAAATAGATATTGAGCGAGTTTGCTGGGAGCTGCTTGGAGTTAAGTTTAGCTACTTCACTGGTAATGAGTTGACTAAAAACCAAAGTCGTAACCTTGACTGGGCAAGGATATTATCCCACGCACATCACACCTAAATTTTATGGTTCAATACAACGATGTAAAATGCTAGCTATTTTAACATTCTATCAACAAGTGTCTTTTAGCAAAGCCTTCATTGCTTGCTGAGCGTGATCTATCTCTAATTCCGTCTACCAACTGCAGTTTACTGTGAAATGTCACACCTGCTTTTATCTGTGTAGGAACCCACACTATCAACAACTGATGAAACGCCAAAAAAATATGACAGCGTATCAGGTGTTTTTGGGTAGGAGCGAATGACTACCAAATTAAAAAATTGGAGATGAGTAATGAGAATAAACGCAATAGCAGCTTCATTGAGCTTGTTATTGTTGCTATCAGGCTGTGGTAGTGACAATGACAATAAAACAGAGATCCCTGAAACTAAGCCAATAAACCCAAATGCTGAATACGTGGTTATGGATGTTAATCCTAAGCCAATTGTTAACAAAACACACCGCGTGACTTTAGGCCGATATGACGACCAAATAAAAATATGGATGAGCAAGGCTGATCCCGTCAAAGATGATCTCGACAAAGATGGTCGAATCTCTGTTTATGATGCTGAAATCGCCGGCATAGTGAATGAACCAATAAACTACAAACTGATTAATTCTGCTGATGTCGTCGCCTTCCTTACTGAAAACCCTGATGGCCATGGTCAACATACTGCTCGTCCAGATATCTTTGTTGAAGGGCAATACAGTGTATTTGATGTATTACGTTATTTTGTTTATACCGATGATAAACTGAAATTTGATTCGGTCACCCCAGCAGATGAATCGCCATTTAAGACAACAGAGTTTACTATCTCTTATGATGAAAATGGAGACGGTGACTTCACCAATGAAGAAGCTGAATACATGAACTCTGAAAACTGGTATTTTCGCTTTAAAACCAGTGGTGGGGACTTCATGCGCGCCATTGGGGAGCCTGATGGAGAAGCGACATATCAGCGTATGGATGAAATGTGGGCTCAAAATGATTTAGCAATCCGTTTCCAACCTTTCCACGAAGTAACCACCGCCCGTCGTCATTACATCTGGCAGAAAGAAATTGAGCGTCTAGAAAGCAACAATGGCTACATTCTTGAAGAAATAACCCTTAAAAATGATGTTGATCCTGCGCCATATACCTATGTAAAGAATCTGGAAGTTACCGCACATAACCTGCGACCAGATGTCTTCCAACCAGGAGTTATAACTTCAATTGATTGGTATATGTCTGCCATAGATGCAGGTTATGACTTCAAACTAAGCTACTGGCCAACACTGGATACCGGGGCTAAAGTTAACTCTTACTCGATAAACCATGCTGACGGTCTAACATCAACCGCAGGCAAAGGTTGGATTTCTTTAATTGGCGAAAAAGAAACAGGCAGCGACTATAACTCTGGCACACCTAAGTGTCTTTGGGATAAAGGCGGCCACACCATTAGCCAAGGCAGTGCTTTCCCACGTTCTGATTGTATTGACGACTATCACTACCGCTTTGGTGGCAATGTTTTGCACGTAATGACTGATGTTTTGGTCGCAAAATACCCTAAACAGTTCGCAATGTTGATATATTCTAGCCATTATCCACAATGGGGAATGGAAGAGTTCAATGGCGATCAACCAGGTAAGGAATATGATTTTGGCGATGGCGATACTGCAGCGATAGAAAAGCTATTTGCTGAAACCGATCCTGAGTCAGATACAATTCTTACTGATAGACATTATGGTTGGGGGAAGGCTAACTGTTTATTATGTCACAACGCAGAGAATGGGCATAAGAATGGCGCACCACTTCCTATCAACAGTGTTGATGGTTTCGATACGCCACAGCCTTATTTCTGTTCAACTTGCCATGGTGGCAATGGCGCTCCAAGTGGACATGGCGCTACAGCCCGCTGTTTCTGGTGCCATTCTAACTCAAAGACACCTGAATTTCATGGTGATGCTTTCAGTCGGCGCAGTGTAGAAAGTAAGTTGGATGCGATAAATGAAGAAAGAGAAATCTACTTCAATCCAGAGAACGGGACGGCGGTGATGACACGTGATTCTGCGACTAACCCGACCTCTTATCCTGACACCGGTGTGAAAAGTGGTGCCAACTCTGACTGGAGTATGTCAAAAACCTTCCCTGATCCGTATTCCTGCATGACTTGTCATTCAAATAAGTAATCAAGTTAAAAGGAGCCAACGCATAGTTGGTTCCTTACATTTGACTGATTTGCTTTAGCCTGCTTTAGATTATCAAGGTGAACTTGCCATACCCTTGGCATCTTCTAAGCCAATAGTTCAACTAATGGAGTCAAATAAAGTTAAACACATGCGTCAAAAACTGTGGGGGAGAACCCATTATTCGACCAACGGTTCTTCGAGTCCCTTTCTAGAGTTTAACCTAGTCATTGATAGGTATGAAATACTCACCGAAAAAAGCCCCCCCACACAACCAGAGTAGCATCTAAAGAATATAAACAACTGAAGTGGATAACAAAAATATAATAAAAAGCCAATATTAGCATGATATTTATCACAGACAAATTACCACTGTAATTGTATTATTCTTCTTCGTTTTTTTTGTTAAAACAAATGGCACTCATGGGAACAAAACACTTAAAACTCAACAATAATTCAGACAGTGGTTCAGTTTCTGAACGCATAGAGCTGTTACAAAGTGATTTGAATGTGTTTGCTGATGCAATGGGGTTTGTTGGCGCTATATACTTCGTTAACTTGAGCAAGTCAATAAGCTTTAATAACTCACTTGTTCCTTTTGATGTCGCTTTAAAAAAACATGATGCGAGAAATAATTTCTTGTTTTCAAATGATAAGATGAGAAGGATGCGCAAAGAGTTTACAAAAAAGGCAATTAAAGTTGAACCCAATAGACAAAAAATTGGAGCGACTAACTTTCAAATCTTTAGCTATGAAGGCGACGGTGAAAATGTAACGTTTTGCAGGCAAGTTTTAGATAAATATGACGTAAGAAGTCGAGTCTATTGCTGTCATTTTGATGAGGAAACTCCTAATTTTTATTCCAATTTTCTTTTTATGAGCGATCATTGTCCTGACGATTTGCGTCTGTTTACAGAGCAAAATTGGGATGAAATCTATCATTTCACTCGTTATTTTCATAATGCTGTAATTGCCAGTAGAGCCGTACCGGAACTAAACCCACTCACTGGGCTTGGGCTAATTTCAGACAGGAGCATAAATGTATTAAGGCTTGTATCTGATGGATGCTCTCGACCAGACATAGCCAAATCTTTATACCTTACCGAGCGCGGTGTTGACTATCATGTAGAAAAGTTAAAAGTCTTTTTTGACGCCAAAAACAATGCACAACTTGTGGCATGTGGATATAAATATAAACTACTATCCTAAATTGCTTTGCTACCCACATTTATACTCCATTGCAGTTTCCACTGTACGAATATTCCTACTTGATACATCAAATTGATTAGACTTCACGTTGAGAGCCTCAGTAGTGCTGAAGTGTCAAAGAAAGGTATATCTACCTACTTCTTAATAACTAATCCCACTAGCTTTCCTGAGCTCAGTTCCATAGATTGTCGGCCCTGTATTGAGATTATTGCTAGCTGGTGCCTTCTCATTTTTTTGATAACCTAAATGATGATCGAGTTCAGCATTGAGTGCGGCCTCTACGGTGACCTTAGTTAGTATGGCTCTGAAATCATTTAAGTCAGACTCAGTTTTGATGCCCTTAGCTGCTTGTTTTGCGAATGCTTCTAGTTCTTTTTTATTCATGTTCTACCTTCCATTAACCCACGTAGGGTACTGATTGAAAGGCAGTTACACAAAATTATTTACAGACTTATGAAAGTAAAAACACTTATAAAACGACTGTTTGGTACAACATATTTTGTACTTAATTATTCGGCACAACCCGATATTCTTTAAGTTTGCGATAGAGAGTCGCTATACCCATTTGCAGCGCTTCCGCTGCTTTTTGCTTATCATCATTACAAGCCTTTAGTACTGAAAAAATATAATCTCGCTCTATCTCCTTCAAAGGGCGAACAAATTCTCCCAATTTAGGTTCATTAACGGCCTCAGCCACCTCGACTGGAAGATCTTCTGGCTCAATCCACTCCCCCTGGCAGAGCGCTACCGCATGTTCCATGACGTTGTGAAGCTCCCTGACATTTCCTGGCCAGGTGTAGTTCATTAGTCGCTGGGTAGCACTTCGGGATAACCCGGTAATACTGCGCCCCATCTGATCGCAAAATTTATGCAGAAACTGGTTTGCCAAAGGCAGAATGTCTTCGCCTCGCTCAAGAAGTGTCGGGATATTCAGCTCTATCACCTTCAAACGATAAAGTAGATCGAGTCGGAAACGTCCCTCTTCCACTTCCAGTTTCAAGTTGCGGTTAGTTGCCACAATAATGCGAACATCGAATGGACGGGGCAGGTTTTCACCGACACGCTTTACTTCCCGTTCTTGCAAGGCTCGCAGCAATTTCACCTGCATGTTGAGACTGGTCTCACCGATTTCATCCAGAAAAAGGGTTCCACCATCGGCTTCTTCGAATAAACCTGTTCGCGCGCGGTCAGCCCCTGTAAACGCCCCTTTGGCGTGGCCAAATAGCTCGGACTCAAGCAAGGTTTCACTCAGGGCACCACAGTTAACGGTAATAAAGGGAAGATCTTTTCGTTTAGAGCAATGATGAACGTATCTGCTGATATGCTCTTTACCCACACCGCTGTCGCCGGAGACCAGAATAGATGAATCCACTTGAGCGACCCGGCGAGCCATATCCATCAACTTAAGCATGGGCTGACTGCGGACAACAAAACCGGGAATAGGATCGACATCGCCGTTAATCAGCGCCAGTTCCCGTTTTTTTTGCTCTAACTTTTTTTCTAAGTCCTGATACTCTGAACCCAGTCTGATAAGCAGACAATCCGTGTCAGCGGTCTCGAAGTAGGGAAGATGCGGTAACAGATCATCGCCCCAATTTTCTTTAAAGCGGCCGACAATATGACAGGTTTCAGCGCCTGTGGCGCAACACCGATCTTCGATAAAGTAGACTTCTCGTCCTGTTTTGTAGGTTTCATATCCGCTGGCAAAGCCAACAAGTGTCCAGCATACCCCTTCATCTGAATGTCCTATTAACTTCAGATGTTGCTCCGCTTCGTAGGAGTCGACTATGGTAGATTCGATAATAGGCAGATCACCTAAACCATCACTTATTTTAATGTCTACGGTGTTCACCAGGCCGAATAACCGGTGCAGGTGCTCTCCTCCATGACCGTTGGAAACAATATCAGGAAACTCTTCGTGTAATAGTTCTGCTGTGCGCCATCCGTGAGCGTAACCGAATCTTGTGAAAACTTTTCTGGCGCCATTTTTTCCTAAGGTTTCGATCAGCTCCTTTCTCAGTAAGCCAAGCGCCAAAGCATCGAATATGAGCACTCTTTGCTGCATGAAACGAACCAGAGAATCCGTCGGAGAAACGGTCAGCAGTTCTTTCAAGGTCAATTCTGTTGCTTTCATAAAAGTCTTACACCCACTGTTATCAATTTGATAATTCTACTATCAAATCGATAACGACAGCTTCATAAAAACCCCTCATTTGAGACTTTGCTCAACAAATTTTGCCTCTTTCTTCTTGGCACGCTCCTTGCGATTACTGATTAAGGCCCACCTTTTAGGCCGATAAAAATAATGGAGATAGTTGAAATGAAAGAAGAAAAAAACACTAATATCGAAGATATATCACGTCGTGGTTTTTTAAAAGGAGGTGCCGCTGCCAGTGCCGTGGCTGTAGTCGGTACAGCCCTCCCAGCAAGCGCCATGGCCGGTGGTATGAATATTGGCCAAGAGGTTGCGGATACCCATAAGTGGAGCTGGGAAGAGCCGGCTAAGCCAATCGCTAAGAGACACATCAAGAAGGTAGTTGATACTGATATCGTTGTTATCGGCGCTGGTATTGCAGGTCTCGCTGCGGCTATCTCAGCTGCAGAGCTGGGCGCCAAAGTTGAAATTGTTGAAAAGAACAAAATGCCAGCTTTCCGTGGAGGTCATATCACCGCATTGAACAGTCAAGTTCAGCAAGCAATGGGGATCAAAAACGACACACGCCAGATCATCCGTGAGCTAGTAGCTTGGGCACAAGGTCGTGTGGATGAAGAGTTACTCTGGCAATTCTTCCGCAAGAGTGGTGCGGCCATGGATTGGGCTACAGAGATCGGTAAGAAACACGATCTTGAAGTCACCATGTGGGAAGGTTACTACAAGGGACCCGATTACACAGAATACCCGGTAACTCACTTCTTCCACGAAAAGGATGCCGACCTTTCCTACGTTTATGGTCACTCAAACGGTATCGGAAACGCAACGATAGTTCCGGCAATGGAAAAAGAGGCGATATCAAAAGGCGTCAAGATTAATTACCAGACACCTTCGGCACAGATCCTCAGGGATGAAACCGGTAAAGCTGTTGGCGTGATCGCTGGTAAACGTGGTCACTACACTCAGTTCAATGCCAAGAACGTTATCATCGCGACTGGCGACTATGCCTCTAACCGCGAAATGATGCAGCGCTTCTCTCCATTCGCACTTAAGGCCGATGCACAAATTTACTTCCCGAATAAGTGTAATACCGGTGATGGCATGATCCAAGCGATGCAAGCCGGTGGTGCCATGCAAAAGCATGAGCCCCATGCAGCGGTTATCCACTTAGAGGCTGGTGCAGCGAGCTACGGTTTCTTACATGTAAATGCTCATGGTAACCGCTTCAAAAACGAAGATGTAAACACTCAATCTAAGAGCTGCACAAAAGAGCTGGAGCCAGACGGCGTTGCATGGACTATCTATGACAAAGATTGGGCAGACCAAGTCAAAGCTCAAGTAGACGCAAATATTGCAGGTGGTCTGTTCTATGGTCAGATGTGGCAACCATGGGGGAAAGGTTGGAATAAAGAGATTGAACTCATGACCCAGGAAGCTCACATCAAAGATGGCAAGATCATGGTTGCAAATACCATTGGTGAGCTGGCCGAAAAGATGGGGGTACCTAAGGTTGATCTGGAAAAAACTATCGCTCGTTACAACGAGCTATACCAAAAGCAAAACGATCCTGATTTTGGCAAACGAAAAGAGCTGCTGACTCCTGTTATCAAGCCTCCTTTCTACGCTGGTAAGCTCTACAGCACCGTACTCACTATGTGTGGTGGACTGAGTACAGGTGCAGATCTTCTGGTGAGAGACAAGAACGACAAATCTATTCCAGGCCTCTATGTCGTCGGTGCCGCTCAAGGCGACTTCTTCGCCAATGACTACCCAACAATCTGTCCCGGTATCGGTCATGGCCGTTGCCTAACTTACGGTCGTATGGCAGGTATTCTTGCCGCTGGTGGTGACGTCGATAAGTTAATGCCTTCTATTGATATCTAAATAACCCCTTACGTTGTCTAGGGGCCTCCTCTCTTAGCCGCTAGACAACGCATCGAAGTTAGAGGTTGTAATTGTGAAAAAACCAACTCAATTGGGCTGGATGGCACTACCATTCTTGCTGATTCTCTCAACACCTATTCAAGCTGAAGATAGCTGTGCAGGGGCATGCCACATCATCAAGCCCTATGAACAAGGCATTCAGGACGAAACCTTGCTGTCATCAAAGCACATTCAGGCGGGTTTGGAATGCATTGATTGTCATGAGCAGACCGCAGAGACTCGCACGATGGAAGCTGATGCGTATGCTAAGGGTGAATATGATGATCCCATGTACACCAGGGAGTTTGATAACGACTTTTGTCTACGCTGTCATGATGACTATGAATTCCTCGCGAAAGAGACCAAACATCTGGAAGAGCTTTGGGGGATCAACCCTCATCACTCACATCTAGAGCCTGATTGTAACCAATGCCATCAATCCCACACTCCTTCTACTGTTGTTTGTGCCGAATGCCATATTGCCGATTGGAACGAGCGACTCCCTGAAGGATGGATCTTAAAAAATTAAACCCAAAGCCAAGGGATACACCTTGGTAATAACAAGTAACTAACGGTGAGTTGATGACCTAACTCACGTTATCACGTAGCTGCCTACATATATGGCATGCTACGCATGGAGGCTATAACGATGAAAATAAAGCTAAAAAATACCGCATCAGCAATGACACTAACCTTTGCTTTAGCTGTAAGTAGTGATGCAATGGCCGCGACATCCGGCACTCACTACTCCATAGGTACAGAGGGCGTAGAGGCGGGTACACCGCCACCACCAGGTATGCATTACCGAATGTATAACTCTTGGTACGACACCGACCAGTTGTCAGATAACAATGGCGACAAAGTACCCGTCGACTTTAATCTCAGTGTATACGCTCAGGCTCACCGCTTCGTGAACGTGACTGATACTAAACTATTTGGTGCTAATCTTGCTTACAACATGATTGTGCCCTTAGTGAAAAAAAACATCGCTATCGGAGGTGCCTTTGATGAATCTTCTGACTTTGAAGTCGGTGATATTATTCTCGAACCACTGGCTTTGTTTTGGTACAACAAACAATTCGACGGGATCTTAGCCTTAGCAGCTGTCGCGCCTACGGGTGACTATTCGGCTGAGAAGCCTGCATCAGTAGGTCTTGGCTACTGGTCAGGTCTTATTACAGCCGGTGGTACTTACTTCTTCGATGACGATCGCAGCTGGAGCTTCAGTGCACTTTCTCGCACCCTTTGGCACGGTCATCAAGATGACACTGGAGTACGCCCGGGCGTTGAGTTTAGTGTTGAGGGCGGTATCGGAAAAAACATGATGCTGGATGAAAAATGGTTAATTCGTCCAGGGATTAACTATGCTGCATCCTGGCAAGTCACCGACGACAGCAAAGATGGTCCAGGAACGGTTGCGGATGAGCGCAAGCAGGTGTTTGGACTCGGCGCAGAAGTTAACGTTATGTATCTACCTTGGCTGTTGCAAGCCAATCTACGATATTTAACCGAGTTCGACGCAAAAAATACCGCCGAAGGTGAAGGTATAACCCTAACTCTCACTAAATCGTTCTAAGCCCCCTTCCACAGCTCACTCTCCTTTCTCATGAAAAAGCCCCAAATCTCGGGGCTTTTTGTGAATAAACAGACTGGCCCCCCTTTATCCTATTTATCTTTTGCTGTGTTTTTAACCGTGCTTTTTAGATTCTGCATAAACGTCTTAAAATGGGGCATAAAATCTATAAACAATGGATGTTTGCGATTCTGCATCATCACGGGACCTAACAGACGCAGCGCAACACCAACCTTGGTTGCGAGGGATTCTTCCAAACCACTGCCTTTCTTTAGATTTTCTACAACCTTGAACATATCTTCCCTGTCTTGAAACTCAATCTGTAGCGTTTTGCCAGTTTCTTGTTCCGAGTTCACCTCTTCAATAGTGATGCGATAGCAATTGTCTTTTCTAATTTTCGGGTTCATCGTTTGTACCTTTTGTTTGTAATAATCTGGATAAATTATTTGTCAGCAACTTCGTATTACCTAGCTCTTCAAAAATTGTTAGATTTTAGGTTTCCATTAGGGAAAGTAGGCAATCGGAGCCGTGGTAACTTCTTGCAACGCCGGACAGTCTGATTGTTCTTGTTAACTAGTACATTCAACAACTGTTTTTGGTAATTAGCATCTGTGGATTTTTGTCATTAGGTCTCACCTCAATCATCCAGTTCTTATGAGTGATTCTTTCCCAAAATGAAAGCTACATCGGTTATTCCGTGGCTGAATTTAAAAAATAACAGAGCTAAAAGCGGCCTCTAATGAGGCCGCTCTATCTTATAGATTATTAATCCGCTCAGTCATCAGTCATCAGTCATTCGGGTGACAGGTTACACAAGCGTACGGATCCGGATATACAGGATCTGTAGTCCAACTGCTGTTGGTTCTTACTTTCATATCATCCTTATATTTCCCCCAATAACCTTGCCATTTTATGCCTTCTTTTGCAGGGTAGACACTGAGGTTCATGACTTCTGCTATATCTTGTTGCAACTCCGCTTCTAGTGTCGTTACCGCGACAGTATCAGTACTGTCAACATCGACAGATCTGTAGGTACGATTAGGGATCTCTGGCGCATTTCCGCCTTCATACATCTTATTGATGTAAGTCGAGGCGGTTCCATGGTTGGGCGGTATAACATCTTCAGAGTGGCACCAGAAGCAAGATCCTTGCTCACCGTGTCCTTTCGGTGCGCCGTTACTACCATGACATGATGCACACTCGAAAGGTGCAACAACTAATTGCGATGGATAGTCAACTGGGTAGCTTGTCACTCCTTCGTCATAGATAGAGAGCGGCTTAGGATTAACCCCTAGGCTGACACCAATATCACCTTGCGCATGAATTCCGTTCAACGAATGGCACGTTCCGCAATCTGCCACCCCCCAGCCAAAGTGGTTTTCATCTAATGGTGCAATGGCATCATTGATGTCTGCAATTGGCCATTTTTCATCGCCAGCTATACGTTTGGATTCTGGCTCTGGATAAAAGTCGTACATTGAGAAGTTAAAGACCGCCAATATATCACCAGGGTAGTTCATCACCCATACATCACTGAAGAAGTGAAATTCTTGATCGTTATACCAGTCGCTAACTTCAGTCATTGCAGGGTCACAGTCTTCTTGCCTTGCAGGATCGCCCACGACATCGAGAATTCCATCGGGATGCTCTAGGCTAGTATCGCTTGGATCAAACGGATTTGATTGGCCTTTACGATCGCAGTAGGTCGGCATGGTAGAGGAGGATGCACCGACTGCCGTTGAGTCCAGATTTGCCTGTTGACTGACCATATATTTGGCAGCAAAGTCCCCCATTGCCCAGCTTACGCCAGTGTTGATCACGTAGTTTTTAAAACCAGAGGCTCTTTTACCATTCACTTCATTAATAATGAAGTGCTGAACATCAACATCAGATGCTAATTTTCCCCAATAGGTGAAACCGACATCAATGAGACCTTGCTCCCTCATACTCAGAAGTACGTCAGCCATGGTAATCGCTTTGTCTTTCTTAAACAGATCGGGACGCAGGTTATGACTTCTTGCTTCTACATTATGAAATACAAGCTCTTTACCACTAGGGCCTGGGTGATCCGATTCTTCAATAGGAGTAACTGAAACGACGGGCACAACAATAACTTCTGTATCTTCACTGTAATAAGAGGGTTTACTGCTTTGTTTAATTCCAGCCTGGTACCTTTGGACCGACTCTCGTCTTTTCGTCATCATCGGGCTATAAGAGCGGAAGTGTAATCCTGAGTTAGGTTGCACCATGACCTCCTCCAAGCGAAGATATAACGCCTCCCCTGACTCCGTATAGTAAAGCTCACGCTTAAATTTACCAAAATCAATCATATAGGTGGCATACCAGTTAGGATCTGCTTTCACATCACCTTCATCATCGAAGTCGCCATCATTATTTTTGTCATGCCATACGGTGTACTTGTAGGACTTAATCTCCTCACTCCACTCATACTCAACATTAAAGTTATCTTGAGTTTGAGAAAGATACATCAACACATCAGCAAACGTGATCTGATTATCGTTGTAGATTTCGTTAGGGATGTATAGCCCGTCCCCTTTGGCATAAGAGTCTGTTTTGGCCGCACGCAGCTTATCAGGATCGACTGCAATACCGTGTACGGGTACTTTGCGATCAAACTGGTCAATCATATCTTGTCGGTCGATGTTACCGTTAAGGTATGCATACACAGTAGTGTTTAGCTCAAATTTAACATCTGGGCCCCAAACTTTGTCGAAAACCCCCGTCCCCGTTGCCAGAGTATCCTGAACTGGCTCCGTTGGTTGAGGCAGTGTCGGCTCGTCACTGCTATCACTGCCACAGGCACTTAATAGAAGTGACGAGACCAAGAGCCACGCGAATTTTTTTTTATTCATCTAACATCTCCAAAATGTAACATTTTTATTGTTTTTTAAAATGTGGTTTAGCACTTTTTATAGAAAAAAAGCGCTAAACCATACTGCACCCGAATGGCTAAAACTCAACTTCGTAAAGTCACACAGATTTTTGTTCCAATGGGGTGGTGGAGGCGCGAGATTCACAGATTGGTAAAAACAACAGAGTTTGGCCTCATTTTTGGGAGTATGTATTAACTCACTCTAGATGATTGTCGGTACAATACAGGTCGTTCAATTCATGGTGGATGATCAATATGGGATTACACATTGAAGCTAATAAAAATCAAGAAGCTGCTTTCTCATCAATGCTCAAGTCGCTAGCTGTCTCTATTGGCGCTATTGATGCTTTGTTTCATATTGACCTTGCTGAGCCCGAGGTATGGTTAGGAAAATCTTGGCTAAAATGTCTCAAGCGCCGGGAGTCTATATTTTTCACTTCACACTATTTAGAAGATACTTTTCAGCGCTATAGAAGCAGATTAAAGTCGGCCGATAAGGAACTAACAAAAAGTGTAAATAAACAACTTTATAATTGGCCCTCTTCCAGTACTCCATCAGGAAGAATAATAAAAGAAAACGGTTATAGAACAGTGGTGTCGGTATCTATATCACTCCCCTCATGCAGTGAACTTTCCGGACGTTTTCTGTTTTTTTTTGACAACTATAATGAACAGTGTGAATTTGATATACGTCAGAGCGTAGAGAATGTTCTCAACGAAATGTTTGTTTACCAGGCTGCCGTCAGCTCCTCACAGCTAATCACCAGCCCACTAGAGGACTACGGCATGTTAAAAAAATCCACCATTTCCATCATCAGACACTTGGCCCAAGGTTGCTCAAGAAAAGAGTTGTCTAACATTCACTATATGACACCTAGAGGTATTGATTACCATCTAGAAAGGGCAAAGTACTTATTAGGCGCAAAGAACATGCACCACTTGGTATATAAATCTCAAAGCCTGCTGTTAATCTAACTGACTGGTCCCTTATGAGTGACGCCCCCACCAAATATCGCTAACAAACAATAAGGTCATCGAAATATGATTGAAGCCCGCATGGCATTTGGTGATCAAATATATCGCCAAACCAAAAGCCCCTGGAAAATACCATGCTAACTAGGCTAGTTTAATTAAAATGCCTTTCGATTGTCACTCCATCAAAACACAAAACATCGAAAAAGTTTATTCGACGTCATTGAGAGCGCGATGAATGGTTCAGTCTATGAGTAGACAGTATTCGATATCACAAAAACTTAGAAAAAAGGACTGCCATATATTTTAGAGGCAGCATAACGACGCTCTTCCACTCCGTGAGCTTTGCCGCTACCACCCCGCTTTGGTTATTTGAGGTCTATCAATTCAATGTGCCATTTCAGGGTTCTTCATTTCGTCAGCATAATTGATTTCATGTACTAGGTTATTACCAAAATCAATCAGAATCAGCATCGAACAGATAAGGATAAAAGCAATAATCAGTGGCTCTTTTAAGCCTTTCTTGCGTGGCGTATTTTTAACCATAAGTCTTTCGTCCAGTTTTTGAGAAGTTTGATAAGGGATTCAACCGGCTTAATGGGGCAAAGGTATCGACACCAGGGACGATGGATAAACAGAGATGCCAATAACACCAGTCCAAGCAGGAAAAACTGTGTGATGTTTCCCTCGAAGTCAAACAGGGTTCCGAATATTTCGTAGCTGGAGATACCCGGGTTGCGGTACAGGAGGGCAATTAGAATTGCTATCAGGGCAAGGATGCGCGGCAACCACTTCACTTGGGACTGATAGCTACGGATGGAATGGGCTTTCGCTCCACCAATTTTCCCCATACATTCTTGGGCGGCACCAAAAGGGCAGAACCATTCACAATAGGGGTTTTTGTTAAATGCTGTCACTGAGAACAGGATACCCACGATCAACAGATACCAATAGAGATGGGTGTGCCAGTCGGGCCAGAACCCAAGCAACATTTTGTTAAGCACAGAAATGGTCAAGGGATTGGTGTAGACGAAGCCGAGCATTATCATGCCGGTCAACATGCAGAACCAACGCATCTTCTTTGTATGCCGAAAAGATCTTCTGCGTCCAACGATACCGAGGATGAATAAGGCAATCAGTGTAATTTCAGGCAGACCGAACTCTACCTTTGCCGGTGCCAGCGGAAGAACCGAAAAGTGCAGTTTTTCTTTGGCAATATGTCGGCTGCCGTTTAAGACTGCATTTGCAATTCCACGGGAAGTATATGTCGCACCACTAACGCCGTCGACATCCGAGTTAAGATCGAATGCATCACTGTAATTTTTACCAACCAAACGTGAAATAAGGCCGTTATTATGAACTCGTTCAAACCAGCGGGGTGTTTCCAGGTGGCCGACCATGACTAGGCCTGTAATTTTACCCTTTAGATCGGTGGCGACAGCCAGCTGCATTGGTCCCCCATAGCCGCTTGCTTCTCCTATGGTAACGTATCCGAGTAACCTATCTGCACTATAGGCGGCAAAGCCTCCATTTTCAGACTTTTCGATGTGGTCTGCTGCAGGCACAGCATGATGAAGATAAGGCTCAACATCTGTATTTTCACGGTAGATACCTATGAGCCAGGCGGCAATAATTAGAACAATTGTTATTGCAGCAATATTTCGCTCTTTATTTTTTTTGCTGCCAGCCTTGGGCTTTGAGCCCCCACGACATTCAGCGGGACGACCGTTTATTTTTGGTCTTTGTTTTTCAATAATGAGTTCTTGTTGCATCGTTTTTCAACTTAGTTTGAATTTTGTAAATCAGATCAGCCGGTTTTTCCTGGCGCCGCTGCGCCAGGAAATTTCCTAAGTCACTAAGCTCAGGCGTGTTATTTCAAAGCTGCCCTTCCTTTGTATGACCGTATAACGCCAACAATCATGACTATTATCGGCAGTCCCATAAAAACAACTGTGAGCCAAGCTACGCGCGGTTGCCCTTCGTTAAACGAAGCGATAAATGTTTGTCCCATTAACATAAAGGCTATAAATATGACGACTGTTATGAGCAGTTCATACCAATTAAATTTAGTGCTTTTCTCCTTGATTAACGCATGAAGATAAACCGCTCCGCCGCCCATGATGAAGCCGAGCAGTACATACCAAAACCAATTCCAGCTAATTAAGCGCATGATATTTTCCTTATTTTATGAACGTGATTTATCCAAGCCGAACAGAGGAATATCCATGTGATCGACATCCCAAGGAGATTTAGTTGCCAATGGTTCCTGACCATAGCCAAATACATCATCCATTTTCCGAATGGCTGAGTTGAGCATAGGTGCTTTGGAAATGGATATACGGATCAAGTCATGCATCACTGCTTCATCGAATTTGGTAAATGGACAGACAGCCTGACAGCGGCTGCAATCAGGATCTCCTCCAAGCATGTAGGAATAGCATTTCTTAGCGTCTTGGTACCAGCCTTTATAGCCTTTTGCCTGCCAAGGTTTGTCCCCGCCCCAGCTTGGTTCATCGTCCATCGGAATAGCTTCAGATGGGCACATTTCGGCACATTTTTTACAGGCTTTACAAAACTCAAAAATACCTGCATCAATCGGTTTAGATTCCGCCAGAGGCAAATCAGTTACGGTTAACATAACAGTTCTGAAATTGGTACCCCATTGCGGGCTAACCAAGATCCCTGCACGACCCACTTCACCCAACCCAGCCATGACCCCAAAAGGTACGCTGCGGCCGATTGCGCCTGTATCTCCACCGTAATATTGGTAACCAAGACCACGTAGAAAGACATTGATGCGGTTGGAGTAAATATTGGCCCGTGAATAGGCTGCAGTATTGGCAGCCGCCCAGCTCATTCGATCGGTGAACTGTGCCATCCATAGACTTTGTGGAATGACTGCGCATATAACCCACAAATCCTTGTTAGGCAGTACAAAGGTACCATCTCCAGGGTCGTATCCTTTTTCGACGTCCTCAAAGCGGATATTGCCGTAAAGAAGCTTTTTTGTTTTCTCGGTAAGCTTGACGAACCCCATATCGGCAGCCCCTAGCACTCGCCCTGCAACACGCAGCATGCGTGCATTTTCTTCCGGTGTCCCCTCGTGACGGGGGACGCCAAATTCTTCGGGTGTATAGAACATGGTTGGGTGTTCCCACCCCTCGACGGCTTGAACATCAGGACCGGTCCATGAAGGTCTTACGGTGGTATTTGTTCCCCATCCCCAGCAGTTTGCATCGGCAAGAGCGCGGTCACGAAGGGAATAGCCGGGGACATTGTTTTTGACTTTTTCCGTTGTTGAGATAACGTTCTGATCGCGGGCATGCTTCCATTCCTCAGGCTTATCCCAAGAATTTGGGTTAAATAGAGTTTGATGAACCCCAGGGAATACTTCCATATTTTCCCAATCAATTTCTATCGTCGGCTCGTCTACCTCTTTAACCCACCAAGGAAGATTGCGGTCAGCGTAGGGCGAGGCTATCGCCTCATTCATATTCGCAAAGGCCTGTCCACCAATGCTGAATGCTCCCGCTGCTCCGGCGCCCACACCTAACATTTTCATAAAATCACGTCGACCCACCGTTGGGTGAAGCGTCGATTCCTCGGACTTTGGTTTACTCATACTTATATCCTTAATTTTGGGGGCATAAAAAATGCTGTCATCGAATCCTGCTTATTTTTATTGGTTAGGATTAACGGTTATTCTTGCTCACAGTCGCAATTGATGTGCCAACTTTCTAGCAGGTTTTTTTTTGATGCGGGTCTCAGTTATTCGCCTTATTTTCTGATTTAATTCCGATTATGAGAATTTCATTTCCGAAAATCGGAATTAAATTGGTGCGACATGAAAGTCGAAGAATTATTACTTAACAACTTATTAAGTTATTCCAGCAAGGATGCCTCAGTGCATTTTATGCAGCAGCGAGTGGTGATCCTGGATGTCCTTGCAATGGGCCTACTTCGAAAAGAGTTAATTGATACCCTCGGTTATCACAAAGCCCGTAAAGTGCTTACTCGATTCGGTTTTGCTCACGGCTGGCGTACTGCCAAAATGCTCCAAGAAGACTTTCCTGAAGTGTTGTCTGATGGTCAAGGTGGCGAGCACCTGCATCGCCTATTTGGTCTGGTAAATACCACCACCAGAACGGAGGTCTGTGACGACCAAAGTGAAATGCTGCTGATCCGAACTGATATGGAGAACTCCTATGAGGCCGAGCAGCACCTCAACCTAGTCGGGCCGACCGATGATGGGTCTTGTTGGACCCTTACCGGATTCGCCAGTGGCTATGAGACCTTCAAACGCGGCCGAGAAATGTACTTCATTGAAACCAAGTGTGTGTCCAATGGCGATCCTTGCTGCCAAATGGAGGGGCGTTTCAAAGAGTGTTGGGATCATCGTCTTGCTAAGCACTTGCCCTATTTTGAGATGGACAGCATCGGCAAAGCACTCACCGAACAAGAACAGCAGATCCAACAACTGGAACATCGTTTGGCCGCTCGTCGTAACGAGTTGGAATTGTTGGAAAACCCCATAGACCCAATCCCGGGTTTTATCGCCCGCAGCCCGCAGATGACTAAGCTTATCAACATCGCCAGTAGAGCTGCGCAGGTAAACTCTACCGTATTAGTCAGTGGTGACAGCGGCGTCGGTAAAGAGCATATTAGCCGCTATGTTCACCAAGCCTCGGCACGGGCTAATGGGCCCTTTATCTCGGTGAACTGTGGCGCTTTAAGCGAAAGCCTGCTTGAAGCCGAACTATTTGGTCATGCTAAGGGGGCATTTACTGGAGCTGACAAAGCCCGTACAGGCTTATTTGAAGAAGCAAATGGCGGCACCTTATTCCTAGATGAAATCGGTGAAACCAGCCACAATATGCAGGTTAAATTACTGCGAGTGTTGCAGGAGAGAGAGAGTAAACGCATCGGCGAGAATATTGCTCGACAGCTGGATATTAGAGTTATCGTGGCCACCAACCGTAACCTCAGCGAGGAAGTGAAGAAAGGCGATTTCCGACAGGATCTTTTCTATCGGCTGCGGGTTATTGAGTTAAACGTCCCAAATCTAGCACAGCGCCGTGAAGACATATTACCCATCGCCAACCTATTTCTGCACAAATTCAGCATCAGTATGGGCCGCGACGTCATTGGTCTATCCCGTTCCGCAGTACAACGGCTGATGAGCTACAATTGGCCAGGCAACGTTCGCGAGTTGGCTAACGCCATGGAATACGCAGTGGCCCTATGCCGAGGAGAATGGGTGGAAGAGAGTGATCTACCACCTGAGTTAACCACACTAAGTGAACAGCCTCACTCGTCTAATCCTTTGATGTCACTGAATGCCATCGAAAAGCAGCACATCGTAGCGGCTCTTAACCACTACCAAGGAGATAAGAGAGCGACCGCAGCAAGTCTTGGCATTGTGCTATCAACTCTATATCGAAAACTTTCGGAATATGAGCTGACCTAGCACCAATTTTTGGGTCAGTAATTAAACAAGGCGAGTTGCAGTTGTTGCTAGCAGAGATAAAAGGAATAACAAGGGGGCCAAATTTATGGGGGGCTTAAACGTCTTAGATTTTACCTACTTTCGTTACGGGCAAACTTTATTGTCGCCTCACAAGAGCCATAAGATCGTCCAATGAACCGAGCCTGACATATTTGGCCGCTTGGGTTGGACGGTTTTGTGAAAGTTGAATCAAAATATTTTCAGCTGAACTCTCGTTTACTGCTTTGTTTGTCGTCTTGCCTGAAGCCGTCCCAGTGACAGGAACAACCTCATTTGTGCTGATATCAGTGGGCTCATGGGCGTCAGACAGCCAAGACTGGCCCCAATAGAGTGAGGTGCATACTAGCAGTAGCGCGATGAGGAGTTTTCCGCTATTGAGACTCATGACAGTTCCTTCTTTGTTACTTATTTGAGTCACTCGTCAGATTTAATCCCCGAGAGACATATATAAAGTTTGGTCACTTGAACCTTGTTAATGATTTGTTGCTTTGAACCACTCTATCGAACCGACGATGCCAATACAAATGTGCTTCAAGCGAGCAGGCTGACCTTACTCCAAGTATGGATCCGATGATGTGGAGCGGAGTATAGTGGCCCTCTGCTGAATAGAAACTTAATTGAAGTCATATGGGGTGACAGAATTAATCTAATAAAATCCAGACATAAAAAAACCGCCTGAAGGCGGTTTTTAACTTTTAGCTCAACGCTGATTAGAGCATAGCGCTAATTATAACTTAGCATCGGCTCTAAGGGCTTCAGCTTTGTCGGTGCGTTCCCACGGGAACTCATTGCGACCGAAGTGACCGTATGCTGCCGTTGATTGGTAGATAGGACGAGCCAGATCTAACATCTCGGTCAGGCCATAAGGACGCAGGTCGAAATGCTGACGAACGAGAGCGATCAGCGCCTCTTCAGAAACCTTGCCGGTACCGAATGTTTCGATACTGATTGAAGTTGGTTCAGCTACGCCGATAGCGTAAGAGACCTGTAGTTCACAACGATCGGCCAAGCCGGCAGCAACGATATTCTTCGCTACATAACGGGCTGCGTACGCGGCACTACGGTCAACTTTAGAAGGATCTTTACCAGAGAATGCGCCGCCACCGTGACGAGCCATACCGCCGTAGGTATCAACGATAATCTTACGGCCCGTAAGACCACAATCACCCATAGGGCCGCCGATAACGAAACGACCGGTTGGATTGATGAAGTACTTAGTATCTTTGTTCAACCATTGCGCTGGAAGTACTGGCTTGATGATAGTTTCCATCACGCCTTCGATCAGATCGGCTTGGCTAACGCTGTCACAATGCTGAGTCGACAGTACGATAGCGTCGATGCCAACAATCTTGTGGTCTTCGTATGCAAACGTGACCTGGCTCTTTGCATCGGGGCGCAACCAAGGCAGTGTCTTAGCTTTACGCACTTCAGACTGGCGTTTAACCAATGCGTGAGCATAGGTGATAGGCGCTGGCATCAACACATCGGTTTCGTTGTTGGCATAACCAAACATAAGACCTTGGTCACCGGCACCTTGTGCTTTAGGATCTGCGCGATCAACACCTTGGTTGATGTCTGGTGATTGCTTACCGATGGCATTTAATACAGCACAAGAATCGGCATCGAAGCCCATGTCTGAGTGAGTGTAGCCAATTTCTCGAACCGTCTTACGGGTGATCTCTTCGATATCAACCCAGGCTGAAGTAGTGACTTCACCACCAACCATGACCATGCCGGTCTTTACGTATGTCTCACACGCAACACGAGCCTTTGGATCTTGCTCTAGGATTGCGTCTAGTACCGCATCAGAAATCTGATCGGCGATTTTATCAGGATGACCTTCTGAGACCGACTCAGAGGTAAACAGGTGCTTTGCCATGGTGGTAAATCTCGTCGTTAAACAATATGAAGTGTGTAGAAGTATCTACATCTAGACGGCTATTTTAGTTGAAAACGGATTGGATAACACCCTTTTCACTGAATTTTGTGGAGTAAGGCTCAGTATTTCTATCGTAAGCTCAGGAAAGTAGAGGTAATTATTTTAATTATCACCTTGATATTTCGGCCATTGTTCATTTTTTACCTGAGCTCGAGTGTTATAAATAGGTTTGTTTCTTATCTAGTATTCAATTTTTCGGGTAACAGACACTGATGACAGTTTCTCTGCGAAGCGATATATATTGGGTAACAGACTGTTGTTGTTGTATTAAGTTGTGTGAGAGTTTGCCTTGGTGAGCAAATAAAGTGCTGAATATTTTCGATATGAGCGAATTTTAATTGCGTCCCACTGCCTAGTAGGGGAAAATATGCGTCCACAATTGCCCGCAACCCCCCAATAATAAGCAGGAGAGAGCATGTCATCTCGCAAAGAACTCGCAAACGCTATCCGCGCATTAACTATGGATGCCGTTCAGAAAGCCAAATCTGGTCACCCAGGTGCACCAATGGGGATGGCGGATATTGCTGAAGTGCTATGGAATGATTTCCTTAAGCACAACCCAAACAACCCTGAATGGGTTGATCGCGACCGTTTCATTCTATCAAACGGCCACGGCTCGATGCTTATCTACTCTTTGCTTCACCTTACGGGTTATGCATTGCCAATCGAAGAGTTGCAAAACTTCCGTCAACTTCACTCAAAAACGCCTGGTCACCCTGAATATGGTTACACACCAGGTGTTGAAACGACGACGGGTCCATTAGGTGCCGGTATCAGTAACGCTGTAGGTATGGCTATTGCTGAGAAGACGTTGGCTGCTCAGTTTAATCGCCCGGGTCACGACATCGTCGATCACTTCACCTATTGCTTCCTTGGTGATGGCTGTTTGATGGAAGGTATCTCCCACGAAGCCTGTTCACTGGCTGGTACTTTAGGTCTGGGTAAGCTTGTCGCATTTTGGGATGACAACGGTATCTCTATTGACGGACACGTCGAAGGTTGGTTCACCGACGATACGCCTAAGCGTTTCGAATCATATGGCTGGCATGTCATTGCTAACGTCGATGGCCACGATAGTGATGCTATCCGTGCGGCGATCGAAGAAGCTAAATCTGTCACCGATAAACCAACGATGATCTGCTGTAAGACAACGATTGGTTTTGGTTCACCAAACAAGTCTGGTAGCCACGATTGTCACGGCGCACCATTAGGCGATGCAGAAATTGCCGCTACACGTGAATTCCTTGGTTGGGAACATGGTGCATTTGAGATCCCTGAGAACGTTTACAAGGGATGGGACGCAAAAGATATCGGCGCGACCAGAGAATCTGCGTGGAGCGATAAGCTAGCAGCATATAAGGCTGAGTTCCCTGAGCTGGCAAGTGAATATGAGCGTCGTGTGATTACCGGCGAACTCCCTGCTGACTTCGAAGCGAAGGCACAAGCTTTCATTCAGGAATGTCAGGATAAAGCGGAAGGCATTGCCAGCCGTAAAGCATCACAAAATTCTATTGCTGCATTCGGGGCTATCTTACCTGAAATGTTAGGTGGCAGCGCCGATTTAGCGGGTTCTAACCTGACGCTTTGGTCTGGTTCTAAAGGTATTCAAGATGACGCCGCGGGCAACTACATCTATTACGGTGTGCGTGAGTTCGGCATGAGTGGCATCATGAATGGTGTGTCACTGCACGGTGGTTTCATCAACTTCGGCGCAACCTTCATGATGTTTATGGAATACGCACGAAACGCGGTACGTATGTCTGCGCTGATGGGCATTCAAAACATCTTTGTCTATACCCATGATTCAATTGGTCAGGGTGAAGATGGCCCAACTCACCAACCGGTAGAGCAGTTGGCTAACCTGCGTATGACTCCGAATATGACTGTATGGCGTCCATGTGATGCGGCTGAAACGGCTGTATCTTGGAAAAATGCGATTGAACGTCGCGAAGCGCCAACCTCATTGATCTTTAGCCGTCAAGGTCTTAAGGCTCAACCACGTAGCGCTCAGCAGTTAGCTGATGTGGCTAAAGGTGGTTATGTCTTAGTCGATTGCGCCGGTACTCCGGATCTGATCCTTATTGCTACGGGCTCTGAAGTACAGTTAGCGATTGATTCAGCAGCGGTACTTACAGAGCAAGGTCAGAAGGTGCGTGTCGTGTCTATGCCGTCAACTAACGAGTTTGATAAGCAAGATGCTGCATACAAAGAATCTGTATTGCCAAGCACTGTGACTAAGCGTGTTGCAATCGAAGCGGCTCACGTCGATTTCTGGCATAAATATGTTGGATTCGGTGGCGCTGTGGTTGGTATGACTACGTTCGGTGAGTCGGCTCCGGGTGGAGAGTTGATGAAGCACTTCGGCTTTACTGTCGAGAACGTAGTTGAAACGGCTAAAGGACTTTAATTAAGGACTTTAATTTAAAGACTTGGATTAAAGTCCTTCAAAAAAGGACTTTAATTCGTTTTAGCCAAAGCAAATCGTGATGCACTTTGATTACCAAGTTTGATTACCAAGTTTGATTACCAAGTTTGATTACCAAGTTTGATTACCAAGTTTGATTATCAAGTTGATAGTTAAGTGCATTCCTTTGCTGATAAAGATACAAGATATTGAGTGCTTCAGACTTCTGTTTTCTTTAAGTCTCTGTGCTAGGTACTCATTGTTATAACGGCTTACCGAGAATGGTAGGCCGTTGTCGTATCAAGAAAAGAGCGTACAAGGGTAGAGTTAAATTAATGATCAGAGTCGCAATCAATGGATATGGCCGTATCGGTCGTTCAATTCTTCGTGCTCTTTACGAGTCGGGTAAACGCGATCAAATTCAGATCGTGGCCATCAATGAACTCGCAACACCAGAAGCCATGCTTCATCTTACTCAATACGATACGACCCACGGACGCTTTCAATCTCAGGCTGCTCTCGATGCTGACGGCCGAAAAATGGTTATCGGTGATGATGCCATTACGCTTTTACATGAAAGTGATCCTAGTCAGCTCCCATGGCGGGAGATGGATATTGATATTGTTTATGAAGCGACGGGGGCATTTTCCGACAGAAAAAGCTGTGAAGCTCATGTCCATGCCGGTGCGAAACAAGTATTGATAAGTCATCCAAGCTCGAGCGATGTCGATGCGACGATTGTCTATGGGGTCAATCACCATCTGCTTAAAGCAGAGCATACAGTGGTTTCCAATGCCTCATGTACAACAAACTGTATTGTGCCTGTCATCGAAGTGTTAGATGAACACTTCAAAGTGAAGAGCGGAGCCATTACGACGATCCACTCCGCAATGAATGATCAGCAAGTGATCGATGCCTATCATGTCGATCTGCGAAGAACACGCGCCGCTGGCCAGTCAATTATTCCGGTTGATACTAAGTTAGCCAGAGGAATCGAGCGGATATTGCCTCAGATGAAAGATAAATTTGAAGCAATTTCGGTGCGGGTACCCACGATCAATGTCACAGCTATCGATCTTTCTGTGACTCTGGAATCAAGAGTTGACATTGCTCACGTAAATCGGGTGCTTTCTACTTCCTCTACAGGCCTTTATAAGGGCGTTTTAGGCTATACTAATGAGCCATTAGTATCGTGTGATTTTAACCACGATCCAAGATCCAGCATAGTAGATGGTACCCAGACCCGAGTCAGTGACGGTCATTTAGTGAAGTTGCTCCTATGGTGCGATAACGAATGGGGCTTTGCTAACCGCATGTTAGATACCAGTTTAGAGATGATGAAGGCGATAAGAGCTTAAAGAAGGTATTAGAACATCAGGTTCAAGGAAAAGCAGGTACGAGGAAAGCATTATTGCTTCGATATTATGCAGAACCTAGAACCTAGAACCTAGAACCTAGAACCTAGAACCTAGAACCTAGAACCTAGAACCTAGAACCTAAATTTTTAACCTGATGGCTTGGTGTTGTGTCCCGGCGATCAGGAAACCAGTTTATTTTTAACCTTTAACTTTTAATTTTAAACATTTAAGGAAACATAAAATGGCTATTATCAATATGTCAGAGTTAGATCTTCAAGGTAAGCGAGTGCTTATTCGTGAAGATCTTAATGTCCCCGTCAGCGATGGCGTGGTGACCAGTGATGCGCGTCTTCGTGCTGCACTGCCTACGATTAAGCTTGCACTCGAGAAGGGTGCTGCCGTTATGGTCATGTCACACCTTGGTCGTCCGACTGAAGGTGAATATAATGCTGAGTTTTCACTACAGCCTGTTGTCGACTATCTGACTAAAGCGTTAGCGTGTCCGGTGCGTCTGGCGACCGATTACCTCGATGGCGTCGAAGCCAATGTAGGCGAGCTTGTTGTGTTTGAAAACGTTCGCTTCAATGTTGGTGAGAAGAAAAATGATGAAGCTTTGGCTAAGAAACTAGCTGCGCTTTGTGATGTCTATGTGATGGATGCCTTCGGTACAGCTCACCGAGCTCAGGCATCGACTCATGGCGTCGGTCTGCATGCTGCAGTGGCTTGTGCGGGTCCGCTACTTGCCGGTGAGCTTGAAGCACTGGGTAAGGCGATGGATAAACCTGCACGCCCATTAGTTGCTATCGTTGGTGGCTCAAAAGTGTCGACTAAGCTTACCGTTCTCGAGAGCCTTTCTGGCATCGTAGATCAGCTTGTTGTTGGTGGCGGAATTGCGAACACCTTTATTGCTGCAGCGGGACATGAAGTGGGTAAATCACTTTTTGAAGCCGATCTTATTGAAGAAGCTAAGCGTCTTGTCGCTAACGCTCAAAGCCGTGGTGGTGATATCCCGGTACCGACCGATGTCGTTGTAGCTGGTGAGTTTAGTCCAACGGCAAGTGCAACACTAAAAGATGTTAGCGAAGTCACTAGCGACGATATGATCTTTGATATCGGACCTGACAGTGCAGAGGCGTTGGCAGAAATCCTTAAAAATGCAGGAACCATCGTATGGAATGGTCCTGTTGGCGTATTCGAGTTCGATCAGTTTGGTGAAGGTACTAAGCGTATCGCTCAAGCGATTGCAGAATCTGATGCTTTCTCGATTGCCGGTGGTGGTGATACCTTAGCGGCTGTTGATAAGTACGATATTGCGGACAAAGTTTCATACATCTCAACGGGTGGTGGTGCATTCCTCGAATTCCTAGAAGGAAAAGAGTTGCCAGCCGTTGCTATGCTTGAGTCTCGCGGCGAATAGCAAGTAAAGAGTAAGCAAATAGCTGAAAAAATAATAAAAATCAGCGAAATAGTTTTAACCAAAATAAAAAGAAACCGTGCTTTGGCTCGTGTCAATGAACTACTTTTATAGGTGGGGGGTAAGAGATATTAGATCTTTTACCCATTCATTTTCATGGGTTAAAGCATATAAAAATCAATCCAAACGATAGTGACCTCGGTGATGCCAATCACCCTATTATTGGAGTAAATAATGGCTTTAATTTCCCTACGTCAAATGCTAGATCATGCTGCAGAACATGGTTATGGCGTCCCCGCTTTTAACGTAAACAACCTTGAGCAGATGCGTGCAATTATGCAAGCTGCTGAGGCAACCGATAGCCCTGTTATCGTTCAGGCTTCGGCTGGTGCACGTAAGTATGCTCGTCCTCAATTCCTTAAGTATTTGATGGCCGCTGCACTTGAGCAGTACCCTGATATCCCGGTATGTATTCACCAGGACCATGGTACCGATCCTGATATTTGTCAGCGTTCGATTCAGTTAGGCATGTCATCGGTAATGATGGACGGTTCATTGATGGCAGACGGTAAGACGCCTGCTTCCTATGAATATAACGTTGACGTTACCCGCAAAACGGTAGCATTTGCTCACGCTTGTGGTGTCTCTGTTGAAGGTGAAATCGGTTGTTTGGGTAGCCTTGAAACGGGTGAAGCCGGTGAAGAAGATGGGATTGGTGCTGCAGGTATTTTGAGCATGGATCAGATGCTAACCACACCTGAAGAGGCCGCACGTTTCGTTGCCGATACTCATGTCGATGCATTGGCTATCGCTATTGGTACCAGTCATGGTGCGTATAAGTTTAGCCGTAAACCTACCGGCGATGTACTGCGTATCGATCGTATTAAAGAGATCCACGCGCGTATTCCTAACACTCACTTGGTGATGCATGGTTCTTCATCGGTACCACAAGAGTGGTTGAAGGTAATTAATGAGTACGGTGGTGAAATGCCTGAAACTTACGGTGTGCCATTAGAGGAGATCGTTGAAGGTATCAAGCATGGTGTTCGCAAAGTCAATATCGATACCGATCTTCGTTTAGCATCGACAGGTGCCGTACGTAAGTTCTTAGCCGAAAATCCAAGTGAATTTGATCCACGTAAGTTCCTTAAGGCGTCTATGGAAGCGATGGCGGATATATGTACTACGCGCTATGAAGCCTTTGGTTGTGCTGGAATGGGCTCTAAGATTAAGCCTAAGTCACTGCAGGCCATGTATAAAGCATATCAGTCAGGTGAGCTGGATCCGCAGATTAAATAAGTCGTTTTAATCTAAAGACAAAGTACCTTAAATGCCCGCCTAGTGCGGGCATTTTTATGCATGTCACTCTCAGAAGACGCTTGTGGAATAGGTATTGACCACCTTTGACTCAACATAAGTCATATTTGAACTGTATCTATCATTTTCAATTCTGTTTTGTGAGTGTTAATATTGCGCCGATTTTAAGGGATATGATCTTTCGGAGTGGTATAAAAATGAAAAAATTGCTTATAGCATCGGCTATTTTAATGGCTACACCTTTTGCTGCTCAAGCGGGGGCTAATTTTGTCGAAGGCGATAAGACATTCGGCGGAGATGCTGAACTGGGTGCAACGCTGACAACAGGTAATACTGAAACCACATCGGTTAAAGGCCGTCTTGATATGAAGCATGAGCTAGGCAACTGGGAAAACCAGTACCTGCTGGAAGCTTTATATAAAGAGGACACCGGAGAGGTGACCGGTAAGCGTTACTATGGTTTAATTCAGGCGGATTACAAGTTTGATGAAAAGAGCTATATGTTCGTTAACGGTAACCATGAGATAGACCCATTTACCGGTTTCGATTCCAAATCTACTGTCTCTGCCGGTTATGGTCACAAGTTTATCGATACGGGCAAGACTCTTTTCAATGTTGAAGTCGGTCCGGGTTATCAATATAAGCGTCTGGACGATGAAAGTGCAGCTGCGGCCGGATATGATACAGAAGATAGCTGGGTGGCTCACGGTGTGGTTAACTATGAGCAGCAGATAACAGACTCTTCAAAGTTTAAGCAGATGTTTGTAGCTGACTATGGTGATAGCTTAGAAGGGCGTTCGGAAACTTCTATCACAGCTAACATTATTGGAGCATTAGCGATGAAGTTTGCCGTTATTGTTCGCTATAACAGTGAGCCGTTAGATGATAAGAAAAGCACAGATACTGAAACTAATATGACCTTGCTGTATGCATTTTAAGTCTTAATAATTTTTAGTCATATTATGTGATATCTGATAAGCACCTTTTAGGTGCTTTTTTATTGTAAAAATTCAGCGTTAATATGACTTTTACTTACCTGTTTATTTACCTTTGCTTAACCGATGTAACCTCTCGGCTATAGCTATCTTGTTAATTTTAAACTATTAACGTGTTCCCTATCACGAATATGATTTTTGCTCCTGCATAGCTTATTGCGATCACAGATTGGCATGTTAGGAACCGTTACAATGTTTTGCCATATACTTGATTTGAGACAGATAAATGCAAATTGGTTGCTGTTGGTTTGATGTGAGTCGGAAGACTTTGTCCAATCTGATTAATGACACCAGTTGGAAAATGTCTGCCGTTGAATTCTCTGTGCTGGAGATGTTAGTTAAACATCGTGGTAAGGTGATCTCTGTTCAGGAGCTACTGCAGGGGATGCCTGTAGAAAAGCGTAAGGTAGAGATATTAACCGAATCTATAGAGCGGATCAGCTTTTATCTTGAGAAGCGATATGCCTCCTTGATCGAGCGCGTCGATGATCAAGGTTATGTCTTACACAATAAACCTTCGGTTAAATCAGGCGAGCTCTCTTCTACACCTTTTAGAAGTATCTCTAAGAAGCACTACAGTATATTGGTTGCTCAAATCCTATTGCTTATTGTGCTCATCTACTCATTTTTTGAGCCCGCAGTGGATATTAAGCCCGAAAATAAACATGTGGTTACAACACAGTCAGGTACTCTCTCCTATTTTCCATCCTTTACTTCAGAGGAGCAGGAACTTGCCTATTTATATCAGAGTAATCATTTTATAGAGTCTATTGAAACTTGCTCCGTTACGATGTGGCGACAGATATTTTTGTCCGTATCTTCTGATAACCCTGAAAATGGTATTATCAGCATAGCCCTTAGAAATGATACTGGCGGAAAAGCTGAAATGAAAACATTGAAGATAGTGCCGATAGATGGGCAGTGGAATTTCATTAATCTGGCTTGGCTAAAAAAAGTTGGGATTTGTGATTAATCGCTTTACCGGTAGCCTCAAACAAGGTGTAAAAGTCTGGCCACTAATCATCACCTTCTTGATGATTGTCGGCTTCTGTTTGGGGCTGAATTATTACGTGATGAACGGTGAGAGCCTCGCCGCATCCTGCAGAGCGAATATTTACAATACTCTTGAGGGGAGACCCACGGACGTGATTGTCGATATCAGTACTAAAGGAAAGCGGGTGGAACTTCAATACCGGTTTCTTGAAGAGGAGATCGAACAAAGCAGCATCATCATGAGAGGGACACTTCTCGAACTCGACCTTGAGACTATGACCTATCGATTGGCACTCGATAGTGGCGAGCTGCTTTCACATATTTCTCCACCCAGGTTTCCTGAGCGGATGAGTAAGCTCATCGAATATAGCCGTAACGCACTCTCTGGAGGTGCTCCCCACTCTATCCCACTCGATATCCATGTACTCGATATGAATGCGGTTCAAGGAAATGCGGTCATTCAGTTTAACCCCGGTAATGGCATCTGGGCCTGCGAGCTTAATTAAGTTATTTATTTCTATATACCCTCTGCGCTGTTTCCCTTGTTCCTCTTTAATTTTACCGCCCTATCAGAATCTTACACTGTGATAAATTCTACCTATCATTACTTCGATTTAGTCATTACCTCCTTATGTCGAGAGCCTTAGAGAAAGTGTTAAGGCATGTTTTAATGCAGTCGAAAGACTCTGTCAGTATCGCTTGCGCGTTTATCACAGCTGATTTTTAGGGCCTTCACAGTGTAGCTCCCCATGCTTAAACCTATATTGGGGGGAATATAAATATCTGAGTGATGAGTCATCGCTTATGTTCCATGACTTAGTGCTATCTGCTCGTGGCTTAAAACTTAAAACTTAAAGCTTAAAGCTTATGACTTATGACTTATGAGAAGCTGACGGCTTCAACTTACTTTGTGTTGGGGTAGGATTTATGAACACAAAAAAAGGAGAGGGGAAACCTCTCCAAAGTGGGGACGATAGCAATCTAATTAATATTTCGCCAAATGGATGAAGATAAAGGGCGGCTAACGTTTAACGATGGGAAGCTGCTTTACACTAAGTCATGGTGATGAACCCAGGCTCGCGATGGCGACAAACACCATGGTGTGTAAAGCAGTTTTCATCGATTCTTACACTGATGGTGGTGGAAGAAGCTCCAACTCACTGCTGCTTAAGGCTCCTTTTATTTCAATAGCGACCTTGTACTTCTGTACCGCGCCAGGTGTTGCACCGCTGCTCCAATCAAGCCCCGGAGCCTCGAAGGTGTAGCTTCCTTTCGTTTCTGTCTCAGTTAGCATGCCTTCGCATTCATTGGCTTCACTGTCGCACAGATAAGACTTGCTTAGGTGCCATCGCTTCCATGCCTTAGGTTTAGATGACTTCTCATCATGGTCCGGAAAACCAAAGTAGACAATTCGATAGTCTTTAGCGTTAGTGATGGCCATTTCATCGGCATCGCTGAGGCTAAAGCTAAGAGCGCCGCTCACACCATCAAAAGTTGCTAATTTAAGCCCTATGGTAGCAGCCTCATTAACGTCAATCGTTGTTACCGGTGGCTCTACCGGTGGTTCTACTGGTTGTGTATCGTTATCATTATCGTCACTGCCACAACCTGTGGTCAGTAGCGCTCCGGCTAAGAGTACGCCAAATAGTTTATAGTTCATGACGCGCTCCTTTAGTTGAAGTGGCCGGTATGACAAGTTGTACATTCCATATCGGCTTTAACGCTGGCAGCTGACCCCATAGTCGCATCGACGCCATGACAGCTCTGGCAGGCTTGTGCTTCTTCAGAAGGCTTAGCCTCAGGCAGGGCGCTTAAGTCTTCACCAGCGTAGGCACGGTTCAATAGCTCTACCAGGTGGAAGGCGATGGAAGCGGACAGACGCTTACAGCGCTCACCCTTCTCGGCGAATGTTTTACCCGATGCCTTAGACCAGTTACTGATTGATGAGTGACACAAAATGCTGTTCGCTACAGAAGAGGTGACAACGTTCTCAGTTGTCTTCTCGGCAGTAGAGCCGATACCGGCAACAAACTCAGGTGTAGAGAGAGGAAGCTCGGTATTTTCATAGTATCTGAATGTTGAGCCGATAACCGCCGAATTTTGACCATTAAGATCATCAAGAATATTTACCAGCATACCGGTTGCGTTTACGTTACCACAGACTGTGCCCTGGCCAATAATACCAGCCCAACCGTATCCGGCTAGTGCCGTTGGAATGGTCGCGAACTTGGCGGCGTCGGCACTATCTGATTGAGCTAACATAGTGATAAGTGAGTGGAAGACCTGATGCATACAGCCACCGCCTGTTTCATAGGCGAGTTTTGCCGTTGCCATAGCATCCAGTGGCACATACTTGAGTTTCTCACCTAGCGCTAATTTGTAGTTTCCGGCTTCATCTGTAGCCGCGAAAGCTGAAGTACCCATAAGGGTCGCACCTGCGGCCGCTGTACTGATACCGATGATTTGGGTTAATGCTTGTCGTCTGTTAATAGTCATAATCATTCCTTACTGAATAAGCGTTATTTTTGTTTTGCTAACTCTAAAGTGGCTCTGCCTGGGTTGACGTCGCCGCCGTTTGACTTGGGTTAAGTTTGCGCCGTCAGATTTGTAAATAGTGTGATCTGCGGCAGATGAATATTGAGATTGATTAGAAAAATCTTTTGAATCAAATGGGAGTAGGAATGATGTGATTTATAGATTGAATGTGACTGTTAACATCGGTTTTACACTGGTGAAACAGATATAGATCACCTTATTTGTTAAATTCATGTTAATTTGTCAATTGTGAAGATAAACTCCAGACTTTCTTCATCTCTTCAACAGTGTGATTTTGTTCGCAAAATTGTCATCATCTTGCCGCTAAGTGTATATTTTTTAGCGGACTTTTATAGGAGACAGGGGGGATCACAGAAATCATTAGTTTTATTGAATATGATTTAATTGTTATCTGTTAAGGAAGCTAGAGATATGCAATTGGGCAGTTGTCAGTTTGATATTGAGCGTGCGCAACTAACGAATCTGGAAAATGGCGATGTTTGGCACTTACCCAGGGCCGAGTTACAGGTACTTAAGTTACTTATTGCCAATCGTAACAGGATTGTTGCGAAGCAGAAATTAGGTGCTGCCGATGAGGAGCACCCCCCTTTGAGTGACTCTTCAGTGACTCGCGCCGTATTTATGTTGCGCTCTTTCCTGGGGCCGGAACACGAGCAGTTGATTGAGACGGTAAAGAGTAAGGGCTATCGATTACGGGGCGAAGCGAAGCATACTCAGTGGACACAGGTAGCGAAGTTTAAGCGCTGGCTTATTGTGGGCGTCATGATTGTCTGTATATTCGCATCCATAGGGCTGGTTAACCAGTTCTCGAAGAGTGGTTCGACGACTGAGCCATACAGTGTTACGCCGATAACTCTCTTGTCAGGACAACAGATCAACTTGCTTAGTTACTCTAAATCGAAGACAAATACTGAGTCATTGATGAGTGTTATCACGCAGTTTTCTGCTGGATTCAAAGGATGCTATTCGGCGCCATGGCAAGATATCTATCTATCTCTATCCCATGATGAGCAGGTGTTTAATATCACCATGAGAGGGGAGAAGTTGGGTCAGTCGGTGGTGAGAAACCTTAAGCTATCTGATTTTCGTCAACAGAAACAATTTATCTCTGAAGCTTGGTTAGATGAGGTGGCGCTTTGTGAATAGAAAATTACTCTGGGGAGTCAACTCAATCATCTTAGTCTTGCTGTTGATCAGTATCTCTATCAGCTATCGTTATCTGAACCCGAGCGAGACCTTGATGTTAAATTGCAGCTCTGAGCTATTCGACAGGCATAAGGGCGATAGTGATAAGGGACGCCATTACCTCCTCGTCGATGTGATCGCTAAGGGGAAGCAGGCACAGTTTAATTACCGATACTTCAACTTAGATGGCAGCTTGGCAGGCAACATTCGGATGAAGGGGAGCCTGTTAAAATACGATAGCGATGCCCACAGGTACTCTTTTTCTGTGAAGACTAAAGAGGAGTCTGAGGTCGATAATGCTCAGCAACGGCCTGAGCATATGCAATACCTCTCCTATGTCAGCTCCTTTAACTTGGATAACAAGGGGATGCACAATCTTAGTATTGAAACATTAGATCTCGATGAGCAGAAAGACTACGCCATCGTATTGTTTCAACCTAGCAATACGGTCTGTGGTTGTCGTCTGGTACATTAGTTAAGGCCTGCTAAGTTAATTGAATCAGTTGAGCCGGTTGGTTTGGTTGAATTAACTGAGTGAGTCATACCGGCCCATTAACTATTCGCTCAGCTGTCAACTGAGCCCATCTAAGGTCAGCGTTTAATGACCCGCAATAGGCTTAGCTATTTTCCAGCTTGCTTCTGTAGCCAGTAACTGCAAATTTGACAGAACATCAGGGCTTGATGGGCTATAATAAAAGTAACTATATGATTTAATTTCGCAAATATTCAGGAGTTCAGTGGCTAAAATTCGAGTCAAACAGGAAGAATCCCTCTCTATTAAGTTTATCCACCAGATGAAGGTGGGCGCTAACCGACGTCTGGATCTCTATTTTTTCCTCCCTAAAGAGATGGGGATTGGCCCACATAGCCTCAATGAGGAGGAGTATTACCACTCAGCCGTTACTGGTCGTCGTTCATACTACTCCTCCGCCTTACACCTTCCGTTGGTACAGAGTCGCTTTGCGAGTCAGAAGAAGCGTACGGTTGAAGAATTTCGTCTCTATCTGAACCTGTTTGCTTACCAGTTTTCGGTCGCCATCGAAACAGACAGCAAGGAAGTGGGGCAGATCGAGGATGCGGAGGAGTTTTATGGGGCATTAAACGATCTCTATGAGCTGGTTATTCAACTGTTGAAGAAGTTCCGCCGTAATGAGCCCAGCGATCCTAAGTGGAAATCGTATTTTGAAAATGCAGATAACTACCTCTCCTGGTTCTGTGAACAACGACTGTTGAAGTTGTTATCGCGAGCCCCAAGGAGCAGCGAGTACAGCGAAATCGTCGATAATGTCATCGCTTTGTGCCGCTCTGAACATGAGCATAGGAAGTCGAAACGATACAACTCACTTCAAACAGTAGAAGATCCGAATCGTATCTCCAATAAAATGCTATTACTGAGGCGGTTAATTCAGCAGGGCGTAGTATTAAAAGATGAGTTTAAGGTATTAGGTACGGGCCTTAAGAAGATGACCACAGGCTTTGCAACGGCTATTGTTATGTTGGTTGTTTCTGCCCTGATTATTAAGGCTCAGGGCGTGTTCAGTGGTCTTACTATCGCATTAGTGCTGACATTAGCGGTTATCTATGGTTTCCGAGAAATATTTAAGGAAGATATCCGTAACGCGCTATGGCGAGTGATCCAGAAAGGGCGTCCTAAATGGAGTCGTATTCTTAGGGATACCACTAGTCAGGCTCCGATAGCGAAACAACTCGTCTGGATGGACTTTATGAAGTCGGCGGAGTTGCCAGCTAAGGTTTCAGAGATTTTAAAGAGGCGTCACAGTCAGAATAAACTCGATGCTGAAGTGCTGCATTACGGCATACACACCAGGGTGACACAGAAAGATTTTTTAGCCGGATACACTACGATTCAAGAACAGGTGAACTTCAGCCTTGCACCCTTTGCACGTTATCTGGAGCGCGGGAAAGCTAAAATCTATAAAGAGCAGGATGGCAAGATCAGTAATGATTCTGTTGAGCGCAGGTACCAGATAAACATGATCTTGGCTGTCAGGGATGAGAAGGATGAGGTTCAATATGCGCGCTACAAGATCACCATGAATCGCTCGACCATTGTCGATGTTAGCCAAAGTGATCTCCCCGATGGGGTCCCGGAGATGGATTAAGTTGTCGAACGAGTTCCTAGTTCCTAGTTTCTATTTCCTAGGAATCAACTCAGTCTGGTAAATGCCTGACAGATCCGCTGTTCGCCAGTTTGTTTAGCCCGTTTGAGCGCCACCTCTGCATTACTCAGGTATTGCTCCAGACTCTGGTTATCCTGATAGGCGGCGATACCCATACAGATACCTTCACCCAGCCCCATATCGTTCAGACTACCCATAGACTTTATGGCGAAGTGATGGGCGTTATCGGCATCGGTGTCCGGCAGTATGATGATTAACTTACCTAATTGCCAATGGGACATCTGATAGCCTGTCGGTAGCTCACGCAGAAGTTGTATCTCTACCTCTTTCTGGCGGCTTTCTAACTGACCAATATCACTCATATGGCTGAGCATGCTCTCGGCAGTGATATCGATAAGCAGTAGGCTGGAGTTATCCCTGCTATATTCAGTCAGAGACTTAAAATAACTGTCCAGATCCCTCAGGTTAACTAAGATGGTTGTGCGATGAGGCACTAAGTCGCCGCTGTCATGCATGCTGGCCTTAGGCGTCGCTTGCTCGAAGGTGCAGACGATGTATTCAATATCGCCGGACGAGTCCAGATTCCCTTTGAGAGTCGCTTGTAAACACGCACTTTCAACGCTGCTGGGTGAGCAAAGTACCTGTCCCTTCCAGCTTCCCTGAAGAATGATCTGCTGTAAAATCTGCGACCATTTATTACCTAAATTATGATCCAAAATTTCGGTTAAGTTTTTACTGCTGCACTCTTTTATTTGGATCTGTTTATCGAATGCTGTGTTGGTTCTTTGCAGCGTTCCATCTGCTGTGATCAAAGCCGTTGCAACCGCACTGTCATTGAGAAGTCGATTAATATTGGCTTCATCCAGTGCCTTTTTAAGCTCTGTCACATCTTCAAAAGTGATCAGCAGATATTGGTTTTTCTTATCCGGAGTGTGCTGGGTTTTGATGTGAGCGATCAGTTTAGCCCGACTCTCAGAACCGGCATCGAATTCGCCTTTCCATTCATTCTCTTGTTGTAGCTGGTTCATTATCAAGGAGTAGTCTTCATCTTCCAGATGCAAAATTCGCTGTAAACTCCGATCCAAAAGGTCATCATTGGGCAGGGATAATAGCTGAGCTGCCCTCTGATTCGCCGAGATAACCCGGTTCTTATCGTTGACTATGATACTGCCTACATCCCTGTGGAAGAGGCTATTTGACAGTTCAATACTGTATTGTCTGGAGCGCTGCTCTAGTCTATATGAGTGGCTGAGTATGATCAGCATCGAAGCCAGAAAGGTGAGTACCGTCGCTCCGCCGATAAGGATACTTCGCCATTGAGAGAAGTTTGCTGCAATGTCATCGTTACGAACATAAGAAACGAGGAAATACTCTCTTCTCGTCTCATACTGGGTTGTAAGTTCAACCTTAAGGTAAACAAAGGTGGCGTTGTCGCCGTGGAATTGACCAAAGTTACTCATGGCCATTTTTCGCCAAAGGGCAGGGTAACTTTGTTTCAAGCTTCCTCCCATGGTATCCGGAACTCGCTTCAACGAAGGGCGAGAATCTGCGCCGGCATAGATCAGTCCCTGTGTATCTAACATCAGTAGTGGAGACTCTGTGCTTGAATAGGCGGGCTTGATGCTTTTGAGCATTTTTGACATCGAGTTATAGGTGACTAAGTAGCCCCTGATACTCTGATCGGGATTCTCGAGCCAGGCAAGCTGATACAGATAGGGTTCCAGCTTGCCATTGATCGGACTAAACTCCAGTGGAGACGTATAGATCTCGTTCCCCCCCATATTACGGGAGCCACCGAGCAAAGAGGGGGGTAAGGGGTCATGACTAAAATCATCTGTGGTGGCAAATTTAAAGTTGCCCTGAGGATCAAACAGGGCGATATCCAGTAATTCCGGAATATTCTTAGTAATAACCTGCCAGTTGTCTTTTAACTTCTCTTGTCTGTCTATGTTAGGAATATTCAGGTAACGGTTGAGAAGCTCAGATTTTGCAAACATCTGGGTACGAAATTGTTGAAACGAGACTTTATCGGCGATTAGTGTCCCCACAGCCTGAAGTTCGCTGTATCTTTGAGTCGCCCAGTCTTCCTGAAGTCTGCGCTCCCCCAGAGTGATGATGACGTTACTGAGCAACACAACACTGAGCAGCAATAGGCACAGTTGGGCACCAACAGATATTAATCGTTGGTTAGACCAATGGATCCCTTGGGCGTCGATAAGCAGAGGTTGTTTTCGCGTCAGCATTTAGAGTTTTAATGTTGTTTATTTTATGGATGTTCATGTTAGCATAAATCCACATTTCAGACACTGCCAGTTACACCCTTCTAACCTAGTGATAATTAATGTGATTCGACAGGCGCATCTGGCGTATCTGTGGTTTGCTCTCATCCCTTTTTATCCAACGACGCCGAGCATCCTATGTTTAAATTCTGCACCGCTGGCCTCGACAAATTGTCTACACGCCGCGATATCGACACCTTCTAGCCCGTCGATAGCAGATACTTGAACACTCTTAATATAAGCAGGAGCAAGACGAATAAATTCACTGACGCCTTGATAGGCGTTCTTAAGTTTGGGTCGGCAGTGCTCTATATAGGCCTGTTCGGTATCGGCGTTAAGTGAGATGGAAAGTGCGTCTACGGATACTGCCAGCTCCGGCAAAATATTACGTCGATGGAAAAGGTTACCTAAACCGTCGGTATTGACTCTGACATACCCACCTCTGCGTTTGATCTCTTTGGCTATGGTGAGCAGGGTATCTAAGTTGAGGGTCGGTTCACCATAACCGCAGAATACATACTCATCGAAACTCTCAACATCGCCAAGCAATGGGATGATCTCTTCTGCTTTTGGCTGATGGTTGAGATCTAATTGATACTCATGAACCTGCTTGCTGCCATTATGTTTAGGACAAAATTGACAACGCAGGGTGCAGCGTCCCGTGATGTTGAGGTAACGGCTGTTTCGAATATCATAAACCAGTGTCGAGCTCATTTTTTTTGCCGCTGGATCAGTTACAGGCTCGGTTGTGGACTTAGCGCTGGTTGAGTCGGTTTGGGGTGCAAGAGTCATAGGAGGGAATAATACAGACAAATAATAGTAACGAGTCTATAGGAACTCTTACGATTAATCTGTCGGCCAGATCGAAAAAGGGAGGCTGTGCCTCCCTTTTATACACTCGCAATTTTCTCAGCGCGTTTAGGCCATATCATCTTGGCTATGTGAGGGTTTTGGTTGCCACCACCAGTGATAGAAGCGTCTCAGCGCTCTCCCTATCCATGAGAAAAGCCGCTTAGCATCGTCGAGTACGATATAAAGCAAGGGGATCAAAATCAGCGTCACCACAGTAGAGAACAGGATACCGAAGGCGAGCGACGTTGCCATCGGGATCACGATCTGCGCTTGTAAACTGGTCTCCAAAAGGATGGGGACAAGACCCACAAAAGTGGTCAATGACGTTAAGATAATCGCACGGAAACGATGGCATCCAGAATCAACGGCCGCTTGGGTTATCGATTGCCCCTGAGCACGCGCTTTATTGACAAAGTCGACCAGAATGAGCGAGTCATTCACGACGACGCCCGCAAGCGCAACAATGCCACATAGACTGAGGATATTGAGTGCTAAGCCCTGAATCAAGTGGCCAAACAGTGCCCCAATGATACCAAACGGGATCACGGCCATGATGATCAAGGGCTGGCTGTAGGACTTTAGCGGTATCGCCATCAAGGCATAGATGGCAAATAGTGCGAACAAGAAACCTTGCACTAAGCTAATTAGTGCACTTTGTTCATCGGCGCTGCCACCGTCTAATGTGGTCGAAATCTGTGGATATTGAGCTTCTAAATAGGGCAGAAACTCCTCCTGAATTTCGGCGACAATTTTAGATGGCTCTACCTTATCTTTATCAGCATTGGCGATAATGGATATGGCACGGCGGCCATCAACTCGGGTGATCGATGAGTAGGAGTCGCCTAGTTCAATTTCGGCCACGGTAGAGAAGGGGACTGAGATCCCACTTGGTGTGCGGATCATCATATTTTCAAGATGGCCGACAGAGCGGCGCTGATCGAGAGGATAGCGCACCATCACTTTCACCTCCTCCTTATTCCTCAATATCCTTTGCGCTTCGAAGCCGTAGAAACCGTAGCGAACCTGACTGGCGAGATCCGACAGGGTTAAGCCTTGAGCTTCTGCTTCGGGCTTAATATTAAGACGGATCTCATGGCTTCCCGATGAGTAGTTATCGGAAATATCATAGATCCCTTCATAGGTTTTAAGCTTCTGCTTAAGCTCGTCAGAAGCTAACGCAAGCTGCTCTAAATTACTGGAGGAGAGCCTGAATGAGATATCGGCACCAGCGTCATTGGTGCTGGCATTGATGTTAAGCTTTTTCACCGAGAGTTGTTCAGGTATGTTTTCACGCCAGAGGTTGGCGATTCTCACCCCATCGACTTCACGATCTTCCCCTTTGGTCAGTTCGGCAAAGATAAAGGCTGAGGTGCGCGAGCTCATGTCGATAAAACTATGCTTGACGACCGGATAGCCCACTTCATCCTCTATCTGTTGATTCATGGTATAGAGCGCATCTTCAATCTCTTTTACCACCTTTAAGGTATTGTCTTCTGAGCTGCCAGGTTCCATCTCCAGTTGAACTTGAATAAAGTCTGATGGCAGATCGGGGAAGAAAACCCAACGCACCGTACCACTGACAACCAGTGCGACAGATAGAATCAGTACCCCAATAAATACGGCTACAACGCTATATCTATTTTTAATACAGGTTTCTAAGAAATAGCGATATTTATGGTGAATGAAGTGGTGGATTTTATTGTTAAGTGCAAATTTAAAACGCACAAATATATTAGGGTTAAGGTTAGGTTTTTTCGGCTTCATATGAGCCAGATGCGCGGGTAAGATCAGCTTAGATTCTACCAGGGAGAAAACCAGACAGAGGATGACAATCATCCCAATGGATTTCCAGATGATCCCCTGAGGGCCAGATACCATCAACATGGGAATAAAGGCAGCTATGGTGGTTAATACCCCGAAGGTGGCTGGCATCGCGACCTTTTTTGCGCCTTTAATCACGTTATCCAGTGAGTGTCCATGTCGCTCTGTTTCACTATAGGCACTCTCTCCTATGACGATGGCATCGTCGACGACGATACCGAGTACCAGAATGAAGGCGAAGAGGGTTAATAGGTTAATCGACATCGAGAACGGTTCGATAGGCATTAATAGTGCGGTGCCTAAGAAACAGACCGGCAGCCCCATCATTACCCAGAAAGCCAGCTTAACGTCCAGGAAGAGGGCGAGGATCAGAAATACCAACACGGCGCCGTAGAACATGTTGGATAACATCATGTTCAAGCGTCCCTTGAGGTAATGAGTCAAGTCGCCCCAGGTATCGAGTTTGGCAGAGGCGGGCAGAGTCTTACTGCGCTCGGCGATATACTCTTTTACCTCGGCTGAGATATTCAGTGCGTTTTGATCGTCAATACTGGTGACTTCGATAATCGCCGCGGGTTTTCCGTTAAAGCGGGTGTACTCGAGTCTCTCCTCAAAGTCATCCTTAATCGTGGCGACTTGTGGCAACATAATTCGGCTGCCGTCGGTTCGGGTCGACACCACTATTTTTGAAAAGTCATCGCCGGTATAAGCCTGACCTTTGGTTCTCAGGAGAATGTCGCCATCCTGTGCTCGAATTGAGCCACCGGGAAGATCGATCGAGGAGCTTTGCACCGCTTTAGCCACCTGAGCGAAACTGAGTCCGTACTCTCTGAGCTTATTTTCCGATACTTCAATGCCTATCTCATAATCACGGACACCTGCGACTTTTGCACGAGTTACCGAAGGCAGTGCAGTGATATCCTCTCTGATACTCTTGGCTAGTTCTTTCATCTCATGCAGGTCGAGATCACCATAGACAGAGACCCAGATAACATTATTTTCCGGTTTGATACGGAAGATGTTTGGTTTTTCGATATTATCCGGAAAGGTTGAGATGGCATCGAGTCTGAGTTTTGCTTCATCCAAAATATCTTGAGGATCGTAGCTGTCCTGAACTTCAATGGTCACCGACCCCAAGCCTTCGCCGGCAACTGAGGTGACTTTCTTTATACCATCAATATCCTGAATCGATTCCTCGATCTTTATGTTGATCCCCTCTTCGATCTCTTGAGGAGCGGCGCCAGGGTAGGCAACAGAAATTTGCAGATAGTTCAGTTCGAAAGAGGGAAATATCTCTTTATTGATGACAAAAAAGCTACTGAATAAACCTCCTAGGATCAGGAAAACCATAAGCAAGTTAGCGGCAACTGTATTTCTGGCAAACCAAGCCATTATTCCTGTTTGTGGTGTCATTATTGATCACCTGCCGCGGCTAAACGCTGCTCTCTTTCAATATCGCTTTCGGGCAGGCTAGTGCCGTTTTTGCTCGCCTCACCTAAAATTTTGACCAATTGGCCAGATGAAATATTTGTTAATTTAGTTAACGAGACGCGTTCGCCATCTTGCAGGCTATCTTTGATATACACATTGTTGACGTCAGTACGTACGACATTGACTTCACGAACTTCAACCAGATTATCGTCTGAGATCACGGTGACCTGGCCATTACGGACAATATGTCGAGGCAGTTGAACTATGCCATCTACGGTGCGTCCTTTAATGATAGCAGTGACAAAGCTGCCATATTTAAGTGGTAGCAGTCCCTCTTTACGTCCCTCTCTAAGGTAAGGGTCTTTGATTTCGGCAACCAGATAAACCATACGGTTTTCGGCATCGATCACCCCTTCGCTGCGGATGATATTACCTGTCCAGGTGACTGTTTTTCCGGCAAGTGAGGCACTTAGGGTGACCTGAGTATCCGGGTTATCTACTGATTCGAGATAAGCCAGATCGTTATTGGCAAGTGGCAGACGGATCTCGGCAATACGTGTGTCATAGAGTTCACCCAGGTTAGTGCCTAGCGTAACGTATTGGCCTAAATCTACACTTCTTGTTTTGATGATCCCCTCAAATGGCGCACGAATAACGGTTCTCTCAAGGTTACGCTTGGCGCGTGCGAGTGAGGCCTGGGCAAATTTAACGTTAGCTTGCTCTTTCTTGAGTTGAGGCAGGCGTAATCCCAGCTCTGGCGGGAGTCCGGCGTCATAGCCTTTCCAATCATTTTTGGCCACTTCACCCCGAGCTATCTCCTCCTCTAAAGCTGCTTGTGCTTGGGCCAAGCTCGCTTGGGCTTGACTGAGATCTGCTTCATAATCCGATGGTTCAATGACTGCAAGCTGCTCACCTTTTTTTACGACACCGCCGGCAACAAAATTGGGAGAGATGGTAAGCAAGCGTCCCTTCACTTCTGTGACCAGTTGAGTTTTGTTCTTGGGAGTGACGACACCATATGATGGTAGGTTTAGGGAGACAGTTTGCTGCTCCACTTTAACGACATCGACGATCGGGACTGGTTTCTGCTCCTCCTTCTGTTCAGGAGCCTCCTTGGTGCTAATGAGAAGCCAAGCGGCTACGCCAAAAAAGACAAGAATATAGAGGGGAGTTAATCTCCTGAGTATTGTTTTTATCATTGTTATCCCGCTTTTCCATGCTGAAATTCTTCTAAGCCCTAAATTACCAGAGTAGAAGGGCCGGATACATCTGTTTTTGTAAATAAAATGTATCATTTGCCAAATACATGCCTGAGGCGAACTCTAGCATATGAGTTAGAAGTCGCTAAAAGCACACTCTTTTTTATTTTCAGGCCTTGAGGGGGAAATTGTTACGAACTGTAAGTGATGGCTTAGGTGGTAAGAGATGCTTGAAGCCTGGAAGTTGTAAGCGATAAGTTTTAAGTGGTAAGAAGTACCCGGATGCTCAGGCTTTCGCGGTCATTTTGAACTTGTTCCTGGCCCATGGCTGTTAGTGCTTGAGGCTCTCTATGTTGGAGTGGCTTTAGCCGCGAATTTTCTATGTTTCTTTTCAGGCAAAAAAAAGAGCCGCAAATAGCGGCCCTTATAAATAGGCATTAATTAGAAGTAAAACGCTTACATGTAAGACTTACTTTTTTTTCTTCTTTTTGTTTTTCTTGCTGAAGGTCTTTTCACCCGGTTTAACTTTGTTCTTTCCCGGTGGCTTAGCTTCTTTATTCTTAGGTCTGAGGTCTTTAATGAACCGACGCTTAAGTGGTTGATCCATGTAGCGCTCAATTTTACCTACGACGCGAATGTCATGGGCTTCGACCAAAGATATTGCCGTACCTTTTGCACCAGCACGACCAGTACGGCCGATACGATGAACATAAGTATCGGCAGATCTAGGCATATCGAAGTTGATCACATGGGTGATGTCATCGACATCAATACCACGTGCGGCTACATCGGTAGCCAATAACACATTCACTTCACCTTTAGTGAAACGACCAAGGGCTTGGAAGCGTTGCTTCTGCTCCATATCGCCACGCATAAAGCTACATGGGATGCCTTCTTTTTGCAGTAAACCTTCCAGGCTAGCGACGGCTTCGCGAGTTTTAACAAAGACGATAGCCCGCTTTGTCTCTTCTTGTTGCAAGATACTACATAAAAGTTTGAATTTATGCTCTTTGTCATCGGCAATATGGATCCACTGATGAATCTTTGCCTTTTCACTGCGGGGAGCTTCGGCTTCAACTTTTACCGGGTCAGTCAAGAGTTGATGAGAGAAGCGGCCTACGTCACTGCCCTCTAACGTGGCAGAGAAAAGCATGGTCTGCTTACGGCCAACAGATTCGATAGCTATGGTTTCGACTACGGCAGAGAAGCCCATATCCAACATTCTGTCGGCTTCATCGATGACCAAAACCTCGACTTCTTCGGCATTAAACTGACCCTTATCGAGATATTCCATCAAACGACCTGGTGTCGCGACCAAGATATCGACGTTACCTTTCAGTGCATCTTCTTGAGCGGCATAGGGAACTCCGCCTGTGATGATGACAGTATTGAAATCCAGTTCAGAAGCCAGGTGAGAGGCGTATCTGTGGATTTGACTCGCAAGTTCGCGTGTTGGAGTCAATATCAGGATCCGGGCCTGACCTGAAAAGCGTCTCGGGAAATCGATAAGGTGTTGAAGTGCAGGCAACAAGAAGCTGGCAGTTTTACCTGTACCTGTCGGTGCACGCGCAAGAATGTCCCGCTGATCCATGGCCAATGGGATCGTTTGTTGCTGTATGGTGGTAGGCTTGTGATGGCCCATGGCTTTCAGTGACTCTAGTAAAATAGGGTCAAGCAGGAGATCTTCAAATTGCATGTGCAGCGTCTCAATAAATAATAGCTGCACATTATAAAGGTTAATCGCACTAACTTAAATCATTAGTTGAGCCTAATGAGGAAAACCGGCTCTGGTTATTAAACTGGGCCACTTGTGTCAGTTTGGCAGCCGGGTAATGCTCATCAGCTGCCGATATTTATCTAATACCGATTGGTTCTAGTATTTCAGATAAAAGCCTGTGATTAACCGCTTCATCTCTTCGGTGTAACTGCCATCAAGCTCCTTGATGCAAAAATGCTCTGTGACTATGTCACCGGACTTAGTCGGTGAACCGGCATTTTTATGGCGAAGGGTGAAGAGGTGCCTATGTGGTGTTTTTCGCTGAGAGTCTGAGATATCGGTCACCTGACTAAACTCAAGGGGCGACTCAGCCAATTCGAGCTTAAACTCACTCATACTCTGGCTGGGTAAAATTAAGCTGGCCTTACCGTGTGGTGCTAGCAAGGACCCGATAGCTTCGAGTAATGCGCAAAAATCCAGTGTATCGGTATGGCGAGCCTGGGCTCTGAGCCTATTCTGCGATTGGGTGCCCCCTTTAAAGTAAGGTGGATTACAGATGATATGGTCGAACATCGACTCCTCTGCCTCCCGATGCATCATGCTGAACTCCTGTACGCTTGAGTGCTTCACTGTAAGTCGGGAAGTCCAGGGAGAGGCCGCAAAATTCTTTTGGCAGGCGTTCACCGCTGTTTCATCGAGTTCAACCGATGTGACCTTAGCGTTACTGCGCTGAGTCGCCATTAAACTGAGCAGACCGCTGCCAGCGCCGATATCCAGAATATTTTGCGCATCGGATAGGGGAGCCCAGGCACCCAAGATCACGGCATCAGTACTGACGGGCATGCCGCAGCCAAAATCGTCTATATGAAACTGTTTAAAGGTAAAGGCCATCAGGTTTTTTTACTGCTGTATGAAATTGGCGGGAATTGTACTCTATCGTGAGGCCGATGAGGAGTAGGGTTCTGGTTACTTATGGTGTTGCGTTATTGTTAACTCAGTCGAGCGGAGCCTATAAATGCTGGGGCTTGGTGATCTTTGTTGCGGTCTTGTTGTTCGACTGTTTTGTTTTTGGTGTTACTTGTTCCCGATTTGAGTCGTTTCCTTGTCAAACTCTGATGATTTTGATAATAGTATGCCTCCGGAACGTGGTTTCTAACCCTGTTTCGGGTAGGTAAACCAGTTTTAAACAATTTTAGCGTCAGATATTCCCGCTTCTGTTCATAAACTCGCCATGTATCGGCCAAATTTACCACGGACCCGTGTAATCTAAAGTTTACACACAATTTTTTATCTCTATGTTAGTGGTGCCTGTGATGGGCGTAATAATTTGAGATCGTTATAAAACACAATTTGATGGGGCAAAAAGTGCAAAATAAACAGATGACTATGGGTGATACCTTAGGGTTAGGCTTTATGACCTTCGCTTTCTTTTTAGGAGCGGGTAACCTGATTTTTCCACCTCTGGCTGGCTTCATGGCTGGTGAGAATATGACATTGGCCATGATTGGCTTCCTGATCACCGCAGTGAGCTTGCCTCTGATAACACTCATCGCCGTCGCTAAGGCAAACGGTAAGGTTATGGGGCTTTTGCCTGCATTTGCAGCAACTGCATTTGCCGTCGCCATCTATATCGTTATAGGGCCTGCCTTTGCCGCTCCTCGTGCCGGACTTGTTGCTTACGAAATGGGCTTTAAGCCTTTCCTTGAGGACAGCAGTGCATCCTTTATGATTGCAGGAATCACCCTTAACATATCTCAACTTGTCTACTCAGTGATATTCTTTGGTGGCGCCATGTTACTCGCGCTTTATCCGGGCAAGTTGCTCGATAGCGTAGGTAAAGTATTAACCCCTATCATGTTGATACTATTGGTGGGGCTGGCAGCCTCTGTATTTATGTTGCCAGGCGCAGAAGTGGGTCAAGCCGTTGGTGATTACCAGTCTAGCCCGTTAACGAAAGGGATCCTGGAAGGTTATAACACCATGGATACGCTGGCATCACTGATCTTCGGTATGCTGATCATCGATATCCTTCGCAGAAAAGGGGTAAGTGACAGTAAACAGCAGACTAAATATCTGATCAGAGCCGCTTTAATTGCTGCCGCCGGACTCGCGTTCGTCTATATCTCACTTTTTTATCTTGGTGCGACTGCCGGTGATATCGCCGTAGGTGCCGATAATGGTGGTGTGATCTTAACTAACTATGTGAACCATGAATTTGGCTACTTAGGGCAGATACTCTTAGCTGCCGTCGTTACTCTAGCCTGTCTGACGACGGTTATCGGTCTGGTTACAGCCTGCTCTGAGTTTTTTAATGAGTTATTTACCAAGATCTCTTATCGTAAATTTGTCGTTATCATCAGTGTAATATGTGCAACCGTTGCTAATGTTGGTTTGTCACAACTTATTAGTATCAGTGTGCCTGTACTCTATACCATCTACCCGGTGGCTATCGCTTTGGTAGCAGTGACCTTCCTGACCGAGAAATTCTCTATGCCGGAATTCTCTCATCGTATTGTGTTGAGCGTTGCTTTGTTGTTCGGCGTGATCGATGGTCTGAAGGCTGCGGGTTTCGATATCACTTTGACCGACTTTATGCCTCTGCATAATGAAGGTATGGCTTGGTTACTGCCAACAGGTTTAACTATTCTGGCTTGTTTATTTATTAAAAAACCAAAGTCAGAGCCTCTGTTGAATTGATTTCAATTTGTTAATAGGCTGACAGTATACCCAAACAACCTCGACATGCAGGATTCAGCATGTCGAGAAGTGACAGAGTTCAAGGTAGTTAATTGCTCCTGCATTAACGACATTCCCACCATCCGTGGTGGTCTTCATGAAATTGCTGGACTAGTTATTCTAATTCAATATTTATTCTTATAAATAAAGAATGCAGAAACATGTTGCTTCTCGGCTTGCCCTTCGGGAGTTCCCGTAGAATACCTGCACTGCGTTAGTGATATTGAAAATGGACTAACCATTCCCTTCTATCACTTCCTTGTTCTGCTATCCTACGGGAGCTCTGAAACGAGCATTTTGAAGTGGCTTGGGTATATAATAAGGCGTAGCTGTTTTCAGCTACGCCTTTTTATCATGTAAGTTAAAGCACTTAAGTGAAAGCATTAAGGAAACTGATTGTCTGAGTCCAGAGAAGAGACCTATTGCCCCGATCCTCTGATCGATATTTTTCTCGATGACCTGTGGTCGAGCCGAGGCTTGAGCGATAACACATTGTCAGCCTACCGGACCGACCTCAACCATTTTGACCGCCATATTCAACGCGCTGGTCTGCAGCTAATTGAGGTGTCTCAAGAGAGGATCCGGGGATATCTGGATATCCGCTTCGAGCAGGGCTTTGCCCGTACCAGCAGTGCCAGGTTGATAAGTAGTCTGAGACGCTTCTATAGTTTTCTGGTCATCAGCAAGAAGATTGAGATTAACCCTATTGCACAGATTAAATCCCCAAAGGTTGCCCGTAAGCTTCCGGGATCACTCAGTGAGTCTGATGTCGACAGGTTACTCTCACAGCCCGATGTTGAGGACTCGATAGAGTGCCGGGATAAGGCGATGCTGGAACTGCTTTATGCCACCGGATTGCGGGTGACAGAACTTGTGAGTCTGACAATGGAGCAACTGAGCCTGCGTCAGGGCTTGGTTCGGGTGATAGGTAAGGGTGGCAAGGAGCGCTTAGTGCCAATGGGGGAACTTGCGGTCGATAATATTGAGTATTACCTTCAAGGCGCAAGAGCCGAGCTGTTAAAACATAAGCAAAGCGATGTGCTTTTTCCCTCCAAGCGTGGAGTGATGATGACGAGGCAGACATTCTGGCATCGGATTAAACACTATGCCCTGCGCTCAGGTGTCTCGACCGAACTGTCCCCTCACACCTTAAGGCATGCATTTGCTACTCATCTGCTGAACCACGGGGCAGATCTTCGTGTCGTGCAGCTATTGCTTGGGCATAGTGATCTGTCTACGACCCAGATTTATACCCATGTGGCGAAGGCGCGCTTGAGTCAGTTGCACTCTGAGCATCATCCACGAGGCTAAACCTGTGGGTTAAGATATTGGACTAAATGAGTGGTATAAACGAGTCGAGCGCAGAGCTTCTCTGCTAATTTGCCCGGATCGGGCTGGAATGTGACCCCACTCCCATACCAGAATAATTAATGGGATTTTATCGCAGAGATAGCTTTTATAGATAGCCTTTACATAGTGTATAGTAAGCGCGCACTAATCTGCTTACAGTTATTATTTGCTTTATTTACATTGAAATTGTAACTTTTCAGGCCTTGATAAGGTCTAATCTTTTATGACCATACCCGAGCAGCAATGACTGAGTAGATTGGGTATAAGTAAACCCTACAAAGAACAGGATATCTAATGAAGTTTACCCGAGCACTTTCTTTGATTATAGCTGTGGTATTAGCCCCTTTTGTTGCTGCCGCACCGAATACTCAATCCGATACTATCGCTAATAGCGCAAAGCTAAAACAAAAATTAACCGAGACCTTAAGCGTGGAAGTTCATTCGCTTCAGCAGTCACCCATTCCAGGTTTATATGAAGCATTAACCGATCGCGGCGTGCTTTATATCACTAAAGACGGTTCTAAACTGTTTCATGGCAGCTTATACGATCTTGATAAGGGCATGAAAAATCTGACCGAGGCGGCCATGGCGGGTCCTCGTATGAAGATGATTAAGCCACTCGAAGATAATATGTTGGTCTACAAGGCTAAAAACGAGAAGCATGTTGTCACCGTATTTACCGATATCAGCTGTGGATATTGCCGTAAGTTACACAATCAGATGGATGAGTATAACGACTTAGGCATTACCGTGCGCTATCTTGCTTTCCCGCGTCGTGGCGTCCCTTCTGCCAATGCCGATGAGATGGAAGCGGTATGGTGTGCAGCCGACCCTCTGACTGCCATGACTGAAGCCAAGGCGGGTAAGAGTATTAAGACGGCAAAATGTGATGCAAAAATTGCAGAGCAATATCATCTTGGACAGAGCCTGGGTATCAATGGTACGCCAGCGATTATCTTAGAAGATGGCAGTATGATCCCTGGCTACCAGCCACCTAAAGATCTACTGCGGGCATTGGAATCGATCAATTAATTTGAGTTCCATTCCATATAGAAAGCACAAAGGCGAGCTTAGCTCGCCTTTTTTATGTCGGGAACATTTATGAAGATTTGCCATGGATGGCACAAAATCTTCGTTGTGTCGGGAATTCTTGTAGTAGAGAGTTATGAAGATTTGCCATGGGCCAATGATGCTCCCGGCATCAATATAGCATTCCACATATCTGACCCATAGGGCCTGTGATATTCCTGATATCACTCAGGCATTTCCCACGTCCGTGTGGGTCAGATGGAAAATGCCTTCGAAGCGAATGGAATGCTTTAGACCCTGGTGGTCAAGGCAAAAAATCTTCGTTGTGTCGGGAATTCTTGTCATAGAGAGTTATGAAGATTTGCCATGCATAGAGAAACTTGGTGCAGGTGTCCAATCATCTCAATCGAGTTTTTGATGTGTCATCGCTTATTCAGTTTGATATGCTGTGCGGCTAAGCACTAGGGTCTGCGCCACGCTCAGTGAACTGAAGTAATCGATATAACCCGGAATAAGGCAGTAAATTAGTGATCCATAAGATTGTTCGCCGTCCTAAGGTAGATGATAGTCACCTTCCCAGTACCCTTTCGCCACTCTTAAGACAAATCTACGCCAGTCGTGGTAGTTCAGCCCAAGACTGTGAGTTAACACTGGCTCGCTTATTAAGGCCCGATACCATGAAAGGGCTTGCCGAGGGCGCAGCGATTATTGCCGATGCTATCAAGGCCCGGCGTTCAATTCTCATCATGGGAGACTTCGATGCCGACGGGGCAACCTCGACCAGCGTCTGCATGCTTGCCCTGACGATGATGGGAGCCACTAAAGTCGATTATCTTATTCCGAACCGATTCGATTATGGTTATGGCTTGAGCCCCGAGATCGTCGCCGTCGCCCATAGCAAGGGGGCCGAGTTATTGATAACCGTAGATAACGGGATCTCATCGATAGAGGGAGTTAAGGCGGCAAAAGCCTTAGGCATGCAAGTTGTTATTACCGATCATCATCTTCCGGGTAAAACGGTGCCCGATGCCGATGCCATCGTTAACCCTAATCAGGTCGATTGTAACTTCGCCAGTAAGTCGATTGCCGGTGTCGGGGTGGCATTTTATCTGATGTCAGCCTTGAGAGCCGAACTGAGTAAGCGTAACTGGTACCAAGAGCAAGGCCTGGCGGTGCCCAACCTGGGTCAACTGCTGGACATCGTCGCCTTGGGCACGGTTGCCGATGTGGTCGCTTTGGACAGTAACAACAGAATTCTGGTCGAAGCGGGCCTGCAGAGAGTCAGAGCGGGGCGTTGTCGTGCAGGTATCACGGCGCTACTTGAGGTGGCGAAACGCAATCCGGCTCGCATCGTCGCCTCAGATTTTGGTTTCGCCGTCGGGCCAAGACTCAATGCGGCAGGCAGATTGGACGAGATGGCGCTCGGCGTCGAGACCTTGCTCTGTGACGACATGATGACAGCAAGAAGAATGGCGGCTGAACTTGATGGACTCAACGCCGAGCGGCGCGATCTCGAAGCCGATATGCAGCAGGAGGCGTTAAAGAGCCTGGCGTCGGTAGAGCTCAATGAAGAGGAGCTTCCCTGGGGGATTGCCCTTTTTCAAGAGGACTGGCATCAAGGTGTGATAGGTATTTTGGCCTCGCGCATCAAAGACAGATATCACAGGCCTGTGATTGCCTTCGCCGATGCGGGGGAGGGGGAGATAAAAGGTTCGGCTCGCTCGATTAAAGGGCTGCATATGCGAGATCTGTTGGAGCTTATCAATACGCGTCATCCGGGAATGATCCTCAAGTTCGGCGGCCACGCCATGGCCGCAGGGCTATCCTTAAGAGCGAAAGATTTCGCCGCGTTTGAGAAGGCTTACGATCAGGGCGTCAGAGAGCTGTTAAAGCCTGAGTTGTTAACAGGGGAATTAGTCACCGATGGTGAGTTGACCCCGGATGAGATGAAGCTGGATATAGCATGGGAGCTGAGAAATGCAGGTCCCTGGGGGCAAGAGTTCCCCGAGCCTTTGTTCGATGGTTATTTCAAGGTGATCCAGCAACGCATCGTGGGTGAGAAACACCTTAAACTGGTGTTAGAAACTGATTGTGGTCAGCTGATGCTCGACGCTATCGCCTTCAATGTTGACCTGACCACCTGGCCGGATGCAACAATCAAGCATGCACGCGTGGTGTATAAGTTGGATGTGAACGAGTTCAGGGGCAATCAGACCCTGCAACTGATGGTGGATCAGATTGAGGCCATGTAGCTTATAGAGGAATAGATAGCGGGTATGCTTGTTTTAGTTTTGGGCTTCATCGATACGGGTTATCTGTGTTGAAGCCCATCGCTTCTAATCTTGTTCATAGTTCATAGTTCATAGTTCATAGTTCATAGTTTAAGTTGGCTTAGTTACACCCGGTCGGCACTTCAAATGTGTAGCTGAGCACCTCGCTAATACGTATCAGGCCGGATGATTGTTCTGCAAATCCGTCAACGGCCTCATTGAGAACTTGCCCTCTGAACTCGATATACAATGCTTGGTAGGGACGCTTGGCTGAGTCTTCATAAAAATCCTGCATCTCCATACCCGCCCAATCGAAGCTCACCCAATAATCCTCTATCTCGTTACAGGGCTTGAAACTACGCACTTCATGGCCATAAGAATAGGTGCCTTTGTAGGTTCTCTCCGGACTCGTTGCGCAGCTGGCTGCGAGTAAGGGAACCCAAATTGCCACCACTAACTTATTCATATCAACCTCGTTTATCCATCTCAATGTTCAACAGTTTAGTGTTGTTTTCCGTTTGAATTGCGTGAATGGATAATTCTATACCAATTTGTGCATTCTATTGCCCGAGAAATGATGAGGCAGCCAGATAGGTCACGACTCAAGATGAGAAATAAGGTGATATCAGGTGTTTGAGGAGGAGGGAGAAACAGGCATCTGGGCAGGCCACTGAAGTAGGTTGACCATTTTTGGTTGCTAGCTTTGGGTTTGCATAAAGGTTAAACCTTCAGTCTTCATCTGAAGACACGAAACAAAAAACTACCAGGCCTTCATTCGAAGGCCCCTGGTATTAAGTGAGGCAAGCAGATCCTATGCGGTAGCAACGTCTACTTCGTCGTTAAGCCTCAACGATTCACTCTTTTCAGTGCTCTGACTTTTTGATTGACGAAACGCACTGTCTTCGGCCAAAGGGGCGGCGGCACTCACTAAGGCATTTACCCATAAACCTTCAAACTTTTTCATAATGACTCCTGTATTTAAGATCGAAGTCAAAGTACGTGACCAGGGTTTATAAGTAAAATGAATTAATTCCATTAAGTGCATTCCAAATAAGCATGAACATACCAATTAAGAATCTACAGTGTTTCCTCACATTAGTGGAAACCCGCAGCTATACCCGCGCCGCCGAACAGCTGCATCTGACTCAGCCCACGCTGAGTAAGATGATCAAGCGCCTCGAGGATAACCTGGAACAACCGTTATTGATCCGAAATAATCAGAAGGTGATATTGACCGAAGCGGGTGATCTCTTGGTCAACAGCTCCCGGAAAATAGTGGGGCAGTGGCATCGATTACAGGAAGATCTTAATAATCTTAAAGGCCTTAAGACGGGGCAACTGAGACTCGGTGTGTGTCCTATGATGGGCGGGATCATCATCTCCTTGCTATCTGAATTTCGAAGCCGTTATCCGGGGATAGAACTACAGATACAGGAACTGGGTGGTTATGGCGCCGAGGAAGCCTTGCTAAATGATAGCTTAGATCTGGCATTCACCGCCTTGCCGACCACCCATGCGCAGGAGTTTCATTGTCAGCCATTAGAGGAATACCCGCTACAGGTGTGCTTGCCGGCAAAACACCCGCTTACAGATAAAGCGTTTATCACCTGGTCAGATCTGAAGGGCTTGCCTTTCGTGCTCTATAACGACGATTTTTCTCTGGCAAAGTTACTCACCCGTCTGAGCCGCGAGGATGGTGTCGAGCTCAACATCGCCTCTCAGAGTGGTCAGTGGGATTTCATCGGCGCCATGGTCGAGTCTAACGTCGGGGTCGCTATATTGCCTCTGCCTATCTGTGACAAGATAGGCTCGGATAAACTGGTATATAAACCCATGTCACCCATGCTGACCTGGGATCTGGCGCTTATCTGGCGTAAAAACCTCCCCCTGACTCCTGCGGCTGAAGCATTTGTAAAGCTGGGAGAGGGGTAGTCTTCGAATGAAGACTGGTTTCATTTTCTTATTTAGCTTCTGGCTGAGTTGGTATTGGATAGTTTGTTTGAAGGTCGTACCTTCATTGCTGTCTACCGCCTCCCCGGCGGGGGATGTGTGGATACTTCTGTGACACGACACGAGTATATCCCTATAGTCTCGGCCGTGACATCCATGTCACAGACGGTCACAGCCGCATCCACACTAGATTATTCACAAGAAGGCATTCTCTCCGATTGAGCTTTGTTACCTCTGCCAAAACATCTGACCTACAGGGACGTAGGGAATGCCGAAAAATGTCTGGAACATTTTCGGCCATGTTTTGGAAGCTCACATCCGCATCTACAATGGGTAATTCACAAGAAGGTTCCCCCTCCGATTGAGCTATGATCTTGTACAGGTATAACTAAATTTGAAGTTTATTGTTTAATAAAGATGCAATATCGATGCATTTGACGCATCGATAACACAGATGCGTTTTAATTTTTGATACAATATCAGTGGGTTAAGCTTCGCCGAAAAGTGTTGTAGAGACCTCATAAACCCCCACGCATCTTTTTTCCGGACAGTTCTGAGTGTTTTTCTTCACGAAACAAAAAATAATCCTTTTGCAGCAATGGGTTGTAGATGATAGTTTTACCTAACTAAGCAAGCAGCCAAGAACGTTATCATGCTGCTATCGAATAAGACGTTGAACTAAGCCGCTGCGCGGAGCCTTTCACCTTATTGTTCCACACTTACCTCTAGGGATAGTCCCTGTTTAGGAGGTATTTATGAAACAACTTCTACAACAATTTAATGATGAGATCAGCCTCAGAGGTTACTCAGAACGAACTCGAACATCATATCTATTCGCAATCAATCATCTATTTAAGTGGGTTAACCAACCGTTAGAGACCCCACATCTTTCCATCCATGGAGATGCTGGGATAACTAAATTTATAGATAGGTCCCTGTACAAAAAAGCCACCCGTTAAGGATGGCTTAGCTAAACAAGTTCCTAGGCGCTAGTACCTAGAAATCTAGTCACTTCTGAGAAGCAACAAAACGATCTACTTAACCGTTTTAACTCCTTGAGGAGAACCCACTAGCAACACGTCTGCACCGCGCATGGCGAATAGGCCGTTAGTGACAACACCGACGATGGCGTTTATCTGCTCTTCAAGCTCTTTAGGGTTTACTATCTTCATGTTGTACACATCTAAGATAACGTTGCCGTTATCTGTGACAACACCTTCACGGTAGACAGGATCGCCGCCCAGCTTAACTAATTCACGCGCGACATAAGAGCGCGCCATAGGGATAACTTCTACTGGTAGCGGGAATTCACCCAGAACATCGACCTCTTTAGTGTTATCGACGATACAGATAAATTTCTCTGCGACAGCCGCCACGATCTTTTCACGTGTCAGCGCTGCACCGCCACCTTTGATCATATCCATATGAGCGTTGATCTCATCGGCGCCATCGACATAGACAGATAGCTCATCGACAGAGTTTAGATCGTAAACCGGGATCCCTAACGCCTTCATCTTCTCGGTTGAAGCTTCAGAGCTTGATACTGCACCATCGATATCGGCTTTCATCGTTGCCAAGGCATCGATAAAGTGGTTGACGGTAGAGCCTGTTCCCACACCTACAATACTGTCTTTCTCGACATATTCTAGTGCAGCCCAGCCCGCGGCTTTTTTCATTTCATCTTGTGTCATGGTCGCTTCCTGTAAGGAGTATATTCAAAAATTCTGACATTATTATACGCTCACTTGGTTGAAACTGTAGTGCTAATCCCTCATTTTCGAGCTAACTCTAGCTAACTTGAATAGCAGACGGTTCCTGTATATTTGCAGGCACCGGGTTAGATATTTTTTCTAACTCGAACTGCCGGCGGTGCCAACTAACTTCTGCCACCAGGTCACATCTGTTTTAAGCAGGGGCAGGGCGCGATTAGCGAGGCGACTAATCAGCTCATGATCGGCTGTGGGCTGTAACTGCTCAGGAGTGGCGACTCCACCTGTGGGCTTGAGGCTTCTGACCCCCTGTTCGATAAACAAGCTGAACTCTCCACCACAATTACGGCAGCAGGTCTTGTCGCCTTGCTCCATCTCTTTGTAGACCACGACTACCGGCCCGCAATTAGGGCAGACCTGCAAGGGGGTATGGTGATCGCTATGTAACACGATGGCATCGATATCGTGCCTGTCGATAGAGCAGAAATGTTTGACCACATTACTATTGAATTGAGAACCACTGTTTTCCTGCAATATCTCGATAGCCTTACCTACCCCCATTCCATTACGGTAGGGGCGGTGAGAGGTCATGGCGTCGAAGGCATCGGTAACGGAAATAATGCTCGCATCTAAGTGTATTTGCGCCTCACTTAGGCCGTTGGGATAACCTTTACCATCGGGTCTTTCATGGTGGGCGAGAGCGCCGTTAATCGCCAAATCTCCCAAGGGATGATGCTTAAGCACTTCGGCTGCGATACTGGGATGCGTTTTGATGACCTCATATTCGTCATCGGTGAGCTTACCCGTCTTATTCAGGATGGCATCGGGAACCCCCACTTTACCTAAGTCGTGCAGGAAACCGGCTAAACCTATACGCAGCCGGGTTCTTTCATCCAGGTTCATCTCAATGGCTACCAGTTCACTGAGTTGAGCGACGCGCCAGCAGTGACCACCTGTGTAGGGATCTCTTGCTTCAACAACGGCTGCCATAGAGTACAAAGAGCGGAGTAAGTCGAGAGATTTCATTGGTTATCCTTATGATTAACAATCCATTTTTTTATACCAGTGGGTAATACTAATTTGCATTCTACTAATAGACCGTAAAAGTGGGAAAAATATGTCACGCACGCTATAAATTTAACTATAGGTTATACAAGGTGGTAGCAAAAAAAAGATTGCAGGAGTAGATTTATACCCCATCATAATAAATGAACGTTTGTTGTGAGTGCTGTGTAAAGGCAGGCTCGCGGAAAAGGGAATCTGGAGAATATTTATGGCTGGAGCTAGCCTGTTGTCATTGTTGGACGATATCGCATCTATCCTGGATGATGTTGCGGTAATGAGTAAGATTGCAGCGCGAAAAACTGCCGGTGTGTTAGGTGATGATCTCGCACTCAATGCCCAGCAGGTGTCGGGGGTCAATGCCGATAGAGAGCTACCGGTTGTCTGGGCCGTCGCCCTGGGCTCGCTACGCAATAAATGTATTTTAGTTCCGGCGGCGCTGCTCATCAGTGCTTTTATCCCCTGGGCAATTGTTCCTCTATTGATGTTTGGTGGACTTTTCCTCTGTTTCGAAGGGTTCGAGAAGCTGCATCACAGTTATACACATAAGAAAGCGAAACAATCGGGACAGCAATCAGAAACGGCCCAGCTCCCAGAGATAGATGATCTTAAGGCGTATGAAAAGCAGAAGATCAAGGGGGCGATTAGGACCGACTTTGTCCTGTCGGCCGAAATTATTGCCATTACCTTAGGGGTCGTGGCCGAGAGTAGTTTTACGACCCAGGTGTTTACGTTGGTGGCCATCGCCTTAGTGATGACCATAGGGGTGTATGGTTTAGTGGCCGGAATTGTGAAGTTAGATGATGCCGGGCTTTATTTGAGTCGAAGACAAGGCTCTGGCTTGCTGACCCGTTTCGGTCGCTGGTTCGGCGGCGGGCTTGTAAACGCGGCCCCTCACCTGATGAGAGGGCTGACCATAGTCGGCACCATCGCCATGTTTATGGTGGGAGGGGGGATTCTCACTCACGGACTGCATGCTGTCAGCGTGCAGATAGCGTCGATTGCCCACTGGGTCGGGCAGCTGGCCGCAGTGGGACCGGCACTTGCCTTTATCACTCCGAGTCTGCTGAACACTGTTTTTGGGGTCATCGCCGGCGCATTAGCCCTGTTAATGGTTGCCGGATTCCAGAAGTTCAGAGGTTGATATCTATGCCTGCATTGACCGGGTATTTTGCCCGGTCACCTGCACTCACTGATGCACTTACTTATTCAGTTACAGCTCTACGCTGATGGATACCTTTGAGTACCCAACAGCTCTTTTACCATGTTAAGCATGGCTTGAGCCGCGAATGAGAGCTGCCTGCCTCTTCTCCAATAGAGTGATAGTTCCCAGTACAATTCTGAGCTTTTCAATGGCACATGGACCACACCGCTCACACTATGTCGTTCGGCTATCAGCTTAGGAAGCACCATAGTACCGGCTCCGGCAGCGACCAAAGCGATACCAAAATCGGGGTGACTCACTCGGGTGATGTTTTTTGGGGTGAAGCCCGCTTTCTCACAGGCCTCGAATACCTGACCATAAAGGGCAAAATCATGCTCGAACATAATCTGGGCAATGTCGGATATCTGGCAAAGCTGAAGGGAGGCTTCGTGAGCCAGAACATGATTATTGGGTAAGACAACGACCATTGGGTCCTCATGGATTCTGATCCCGTCGAACTCTTTGTCGAATGATATGATCCCTGTCGCCAATTCAATCTCTCCTTTTTGAAGCGCGAGGGTTTGCTCGACTCCGCCTCGTACGAACAGACTCATCTCAATCTTAGGGTAACTGTCTTTAAACTTGGCTATCACGGGGGCAAAAAGTTCGGCGCTGCCCAGCGGGGCCAGGCCAAGCCTTAGTTCTCCCGAGGTTAAATCCCGTTGAGAGGCCAGCTCGTTGAGCATCCTATGCCTGCCGGCTAAGAGTTCGATACCGTGACGATATACCACTTCACCGGCTGATGTCAGCTTGAGTTGGGTGCCGCGTTTGCCTCGCTCGATCAAGGTTAAGTCCAACTCATGTTCGAGCCCTATAATCGCCTTAGAGAGTGCGGGTTGAGTGATATGGATTTTTTCAGAGGCTTTTGCAAAGCCCCCCGAATCAACGATGTCGATGAAGTAGCCAATCACTCTGAGATCCATTTGTATTACCTTTGGTTATGCTTTCTATTCTTAATATTCATTTTTTTTATCTTTTTAGCAAGAGTAAACTATGTTTATCGGATGTATTTCAGATTTAGGTTTTACTTTGTTGACAGCTGAACGTATCAAAAAGTGTTGTGGAGCTTTTCAATTATTTATCCAGATCGGGCTATTTTGTCTGTTAGCCTGGGTAATGAATCTCGTCTCGGATTATTTCGCGCTCCCGATTCCTGGCAGTGTCATTGGTCTGGCTGTTCTGCTGTTGTTAATGGGGTTAAAGCTGGTACCTGAAAAGTCGGTCAAGCTTGGTGCGGGGTGGTTAACGGGTGAGTTATTGCTGTTTTTTATTCCTCCAGTTATCTCAATTATTAAGTACGAAAGCCTGTTCGAGCAATACTCACTCCCTTTGATACTCACATTAGTGATAGGCAGTATTTGTGTGCTACTCGGTACCGGATTTGTGGTCGATAGGGTGTTCAGGTTTGAAACTCAGATGAATACTAAGCGCCTTAATGCAGCAAAAGCGATAGGGGAAGTATAAATGTCTCAGTCAATGTTAGCGATCGTCAGCCTGGCTTTTACGCTCTGTTGTTACTTCTTGATTAAACAGCTGTATCGGAAAAAGAGAGTTTGGTGGTTAGCCCCCATCTTGATAGTGCCTGTGGTTATCGTGGTATTTGTGATTAGTATGAATATTCCGCTGCCTGCCTATTTTGAATATACCCATTGGCTGGTGGCCCTGTTGGCCCCTGCGACTATCGCATTCTCTGTGCCTATATACCGGGAGCGAAAATTGATTTTCAGCTATCCGTTAACGATTGGCTTTGGCGTAGTGACAGGTCTGTTGTTAGGGCTCCTCTCATCATGGGGTTTGACTCAGATATTCTCACTGCCGCCAGAGCTGTCCCACAGTACCTTAGTGCGCTCGGTATCGACGCCGTTCGCCATGGAGGCAACATCTGCATTTGGCGGGGTGCCGGAGTTGACGGCTATGCTGGTGCTACTTACCGGAATCATCGGCATGTTGGTGAGTGAACCCTTATTTAAGCTGGCGAAAATAAGTTCTCCTTTAGCCATAGGCGCAGCATTGGGAGCCGCGGCCCACGGTGCTGGGGCCGCTAAGGCCAGTGAGTTCGGTCAGGAGCAGGGAGTGGTGGCGAGCTTAACGATGATCTTCACCGGTATTGCCATGGTGCTTGGTGCCCCCTTCTTTTCGATCTTTTTAGTCTAAATATCTTGAGAGGATTATTTCGATGGCGTGAGTACTTACTCTGATGATATCCATTTTCTTAAAAATATAAGCACTATAAGGTCACCCTGTGGGATGGTTGGCCTTGCCTTCTGACCATAAACATGAGGGCAGACAAACTTAATCCCACTACATGGCTGTTTTGCCATGTTTTTACCCGGAGCATGACCCCGCTCCGGGTATTTTTTTCAATACGGAAGCGCCCTGAAAATTCGGTGTTAACCGTGTTACCTGTCTAAACCATGATCTATGGCGTAGCGTACCAGGCCGGCGGTACAGTCTATCTCCAGCTTCTGTTTGATATTACGCTTGTGGGTTTCGACCGTGCGTACACTGACATTCATCTCCTGCGCAATGCGTTTATTATTCATCCCCAGCGATATCAGGCGTAACACCAACTGTTCCCGCTGGGTTACCAGAACTTGTTTGCCACTGGCGAGCTCCTGTGACAGGGTGTCTATGACCTCGGCACTGAAATAGCGCTTACCGGCGGCCACTTTTTTTATCGCTTCAATCAGTTCCTTACCGGGTACATCCTTGAGAATATAGCCATCGGCGCCGTGGCGCATTGCCGCGACTATATATTCCTTGTTGTCATGCATGCTCAACATCACCACCTTGCATGACATCTCCTGCTCTTTAATCAGCTCAAGCAGATACATGCCATCCATTTGTGGCATATTAATATCCATCAACACCAAATCGACCTGTGTATCCTTTAGGATCTCCAGTGCCTGGAGGCCATTGTCTGCTTCAGCCAGCACCTCTATGTCGCTGTCAAGGTCCAGACGATGCCGCAAGCCTTCGCGAAACAGGGGGTGATCGTCCACCAAAAGTACGCGGATCATAATGCCACCTCTGTTGTGCTATCGGCTTGATAACGCAGCTCGCTTTGGGGAATGCGCGCTATCAGCGTCACGCCTTTGCCGATTGCTGATTCCACCCTAAGCTCACCATTATAAAAACTCAGTCTTTCCTTCATATTTCTTAAGCCTATTCCCTCAAAAGGGGTCGATTTTTTCTCATAGCATTCATAGTTAAACCCTTTGCCATCATCATGAACTTCCAGGGTCAGCCATCCCGGGGTAAGGGTTTGCGAAATCAGCACATTTTTTGCCCCCGAGTGACGTTCAATATTGGTCAGTGATTCCTGCACTATGCGATAAAGTGCACAGCTAAGTTCGGTTGACAAAAGCTTGCGCACTGATAGTAGTTGCACCTTTACTTTGATACCGGTACGCAAGGAAAATTCACTGCCCAACTCTTTTAGTGCCGCCCCCAGCCCGTAGTCTGCGAGGATGCTAGGGTGTAGTTGGTGCGAGATATTACGGATATCGATCATGATCTGTCGCGTCATAGTGATTGCCTTCTCCAGCTCTGGCCCGGAGTCTCCGCCGTATTCTTTTTTCAACTGTGCTGTTTCCATAGCAAACAGGGCTGCGGCAATAGTTTGGCTAACTCCATCGTGCAGTTCTCTGGAAACCCGCTTACACTCCTCTTCCTGAGTCTGATAAATCCGTTCGTTGAGTGTTCTTAGTTTAGCATTTGCCAGCCGTTTCTCACCCACACGCATAAAGATGCCGCCGATAAATACGGCGCTGACCGCTAAGGTACCGATCACCAGAGTTATGATGGAGGTATTGCGGATATGATGACTCATAGAGGTGCTTAACGATGCCGCCTCCTCATCGATATCATCAATATAGACGCCGGTACCAAACATCCACTCCCACTGCCCCAATACTTCGGCGTAGGCAAGTTTTTGTCCGGGTTGACCGTCATTGGAGGGCTGGTTAAACAGGTAGGTGAGGTACCCACCGCCTTTTCTCGCCCCGGAGATTAACTCCTGGATAAAGGGGACCCCGTTGTCATCGGTCAGGTCCAGCCAGTTTTTTCCGACCCGCCATTCCTGATCCGGTAAGACCAGGCTTTTACCATGCAGATCGTAGGCGAAGAAGTAGCCGTTTTTACCGAAGCGCATATCAGACAGCATAGACTTAACATCTTGCTGGGTTTGTTGATGCGCTTGGTTGTCACTGTTCTGATTTTGCTTGAAATGCTGGATAGCCACATTGGCGATCGCCAGATAATTTTTCAGCTCCTCTTTGCGGTGATCGATAATACTCTGCCGATAAACGTCGACCACCTGTCCGGAGAGCTCCCGGTACTGCATTTGAGTCACAAACAACACCAATATTAGAGATAGAATGAGTGGAAGTACGGTGATTAACTGTAACTTATGGTTAATATTCATCGCTGATAACGACTCCTCAATGTCAGCCCCCAGCAAAACGGAGGGAGGTTATATTAACAGTTAATCAACCACCGAGTTGCAACAAATACCCATTTAAAGGGGGAGTAAATCAAAGACAGGGTAAATAACTCACCCACCCAGACAAAGAGAGCATAGCTCGGCACTGACTGTCATCAATACTCTAAATATGGAGTGGAACTCGTCAAAAGTCACAAAAAAGAGGAGGAAATCGACATAAGCAGGCAAACATTGACGTACATCTTAATGAGAATATCTGGTTATGTTAGCGCCATTATGTGATCTCGCCCCAGTGTTTAAACTCTCATTGGTAGCACGCTTCACGATTAATCGTTCTAAAATTGATCTACATCATGTCGTCTGTTACTTGGAGTAACGTTTTGCAACTCGTTAATTCACACTCGAACCGAAAGGTTCAACTGATTGAATTTTATTATTAAAAAATTTTTTTACGGTCTGGATATTAAAGAAATTACAGTCATGATCATGAGAGTTTTCACATTTCTACGTGTAAACCCTTAGACGTCTTAGGTGCAAACACGGATAAAAAACGCCCCCACAAAGACATATGCTTAACCTCAGATAAACAATAAGTTTACCGGGCATCAGATTTTTGGTCACAGCTCAAGACAAACGAGCACGACCAACGATTCAATAAGTCCGCTACTACCTAAAAATAACGCTAAGTAACAAATTAAGATAATAAGAGGCAAGCATGACCTTAATCCAACTACTCGCAAGTTTAACGCCGGTGATCAGCGTAATGCTATTTTTAGTATTGCTGAAGATGCCCGCATCACGGGCGATGCCCATCTCTGCAATTTTAACCGGCTTGGCCGCCGTGTTTGTCTGGCAGATGGACACGACCTTTCTGGCGGCATCCGTTGTCGAAGGATTACTGGCTGCATTGACACCATTGAGTATCATCTTTGGTGCCGTGTTCTTGCTTAATACCCTAAAGTATTCAGGCGCGATGGATACCATTCGCGCAGGTTTTACCAATATCAGTGCCGATGCCCGCGTACAAGTCATCATTATCTGTTGGTTGTTTGGTTCATTCATCGAAGGTAGTGCCGGCTTTGGTACTCCGGCTGCCATCGGCGCGCCTCTGCTGGTGTTATTGGGTATTCCACCTATTGCCGCAGCGGTTGTCGCCCTGATTGCCGACTCCGCGTCTGTATCATTCGGTGCTATTGGTCTGCCGGTACTCTTCGGTATGGAGCAGGGGCTAACGTCCGGCGGCGTCAACATGGCCGCCGAACAGATTGCTCAGCATGGTGGCAACTTTGCCGACTATGCCCAGTTCATCGCCATGCATATGATCACCATTGATATGGTGACAGGTACGCTTATCCCTCTGGTCATGGTGTCCTTGTTGACAGGCTTCTTCGGTCGTAACAAGTCATTCGCCGAAGGCTTTGCCATCTGGAAGTTTGCCCTGTTTGCGGGCCTGGCCTTCACGGTTCCGGCTTGGATCATCAACTTCGTTGCCGGCCCGGAGTTTCCATCGGTTATCGGTGCACTGGTTGGTATGGCTATCGTTATCCCGGTTGCCAAAAAAGGCTACATGTTACCTAAAACTCCCTGGAACGATTTTGCCGAAGCACCATCCTATAGAGCTGGCAAGGTAGAAGAAAAAACACAGTTCTCTCAACTTGCCGCCTGGACTCCCTATATCATCATGGCGGCCTTGTTGGTGCTGTCTCGTGTTATTGGCCCACTAAAATCATGGTTACTGAGTTTCAACATCAGCTGGACAGGATTGCTGGGTACAGAGTTGAAAGCCGGTTTTTCCACGCTTTATGCGCCGGGTGCCTTCTTTGTGGTCGTCTGTATCTTAGGTTTCTTCCTGTTCAGAATGAACAAGAAAGCCATTAAAGAGTCTATGACTGTTTCATGCCGCTCTATGGTGCCGACTATCATCTCTCTGGGCGCTTCTGTGCCTATGGTTAAGATCTTCCTGAACTCGGGCACTAACGGTTCCGGGTTGGCTTCTATGCCTGTCGCTCTGGCCGATACACTGGCCGGCAGCATGGGCGCGGTATGGTCCTGGGTTGCACCTGTCGTCGGTATTTTCGGTGCCTTCCTGTCAGGCAGTGCCACTTTCTCCAACATGATGTTCTCCGGCCTGCAGTACAGCGTTGCCGATAGCATTGGCATGAACCAGGCTATGGTACTGGCACTACAGGGAATTGGCGCTAACGCCGGTAACATGATGTGTGTGATGAATGTCGTTGCCGCCGCTACTGTAGTAGGCATGGCGGGAAGAGAATCAGAAATTATTCGTAAGACTATGCCGGTAGCTCTGGCCTACGCCATGATTGCGGGCACCATAGCCTTCCTTTGGGGCGGCTTCTAAAAACTATTACTCAATCAATCAGAGCCACACATTCCGGCTCTGGTTGCTCTTAATCATAGTGAATAAAGAGATGTGTCAAATGTTGATAAATTATAAAGCTGTAGTCAGTGATTTGCGTAAAGAACTAGGTGAAAAACCTGTGACCGATGAGTATGTCCGTCGCTTCGCCTGGTCAACCGATGCCAGCTACTTCAGAATTGTTCCTGAAGTTGTTGTTCATGCCGAAAACATGGATGAAGTTAAGCGTACTCTAGCCGTTGCCCGCGAGCATAACGCGCCTGTAACTTTCCGCGCCGCAGGTACCAGCCTGGCCGGTCAGGCCATTGGCGAAGGTATTTTGCTTATTCTGGGCCATGACGGCTTCAGAAAGATTGAGGTCAGCGACGATGCCAGACAGATCACCCTTGGCTCTGCCGTTATCGGTTCCGATGCCAACGCTGTATTAGCGCCGCTAAACCGCAAAATTGGCCCGGATCCGGCGACGATTGGCTCGGCCATGGTTGGTGGGATTGTGGCTAACAATGCCTCGGGTATGTGCTGTGGTACTGCGCAAAATAGTTACCAGACCATAGCGTCGGCCAAGCTGCTGTTCGCCGATGGTACCGAGCTCGACACGGGTTGTAAAAAATCTAAGGTTGCATTCGCCAAGTCCCATGCAAAAATGCTTGAAGAAGTGCATCAACTGGCTCATAAGACACGTCACAACCTTGTGCTTGCCGACAGAATTCGTAAGAAATTTTCCATCAAAAACACCACAGGTTACGGCATCAATGCCTTAGTCGATTTCAGCGATCCTTTTGACATCATCAATCACCTTATGGTCGGTATGGAAGGAACTCTGGCCTTTATCAATGAGGTGACTTACCACACGGTCAATGAAGCTAAATTTAAGGCTTCGGCTCTGGCGGTTTTCCATAATATGGAAGATGCGGCCCGCTCTATCCCATTGATCAATGGCGAGAGTGTCGCGGCAGCCGAACTACTTGACTGGCCATCGATCAAGGCCGTTACCGGCAAACCCGGGATGCCTGACTGGTTATCTGAGTTGCCACCTCAATCTGCTATTTTGCTGATCGAGTCCCGCGCCGACGATGCTGATATGTTGGATGTTTACACCCGGGATGTGATCACTAAGCTTGAAGGATTTGATTTTCTACGTCCTATTAGCTTTACCAGCGATGCCGCGGTATATGGTGAGTACTGGGCCATGCGTAAGGGTCTGTTCCCTATCGTTGCGGGTGAGCGCCCTAAAGGCACGTCGGTTATTATCGAAGACGTGGCGTTTGAGCTTGAACATCTGGCCACGGCCGCGAGTGATATTACCGCGCTAATGCACAAGTTTGGTTATCCCGAAGGCTGTATCTATGGCCACGCGTTAGCCGGTAACTTCCACTTCATCATCACTCCAAGGTTCTCGACTCAGGCTGATATCGACAATTTCCATGCCTTTATGGATGAAATTGCCAAAATGGTGATTAACAAGTACGACGGCTCGATGAAAGCCGAGCATGGTACAGGCCGCGCGGTCGCGCCTTATGTTGAGATGGAGTGGGGACAAGATGCCTATACTCTGATGAAGAGCATTAAGCAGCTATTCGATCCTCAGGGGATCCTGAACCCGGGTGTCATCTTAAACGATGATCCTAAAATCCATGTCAAAGACATTAAGCCCTGCCCGGTAGTCGATGACTTTGTCGATAAGTGTCTCGAGTGTGGTTTCTGTGAGAAGACCTGCCCGACCTCGGCGTTGAACTTTACCCCACGTCAGCGTATTGCGACTTTACGTGAGATTGCTCGTCTTGAGCAAAGTGGTGATCAGCAAGCCGCAGATACCATGCGCGCTGCCGCCAAATACGATGTTATCGATACCTGTGCGGCATGCCAGCTGTGTACCATAGCCTGCCCGGTCGATAATAAGATGGGTCAGTTGGTGCGTAAACTCAGAACACCATCTATCACTAGTGGTCAGCAAAAGTTCCTCGATTTTCAGGCTAATCATTTTGGCGCGGTCAATGGCGTGATCAGTACCGGTTTCGATATGTTGGGTGTGATCCATAAGATCACCGGCGACGGTATCACCAACACTATGATGAAGGCCGGACGATTGATCAGCAGCGAAGTGCCTTACTGGAATCCCTCTTTCCCTAAAGGTGGCAAGCTTCCTAAGGTTTCTGCACCTAAGCCCGGACAGGAAACTGTGGTCTACTTCCCTGCCTGTGGTGGACGTACCTTCGGGCCTACGCCTGTCGATACCGATAAGCGACCATTACCGGAAGTCGTGGTGACGTTACTGGAGCGAGCGGGCTATAACGTTATCACTCCTGAGAAGACGCGCGATCTTTGCTGTGGCCAGATGTGGGAGTCTAAGGGCGACTTTAAAAATGCCGATGCAAAACGTCTCGAGTTGATTCAGGCGGTTTCAGCCATGACTCAAGGCGGAAAGTTCCCGGTGATCATCGATGCGCTGTCATGTACTAAGCGAACTCTAGGCGGTGATGCTGCTTTGACTGAGCAGGTGGAGATAGTGGATCTGGTTGAGTTTATGCATGACAAATTGTTGCCTAAACTGACCATTAAGAAGAAGTCTCATGCGGCATTGCACCTTGGTTGTAGCGCCCGCACCATGAAGGTTGAACCTAAAATGACCGCAATAGCGGATGCCTGTTGTGGTCAGGTTATTCGTCCGGCTGGGATAGAATGCTGTGGTTATGCGGGTGAAAAAGGACTCTATAAGCCTGAGATCAATGCCAGTGCACTGCGTAACATCAAGAAATTGATCCCGGTCGATGTGAAGGAGGGGTATTACGCTAACCGTATGTGTGAAGTTGGCCTGACTCAACATAGCGGCGTCCCTTATCGTCACTTGGCCTATCTGCTCGAAGAGTGTACTCGTGGCTAACTCTGGTTAAGCTGGAATAAGAAAAAGGGCTGATTTCAGCCCCTTTTTGTTTCTGTACAATTTATTTGATTGATAATATTATTTTTTTAATAGGTTTGCACATAGTTTGACGAAGTCTGATGAGGTGACAATCCCTTCAATTTTTCCTTGAGTGTCAACCACCGGAAGGCAGCCTAGCTTGTTCTCGATAAAGTATTCAACGACGATGGACAGGGGCTCATCATCGGTGAGTCTTTGAAACTCAGTATCCATTAAATCCCCAACGAGTTGTCCCCGCTCTTTTCTGTCTAACGCATTCCCGCCATATTTATGCATCATGGCCATCACAGTGCTGATCATCTTCTTATGAGTCAGAATACCGACGAGCTTCGAATCAAATTCTGATATTACAGGCAGGTGACGTACCCCTCGGCTCTGCATCAGCTCATGGGCATCCTTTATACTGGCCTTGTGGCTAATGCAGACCACTTGAGTGCTCATAATATCACTGACTTTCATTGCTATTACTCCATTGACTATTTTTAGACTCTCTACTGTCAATATAGCCTTAATTCCACGTATTTATTAGACAAATTTATCGACATTATAATTTTTAAATAATTTTCTTGTAGCGAAAATGTCACTCTGGTGTTACAAAATAGGAGTAGGTTAGACCTCTTACCACTACGAGTGATATTAAAAATAAAGGAATAATAATAATGAAACGGTCTTTTTCACGTAGGGATTTTCTGGCAATGTCGGCAAAAGGTGTGGGCGCCGCAGTTGTGTCCTATGGCTTAATGGGCTGCAGTAGCAGCGATGATGACACCAATGCTAGCCCTGTCAGTTTTGTACATGGCATTGCCAGTGGCGATCCCAGTCATAGCGCCATTATTCTCTGGACTCGGGTGACACCGGAAACAGATGGGGAGGTGAAAGTTGCCTGGGAGGTGGCTACCGATGAAGGCTTTACCGATCTGGTGACAAATGGTGAAACCACAACCACGGCAGAGCGCGATTATACCGTTAAAGTCGATGCAATAGGCTTAGCGGCGGGGAGCCGTTATTACTATCGATTTACCTCGGGAGAGACTGTCACCGACACGGGTGTGACTCGCACCTTGCCTCAAGGGGCGGTGGACTCAGTTAAACTGGCAGTGATGTCATGCGCAAATTTTCCTGCCGGTCACTTTAATGCCTATGAACTTGCCGCTCAGCAAGATGAGCTGGATGCGGTGCTACATCTTGGCGATTATATCTATGAGTATGCCCGTGGTGAGTATGCCAGTGAGAATGCTGCCGAGTTAGGCCGTGAAGTGTTGCCTGAGGGGGAGCTATTCACCTTGAGTGACTACCGTACCCGCTATGGCCAATACCGTGGCGACGGCAGCTTGCAAAAGCTGCACGCTAAGGTGCCATTCATTACAGTGTGGGACGACCATGAAGTCGCCAACGATACCTGGTCCGATGGCGCCGAGAATCATAATGAAGGTGAAGGAGATTTTTCCGCTCGTAAAACGGACGCTCTACAGGCCTATTTCGAATGGTTACCTATTCGTCCATGGCGTGAAGGTAACCACGAGGAGATCTACCGTTCATTCAGTTTTGGCGATCTGGTCGATCTGCATATGTTAGATACCCGTGTGTTAGCCAGAGATAAGCCTTTAGATTATGCCGACTACATCGACCCGGCGACTCAGGCTATGGACAGTGCAAGATTTACCTCTGATGTGACCAGTATTGAACGCTCTATGTTGGGGCAAGAGCAGTTGCAATGGCTTCAGGGAAGCTTATTAACAGCAACAGGCAAGTGGCAACTGCTGGGGCAACAGGTATTGATGGGCAAGATGTTACTGCCGGCAGCTATCGCGATGCAGAAGTTGAGTATTGCCGAGTACGCTGAGTTAGGCGCGATAGCTCAGCTAGCAGCTCGTGCGCAGGCGAATGATCCTACCCTAACCGCCAGTGAATACAGTTTCCTTATCGGTAATCAGCATAAGCTAACGCCTGAGGCGATGGCACTGTTACAGATGCCGAATGTGCCTTACAACTTAGATGCGTGGGACGGTTATGCCTATGAGCGTGAGGTTATCTTAGCCACAGCCAAGTCTAAGGCGTTAAACCTTGTTGTGATCGCTGGTGATACGCACAATGCCTGGGCTAATGAGCTTACGGACGCCGCAGGTGATGCCGTTGGTGTCGAGTTTGCCACGAGTTCAATATCTTCACCCGGATTGGAGTTTTACTTAGGGATCCCGCAAAATCAGCAGGCGGTGACAGAGGCTGGTGTCACTCAGATGGTCGATGGGCTTAAGTACACTAACCTGCGTGATCGCGGCTTTATGGTGTTAACCTTTACCCCGGAAGAAGTTCGTAGTGATTGGCATTATGTCGATACCATCTTATCTACTGAGTTTAGTGAAGATATGGATAAGCACTTCAGTGTCGTCAGCCAAGTGGGGTCATCGAAAATCATGCCCGCCAGTTAATGGAGCCATTACGCAAATAAGTGTTAATCCAGCCACCCTAGGGTGGCTTTTTTATACATGGACGTATTTATCCCATCATCTCCATGGATGGAAAGATGTGGGATTTATACATGGACCGTTTTATTACTTTAGCTATCCCATCATCTCCATGGATGGAAAGATGTGGGATCTATACAGGGATAGAAAAGTGTTGGGGGAGGGATGTACAGGTAAAGTTAAAAAATGCCGCCGTGTGTCTAAGTTTTCATTTTATTTGCAGCACAAAACTCACTTTTAGTATAAAATTTGCCTCCAAAATCTGGTCGGTGCCTACACTTTAACCTGTTAATTTTTTAATGAGTTATTTTGCGGTACATTCCCGTCTTTGGAATGGCCGCACTCACCTGCTGAATTGACCTAAATATAACAAGATGGGGACGGTCTGATGTCGGAAAAATGCTTTATTACAGCACAAGAGTTGCTTGAAGATTCATTTCGCTTAGCGGCGCAAGTTTATGAGAGCGGTTTTCGTCCGCAGTTCATTGTCGGTATCTGGCGCGGCGGCGCTCCGATAGGCATCGCAGTGCAGGAATACTTCGACTTCAAGGAGATTGAAACGGATCATATTGCGGTTCGCACCTCCTCTTACTACGGCATAAACCAGCAGAGTAAACAGATCAAGGTGCATGGTTTGCATTATATCGTAGAGAATGCGAATGCTGGCGATGGACTCTTGATTGTCGATGATGTTTTCGATTCCGGCCGTAGTGTTCACGCGCTTAAAGAGAAGTTGGCTGAACTGATGCGCTTCAATATGCCTAAAGATGTACGTATTGCCTGCCCGTATTACAAGCCGAAAAATACTTCCGTACCACTAAAGCCTGACTATTACATTCATGAGTCTGAAGAGTGGTTAGTCTTCCCTCATGAAGTTTCGGGGCTCTCAGTGGAAGAGTTGGCGGAAGGTAAGGGCGATCTTAAAAACATTAAGCATCTGTTTGTTTAAGGCTTCTTTTAAAGCTGATCTTTAAAGCTGATCTTTAAAGCAGATATTTAAAGCAGATCTTTAAAGCCAGTGCGTAAACTTTTATCAGGCCATTACCTTAAGGTGATGGCCTTTTTTGTGGGCGAAGTGACCTTTTGAGGGAGACATTGGTCGGTATCAAAGCTTAAAATATTATAACCTGTCTATCTGTTCACCGAGCTGGTAAGACTTATCTGTGACTATGGTTTCCAGAGTTGCGACTCTTTCCTGCAACTTAACCAGTTCCCTTTTCAATGCATCGACCTCGCGAGTATCGACACTGGCTTTCCTATGATTAAACTCTTTATAAGCCTTAACGCCAAACACCGCGATGATGGCAATTGCCATGACTTCAAATGGTCCCATAATCCTGATTTCCTTATTTTTCTGTCTTTGTACTACAAATATTATCTCGTTGAAGTAATTTAAGTTACTTAGATACAAACTATAATACAAACTCTGTGCCAATAAATAATTTTGTTAAATATCAAGTCTTTAATCGGTCTTGCCCGTCTATCTAGGTTTGTTATCGTAATAATATAGTGAATTTTGCGACTTTATCACCATATAAGCTAATACCAAGCTCGAAAGATATACAGTTCCTAATGCATCAATTTTTCTTTGATGGTAACGCAGCGCACCTCTTCCTGATGCGCCTCTAACAGTGCCCGTCTGGTGCCCATCGACAATGTTGTGTGTTCATCGATAGCTTTTTGTAGCAGGGCGATGCCCGCATGATCGCATTGGGTCGGGATTAGTTTTCGGGCATAGCTTCGCATAAAGACAGGAGCTTTGCGTTCGTCTATCTGGGTTAAGTTGGCCAGCCTCTGTTCAGAAGTCGCGGCGCTCAACATTTTCTGTTCTTTAGGGTAAAGGTGAGACATGGCGGTGCTAAGCTTAGAGAAAGCTAAGGACTGATCATGTTCAATACGGTAAAGCCACTGACGCTTAATACTGGCTTCGGGACGCGATACCAGCGCCGCAATGGCAGCCTTCTTCCCTGAGTCACTCAAATCGACCTTCTGTTCTACTTCAAGTAATTTTCGACTGCCGAACTGATCATAACGGTTGAGCTGGGTTATGATTTTCCATCGAGTGTCCTGATCCAGTGTTAACCCTCGAATCGATGCTCTACCTTGTATCAGCTGTTCAAGATGCTCTAAGGTTTGTGGAGTTCGTGAGAACTGAATATACGCATCAAACCAACGGCGTTGAAAGTCACTATTTCCGGTATTGACCATAGTCTTCCTGAGGCTCATCTGCGCCAGACCTTTGAGCACTCTATCTGTATAGCTTTGATGGATCGGAAGCATCTGTTCCAGGTAGGCTTTACTCCGATAGAGGTTGGCTAATACCTGTCCAAGAATGATGTAATCTTGCTCGTGGGGAAGGTTAATAAACACTGTTCCCAGATACTTACCCAGTGGCAGAGCCCCGCTGGTCACACTATCCCACAGGCTTTGCCACAGCATAGATCTCAACATGGGATCTTTCATCATATTGAGATCTTGTCTGGCGGTTTCGAATGACTTGTCATCGAGTATGACTTTGACATAGCCCCAGTCCTGATAGTTGGGATAGACGAGATCCGGACATCGGGAGCCAATGAGTCGGTTAATTTCGGTTCTCGCCCCCTTATAGGTTACCGGGACGGTGACATTTCGATGAAGTTCTCGACGCCCCTTGGTAAAGAGGCCAAGCTTTACCTTCTGTTCTCTTAAGTTTGGAAGCCGATCGCTTGCGGGAAACTGCATTAGGGCGAATGAGGTGATGCGGTTCGCTTCGCAGCGATATTCGGCTTTTATTGTGTTTACGCCGCTGTGGTTGAGCCACTCATCACTCCAAGTGCTGAGATCGCGTTTGGCAGTCCCCTCCAGGCTGGTAATAAAGTCTTTCAGTTCCGCATTCTGATAGCTGTGTTGTTTAAGGTAGTCTTGTACTCCCTGTTTAAACACCTGAGCACCTAAAAGATGGTTGAGCTGTACCAGTACCGATGCCCCTTTTTGATAGGTGATAGCATCGATATTATCGAAGGCGTTTTTAGCAGTAGGTACCGGGACTTCGATAGGGTGCGTCGTGACCCGGCTATCTTGTTCATAGGCTTTCTGTTTACCCTTGGCGTAGAAACTGCGCCAAGCATGGGTAAACTCGGTGGCTTCTGCGGTGGCGAGTGTCGCCATGAAGGCGGCGAAACTCTCGTTGAGCCATAAACCATTCCACCACTTCATCGTGACCAGATTACCAAACCATTGATGAGCCATCTCATGCATGATGACTCCGGCTAAGCTCTGTTTCTGAGCTAAGGTCATCTTATTTTTATGTAGAAAATAAGTTTCACTGAAGGTCACGGCGGCCGAATTTTCCATGGCGCCGTAGAGAAAGTCCGGCACCAGCAGCTGATCGTACTTGTTAAAAGGGTAGGGGATCCCAAAGTAATCATCGAAGAAGGTTAGCCCCTGTTGGGTGTAGGTAAACCAATCTTCGGGAGTGACTTGCTCAGCGACGGACTGACGGGAAAAGAGGCGTAGTGGGTACTTACCACTGTTATCTTGCCACACATGGTAGGGTCCGGCATGGAGTGAAAAATTATAGGGACTGAGCCTTGGACTGGCCGGGAAATGCCAGCGATTATTCTCTCCCGTCGCAGTTATGCTCTGCTCTTTCATGGCGCTGACAACGACCCATTCTTTAGGGGCGGTGACGGTTAGCTGATAGCTGGCTTTCAGGTCGGGTTGATCGAACAGGGCAAACATCTGCTGCGCGGCAGCGGGTTCGAAATGGGAGTAGAGATAGACCTTTTCATCGATAGGGTCGACAAAGCGGTGCAGGCCTTCGCCATTAGTACTGTGTTTACGGGTGTAAGCGACCTCTATGGTATTGCTGCCAGAGATTAACAGGCCGGGGTTCAAGGTGAAATAATTACCATTGTACCTTGGATAGATCTTATGACCGTTGATGGTAAAGCTTTTAACTCTGGCTTGGTTAAGATCTAAGGTCAGGGGGGAGTCTGTATCAGACAGGGTGAAGTTGACGTTTGTTATCCCGCTAAATTCACTCTCCCCGGTTAAGGTGAAGTCAAGCTGATAACTCACATCGGAAACTCTTTCTGAGCGAGATTGAGCCTGCTGCTGACTGATATAGGTGTTTGTTTCGCGGTCCTCTGATTGTGATTCTTCTGTGCTACTGCAGGAGATAAGAGAGAGAGAAAGCATTGAAAGTAAACAGACGCGCAGCAGATCCACAGCAAAAATCCTTAGGCTTATTATTTTTATGCCCGATACACTAACTTATTTTTGCACTATGTGCGATAGAAGTGACGAGAGAGGGAATTGTTAGCATAAATAGAAAAATGCCAGTCAATGGCTGACTGGCATCTTAAAAGAGCTTTTGAATCTTGCGGTAATGCGTCCTACCGTCTTATACCCTAACGATTATAATCCTAAGAAAGACTTAGATTTTACTTTGCGGATCTCTTTCTCATCAGACCATTCGATAAGACCGGTTTCAAGATCCATCAGGCGCATTGTCATCTTGTAATAAACGTCTTTGGTGCTGCCATCTTGCTTAACTATGCTCGATAGGTTGCCGTAAAGCATATATTGGGCACCGATTTGACGGCCGAAGCTAATCGCTGTCGATGGGTCTACCATGCCGGCGTTATTTTGATAATCCAGCTGCTTACGTACCGCATCCACCTTTGTCATATCGATAAAGCGGAACTTACCTGAACGAAGTAGCTTATTGCTGATTGAGTCGGTTACCGATTCGGTATCGATATGCTCAGAGGTCTTGTTTTTAATCTTATCGACAAACATGATAGGTCGATCGTTAGCTGTCAGAACCATAACCGGCGGGAAGGTCAGCATGCTGTCGACCATCTTGGCGGCGATGGCCTGAAGATCGCTTGAACCGAAGTTTTCATTAACGGTTTCCACTTCTGTGGCATCGCCGTATTCGACTTTAGATTGGCAACCTGCCAGACCAATGGCTACAGCTAGCATAAAAATTAGTTTGAAATGTTTCATAGTGAATTCCATTAAATGTGTATTAAATGATTATTGAATAAAAACGTGTGTAATTTCCAGTGTCTACTGCCCAAACCAGTGTCGTTCTTCCACTTTTTACCTCTACCTGAGCGGGAGTTCCATTGTCCAGTTGAACAGAATAGCTGCCATTATTCAGGTAGGTTCTTGCTATTTGAGCCTGCTTTGGCAGCGTGAGCCAGCTACGCCTGTCGGCTTGTTCAGTGACAACATTAAAGATCTGCATCGCAATGACACCGATATCGGTCTCGTTATTACGCTTCTTCGAGCCGCTCTCTACACTTCTGGCCATCTCTGATTTTGCATAAACTCGTGCAGCCTGACGAATGAGCGCGGCGGGGAGCTCCTCTTTGAGCGCCGTAATGGCTAAGGCATCTAAGTTCGCAATGGGTGCCGCAGTCATGCTCTTGCCTAACCCTTTTATCTTGCCCGGAGATACGGGGCGAGAGTTAGAAGTATAGGTGGCAAGTGAGGCGGTTTGCCAGTTTCCGTGAATGGTAAATGGTACGGTTAAGCTTTGTTTTTCAGGTACAAATCCACGTTCAATTAAGAATATGACCTCGCCCTGATCTTTTTTCGCTGTTGTCGATTTACCCCAGCGACGTTCAAATTCATCCGCCTGTGGCATAGACAGCTGTTTCGCCAGTCTCACCAGATCTTTTTGCAGATAGGGATTATTCGGCGATATCTGTGCGGCTTTACGGTAATCGATAAAGGCATCGTTAGGCTCGCCTAAGATCTCATGCAATACGCCTGTCGTGTAATAGCTATAGGCGTTAAGAAATGAACTCGTGACACTGCCTGCCGCTTTTTCGAGTTTATTAACTTCGGCGTTTATGGTGCCGTTAGCCATTGCCTGAACCGACTCATTGGATTTTTGGTACCTGGCTTGTTCAAAGCTTTGCAGATCATTACTGCGCCTTACCTCGACTAATGCGCCCTGTTGATCGCCACTAAACATATAGTTTAATGCCTGATATTGGTGCAGCATCACACGCTCATAGCCAGGGCCACGGTAGGGTATTACATTGTCGTTGATAAATAGGCTGCTGGCGGTTGCTCCCATATCGGTGACACTCAAGGTGGCTTTGTCGTCAAACTTAAGGTAACCGGCAACGGCTTGTTGGTAGTATTTTTTACTCGCTTCAAAGTCGCCGCTTATCTGTGCAACACGCCCGGCTTCCTGTGCGTACAGGAGGCCATCTGCACCGGAAATATTGGATTCGACTTCGAGCGCGCCTTTGATAGGATTGCTGGTATTGAGCTGTGCTTTTACTGGCGCAATTTGCGAGGGATAGTTAATAAAAATGCTGTTCAGTGCACAACCACTGATTAAAAAGCTAAACAGAGGGAGCAGTAGCCACTTTTTCATTGAGAGGCCTCCTTGCTGCCTTGTTCTTGTAGTGCGGCTCTTTCGAATAGTGTTATCCCTTGGAGGTGGTCGTATTCATGCTGGAAGATTCGGGCGATAAAGCCTGACAATTTTTTTGAATGCCATTGTCCGTCTAGATTTTGGTATTTGACCCGAACCCATTGATGTCTGTAGATGGAAAACCTGAGGTCTTGAATCGACAAACATCCCTCTTCCCCAGACTCTGATTCCTCTGAATACTCAATGATATGAGGATTGATGACTACTGTAGGCGTGATATAGGGCGCATCGGGGTATCTTTCATTGGGACGTGAGGCCATGATAAATAGTGCAAGGCTTAAGTGAACCTGAGGCGCGGCGATGCCAACTCCATTGGCCTGCTCCATCAATAGCAGCATATCATGGACAACACGGCCTAATTCTGGCGTGAAGTCAGTGATGGCTTGTGCCTCAATAGTAAGCACCTCTTCGCCGACTTGAGCAATGGCTAACATTTTGATCCTTCAATATTCATGTATACCCAAGCTACCTCAATATACAGGATTTAGCATCTTGAGGTAGCTTGGGTATATTGCACTAAATAGCATGACATTCAACCGCTTGGCATTCTACCGCTTCGCATTCAACCATAGTGTAGCTGAATCCAGCCTGACTCGCTTATCAACTAAAATCAAGATTTATAATCAAACCACTTCATTGTGCCTGATTTGACCAACCGTGAAGTGGTTTGGATATATAGGTATTAATAGTGCGGTGGTGGTGACTCTTCTGACTGGTTTGCCATATTGCTGGGTTCCACCGACTGCAACTTAGTCATGAGTATGCGTAGCTGTTGCTGTTGCGTAGCAATCAGATCATTGAGTTTGATTACCTGTTGGTCAAGCTCTTCTAAGGTGCCTTCTTGAAATGCTAGTTTCATTTCAAGATCTTCGACTCTTCTTTCTAATTGATCCATTTTTACCTCTAATGGACAGGTAATGGCCAGGTTTCGACTAGGCCATTACTGCTAATGCTGATGATCTGATTCGGATCGCTGTTAGCGACAGAGTATACAACGGCTCCCTTAATTTGGGCACGTTTGGTTCGCTGAACTTGCCATTTTGCGAGTTTTCGCCCCGTTTCGATACTCCATACTATGACCTCTCTCGCAGGCGTTCCCGTGATAAGCAAGGTGTCATGATTTGAGAATCGAGCCGTTGAAAAGTTCATTTTTCTGCGAAGGATCTTTAACTGACTTATAGATTCTCCCTGTTTATTGTCAATAATCTTAGCTATGTTGGTGCTATCTCCAATGAATGACAGGCTACCCGATTGGTTCAGCGCAACGCTAATTATGCGGTTATCCAGCTGCCAGTCGTGAATCGGTTGGCCTGTGATGGCATTCCATAAGATCGCGTGCTGATCGTTTGAGCCTGTTAAGGCGAGTCTGCCATCGGCCGAAAGTGACACGTTATTAACTTTTTCAGTATGACCAAGGAATTTTATCAGTGAGCCATTATTGGGGTGGAGTGACATGACACTACCATCGTTGAGACCAATGAGTAGCGCGCCGTTATTCGCTACGGCCACACTCTGACCCGAGGAGGGAAGTGACCACCAACCTTGCGAACTGCCATCGGAAATGTTCCAAAGTGCGACCGAGTTTCGACTCATCGATGCGGCAAACGCCTGATTTGGCGATATTGAAGTGTCTACGGCACTATTGTTTGCTTCTCCGTGGATCCAGGTAAATATCTGTTGATTGGTTTTCAGGTCCCATAATTGTAAGCCACTGTTGGCAGTGCTCACCAGAGCCAGATTGCCATGCTCAGACAGGCTCGCATCGTAGCTGGGTTCGGTAATTAACTGATGAGTCTCTATGGCTTTTGGTTGACAGGCGGTGATGAGCACAGTACAAAAAATAAGCGTAAAAATTTTTCTCATGAACTTGCTCCAAAACCTGTTGTCTGTAGCACCAGTGTAATTACATTTATCTATGACGAGCAAACTTAGACAATGTAATTGGAATAACGTATTTAACTAGTATAAAGTGGTTCGCCTTATAAGAGTAAGGTTATTGTAACTACAAGAAGATGCTGAGGAAGCTTTAATGAAATCAATTTATAAAATCTCGCTGGTAGCGTTGGCCGTTATTGGTCTGTCTGCTTGTAACCAAGAACAAAAAACAGCTGAAACTGCTGCCAATGTCGAATTGAAAACAGAAGCACAGAAAGAAGCCTACAGCGTCGGCGCCTCTATCGGTAAGTATATGTCAGGTCATATCAAAGAGCAGGAAGAGTTAGGTCTTGCTGTCGATCGTAGCCTTATTATTACAGGTTTCACCAATGGCCTTAACGATGAGTTAAAGCTCACCGAAGAGGAGATGCAGACAGTTCTTCAAGGCCTTGATGAGAAGCTTAATGAAAAGCGTCAGACTCAAGCTACCGCTCTTGCAGAGAAAGCCTTGTCAGAAAGCAAAGCATTTTTAGATGCGAATAAAGTTAAAGAGGGCGTTGTTACTACTGAATCTGGCCTTCAGTATGAAGTTATGACTCCAGGTACAGGCGACAAGCCATCGGCTGAAGATACTGTTGAAGTTCATTATGTAGGTACACTTACCGACGGCACTGAGTTTGATAGCTCTGTCGCACGAGGCCAGCCTGCTAAGTTCCCACTTAATCGAGTTATCCCTGGTTGGACCGAAGGCGTACAATTGATGCCAGTAGGCGCCAAGTACAAGTTCGTTATCCCTGCTGAGCTTGCTTATGGCGACCGTGATACCGGTTCTATTCCGGCAAATTCAACATTAGTATTTGAAGTCGAGCTACTGTCTATCGAAAAAGCGGCAGCACCGACTGCTGAAGCGGCAACAGATGGCCACGCTCACTAAATCAGACTGACAAAGATTGAACATTATGCCTCGCTATCTTGGTGAGGCTTGAAGGTGTTTATATCTGCATATTCTGAATAATTCGGTACCCGCTTTTGCAGGTGCCGTTTTTTTTATCTGATGAAACAGTGCGTCGGCTAATATAGGATAGATAACTTTGCAAGTTACTCGAGTGTGAGTGCTTTTATTTTATTACTTTCAACATGTTAGCTAATGGTTCGCATGTGTGAACAGAGTGTCTAAACTCCGATGTATATCACTGGGCATATTTGCTCACCTGTATCAATCTGGATTACAATTCTTGGATTCAGCGTCATTTTTTGTCAATTTTTGAAAGGTTGTTTATGAAAGTAGTTATCGTGGGAACCGGTTATGTCGGTCTGTCTAACGCGATTATTCTGGCTCAGAATAATGAAGTGGTTGCCTGTGATATTGACGAAGATAGGGTCAATGCATTAAACAAGCGCTGCTCACCTATTGTCGACAAAGAAGCCGATGAATATCTGGCTAATAGGGAGCTGAATTTAACAGCGACCTTGGATAAAGAGTCTGCCTTTAAAGGTGCTCAATACGTTATTGTTGCCACGCCTACAGATTATGATCCTGAAACAAACTACTTTAATACTTCATCTGTTGAGTCGGTAATCAACGACGTGATAAGAGTGAATCCGGATGCCACTATCGTGATAAAATCGACGGTTCCTGTGGGTTACACTAAGCGTTTAAGTGAAGAGTTGGATTGTAACAATATTATCTTCTCTCCTGAGTTTTTACGTGAAGGCAGAGCCGTTCATGACAACTTATACCCATCGAGAATTGTGATTGGTGAGCGTTCTGAGAGGGCTGAGATATTTGCTAACTTGCTGGTGGAGGGAGCGATAAAGAAAGATATTCCATTGCTCTTCACCGAGGCAACCGAAGCAGAAGCAATTAAGTTGTTTTCAAATACCTATCTTGCGATGCGTGTCGCTTACTTTAATGAGTTGGATACTTATGCCGCGACACATGGCTTGTCATCTAGGCAGATCATCGAAGGCGTTGGACTGGATCCCCGTATCGGCGATCATTATAACAATCCATCATTTGGTTATGGTGGTTATTGCCTGCCTAAAGATACCAAGCAGCTATTGGCGAACTACCAAGACGTGCCTAACAACTTGATTGGTGCCATTGTCGATGCCAATGTGACCCGTAAAGACTTTATCGCCGATGCCATCATTAAGCAAAAGCCTGAAACTGTCGGCCTTTATCGCCTGATTATGAAGTCTGGCTCGGATAACTTCCGTGCTTCATCGATCCTCGGCATCATGAAACGCATCAAGGCGAAAGGAATTAAGGTTGTCGTTTATGAGCCTGTGATGAAGGAAAAGGAGTTCTTTAATTCCGAAGTGATTGACGATCTCAATGCGTTTAAACAGATGTCAGATGTTATCGTTTCGAATCGTATGATGGATGAACTATCAGACGTTGAAGAAAAAGTTTACACTCGAGATCTCTTTGGCTCCGACTGAGTTCTGCTTTTAGGTTGAATATAAGTTTTAAAAAAAGGTGCAGGATGATTCATCCTGCACCTTTATTGTCTGTGTGCTTTTGAACTAAACATTCGCCTTTGGTTTCGGTTTTTTTGGAAAGACAAATATCAAGCCTAGCAATATCAGTAATATTCCTGTTGCTTTTACCCAGCTCAATGGCTCGTTGAGCCAGGGCAGATATACCGCTCCCAGATAGACAAGCACATAACTGAGACTAAGCAGAGGGTAGGCCAGTGAAAGCGGGAGCCGTTTGAGTGCCATCACCCAACACGCCATAGACAGGGCGTAACAGCAAAGACCCGTCCCTACGGCCATTACCGGTGCGATAGCAAGAGAGAAAAGGTTCGAGTAATTATCTCCTTGCCACAGCATGATCAAGTCTGACCATAACTGATTGAGCGTCCCCATTCCCCATTTCATGGATAGCTGTGCTACCGATATCAGTAGTACGCTCATCAGTGCTAGCAGCAGGCCACGGATTGATAAAGTTAGGTGAGCCATTGTTCTCCTCCGGCTAATATTATGACGCCGAGCATGATTAAGGCGATTCCTATCCACTGCCTGAGCGAGATGGGTTCTTCAAATACATAATGAGACAGCAGCAACATGATGACAAAGTTAATACTCAGCAGTGGATAGGCCATAGAGACATCCCATACACTCAAGACGCCGAGCCATGTCATCGCCCCCAAACCCAGAAAGAAGACACTCAGGATTAAGGGGCGGGAAAACAGCTTCTGCAAAGGGCGAAGCTCGGGTTGCATGGCAAATAACATGGCGGCTCGTTTCTGCCAGTATTGACTCATGGAGCTGGAAAATACCGACAGCACAAATAGCAAAAAGGTTGTCATTAATGCTTTACTCGATTGTAATAGAACAGGGTGAACTTGCCCCTCTCTATACGTTGATCGGGCTCAGGTAGGCTTTGTGGTACGTCCATCTCCCTGAAAAGCAGCAGCACAGGAACATCGATTTTCTGCTTTTGGATAAATTCGTTGAGCATCGACGGGTCGACATACTTGTGCTTGGCATCTTCAAAGCCGAGACCATAGGTGACCTCACCAGTGTGGCCAGTCAGGTAGACATCACGGCGTTTAAAATACCAGTTAAACCCAGACATGGTACTCGGGTAATCTGCAACAAGTACGGCATCATCGGTCACCAGTGGCCTTATTTGTTCCATAAAACGACCGGGCATCTTAGAGTCGATACTGATGTTGGGAATAATGGCCCAGGCCAGCAAGAAGAGGCTGAGCGGCATCAGCATATAGCTGGTTATTTTGCCCTCTAAGCTCTTGGCCTTGATCGAGATGTAAGCCAGCACCGCCCAACTGCCGCAGACTACCACCAATAACCAGGGACGGTAAAACTCTTCGGCTTCAAGCGGCAAGCGTCCCATATAGAAGAGGACAATGACGGCAACAGATATCAAACTAAAAAAGATACCGTTGATGGCAGAACCAATCTTCAGTCCCTTTGCTCTGTTCTCAAAGGCGTTGATGATCCCCTGAGCCAAGATAATCGACAAAGGTGCCATACAGGGCAAGATATAGGTGACCAGTTTTCCATTTGCAGCAGAGAAGAAAATAAAGGGGAGCAGCGCCCAAAGCAGCGCATATCTCAGCAGAGGTGACTGCCAGTGACCTTTGAGATGCTTAATCGCACTTGGCGCCAGGAATAGCCATGGCAGGGTGCCGAGCAGCAGGTAAGGCAGGTAATACCAAGCTGGAGAAGAGTGCTGAGCATCTTCGGCGGTAAAGCGTTGAATATGCTCAACCCAGAAGAAGTAATGCCAATAATCGGGCTCTGCGACATGTATTGCTAAGGCCCAGGGAAGAGTGACGATAAGGGCGACTAACATCACCCACCAACCCCAACGTAATATATCGAGCAGCTGTCGTTGCCAGATCATGAAGGGCACAACGACAATCACGGGTAGGGCTAATGCCAGAAAACCTTTAGTCAGTAGTGCGCAGGCACAAAAGAGACCGGCCAGGCCGTAATAGCGCCATCGCAGTGAGGTTGTCGGTGAATCCGCGGCATAGAAAAAAGCAGTAAATGCGGCGGTAAGCCAGAGGTTTAGCATACCGTCGAGCACGCTGTACGTGCCTAAATTGGACACTAAGAAGAGGCTGAGAAAAACAGATACGGTGATCCAGGCCTGTTTTCGGTTAGCAAAGCGGCCGACGAGCAGGAATAAGCAAAACGCAGCGCCAAGAGTGCTGAAAGCCGAGGCGGCACGTACCGAGAAGTTATTTTCACCGAAGAGCACCTGAGATATGGCATTCATCCAGTGGCCCATCACTGGCTTCTCAAAGTACCTGAGGTCATTGAATGTCGGCACTACCCAGTTACCGCTATCCACCATCTCACGGGCAATTTCTGCATACCTTAATTCATCGGGGGACCAAAGATCCCGTAACCCGAGTGGCAGCAGATAAAGCATTATAAAAAAAAGCGGTACCACGACCGCTAGATTAATTTTTGACTTATCCATTCTTCATCCAATTAAGCATTTCTTTGTTTATTTATCATCGAAGCTTGATGGCTTAACCAGCCTTCACGTCCATCGATCTCGACATTGAGGATCTCATCCAGAGGCCAGTCAATCTCTTCATGTTCCAGAAGCTCGACCATAGGGACGAACTCGATATTTTTCTCTTTAGCCTGAATAATCAGATCTTCAAATAACTCAGCACAAACAATACCTTCAACCTCGGCGTGTATGGTATACACATTCAGGTCGTCTGGTCTGATTCGTTTGATTATCTCAGCATTGTAATTAGAGTGATCGATATTGTCTTTACCCACCAATTCGTCATAGGTAGGCAAAGTTACCGGGATTTGAGGTGCCATTCCCCGTTGAGGGATAAATATCGACTCCCCTCTGCAATCGCTGTTATAACGAAATCCGAAGCGCTGTTTCTGCTCTAAGGTGGCATCAGTACATCGCCATCCAGCGACTGCACTGCACCGGATTGGCTTGCCTGTGAGCTTAGATAACAGCTGATAACCTTTGTCTATTTCGCTATGAAGCTCTGCCGGGGTCATCACATCTGTTTTCATCTGCCATTTATGGTGATCCCAGGCATGGAGTCCGATTTCGTGGCCTGCATCGTCGGCTTGCTTGATGATGTGGGCCAATCTCTTACCTATGATGGGACCGGGCCACAAGGTGCCGCGAATTAAGATATCCCATCCATATAAGCTTGCTGCTTTAGAACGAAGCATCTTTTTCAGAAATGCCGGGCGCAGAAGGCGCCAGATATGGCGTCCCATGTTGTCGGGGCCGACGGTAAAGAAGAAAGACGCCGAGATATCGTGCCGCTGGAAAATTTCCAGTAGTTTAGGCACCCCTAAGCGGGTGCCTCGATAGGTATCAACGTCGATCCTAAGACCGACCTTGGTTACGTTTTCTTGACTCATTTAGTTTCTTCAACAGCCGTTTTCAGGAAGAAGTCTAACGTATCTTCGATGGTTTGATCCATCATGATAGTCGGTTCCCAGTCGAGTAGTTTCTTCGCATTCTTGATGCTGGGGCGACGATGTTGAACGTCCTGATAGCCATCCCCATAGAATGATTGGCTTTCAACTAAGTTGTAACCGGCAAATGGCGGGAACTGATCGCGAAGCGGATGCTCTTCGAACTTTTCGACTAAAGTTTCGGCCATTACTTTAATGCTGGCTTCGTTATCTGGTGAGCCAATGTTGATGATCTGACCATCGCAAAGCCCGTCTCTGTTTTCGATAACTCTGAACAGAGCCTCGATTGCCTCGGAGATATCGGTGAAACAACGCTTCTGTTCACCACCGTCGATCAACTTAATTGGTGTACCTTCGACTAGGTTAAGGATGAGCTGAGTGATAGCACGGCTGGAGCCGACGCGAGCCGAGTTCAAGCTGTCCAGGCGTGGACCCATCCAGTTAAACGGACGGAAAAGGGTGAACTTCAGGTTATCTTTCTTACCGTAGGCCCAAATTACGCGATCCAGTAGTTGCTTTGAGGTCGAGTAGATCCACCGCTGGCGGTTGATAGGCCCCGTGATAAGTGGTGACGTATCTTCGTCGAACTCTTCGTCGGTACACATGCCATAAACTTCAGATGTGGATGGGAAGATGATGCGTTTATCGTATTTAACACAGGCACGTACGATTTTGAGGTTCTCTTCGAAATCGAGTTCGAAGACTCGAAGCGGATTACGCGTATATTCAATCGGCGTTGCGATAGCCACGAGCGGCAGTACGATATCGCACTTCTTAATGTGATATTCGATCCACTCGTTGTGGATGGTGATATCACCCTCAACGAAATGGAAGTCGGGGTGAGACAGATGCTGCTCAATCTGGCTGGAGCTCATGTCCATCGCGTAAATTTCATATTTACCATCGTCGAGCAGACGCTTGGTTAAGTGGTTACCGATAAAACCGTTAGCCCCCATGATAAGCACTTTTTGGCGTCGGTTTGCGGCGATAACTGCACTGGCTTGGGGCCCAAAACGCATCCCTTCAACCAGGTGCATTTCTGTGGCAAGTTGGTCGCCACTCAGATATAAGCCATTTTCAGCTTGACCAGAATGAAGCACTATCGAACCTTGCGCACAGGCTACGGTGAGCGGCTTAGTCTCGACTATCGTACCGGGTGTCACGTCATAGGTTTTATCACTGGCAGAGGCTGCCCATATGATGACCTTACGTTCACCGAGATAAGAGAAGGCACCCGGGAAAGGTTCGGTTACTGCTCTAATCAAGTTGAAGATGGTACGAGAGTCGTTGGCCCACTTTATTTCACCATCGGCCGGTGTACGACGGCCGAAATAGCTTGCCTGAGATTGGTCTTGTACCGTCAGTGTATGTGTGCCGGCAATAATCTGTGGGAGTACCTTATCCAGCAGTTCTCCTGTCAGGTTAGTCATGCGACTGTGTAGGGTGGCGGCCGTATCGGCATCTGAGATGGCAAGCTTCTCCTGAGCGACGATCTCGCCAGCATCGGGCTTAACTGTCATGGTGTGCAGGGTCATACCGGTTTCAGTTTCACCGTTTACAAGTACCCAGTTGATCGGTGCTCGGCCACGGTAGTTTGGCAGAAGAGAGCCATGTAGGTTGAATCTGCCTTTAGGGGCAATATCCAGGATCTCCTGGCTCAACATATGGCGGTAGTAGAAAGAGAAAATTGAATCGGGTTGCATCTGACGGATTTTTTCAACCCATAGAGGATGATTAACATCTTCGGGGGCAAATACCGGAATACCGTTACGGGCGGCTAGCTTGGCCACTGACTCGAAGAACACATTTTCATTGCTGTCATCGACATGGGTGAATACCGCTGCGATCTCAACGCCCGCCTCGAGTAGGCTTCGAACGGCCGCACAGCCGATGTTATGGTAAGCAAAAACTACTGCTTTCATGAAATAATCCTCAAAAAATCTAAATGGTAATAATCGAAATTAACTGTTTTTGTTCTCGTCAGATATACGAGCGCCTTTTGTAGCTTCGCCTACCAATACATCCTGTACATAGTATCTGGGTCTTGCACGAACATCGGAATAGATTCGGCCAATATATTCCCCCAGTAATCCTAAGCCGACAAACTGTGCGCCGATAAAGATAAACAATATTGAAAAGAGTGGGAATACACCGTCTACGCCCCACTGCGCGCCGTAAATCAATCTTAAGAAGATTAAAAACAGGCCAAACAGAATACCTAAAGACGCGATACCCCCACCCACGATACTCAGCATACGCAGTGGTGCTGTTGTCATGCTGGTTAGTAGATCGAACATAAGGTTAATTAAATTCATAAAGCCATACTTTGACTCACCCTGAGATCTTTCGCTGTGTTGTACATCGATTTCGGCAGTGTGACGCGCGAAGCCATTGGCCAGAATAGGGATAAAGGTGCTTCTCTCATGACACTCGAGCATTGCCTTGACGACATGGCGTCGATAGGCTCGTAGCATACAACCATAGTCATTCATCTCAACACCGGTCGAACGTTTTACCAGCTTATTGATAAGCTTTGACGGGTAACGGCGTAATGCGCTGTCTTGGCGATGACGTCTGACCGTTCCTACAGAGTCATAACCCTCTTCGGCTTTAGCGACTAAGTTAGGGATCTCTTCCGGGGGATTTTGAAGATCGGCATCTAAGGTGATGATGAGATCGCCGCGAACATGTTCGAATCCAGCCATGATAGCGTTATGTTGACCATAGTTACGGTTTAAGATGATCCCCACTACATGGCTATCGGGCTCAGCTGCTGCGGATTCGATAATATTGGCGCTGTTGTCACGACTACCATCATCAATAAGCACTAATTCGTAATGTTTTCCCATACTCTGTGCGGCGGCGCGGGTACGGCTGAGGAGTTCTGGTAGACTCGCTTCTTCGTTATAAACTGGTATTACGATCGATACGAAGTCGATATTTTGATTGTGCTTCATTATTTATTTCCAACAATTTCAGAGATCGCAGCAACGACGCGATCAACATCGCTAAAGTTCATGTCAGGGAACAGAGGTAAAGAGCAGATCTGCTCACTATTATGTTCGGTGTTCGTTAAGGATTTAGTTATTTCACCAAATTTTCCGGTGTAATTTTCTCGGTAATATTTTTGTGTGTGGCACGCCTTGAAATGGATTCCTGCGCCTATGCCACACTCTTTCAGGCGTGCGATGAGTTGATCGCGATCGAGTCCACAAATAAGAGGGTCGGCTCGTATTATCATCAAATGCCAACAGTGACGGTGTTCGTAAGTTGGGACACTTAAAGGTGTGATGCCATCGATACCTGTTAACAAGTCACGGTAGTGCAAAGCCAGTTCGGTGCGTTTTTGGGTGATCTTATCGATGCGCTTCATCTGCCCTAATGCAAGGACGGCGCAGATATCAGGCATGTTGTACTTATAACCCGGCTCAATGACCTCGGCCTGAGGTGCGCGCCCCTGAGTCTCTCGATCGAAGGCATCGACACCCAGACCATGAAACTTAAGACGACGAATACGTGCCGCGAGTTCAGCGTCCTGGGTGGTAAAGATTCCACCTTCTGCTGTGGTCACATTTTTAATGGCGTGCAAGGAAAAGAGGCAGGTTCCAGTCTTGCCAATCGGGCGTCCCTTATACTCACAACCTAAGGCATGGGCAGCATCCTCGACGACCGGGATCTTATAGCGCTCACCTAAGTTATAGATAGCATCGAGATCCAGAGGTGCGCCGGCATAATGCACCGGAATGATAAGCTTGGTTCGTTCGGTGATGAGAGGCTCAATCAGGGCAGAATCAGTCATCAAACTGTCAGCACCGACGTCGACAAAAACCGGCTTTGCGCCTAAAAGCGTGATCATATTGACCGTGGATACCCAGGTCATCGAGGGGGTGATCACTTCATCTCCCGGGCCGATACCTAATGCCAGTAAGACTAAATGCATGCCTGCAGTTGCGCTGCTTAAGGAAACGGTATGCTGGGCACCCGTGTGCCTTATGATTGACTCTTCGAGCTCTGCACTCTTCGGGCCGGTAGTGATCCAGCCCGAGCGCAAAACATCGGCCACAGCACCGATATCTTGCTCATCAATAGCGGGACGGCAAAGGGGTAAAAATTCGTTACTCATAAACAACCTTTAACACTGAAAAGATGCTTCTTAACGAAGACATCAATAGCCAATTTTCTTAGTTACCATTTGTCGCTAATATGCTTCTTTGATAACGACTTTAAGGACTCGTACAGCTCAATTTAAGCAACAGCCTATGCCGAAATTTTGAGCAGGGCAAGAGGGATTAATAAGAAGGTGAACTCACTTGTTTAGTTTTGAATCCTGAATCAACCATCTCCTAAACTCCTATCAGCCAATAAATACCTTGGTTCTCTTTATCACTTCTCGGGTTACCTTTGGCTTTTATCCTATATGGTGGAAGTCCCTCCAGCATATGTTCTATAGCGCCGCTATGCTCGATAATGATTGAATCATATTCAGAATCGTCACCTAATAAGATTTTTTCTACTCGCTTGGGGGAGTCAATAGTGGCTAACTTCCAATTATCCTCGATGACTAAAGCCGACAAGCTTGTTTCACCAAATCCGTAGCCTGCAATACGTTCTCTCATCCCCTGGGGAATGCCAAATATCTTCCGTTCCAAACTTTTTCAAAAGATAGATCCAGGTGCCGGCTACAAGCGTAAAAACTGCCAGTCCTGATATATGTATCAGTATATGATTCTTAACTTTGTTGTAAGAAAAATGGAAGGTGGTGCTATTTTTCCTTTTTCCTTGTAAGTACTCGATGGAGAAACTAAGTGCCACAGCCAGCCATATGGCTCCAATCATTACCACACCAATAAAGCCCTTGCTCAAAAATGATAAGCCGGTAAAAAGCGATCCCAATAGAATGTAGCGATGCTGTTGATGTTTAAATGCGTAATAAAACGCCCAGCTGGCGGCTATGATGGTTAGAATAAGTAAATTGTCGACTCGACTCCAGTGGGTTTGAATGACGAACCCTTCCATGGTCCCCAGTACGACTGCTGCCAAGTAGCCGGTTTCGCGATCTTTAATCTCTTTGCCTAATAGAAACGTAAAATAGAGCGTTAGTAGTGCCAAAATCGCATTTACGCTTCTCACTGCGGTGATAGGTTCAAGAAAAGGAAGGGCGGAAATTGCACCAGCAGAGAGTGCGAAGTAAAGAGGCGGCTTTTCAATGAAATATGCGCCTGCCAGATGTGGAATGATCACATTGCCTGTTTCGGCCATCTCCATCGAAATAGCAACGACTCTAGGTTCATCCGGTGTCCATTCGTCGCGATCAAATTGCCCCCAGAGACAGATAAAAAGGACCAGGCTAAATATGACTTTAATTATCGGGAAATCAATCGGTGATTTAACAGCCATGCCTATTACTCGAATAACCACTCCTGTTTTGCTTCTTTTTGAAAGCAGGAGTAAATAGATTAAATTGGGTCAACGGCAATCGTTTAAGAAAACTTCGCCGTGAAGCTTGGTAACAGCCCTTTGGAAATACCTAAATCGAAACTTTCAATGTATAGATTGAAAACTATGTAAATAGTTTAATCTTTACGAAAACAAACTTTTATAATTTTGATTTTTTATTTCAAGACAAAGCCTTACAGCTCATTATTGTTTAATAATTACTCTGTCTTGCTTGGGCGGAGGTAAAGGTAAGTTCCGGTTGTTAAAAAAACAAGATTTAATCAGTTCGACCTGTTGTAGATCACGTTTTTTGGCGTTTTTGTTAGCGACTTTGGGTTCGGTTTACGTTGTTTAGGTTGTGGCTGGGTGTGTTTTTTGTATGTTTCTCTATTCGGTGGTGAGTATTGATAACCTAAGTAACGCCTGTATATTGTTGCGGAAAACTGTTTATTTGTTTATTAAACATGCAGTAACGGCATGCTGACTCTTGTTTTGCTTTTTTGCAGGATACAAGTTTGAGTAAAAGTAACATCTTGTCAGTGTATGGAGGTAATTTTTAGGGGGCTCTTGTATGTTGTCATTAACGCTCTAGAATCTCACTTCACAATACCCATCATCTTGAATACTAACGTGAGAGCACAATGCATGTTTATGTTCAACGAGCAAATCAGAAAAGGTTATCCATAATGACAAAAATAATCACGCAAGCCGATCTCGAACGGGTAAAAGTGAATGCCGCTAATGCTCCCCGTAAAAGAGCGAATTTAAATCTTCATGACAGCTTAGATGCGAATGTTCAGCGCCTTTTTATTGCCACTGAGCCGGACACCTATATTCGTCCTCATCGACACAGTGAGAGCCATAAATGGGAGATGTTTCTTGTGCTTGAGGGAGAGATCGATCTGTTGATATTTAATGATGATGGTGAGTTGACCTTACGTACTAAAATGAGTCCGTTTGACACTCGAGTGGTGGAGATCCCCTCAAATACTTGGCACACCTATGTTGTTCAAAAGCCCGGAACCTTAGCGATTGAAGTCAAAGAGGGGGGGTATGAACCGACACCTGAAAAAGACTTTGCTTCATGGTCTCCTGCTGAAAACACTGCTCAAGCGCCTGCCTTCCTGGAAAAGTTACGGAATCTTCAGCCGGAATAACTGCGCTAGGTTAAGCCATAGACCTTTTAAGATCGCTCATAAAGAATGACCTCATTTTGTTTAGACTAGTTTGTTTAGATTAAGGTGAACTATTATTGGAATAACAATTTTCAGAGTTATGGCACATCTCACTGCACATTGGGTTAGAATTAGATTAGATAAGTTTTCAGGTTTAAGATTATGGAATATGAATTTCGACGCAATACCTTAACGGGAACCGTGCTTGCCACTTTTAGTATGGATCATGAGGCGTTGGGCTTTTGGTTTGCTGAAGAAATCGGTGAAGATACTGACAAATACGTCGAAATTTGTCAGGTAATTGCACAACTGCAGTCAAGCCGTCTTTCTCAATGGCGGTGGATTGGAAAAGCGTTATCGCTTGAACTCGACGGTGAGCAAGCCAGGGTATTTGCCAATGAACTGGAAAATGGTGAAGAGCTTGAGTTCGAGGAATCTATGTCTCTTTATGATGGTGAATCGGAAGCTTTTTGTGGTTTAGAGGATTTTCATGACACCTTAGTGAAGTGGCGAGAGTTTCTAGATGAGACTCGTTAATGGCGAGGTGTTCTAATAAAAAAGGCAGTCTGTGACTGCCTTTTTTATTCTTTAATTTCCAACAATGCTATTGATTTAAGTACCTGACTGCCATCTCTGTTCTCGATTTTGCGTTGGCTTTTCTCAGCAGGTTTTTCACATGAACCTTTACCGTTCCTTCGCTAATGTGCAGTAGTTCAGAGATAACCCGGTTACTTTTCCCTTCGGCTACCTGCTGTAAAATTTGCAGCTCTCTTGGAGTCAGGTTATTCAGCCACTCCTCCTCTTCGGCAGCATCTTTTAACTCATAAAGATAATCTTCAACCGATTCGCTGATCACCCTGTGGCCCTGCATTGCATTCTTAAGCTTTTCCAGTAATAGATCCGGCTCAGTGTCCTTTAACAGGTAGCCATCGGCTCCGGCTCTTACCAAACGTATAACGTCTTGCTTTGCATCGGATACGGTTAGAATGACGATGCGCGATGTGACACCCTCCTGACGTAAACCGTTTAGCGTATCGAGACCCGTCATTCCTTTCATATTAAGATCTAAGAGGACGATGTCGGGTTCATTTTCTTCGATGGCTGAAAGCGCATCTAAACCACTACCAGCCTCACCAAAGAGGGTAAAATCTGAATCAGAGGTGATTAGTTGGCATATCCCACGGCGTAACAGTGGGTGATCATCGACAACGAGAACGGAATATGGCTTACCCATTTTATATACTTCCTCCAGCTGAGGTGTGAAAATCAGAGTCGTTATTGGTCTTATTAACCCAAAGCAAGGCTTTGATTATATTCTTCATCTAAGATGGTTCCTGCTGAGGCGGGAAGGTGAGTATGACTGTTGTTCCCCCCTCAGGGTTACTGCTGAACTCTACTATACCCGATAAGCGGCTGGCACGCTCATGCATAATACCAATTCCAAAATGTTGGTCCCTCTCTCTTAACTGTTCGATACCGACACCGTCGTCGCTGATGCTGATTGTGACATCGGTAGGTGAACTCATAAAGCAACGGATATTGATATGTTTTGCTTCGGCATGTTTGATGGCATTGAGCGTTGCTTCCCGCGTTAGTTGCAGTACATGAATATGTTGATGAGCGCCCAGCAGCTGAGTCGGCAACTTGTAGTCGAGTGAAATATTAACGTTAGATTGACTGCGTAATTGCTCCAGCATAGCTTCGATAGCATGGCTCAAATTAGGATCTTTGATGGTCAACCTGAATGTAGACAGTAGCTCTCTGAGTTGCACATAGGCGGTATTCACTCCCTCGTTGATCTCAGATAACTGCTCCTCAACTTGAGGGCTTCTGCAGTCACTGTCTAACCCTTTAGATAACAGGTTTACCTGGATCTTAAGAAATGAAAGAAGTTGGCCTAACGAATCATGCAGTTCCCTTGCTATAACGCCACGCTCTTCCATTAATGCCAGCTGTTGTTTCTGCTCACCCGCACTGTAGATCACTATGGAGCGTGCAAGCATGATGGCAAAGTTCTCAAACAGAGGATGATTTGGCTGCTCTGTGGAGATAACCTCCAGATAACCAAGCTCATTGTCTTCGAATTTTAGGGGGAAGTTGAGTTGATTTGACGCCGCAAGTGGCCAACCTCCATCGGCTTCAATGACTTGTTTCTCTTCATCGTCCTGACAGATAACTAAGCGTAAAAAAGAGTGCGGTTCATGGGCCCTTAATTGATTCAAAGCTTGTTTTAAGGTGTCAATATCGAGTGTGCCCGAGTGCAGCATGACCAGGTTATCGTAGAGCAGGGTGAGCTCGTCATTGGCACGTGTTAGCGCATGTGTTTTTTCTTTTACCTGTGATTCAAGGTCTTTATATAGGGTCGAAAGCTCTTTGGCGGTGCTCTCTAAGGCATTACTCAGTGCGCTAAGTTCAACATAGTCGGTGGGTGGCATTTTTATGTCGAAGTTACCTTTAGAGATAGTGTTTGCCGACTCCATCAATTTATGGAGAGGGATCACCACTTTCTTTTTGGTAAAACGAACTGCCAGAAAAGCGATAAACAGCATTAAACCTAGTCCAAATATCTGACTGGCAGCCAGGAGTTTTATTTTGAATGCGGCGTGGTGCTCCATCTCCAGAACTAAGAGATCTATGGTATCGACAAAGTCTTTTAGCGACGCCGCATAGAGGCGTGAGTTTTCCTGCTGGATATAATATTTCATCACCTTCCACTTCTCGATAACAAGAAGGTATTGAGAAGTGGATTCTTTCGAGCTGTACCAAGCTTGTGAACGCTTTAGTGCATCTGAGTAGAGGGTATTTTCAAACTCCTCAATTTTCTCATCTGCCTCATCACTGCCCGAATTGGCGTAGAACATCAGGCGATAACTTTGCATACGCAAAGAGCCTGATGCGTTGATGGCTTTCGCATCTCCGAGACTATACGACAAATTGATTATGGAAAATGTTGCTAATCCGCTCGATAGTAGAATTAACGTTAACATTAAACCTAAGATAGTCGATGTTAAGCTGCCTTTTTTCATTATATAAAAACTCACTAAATTAGTATTACTATTCTGTTTTTTATGAGGTATCTAAATTAGTTAATTCTTGAGCTTATTAACAAATTCGTAAAAGTGTGACCAACACCACATTTACATTTTGATCTACCGCATACTTTGCACCGGATACCCCCTTAGGGGTATGTTTATATTGTCATTAAGGGACTAACTTTGGCCTTGGAGATGATGTGGTTATATAAGACTACTATAAAATAACACGGAGATGAGATGGTGAGAAATTTAACTAAAAAATCCTTTGCATTAAGTGCATTGGTCGCTGCGAGCTTAATGGCTTCTGGTGTGATGGCAAGCGATAAGACTGAGCCACGTAACGAAGAATATAAAGATAAGTTTTCTAAGCAATATAACAGCTGGCATGATACTGCAGAAAGTAAAGAAATTGTTGATATGCTTGAAGAGGTCCCTAGCCTAGTTGTGTTGTGGGCAGGTTATGGCTTCGCCAAAGATTATAATGCTCCACGTGGTCACATGTATGCAGTGACTGACGTACGTAACACATTACGTACTGGTGCACCTAAATCTGCTGCAGATGGTCCAATGCCAATGGCATGTTGGTCTTGTAAGAGCCCGGATGTACCTCGCGTAATTGAAGAGCAAGGTGAAGATGGTTACTTCACTGGTAAGTGGTACAAAGGCGGCGCTGAAATCGTAAACACTATCGGTTGTGGCGATTGTCATGAAAAAGGTAAGTCTAAGTTACGTGTCTCTCGTCCATTCGCAGAGCGCGCATTTGAAACACTAGATACACCATTTGCTAAAGCGTCTAAGAAAGACAAGCAGTCAATGGTTTGTGCTCAGTGTCACGTAGAGTACTACTTCGAGAAGACTAAAGATAAGAAAGGTTTCGTGAAGTTCCCTTGGGATCAGGGCGTTACTGTTGAAGCAATGGAAAGTTACTACGATAACCTTGAGTTTAAAGACTGGACTCATAAGGTATCTAAGACGCCTATGCTAAAAGCACAGCATCCTGGTTATGAAACTTGGAAGCTAGGTGTACACGGTAAGAACAACGTAAGTTGTACTGACTGCCATATGCCTAAGGTTAAGAATGATAAGGGTCGTAAGTATACCGATCACAAAGTGGGTAACCCATTCGATCGTTTCGAAGAGACCTGTGGTACTTGTCATGAGCAGAGCAAAGAGTTCATGGTTAACCTAACTAAAGAGCGTAAAGTTAAAGTTGCTGACCTTAAAGCGCGTGCTGAAACTCAACTCGTTAAAGCTCACTTCGAAGCGAAAGCTGCTTGGGATGCCGGTGCTACTGAAGCTGAAATGAAGCCTATTCTGACTGATATCCGTCATTCACAGTGGCGCTGGGATTATGCAACAGCCTCTCATGGTGTTGCAGCTCACGCTCCGGATGAAGCACTACGTGTATTAGGTACTTCAGTTGATAAAGCGGCCGATGCTCGCATCAAGCTAGCTCAACTGCTTGCCGCTAAAGGTGTTAAGCAACCAATTGCTTACCCTGATACTTCTACCAAAGCTAAAGCACAAGCTGCCCTAGGTATGGATATGAAGAAGATGAACGCTGACAAGGCTGACTTCAAGAAGAACACTATTCCTAAGTGGGAAGCCGAAGCTAAGAAGCGTGAAGCGACTTACTAAGCGAGTTCGCTCTGTATAGAGTGATATAGAAAACCTGCATAGCAAAAGCCCTCGTCATTTGACGAGGGCTTTTTTATTTTCCTTACCCCCAGAGATCTATCGTTCAAGATATCTAATTGGCGGTATTGTCCCCGAATTATAGAACCTTGGACTTTTCAACAGTACCCGGCGTTATTTAATCAGCTTAAGCAGCTGCTTAAATCTCTCTCCAACGGCCTTATTTTGTAACTCGAACAGCAGCGACTCCATATTGGTGATACGGGCTCCTCTCGCTTGCATCATCTCTATGCCTATCTGCTTGTTCTCGGCTGTTCTGGATGACAGCGCGTCAATCACTAAATGAACACCGAAATCATTATCAAGCAAGTCTCTGCAAGTTTGATAGACACAAACATGGGTTTCAATGCCGACGAGTATGATCTGCTTGCGATCTAAGTTGATTAACTGCTCTCTGAATTCTTGACTGTTCCAGCCGCTGAAATGTTGCTTGCTAATGGGTTGGGAAGTTTCGATCAACGCTTCATACAATATTGGACTGGTCTTACCTAGTTTATCCGGCAGTTGCTCCAACCATAGGGTCGGAATATCGAAGAGCCGTAACCCTTGAATGAGCTTGAGTACCGTTTGGTGTAATGACTCACTCTTCTCCATGACATTTGCCAGTGTTCCCTGGATATCGACGACAACGAATACACACTCTTGGGGTTTTAACATAGGGGATCCATACAAATTATTGATGAATTCATCATAGCTTCTACTGTGCCTAGTCCAATTGTCTTTTGGTCTAATAGGAGATGTGAATTTTACTGCGCTAACTTTGTGCGCCTGACGAATAAACGCACTTGTTTGGTGCGTAAAAAACCATGTGGCCGTTTTGTTTTTTATGTAACCCATTAAAAGTTAAGCTTTTGTTAACTTGGCCTGATGATTGAAACAGTCATCTGTAGAAGTGCATAGAAACTAAGAATAATTTTATTTGGGAGGTCGGTATGAAACTGGTCAGTGCAATCATTAAACCATTTAAGCTCGATGATGTCCGTGAAGCTATCGCAGGCGTAGGGATCGAAGGAATGACGGTAACTGAAGTTAAAGGTTTCGGTCGCCAGAAAGGACATACTGAGCTCTATAGAGGCGCCGAGTATCAGGTGGATTTCCTGCCAAAAGTTAAAATCGATATAGCGACTAAAGCTGAAAATCTCGAGTTATTAATTGAGTCTATTACCAATGCCGCACGGACCGGAAAGATCGGAGATGGGAAAATTTTTGTCACCGAACTCGAACAAGCCATCCGTATTCGTACGGGTGAGTCTGATAACGAAGCACTTTAGAGGAGAAGCGTGATGGAAGATTTAGTTAAACTAGGTGTCACGGTTTCAGAGTTACGATTCGCGTTAGATACTTTTTACTTTTTAATTTCGGGTGCGTTAGTGATGTGGATGGCGGCTGGGTTTGCCATGCTTGAAGCTGGACTTGTCAGGTCTAAAAACACGACCGAGATCTTAACGAAGAATGTCTGCCTCTACTCCATCGCGTGCGTGATGTATCTGATAGTGGGGTATAACATCATGTATGTCGATAATGGCGAAGGCGGTTGGTTACCTTCAATCAGTACCTTAATTGGAAGTCAGGCGAGTGATGCCGACCATGCTCTGGAGTCAGATTTTTTCTTTCAAGTCGTCTTTGTCGCTACGGCTATGTCAATTGTGTCTGGTGCGGTTGCCGAACGTATGAAGCTATGGGCATTCTTGGCTTTTTCCGTTGTAATGACTGGCTTTATCTATCCGGTAGAAGGTTACTGGACTTGGGGAGGAGGGTTTCTCTCTGCAGCTGGATTTGTCGATTTTGCAGGTAGCGGTATTGTACATATGGCTGGTGCGGCTGCGGCTATTGCCGGTGTACTCCTACTGGGGGCGCGTAAAGGTAAATACAGTGCTAACGGTCAGGTGAATCCAATTCCGGGTTCAAACTTACCTATGGCGACATTAGGTATGTTTATTTTGTGGATGGGCTGGTTCGGTTTCAATGGTGGCTCGCAACTGCTGGTATCAGACGCCGAGAATGCAACGGCTGTCGCTAAGATATTCTTAAATACTAACTCTGCAGCGGCATTCGGGGCAGTATCTGCGTTAGTCGTATGTAAGATAGTTTGGGGAAAGGCTGATCTGACTATGATACTAAACGGTGCCTTAGCCGGACTGGTTGCCATTACGGCAGACCCATTGTCACCTTCTATCGTCTTTGCCGGTGTTATCGGTCTCGCTGCTGGTGGTCTGGTTATCTTCTCTATTGTGGCGTTAGATAGGGTTAAAATTGATGATCCGGTGGGCGCTATTTCAGTTCATGGCGTTGCTGGTTTCTTTGGTTTGATCTTGGTTCCCTTCTCTAATGCTGATGCCACTATTCTGGGGCAACTCTATGGTGCAGGTGTTATTTTTGCCTGGGTATTTACAGCCTCATTTGCAGCCTGGTATCTGTTAAAGCTGACGATGGGGATCCGCGTTAGCGAAGAGGAGGAGTATAAGGGAATGGATGCCTCTGATTGCGGTATCGATGCTTATCCTGAATTTGTTTCGGTGAAAAGCGCACGCTAAATACAGACTCTCGATGACTAAAAGCAGGGCTTATTGCCCTGTTTTTTTGTATGATGAACAAAGTGGATATTTTTTGTACTGGTTCGGAGTCAGGAGCATAGGGTATGTTTGATCTTTTAAGGCAGAAGCAAGTGATGCTTATCTTAGCCGCGACAGTGGTAGCTAGTGTTTCTGTGCCCATTGAGGCGGGGCAGGTCGTGGTACGAAAATCGAGTGAGCCTTTCGATGCCTTCGCGGTAAGGGAGCAGGTACTGCGTGAGCATGAGTGGCGCCAAGCATTGAGGATGCAGCAGCAAATTAACATCTTGCAGTCATTACCTATAGGCTGCATACCTATGGCGCGCCCTTATGCCTACTACTCCTGTGGCGGCAATTTCTTCAGACCCTATCAATATCAGAATAAAGAGCTCTATATTCAGATCGATCCGCTTGACTCTGAATCACCGTCATTAAATAAGTAATTTATCTTATTTATGGTGAAGAAGATGAGCCTGTTAACGTTTTGTAACCTTTCACAGTTGCTTGTTCTTTGCTCGATGTCATAAGCTAGAGCTAGGGTATTGAAGTTTCTAAGTTGGATTCCAATGGAAAAATTCCTTTCAGTCATTAGCCTGCTTTTTTTGCTCGTCCTCCAGGGATGTAGTGCCACTTCGCAGCGTACTTCAGTCAGTAATATTGAAGCGTATTTTTATGATGAACATTTTGAAGATGTCGCATCTCTGCCTCATCCCGATGATCTGTTTTCGCTTCCATCCGAGGCTATTGGTGAGCTAAGAGGTGAGGTGGCGCGGAAAAATATCCAACGCTTGAATAATGTGTCTGCTAACGAATGGTTAGCGGAATATATCAATGCCGAAGAGGGGGCCTTTCAATACCGTGACAATATGACAAGAGTCCCTAGTGAAACGTTTAATGAACGAGCGGGTAACTGCTTATCTCTGGTGTTATTAACTTCAGCCTTGGCCGATGTGCTTAAAGTCGAAGTTGAATTTCAAGAGGTTGAGGTACCACCCGTGTGGGATAAGCAGGGGGATTTTTATCTTGTTAATGGTCACATTAACCTGAGATTACTGCCTCCTAGAAATAGCGATACCGTACATGTGATGAAGCGGGCTATTCAGGTTGATTTCTTACCCGAGCGGGCCGTACGAGGTTATGGTAAGAAAAAAATCAGTAAGCAGACTGTGATTGCTATGTTTTATAACAACGTGGCCGCAGAATCTCTGGTTGTGGGAGATTATGATAAGGCTTATGGCTTGTTAAAAATGGGCTTGCAACAGAAACCTGATTTTGTACCTGCGCTGAATACTCTGGCAGTACTCTATCGGTACAAAGGTTTAGAGCAGGAGGCTGAAACTCTCTATAAACTTGCGTTAGATGTGAATGCTAACGATATGAACGCCTTGTATAACTATGCGGTAATGCTTGGGGATCAAGATAGGTTGGAGGAGTGGGCGTTAGTTCACAAAAGGCTGGAACTGGAACGAATTGGAAACCCCTATTATTACTATGACATGGCTCAGCAGGCCTATTTTGATAAAGAGTATCAAGACGCGTTACTCTGGTATAAACGTGCGGTAGCTAAGGCCGATTATCGACATGAATTCTATTTCGGGCTATCCCGGGCTTACTGGAAAACCGGTGACGAACGACGAGCGCAGCAGAATATGGAAAAGGCCTTGAGTCTCACTCATGATGAGAATAATAAAGTGCGCTATCAGTCCAAGTTACATGCGATGAAAAGCCATTAATATAATTACTTCCTCAATTTTTAGCTGTCTGTAGCCAGAGATGGTCAGAGCATTGCTTGAATCCCAATATATGACCTTTTTTGCTTAGCCGTTGAAACTCCTTCTTTGGTTGACATGCTTTGGTTTACATGAAATATCGGGAACTCACCTTAGTGCATCTTCAGGTAACTAAACAGTTTGCTGTTTTTTGAGTCTTAGTTACTCAATGCTTCTCTTATGCAAGCAAATAACGATAGACGGGAATGAAATGCGGAATGTAGATTATAAAATATTGCAAATTATAGTCCTAATTATCAACCGGTTACAAAGTAAATTTGTTGATTTTATATATCTTGATTGCATTGCAACCCAATACTGGATAAATTGAACTTAGTAGCGCTGTTGAGAGACCCTTGTTTAAACGTAGCCGGAGTAGATGAATTACTATGTATTACCAAAATGATGATGTTCGAATTAATAAGATTAAAGAGTTATTGCCACCTGTCGCGATCCTTGAGCGATTTCCGGTGTCAGAGAACGCATCGGCTACGGTTTTTAATGCGCGCCAGAGCATACATCAGATCTTGAGAAAAAAAGATGACCGCCTCTTAGTTGTGGTTGGACCATGTTCTATTCATGATCCTAAAGCCGCTCTGGAATATGGTCAGAAGCTCGTTAAATTGCGTGAGCAATATAAAGATCAATTAGAGATCGTTATGCGAGTTTATTTTGAAAAGCCGCGTACCACGGTCGGTTGGAAGGGATTGATCAATGATCCTTACATGGATAGCAGCTTCAAGTTAAACGATGGCCTAAGAACTGCTCGTAAATTACTTCTGGATCTCAATGATATAGGTATTCCAACCGCCGGTGAGTTTCTCGATATGATCACGCCTCAATATGTAGCAGACCTTATGTGTTGGGGAGCAATAGGGGCAAGAACTACCGAGTCTCAGGTACACCGTGAGCTGGCTTCAGGATTATCGTGTCCGGTCGGATTTAAAAATGGCACTGACGGGACAATTAAAGTGGCGATAGATGCTATCGGCGCAGCGAGTGCACCGCATCATTTTCTTTCAGTGACAAAGTACGGGCATTCTGCGATTGTTGAGACAAAAGGAAACCCGGATTGTCATATCATACTCCGTGGTGGTAAAGAGCCTAATTACAGTGCCGATCATGTTGCTGAGATCTGTAGTCAGTTAGATAAGGCCGGCTTAGAGCTCAATGTGATGATCGACTTTAGTCATGCGAATAGCTCGAAGCAATTTAAGCGTCAGATGTTGGTTGGCGAAGATGTTGCGTCTCAGCTAGGCAGTGGTACCCATAGCGTGTTTGGTGTCATGATTGAAAGTAACCTAATCGAAGGTCGACAGGATTATGTCGAGGGACAGCCACTGTGTTATGGCCAGAGTATTACCGATGCATGTATTGGTTGGGATGATACTGAAAGTATCATGGCAACCCTTTCACAGAGTGTGAAGGCCCGCAGGTCTTCTAAATAGATGGAGTTATGATTTAGGACTCGAAAGTAAAAAAGGAGGCTGATGCCTCCTTTTTAGTCAAGAAATTCTCATTCCACATAAAAACATGTATTATTAGTTGGCTATAGACCTGAATTGTCTATATTTTTAGTCAGATGAATCTATTAATCCTGATTGTGATTAACGAGATATTCATTGGCTTTTGCAAGGCTGCCAAACGAAGCAATAAGGTTATTTTGGCCTTTTTGTTGAATATCACTATCACCTGATTGGGTCATCATCCATATCCAAGTTTGGATGAGAGGCAGTGGTGGATATTGAGATTTTGATGAATCCAGCATGTATGTTTCCTTTAAATAGCTAATTAAGGGTGAGATTGGCTTCCCTTACCTTATTCGCCCGAATGATTTCTATACCTAAACGGTTTGATGAAGTCGGTATCAATATGCGACTTAGGTATAGATCAAAAGAATATCAAATTCTTTTCTTATATATAACAAGATTTGCTTTCATCTGGCATATTTACAAATAAAAAAGTGATTTATAGTTCTTTTGTATGTTTAAAAATGAACTTTTGTCAGTCAAAAGTGCTGCTTTTTCTGTTGTGGTGATTATCTTCGTCGTTATCTCTACCGGGTGCTCTTTGGCTTAATACCGATCGAGATAACAAGAGCGATCATCTGGCAATGCCACTCTTTAATAAATGGAACTTTCATGCGCCCCTCTCTCTATTTTGATGGCCCTATAGATAAATTGAACTGGCAAGTCCTTAAATTACTCTGGCCATATCTTTTCGAGTTCAAATCAAGAGTGGGCTTAGCCATGCTTTGCTTGATTATTGCTAAAATCGCCAGTGTTTCTCTACCATTTGTATTGAAGTCATTGGTCGATACCTTAAGTTCGGCATCGACTGAGCAGATGATAAGCGTGCCGATTGTCCTGGTTATCGCATATGGTTCCTTGCGATTACTGAATACCTTGATCTCTGAGGTTAGGGATACGCTTTTTGGCAGAGTAACCGAGCGTGCAATTAGGCGGTTAGGCTTGTCCGTTTTTGAACATCTGCATCGATTAGATCTAGAGTTTCACCTGGAGCGGAGGACAGGTGGCTTATCCAGGGATATAGAGAGGGGGACCAGTGGCATTAACTTTTTGATGCGATTTATGGTGTTTAATATCGTGCCAACAATTCTGGAGATAGCCTTGGTTGTTGGGATCCTGTTTTATAATTATGGCATCGCATTCGCTGCGATAACTTTAGGTTCTGTGGCGGCATATGGACTTTTTTCCATTTTTGCGACCGAGTGGAGAACGGAGTTTGTTCGTGAAGCCGCCAGGGCTGATTCTCGATCCAACTCTCGTGCGATCGATAGCCTCCTTAATTATGAGACGGTTAAATATTTTAATAATGAAACCTATGAAGCTAATCGCTACGACTGTGCATTAGCCGACTGGGAAGATGCAAAGCGAAAAAATCGCCTGTCTCTTTTTGCACTTAATGCCGGGCAAGCGTTAATTATCTCTGTTGCTATGACATTAATTTTAGCTCTGGCTGCTTACCATGTTGTTGAAAACACGATGACAATAGGTGATTTTGTATTGGTTAATGCGTTTATGATGCAACTTTTTATACCGCTTAATTTCTTAGGCTTTGTCTATCGCGAAATTCGGGGGGCACTGGCTAATATCGAGCGGATGTTTGGCCTGTTGGATCGCGTTCCTCTTATTGAGGATAGAACCGATGCTAAAAATATTAAGCTGTCACGTGGAGAGCTGAAGTTTGACCAGGTCAGTTTTAGTTACGATACCAGGCCTATTTTGGATAGTGTTAGCTTTACTGTCTTGCCTGGGCAGAAGATTGCAATCGTCGGTGATAGTGGCGCTGGTAAGTCGACCATAGTTAAGCTACTTTTTCGTTTTTATGAGGTGTCATCGGGGAGCATCTCTCTGGACGGCATAAAAATTGATGAATTAACCCAGGATGCACTGCGACAAGCTATTGCCATTGTGCCGCAAGATACGGTTTTATTTAATGATTCACTGCTAGAAAATGTTCGCTATGGTAGACCCGATGCGACTGATGATGAGATCGCAGCAGCGGTTAAGATGGCTCACCTTTCTCATTTTATTGAGGCTCTGCCCGATGGGTGGCATACGAAAGTGGGGGAACGGGGCTTAAAGTTATCGGGTGGAGAGAAACAGCGAGTCGCGATTGCCAGAGCCATACTCAAGGGGTCCCCTCTGCTGGTCTTTGACGAGGCTACGTCTTCTCTGGATAGTCATTCTGAGCAGGCGATATTGAATGCCTTGAAAGAGGTGGCTAAAGGCCATACAAGTTTAGTTATCGCCCATCGTCTGTCTACCATTATCGATGCAGACCAAATTGTTGTGTTGAGTAAAGGTAAGGTCGTTGAAACCGGTGACCATCTATCTCTGTTAGCCAAGAATGGTTTGTATGCGAAGCTGTGGAATATTCAAAATCAATGATTAGCTATTTATAAACCATAGATCTTTTTAATAGCAATGCAGATTGGTATAAGTCTATTAATAGTTCAGCATAGGTTCAGCTTACGTTTGTATACTGATAAAAATTAACCAATAACGACTATGGCGATATAATTGCGATGAAGAATATTCCTTTACAAGTCAACATTGAAAGTCAGACAAGCTGCGTAGACACGGATTGGTTAGCCATTATGGCAACCCTAAAGAAGCGTGGTTTACAGCAAGATGAACTGATGGGCGTATATCTTGAATTAACATCCGGAATGAGAGTCACTACACGCGGTCTCAGCTTAGCTAAAATTAACCCTAACCTGGAATTGCACGGTATCATTCGTGAAACCAAGTTTTCGGCAAACGATTACGCCGGTATGATGAGGGCTTAACCTCTATTTATTGCTAAGCCTGATAAGATTTTAGTTCAGATGTTATTGTAGTGCTGATGTCGCTATCGACGTTGGCACTCAGTTTTATGGATACTATTACTTTTGCTATTTAGAGCGCCAACCATCGCATGACAAGTGGAATTTCACTGGCTCTTCATCTAACCGGTGAAGCCTGATTATTTCTCCCTGCCTGAAGCAAACAGATTCTCCTTCGATGACCGTTAGACGTTCGCAGTTTTGACAACTAAGCGAACGATTCTTCGTTGATGGTACCTGGCTTACATATCCTAGACCCAATTCAAGCTCCTTCATGTGCTCTCTCCTAACTGAATACGTTAGTGACTCGCAATAATGAATTTTGAAGCATAAACATCTAAACGTCTAGCATGGATTTGTTTTTCTTTTGGTGATCTAGCTCTTATTTGGGGTTTTTTGTCTATCAGTTGTACTAACTGGCTGTTATTTAGTCACTTGCACTTAAACTAGCAGCCTTAAGTCATATTTGGTTTCAACTCACCTTCGCAGGCTATTGCTTGTTATTGGCCATAATAGGTGTGTAATAACTCCACTTTATTGGTTTCTGACACCGAAAGAATGTACATATTCGAGTACTCCTCCTCATCGATAGGAGCGATTTCGGGCCCGCCCAAAGCGGAGATTATTAATGGGAGCGTATTTGAGTGACCAGCAACCAATACGTTGCCCATTTGAGATTGAACTGCTTTAACGGTTGCGTCTATATGGGCCGTGATCCCGGAATTAATATCAATAATTATCACAGGTAATTTCCGGTGTTCACTCATCGGATGAAGCGTTTCCTGTGTGCGTCTATATGGCGTGGCGATCAAAGCACTAAGCTGTGTCTTCTCGAGAGTGGAAAGTAAAGATTTTGCCCGTAACTCACCTCTTGGGCTAAGGCTCGGATCTTTGGAGGTTGATGCTGATTTTTCTGCGTGTCTGATTAATACGATGATCTTATTAGTCGTTGACGATATAGAGTCTTGAATCTCATCTGCGTATAACCCGTTAGGGGTCAGTGTAATAAGGCCGAGGCACAGAATTAACAGTCTCATCATGTTGCTCTTTTTGGGGGGCAGTTTGTCAAGATAGCTAATCGCAGCATAATAAAACAGAAATTATTATGATTAAATACTAAAGTAGGTTAAAAAGTAGCCGATAATAGTTAAGTGGAAATATCTTTTTGAGAGGCTGTAATGGAAATTCGTAATCATGGCGCAGAGGTGTCACAAGTTGCTCGCAATAAAACTGATTCAGCAGAGAATCATGGTAAAACCGTGTCTGAAGTTGCCAGAGATAAAACAGCTTTTTCGACAAGTAAACAACTGATGAACACTGCAATTATTTCGGCTCAACAGGAGGTTAATCTAAGTTCCGGCGACGAACCTATGATGTTGCTATATCGTGCGGCCATCGAAGCCATCAATGAAGAGTTAGCGCCCACTATGGGAGAGAATGCGCTTCAGAATGCTTATGACAGTGGTGTTGATACCTCTCCGGAAGCAACGGCAGATAGAATTGTCAGTTTCGCGACACAATTTTTTACTCTTCATCAGGAACAGAACTCCAATATGGATTTTGATGAACAGCTCAATTCCTTTATGGACATTATCGGCGGAGCTATCGATCAAGGGTTCAGTGAGGCCAAAGATATTCTGACGAGCCTTCAAGTTCTGGAGGGGGATATCGAGTCCGGTGTCGAACAAACATATTCATTGGTTCAAGAGGGACTGGCTGCATTTAGAGACAGTTTTAGCAGCGGTGACGAAGCCGAAGCATAACTCTGATGTACATCTTCTTTTATACCAACCAGTATAAGAAAGTGATCTATTCAGAGCTATTTTGGGCAAACTAATTCGAGGCGGAAAGCTGATGTAATGGTGCTCCCTTTTGAAGTTATTCAACGAAGAAGTAGGCAGCCCCAAAAGCTCCTAAAAGGCGAATTTTGGCACATCTGATGCAGTGTTAACGAGCTTAAACCTAGTTTAACTATGCTCTTCACTCGTTGCCTTGCCTCAGAAACGCTAAACTCTCGCTGAGCGATCACATCTTTATACTGATTGGTATTAAGCCTCATTTGAGGCTTTTTTTATCTCTTTTGTTAGCTACAATTTATCGTTTATGTTAAAGATAAATTAGATATGATTTGTGGGTAGGAGCTTTGAATGTGGATTGAGGGTGAAGTCATTGAACGAATTGATTGGAATGACAAGCTGTTTTCATTGAAAATTAAAGCCGATATTGAGCCTTTTATCGCGGGTCAATTTATTAAGCTTAGCCAGATCATCGATGATAAAAGAATTGGTAGGGCCTACTCTATTGTTAATGCACCTGGTAGTGATTTTATCGAGGTGCTTGCAGTTTCGGTTGCCGATGGGCAACTATCTCCAAACCTGCAACAACTCAACGTCGGTGATGTTATAGATGTGTCGACAAAAGCCACAGGTTTTTTGACCTTAAATGAGATCCCCAGCTCCTCTTCAGAGGGAAAGCAGCTCTGGCTTATGGCAACCGGCACCGCCGTTGGCCCCTTTATTTCTATGTTAGATACCCTCGAACCTTGGTCGAGATTCGAAAAGGTCATTTTAGTGTATGGCGTCAGAGAGGCTGAAGATTTAGCTTATCTCCAGAAGTTAGAACTGGTGAAGCAGCAATACCCGGAGCAGTTCAAGTTGGTGCTCTCCGTCACGCGTGAGAATTATCCTGGTTCGATGAACTGTCGAATTTCGACAGGTTTACAATCCGGAGAAGTTGAGAAATATGTCGGCATTAGTATTAGCCCGGAAAAATCTCAAGTCATGCTGTGCGGTAACCCTGAGATGGTTAATGATGCAAGTAATATCCTTTTAGAGAGGGGGTTAACGAAAAATCTTCGTCGTAAGCCTGGTCAGATAACGCTGGAAAGGTATTGGTAAGTTATAGCTAGAGTGCTTTTCAGCATGATCATTTTTACTTGTAACTCTCGGCTCAAAGGATTGATTAAATGAAACTCTTTTATTCAGATGCTTCTCCCTATGCTCGCTGTGTTCGGGTTGTTATTCGCCATCTCGACATTGATGGTATCGATGAGTTGAAAACTGATCCCTTCGATAATAGCGAGGCATTACTTCAAGCCAATCCACTGGGGAGGGTCCCCTGCCTTCAACTCAATGACGGCTCTGCCATTTATGATAGTGAAGTGATATTACGCTTCTTCGATTTTGAATTTGGCAGGAGCCAGCTGTTTGGAACGGGGGGGCATGATTGGAGAAACGAAAGCCATTTTTCATTAATCAAAGGAATGTTAGACAGCGCAGTAGCACTAAGGCAGGAGCAGATGCGAGAGGAGGGAAAGCGGTCCCTATTTTGGGTTGCAAGACACGAGCAAGCCCTGTTTAGGGGGTTAAAGCTACTCGAGCGTTCAGGTGTGATATCAAGACCTCGCCTGGTAATTGTGCAGATCAGTTTAGCCTGTTTATTAGAGTATTTGGATTTCAGGCACCCCGATATTAGTTGGCGAAAACTTGCGCCAGCGATCTCCAGCTGGCTTTCGGAGTTTGAAACTGAACCGGCGATGGTTAGCACCAGGCCTTGCTGAGTTAAGCCTACAATAATAACTGACAGTCCTGCGACCTCCCGTAAAGTTTGATTTAACGCTTGAGGTTAGGTCGTTTTTTGAGCTGCCTTAGCATTGACTAAAGTAATGTAGAGTTAATATTTCTTTCGATACTGCTTGCTCATTTGTGATGGATTTATTACCCTTGTTGCGATTGATAATGGTTATCATTAACTGGTTTGCTGTCAGCGTTGTGAGGGAGATGTGTAAATGAAGATCGTAAGAAGTTTGTCCATATTAGGCTTGGTTTGCTTAGCGTCTGCTGCTAATGCAGCTGAAAAGCTAACAGTGTATTCATATCGACAGGCATTTTTGATTGACCCTATTTTGGAAAACTTTACCAAAGAGACGGGTATTGATGTTGAGGTTGTTTTTTCCAAGAAGGGCATTGCGGAGCGCATGGTACGTGAAGGGAGACTATCGCCTGCCGATATCGTGCTGACATCCGACTTTTCACGACTGATGGATTTAGTGGACAAAGAGCTGGTCGTTCCTGTCTCGAGCGACGTGTTAAAGACAAATATTCCTGCGAGTTTTCGTTCCCCTGATGATAACTGGTACTCGTTGACGATGAGAGTTCGAAATGTATATTCGTCCAAGGAGAGACTGGGGAAACTCGCCATAGATTATGAGGACCTTGCCGATCCTAAATACAGTGGCAAGATCTGTACCCGAAGCGGAAAGCATCCATACAACATCTCTCTGGTTGCTTCGATGATTGCTCACCACGGTGAAACCGAAACGAGAACCTGGTTAGAGGGAGTAAAGGCCAACTTAGCCCGTAAGCCTCAAGGAAATGATCGCGGCCAGGTTAAAGCGGTAAAAGAGGGCTTGTGTGATATCGCCCTGGGCAATAGCTATTATCTGGGGAAAATGCTTCAAGATCCTAAGCAGGTACCTTGGGCGGAAGCCGTTGAGATTAACTTTCCAAATCAGGATAACCGGGGCTCGCACATCAACGTGTCAGGCATGGCATTAGCCAAATATGCACCGAACAAAGATAACGCCATTAAATTAATGGAGTACCTCTCCGGTGATGATGCGCAACAAGCTTATGCCGAAGTAAACTATGAGTATCCAGTTAAAGCCGATGTAAAACCGTCTAAGTTAGTCGCATCGTGGGGCGAGTTTAAAGCCGATAACCTACCTATTTTCAAACTGGCCGAGTACCACCAAGCTGCGGTGAAGCTGCTGGATCAGGTTAAATTCGACCTTTAATCCTAATTTAGAACTGAAAAAGCCTTCCTCTGAGAGGCTTTTTATTTTTAGAATCATAATCATTCCTATTTAAGCTTGAGTTTAGGTTTATAGTGGATAATAGTGCTATAGAACACAGTGGGTAAGTAATAACGTTGGTAAGGTTTTTATTGAAATTGGTATCATCATGATCTTAGGTTTATCAAGAGGTTGGTCGGTGAGTGGTTATCTGATTGCAGCAGTCATCACATTACCACTCGTTGCTATCATCACTCAGGCATTGGCTCCTGATGAAGCTGTTTTTGCTCACCTTTTCGATACCGTGTTGCCTACCTATGTTGCCAATACTCTGCAGTTGATGTTTTGGGTTGGTTTGGGAGCGATCATCATCGCAATCCCTGCTGCCTGGCTAGTGGCGAAGTGTCATTTCCCCGGGAGAAGAATATTTCAATGGGCACTGTTATTGCCATTAGCGATGCCGGCTTATGTGGTGGCCTATGTTTATACCGATCTGCTCGATTATGCGGGGCCGTTACAAAAGCTATTGCGTGAACTGTTTGTCTGGCAATCGCCACAAGATTATTATTTTCCCGAGGTGAGGAGCTTAGGCGGGGCATCGATGATGCTTTCTCTGGTGCTGTTTCCCTACATCTATCTGCTTGCACGGACCACATTTATGGAGCAATCTTCAAGCCTGCAGCACGCCGCCCGCGTCATGGGGTGTGGTCCATGGAGGAGTTTTTGGCATCTAAGTCTCCCTATGGCAAGGCCTGCCTTAGCCGTCGGTGTCGCACTCGTGGCGATGGAAACCGCAGCAGACTTTGCAACAGTGAGTTATTTTGCCGTGCCCACCTTAACCACAGCCGTGTATGACACTTGGCTTGAATATGGCAGCTTATCTGCTGCCGCCAAGCTCTCAGCCATCATGTTGCTTGTGGTATTCTCTATGATAGGCTTTGAGCGATTTGCACGCAGAAAGCAACAACTCTTTCAAAAACAAACGGGCGTTAACCAAGTCGAGTTATATCTGCTTAAGGGGATGAAGGCTAAGTTAGCCAGCGGTTATTGTAGTGCATTACTTTTCTTCTCATTTCTGCTGCCATTTATTATTTTACTTCAATATGCGTGGGAGTATTTTGATCAGAGCTGGAGTAGTGCTTTTTGGGAATATAGTTTGAACAGCCTGTATATCGCCGTAATCGTTAGCGTCATTGCAGTTTTCATCGGTGTGCTCTTGATGTTTATTCGCCGAATAAGTCCAAGGAGAGCCGATCTGCTTCCCTCGCGTCTTGCGTCGACGGGATATGCACTACCGGGGACGGTTCTGGCTATCGGTATTTTAGTGCCGCTAACCTATCTCGATTTCGCGGTGAATGATCTTTATGAGTATCTGGGTCATCGAGGTCCGGGGTTAATATTTACCGGTAGTGTATTTGTGCTCATCTTCGCTTTTTGTATCCGCTTCTCCGCTATTGCTATCGGCAGTGTTGAAAGCAGTTATAAGCGCATCTCGCCGTCTCTGGATATGGCTGCTATCACAATGGGGTTAACACCCAGGGCGCTATTATGCCGAGTTCATATCCCGCTGTTGAGGCGGGGCATATTTGCCGGGTTATTGCTGGTGTTTATTGAGTGTATGAAAGAGTTACCCGCAGCCTTGCTTCTCAGACCTGTCGGATTTGAAAACCTGGCGACCTATGTTTTTCAATTTGTTTCAGATGAGCAGTTGGAGCATGGTGCGCTGGCCGCAATTGTGATTGTATTGGTGGGGTTAGTTCCGCTCATCTATCTCAATCGCTCTTTGGAGCAAGAAAGTTAATCGACCGAACTCGTCGGTTTAGGGGCGTTGTGATTTTGTTTTGTGCCCCCCAAAATTCATCTTAACGACTCTTTGAGTAAGTAAACGAATATGTCGACATTAAGTATTAAAGGTGTTCATAGCCATTATCAGGGGCAACAGGTTTTAAGAGGCTTAGATTTAACTCTGGCAAAGGGGGAGATCGCAGCGCTTCTTGGTCCCAGTGGCTGTGGTAAAACAACCTTGCTCAGGGCTATTGCGGGCCTGCAACCGATCACTGAGGGTGAGATCAGTATTAATGGCCAGATATTGTCCGGTCCCGATCGATTTGAGCCAAGTGAGCAGCGTGGGATCGGCATGATATTTCAGGATTATGCGCTATTTCCTCATCTGAATGTTGCTGACAACATCTTATTCGGTGTTAAAGATGCAACCAAAGAACAGAGGAAAGCCAGACTCGATGAGATGCTTTCTCTGGTTAAGCTTGATGGCCTGTCACAGCGATATCCCCATGAACTTTCCGGTGGACAGCAACAGCGCGTTTCTATCGCCAGAGCTCTAGCCTATGAGCCCGGGCTGTTACTACTCGATGAACCATTTTCAAATATCGATGCTAAGGTTCGAGGCGAGATGATGTTGGAGATACGTGCAATATTGAAACAACGCAATGTCAGTGCGGTCTTTGTGACACACAGTAAAGATGAGGCTTTCGTTTTTGCCGACAAACTTGCGCTTTTCAAGGATGGGTATATTGTTCAGTACGGCACCGCCGAAGCCCTATATTCGTCCCCTAAGGATAAGTATGTGGCCGACTTCTTAGGCAGTGGTAACTACATCCCCGCATCGGTTACCGATGCGTTCAGCGTCGAGACTCCTTTGGGAAAACTTGTCAGTACCCGTGCTTTATCCCAGCCAGTGAGTTACCAGGGGGAAATATTAATAAGACCCCAGCAGCTTGAAATAACGGCCGATGAGCAGGGGGCTGGAGTCATCGTTGAGCGACGTTTTTTGGGCAATATTTGCCATTATCGGGTTCAGATTGCTCAGCAGCTTTATGAGGTTAAAAGTCAATTCAGTCAATTGGCGCTGGGTCAGAAAGTGGACATTCATGCACAGGCACATTCTTTAGTCGTATTCTGAATTATTCCGGACCCCTATATGCTAGCAAGATAGTTTGTACCGATTGGTATTAGTTTGAGAACGAAAGGGGGATGGCCTAGAAATACCGATAATCTCAATCGGTATTTCAACTATCTAATATCATTGAAAAGACTCAAATAAATCACTTAATTGTGCGTCAGTTAATACAATTATTATCTAAAGTTATGGATAATGATGCCGAATATGAATTATTGAAAAGGTAATTAGAGATGGATAATCAGATTATGCCACGTGAACAGTTGGGAGTGTGTGCTGAAGGAAACTTGCACAGTGTATATTTGATGTTCAATGCCAATGAAGGGGTAGAATCTCAATTACGGCCTTGTATTGCTAATGTGGCTCAATATATATACGAGCTTACCGATCAATATGCCGATAGTGCGTTTAATGGTTTTGTGGCCATTGGTGCGAATTATTGGGATAGCCTATATCCGTCTGCTCGGCCGGGGGCATTAAAGCCTTTCCCTGCCATGAACGCAGAGACTCGTGATGCGCCCGCATTAGAATACGACCTTTTCGTCCATATTCGTTGTGACAGATTCGATATACTTCATCTGGTTGCCAATGAAGTTTGCCAGATGTTTGAAGGTTTGGTTGAGCTTATCGATGAGGAGCGTGGATTCCGCTTCATGGACAACCGTGACCTGACCGGGTTTGTTGACGGCACTGAAAATCCTAAGGGCCGCAGTCGCCAAGAGGTAGCGCTGGTTGGTGTTGAAGATGAGACGTTTAAGGGCGGAAGTTATGTCCATGTGCAGAAGTTTGCCCATAACTTGAGTAAGTGGAACCGATTACCACAGAAAAAGCAGGAAGATATTGTCGGCAGAACTAAGGTAGATAATATTGAGTACGCCTCAGAAGATAAGCCATTAACCAGTCATATTAAGCGGGTTAATTTAAAAGACGCCGACGGTAATTCAATGGAGATCTTAAGGCAGAGTATGCCTTACGGAACGGTAAAGGAGCAAGGTTTGATGTTTATCTCTACTTGCCGAAACTCAGTAAACTTTGAACATATGCTTAAGAGTATGGTTCACGGTGATGGCCATGGAAATCATGATCACCTATTGCACTTTACCCAAGCTCTGACTGGCTCCTCTTTCTTCGCCCCTTCGCTCGATTTTTTGGATAATCAGGCTGGCGAGTAAGATTTTACTATTAGACACAAAAAACGCACTATTTTGAGTGCGTTTTTTTTGTCTAAAATATGGTACTTAGCAGAGTCGTTGTTATTTTTCTGTATCAGGATCCCAGTAGTTCGTCGGACGTTTGGCATATATTTCATCGACCGCCCTGACTAATACCTTATTATTTTCCGGATAGACAACGACGTCGTGCTTATCTCGATTGCCGATGACCAGAAAGGTAAACTCTTCATTCGAGTCGTTTCTAAGGGTATGTGCGATGGCGGTATCGGCATTAAAACAGACATAATCTCCCTGTTTAAAAGGGTGGGGCTCACCGTTAATAAGCAAGGTGGCTTCGCCCTGCAGAGCGTATAAGTGTTCCTCCTCTTTAGTGTGGTAATGTGCAACTGTCGACATCTTTCCCGGGGCGAGGCGCTCCATGGTGACACCGATTTTTTCGCAACCTACGGCATCGCCTATGTGTTTTTGTCGGCTGGTATATTGAGCTGAATGTTGCCAGGACTCCCAGCAAATATCATCGACTTTAATTATTTTGGTTGTTGTCATAAAGTATCCTTAGCCCTCGATATAGCTTTCGAATCCCTAATTTCTCATAAATGTCATATTGGATACAATCTAATTTTATGACAGGGGAAGGAAAAAACAAAAAGAGACGCGAAGCGTCTCTTTGAATGGGGATACATTTGAATATTGGTGACTGCTCAGCTAATTTCTATAGCGCCTTACGACCAGATGTCACTAACCACAGCCTGCTAGCTTAGTTAGTCATTAAAATTAAACAGTGACTTAACCGTGTCTAAGGTTTTCTCTATCTCTTGAATATTCGACGGCGTGATGAAAATCGTATCATCACCGGCAATCGTGCCAAGAATCCCCTCAGGCTTTCCTATCGAGTCGAGAAGTCGCGCGATAAGCTGTGCCGCCCCAGGGCTGGTTCTGACTACGATCATTGATTGGTTGTGATCGACATCCAATACTAAATTCTTTAGTGGGCTACCTGCTGTCGGTACTCCCAGCTCCGCCGGAAGACAATAAACCATCTCTTGTTTTGCATTACGGGTGCGCACAGCACCAAACTTGCTTAACATTCTAGAGACTTTGGATTGGTTAATATTTCCGTACCCTTCAGCCTGAAGGGCGAGGACAATCTCACTCTGAGAACCGAATCGCTCCTCTTTCAAAATTGCCTTAAAGGTCTTAACTAGCTCGTCTTGACTTCTATTTGCTTGCATAATTTTATTGTTCTTTATTCAAAAATCATTGCCATGTTGAATATAATTGCCGTTTTTGTCAACAAATATCCGAGTTTGATGAATAAAAATGCAACTTAAGGTGTGTGGTGGAGGGATAAGCAAGTAAAAAATAACTGCAGCAAAGAGGGCTGTTGCCCGACAGGAGGGATTTTGCACCGACAGTGAGTGTGCATTTTTACTTATGCTTATTTTTTAAACTTATTTAGGTTGTTTATTGATATAGAACAAAAAATAAATCTAACCAAGACTAAGGGATAATTGAATTTTTATTGTGATTGCAGTAATGTTGCGGCATCGAGAGATATAGATCTAAATCACAAATATCCAAGAAATGACGGAGATAACTATGAAAGTTGCTGTACTTGGTGCCGCTGGCGGTATTGGCCAGGCTCTTGCCCTACTATTAAAAACTCAATTGCCTGCAGGTTCAAAATTGTCACTTTATGATATTGCTCCTGTAACACCTGGTGTTGCGGTTGATCTTAGTCATATCCCGACAGCCGTTGAAGTTAAAGGTTTTGCGGGTGAAGATCCAACTCCTGCGCTCGAAGGTGCGGATGTTGTATTGATCTCTGCTGGTGTGGCTCGTAAGCCTGGCATGGATCGCTCGGATCTATTCAATATCAATGCTGGCATTGTTAGAAATCTAGTCGAGAAGTGTGCCGCTGCTTGTCCTAAAGCACTTATCGGTATTATCACTAACCCGGTAAACACCACAGTAGCCATCGCCGCTGAAGTATTAAAAGCTGCTGGTGTATACGATAAGAATCGTCTTTTTGGTGTTACGACACTCGACGTGATCCGTTCTGAAACCTTTATTGCTGAAGCAAAGGGGTTGAATGTTGATGATGTTAAGATCAATGTGATCGGAGGCCACAGTGGTGTGACCATTCTTCCTCTTCTTTCTCAGGTTCAAGGCGTAAGCTTTAGCGATGAAGAAGTAGCAGCATTGACTACACGTATCCAAAATGCGGGTACAGAAGTGGTTGAAGCTAAAGCCGGTGGCGGAAGTGCGACGCTTTCCATGGGGCAGGCGGCATGTCGTTTCGGCCTGTCTCTGGTACGTGGTCTTCAAGGTGAAGAAAATGTCATCGAGTGTGCCTATGTCGATGGTGGCAGTACACACGCAGATTTCTTCGCACAACCCATCCTGCTTGGTAAGAATGGTGTTGAGTCGGTATTGGCTTACGGTGAAGTCAGTGAGTTCGAAGCCAATGCTCGCGATGCTATGCTAGATACACTTAAGGCTGACATCAAGCTGGGTGTCGAATTCGTTAAGTAATTCGCGCAGGATTGATACCAAATTAAATCTAAGCGAAAAAAAAGGAGCCTTCGGGCTCCTTTTTTATTGTATTGAATATAAGGCGTAAGACTAGTTATTACGCTCTACGGCAATCTTAGCTAATGCCACCAGTGCCTGTTTGTAATCACTCTCAGGGATGATTGACAAGGCTTCTATCGCCTTACCTGACTCCTCTTGTGCGCGCTTGAGTGTATAGTCTAAGGCGCCGCAACTGTGCAATGCGTTGAGGATCTCTTCAATATTCTGAGTACCATCCCCTTTTTCTATTGCCGTGCGGATTAACTCTTGCTCTTTTTCAGTACCGTGGGCCATGGCATAAATAAGTGGCAGAGTTGGCTTACCTTCAGCAAGATCATCACCAATATTCTTGCCTAACTCTTCGGTATCGGCAGTATAGTCTAATAGATCATCGGTTAACTGGAATGCCGTGCCTAAGAACTTTCCGTAATCGGCCAGTGCGCTTTGAGTTTCGATAGGGCTTTCGGCAAGCACACCGGCTAAACGTGTGGCCGCCTCGAAGAGTTTAGCGGTTTTACAATAGATGACACGCATGTAGCTCTCTTCAGTCGTGTCAGGGTCGTTACAGTTCATCAACTGTAATACTTCACCTTCGGCAAGTACATTCGTGGCATCGGCAAGCACTTCGAGTACTTGCATGTCACCAAGCTCTGTCATCATTTGAAATGAACGTGTATAGAGGAAGTCGCCTACTAATACACTTGCACTATTGCCAAACAGTGCATTGGCCGTCTCTCTACCGCGGCGCAACATGGACTCATCGACAACATCATCATGTAATAGTGAAGCGGTATGGATGAACTCGATGATTGCGGCCAGCTTAAGATGTGCCTCACCATTATAGTCGATGGCGCGAGCAGCCAGGATAGAGAGTAGTGGACGCATGCGCTTACCACCACCATTGATAATGTAGAAGCCTAACTGATTGATTAGGGCGACATCAGATTCTAGTTGTTTATATATTAGCTTATTAACGTTTTGCATATCGTTATCGGCTAACTGACGAATGGCGTTTAAATCCATATATAGGCTCTGGGTTTGTGGGGCAGCAATAAAAAAGGCGGCCCAAATGAAGGCTTGAATGTTATAATGATATGGATTCTACCTAAGAAACGCCATTCAAGACAGCATTAGAAGGAGATTGTGAGATTAATTCCGATCTTTTTTTATTCTTATTCAATTAGGACTTGTCAGCTGGGAGTTCTTAGCGTAAACTCCGCGACCATTGTCATTAAAGCTTTTATAACACCCCTGCCTCACATAATGAGCCGGCGTGTTTGAAATATCGGAGTAAAATAGCTATGTACGCTGTTTTTCAAAGTGGTGGTAAGCAGCATCGTGTTGCTGAAGGCCATACTGTTCGTCTAGAAAAATTAGAAGTCGCTACAGGCGAAACTGTTGAATTTGACCAAGTTCTTTTGGTTGCTGACGGTGAGACTGTTCATGTTGGTGCACCTCTAGTTGCAGGTGGTAAGGTTGTTGCTGAAGTAGTTAGCCACGGCCGTGCTGAGAAAGTAACTATTGTTAAGTTCCGTCGTCGTAAGCACCACGACAAGAAAATGGGCCATCGTCAATGGTTCACCGAAGTTAAAATTACAGCTATCAACGCTTAATTAGGAGTCTAACTCATGGCACATAAAAAAGCTGGCGGTTCTACTCGTAACGGCCGCGATTCAGAAAGTAAACGTCTTGGTGTAAAGCGCTTTGGTGGCGAATCAGTTCTTGCTGGTAACATCATTGTTCGTCAACGTGGTACTAAGTTCCACGCTGGTGTAAACGTAGGTATTGGTCGTGACCATACTCTATTCGCTTTGACTGACGGTAAAGTTAAGTTCGAAGTTAAAGGTCCTAAGAACCGCAAGTTCATTAGTATCGAAGGCTAATCTTTAGCTTCTGCTAAGATTGCTTATTAAAGCCCCGCCTTTGGTGGGGCTTTGTTGTTTTAATGGGTTTACAAATTGTTTTTTGGCGACCTTGGATAGAAAGACGTATAATCCTTTTAGTCTGTGGTGCCAGGAGTAAGTATGAAGTTTGTCGATGAAGCTGTGATCAGAGTTGAAGCTGGTGATGGTGGTAGTGGTTGCGTGAGTTTCAGACGCGAAAAATATGTACCCGATGGTGGCCCTGATGGCGGCGATGGTGGTGATGGCGGTAGTGTATATCTGCAAGCAGATGAAAGTTTTAACACACTAATCGATTTCCAGTTTGAGCGTTTTCATCGTGCCGAGCGTGGTAAAAACGGTCGTGGTCGGGATTGTACCGGTCATGGTGGTGAGGACTTAGTGCTTAAGGTTCCGGTTGGTACACGCGTTATCGACGAAGAAACTGAAGAGTCTCTCGGAGATTTAACTGCTCATGGTCAAAGAATGCTTGTGGCTAAAGGTGGCTTTCATGGTTTAGGTAATACTCGCTTTAAGAGTAGTACTAACCGCGCACCAAGGCAGAAAACGCTGGGAACGCCTGGTGAAGTACGAAGCCTTAAGCTTGAGCTGATGTTACTTGCCGATGTAGGTCTTCTAGGTATGCCTAATGCCGGTAAATCGACGTTTATCCGTTCGGTATCCAGAGCTAAGCCTAAAGTCGCCGATTATCCTTTTACAACTTTAGTTCCTAACCTGGGTGTCGTTAACCCGAGACACGGCCAAAGCTTCGTTATTGCCGATATTCCTGGTCTAATCGAAGGTGCTGCCGATGGTGCGGGTCTTGGTGTTCGCTTCTTGAAGCACCTTGAGCGTTGTCGTGTGTTGTTGCACCTTGTAGATATCGATCCTATCGATGGCAGCGATCCTATCGAGTCGGCAAGAGCTATCGTTGCTGAGCTTGAAAAGCACTCACCAAAGCTTGCAAGCAAGCCTCGCTGGTTAGTGATCAATAAAACAGATCTGCTGCTTGAAGAGGAACTTCAGGAACGTATCGACTATATCGTGAACGAGTTAGAGTGGAAAGGCGAAGTCTTTACCATCTCAGCTTATAATCGTGATGGAACCGAAGAGCTTAGTTTGAAACTTGTGGACTTTATCGATTCACTTCCTGAAGAGGAAAAGGTGGATGTAGAGGCTGAAGTCGAATTCAAGTGGGATAATTATCATAAAGACAGTGATTCGTTAAACGAAGACTATGATGATTCAGACGATGATGATTTCGATGACGACGACTATGATGTCGAAGTTATCTATCAAAGGTAGTCGTTGTCTCGCTATATCGATAACCTTTAATTTGAGGCTATTTTTTTGAGACCATACTGTTTGAGATTAGTGTGTACGCAGATACTCAAAATGATATAACCCGGCAGGTTGTCCGGGTTGCTCAACTCTTGTTGGCCTATGGCGCTGAATCAGAGCTTGTCGAAGAGATAAGTCAGCGCTTAGGCTATGCACTGGGACTCGCCGGTGTCGAAATATCCATCTCTTCAAATTCCCTTGTATTAACTAGTCTGGTTCATGGCCGTTGTATAACTACCACTCGTCGTACTCGAGAACATGGTATCAATATGACCATAGTCTGTGAGCTTCAAAGGATCTGTTTACTGACCGAAAAGGGTCTCTATGGGCTCAATGAAGTTAGAAAGCGTGTTTCACGCATAGAACCAAGAACCTACCCTAAGCGTTATTTAGTGCCTATGATAGGTTTATCATGTGCGAGTTTTTGCCACCTGTTTGGTGGGGATATAGCGGCATGTGTGATCACCTTTTTTGCTTCGTCGATAGGTATGTTTGTCAGGGTATCCATTGCTAAGCATCACTTCAACTTGCTGCTTAACTTTGCCGTCACGGCTTTCGTTACCACCTTGATTGCTCAGCTTGGCTATCAGTTCTCCCTTACCGATACGCCAAAACTTCCTATGGCCGCGAGTGTGTTGATGTTGGTGCCGGGTTTTCCCATGATCAATTCAATATCCGATATGGTGAAAGGACATCTTAACGTCGGAATATCGAGATGGGGCCATGCGACTCTGTTGACTGTCTCATCGGTGATAGGCATTACGATAGCGATGCAGTTGGGGGGCTTGTTCTTATGATGGAGCTTCTCTTCGCTTTACTCAATGATGCGTTTTTCTCAGCCATTCCGGCCGTGGGTTTTGCCATGGTGTTCAACGTGCCTAAACGTTTCCTGCCATACTGTGCAGTCGCTGGTGCCATGGGTCATAGTTTTAGGACGCTTTTATTGTATATTGGCCTACCGATTGAATGGGCGACGTTCGCAGCTGCAGCTCTCGTTGGTTTAGTCACTATTGGTTTTGCTAAACGTCATTTGGCACCTCCGTTAATGTATGCGGTAGCTGCCATAATCCCTATGATCCCCGGAACCTATGCATTTAATACTGTGATAGCGCTCGTTCAGCTTACGGCTCAGTCTGAGATCAGCCCGGAATTGACCTCACAAGTGATCAGCAATGGACTGAAAACCGTGTTTATTCTGGGGGCGTTGTCTGTAGGTTTAGCCATGCCGAGCCTGCTCTACTTTCGTACTCGGCCGGTTATTTAACCCCGATATTTCCACTCTCACTGATCCAGTGAGCACGCTAAAAACTAAAACTTGGAGATTTTATGAAGATTGCCATGATAGCGGCGATGGCTAACAATCGTGTTATCGGTAAAGATAATCAAATGCCTTGGCACCTACCCGAGGATCTTAAACATTTTAAGGCGATGACATTAGGTAAACCCATTGTCATGGGACGTAAGACGTTTGAGTCAATCGGGCGTCCTTTGCCTGGTCGTCATAATATTGTGATTAGCCGACAAGAGTCACTTAAAATTGATGGGGTGACTTGTGTCACTTCGTTCGAAGATGCCAAAGCCTTGGTCAGTGACTGTGAAGAGCTGGTCGTTATCGGGGGAGGGCAACTGTACTCATCTTTATTGAGTGAAGCCGATAAACTGTACCTCACAGAGATAAATCTCGATGTGGAGGGGGACACCTTTTTTCCGCAATGGGACGCAGTTAGCTGGGAGCTGATTAGCAAAGAGTGTGCGATTAATGACAAAGGACTGGAATATAGCTTTATCAACTTGGTGAAAAAATGTTAAATTATCGTGGTTGTTATGTTTCAAGTTCAGGGTGGGGCATATAAAGATAATTGTTTGCTGCTCTACAGTATAAAAATAAATAATAATAAAGGAGTATCAGATGCGTCTGTTACCAACGACCCTTGCTGTGGTTATCGCAGCGTCTACTTTCTCTATTCCTGCACAAGCTAATGATCAGCTAGCGGCTAATATATGTAACTATGTTCAAGCTGATGACAAGAATCGTCTACGTAAAAAACTAAAAGAGAACCGAGTAAAATTACGTAACGTCTATAGTGGTATCTCATGTGGTGGAGATAGCCTTCTTCGTACTGCGATGAAAAGTGGTTCAGATAAGGTAGGCACATTTGTCGCTAAACGCCTCTCTGTATCAGATTTAAAGGCGGCAGAAGCCGATGGAATGACGGTTGTGCAGTGGTCTGAGGCAAATGGACATAGCGGTAGTGCGATTACGGCTGCCATTAACGAACGTATCTCAGGCAGCTAGGCTTTAGAGTTTCAATAAAAAAATGCCGGACTGAGTCCGGCATTTTTTTTATAGAATAAACCTAGCTTATCGGATTAAACCGTAAACTCTCTGACCGAAGCTTGTAGCTCCTCGGCCAATTGGGCCACTTGATGACTCGATTGCGCAGTCTGTTCGGCACCTGTTGAGGTCTCTTCCGAGATAGCGGCGATATGCTCAAGCTTCTCTGAAACCTGTTGACTGACAATGTTCTGCTCTTGTGCTGCGTGGGCGATATGAGTGCCTGAATCATGTGCTTGATGGACGGACTCACTGATGCTCTCGAGTGCAATATTAGCCTGTTCGGTCTTATCGACACAAGAACTTGCCTGAGCACGCCCCAACTCCATGACAGAGACCGCTTCCTGAGCACCTTGCTGCAGGACTTCGATCATCTGTTGTATCTCTTGAGTCGAATCCTGAGTTCTTGAAGCCAGACTTCTCACCTCATCCGCAACGACCGCAAATCCACGACCCTGTTCTCCGGCTCTGGCAGCTTCAATTGCCGCGTTGAGTGCCAACAGGTTGGTCTGCTCGGCTATGCCTCGGATGACATCTAAGATGGAGCCGATAGAAGCACTATCGGAGTGGACTTTATTGATCACAACTCCAGCCTTACCGACTTCGTCGGCCAGCGCAAGAATTGTCTGTTTATTCTCATCGGCAATGGCTCGCATATGTAGCGCTTCATCATCTGCTTGCTTAATCTGCTGCAGTGCATCATCGGCACTCGTGGTCACCTGTTGAGCACTGGAGCTCAATTCCGTCGTGGCAGTGGCGACTTGATCGACCTGGCTCTTCTGCTCTTGAATACTGGCAGTCGTTTGCATGGTGATGGCCGACGTTTCTTCTGCTGCTGCGGCAAGCTGATTAGAGCGATCTAAGATCCCCTGGATCAAATTTCGTAAGCTATCGACCAATCGGTTACAGTTTTTGGATAGTTCGGCAAATTCATCATGCCCGGTATCATCCAGCTTGTGAGTTAAATTACCGGAAGCAAGGATATTAAGCGCATTATTCACCTTGGCAAGGGATTGGGTGAGGGGACGAATAACGGCGATACTCACAATTATAGAGACAATAATTGCAACGATAACCAAGATCATAGTGTTGATACTGGCAGCGTCGATATCACTTATTGCCTTAACACTCACCTCTTTAGAGACGGACTCTACTGCATCGGTTAAGGCTCGCATATTCTGATTGAGATTTTGAGTATCTTTTTCGACTCTATTGAGCATCTGGTCTGTTGAAGATACAAAGCTCAATTGGCGCCCTTTTAAGGCTTGAATAGAGCCATTGCCTTCAAGCATCGCAAGCACTTTTTTGGCTTCGACATTAACCTCGGCAAGTAGGTCTTCGTCAATAAACTCTCCCCAATTACTCTTTATATATTCAAGTTTATAGTCGATGTTCCTGATGAAGTAGTTTAGCTCCTGTGTGATGGTTTCGTGTTGCTGCATATCACCGCTATTCACTAAGTCTAAACTGGTACTGACAATGCCACTTAAGCTGTTATCAATATCACCGGCTGTCGCCGCAATTTGCTGCTCGACGGGATCTTTACTTATTTCAAGATCGATAAGATCCAATAAAAGTGAGGCCGTATCATCCGCCGCTTCTTCAAGAGCCTCTAAATTAGAGGCCAAATTCTCTTGAGTGGTCAGCGCACTTTTCTTAGTTTGGATCATCTTCTTACCATCGGCTTCAAAGTTCGAGTAACTTTTACGCAAGTCTGAAATAACCCGATTAAAATCACTCTGTTTTTGTGTGCTGACAATATTAGAAAGCGAATCTAATTCGTTGAGAAAGGTTTGATTATACGTAGAAAAGTTAGTCTCTATTGCCGGGATTTTATCCGATTTATCACTGTGGTAAGCGGTTAGGAGTTGTGTCTCTTGAAGAGAAAGGCTCTCCACAAGGTGGCCACTGGATTCGAGTGCCGGTAAGCTGAATTCTTGCAGTACCTGAGTACTCGTCTTGAGTTTACTATTGGTAAGTAGAGAGGCTCCGCCTAAGGCGATGAGTAACAGGGTGACAACACTAAACCCACCAATGACTCTAGTGGCGACATTCATTTTCATAGGGTACTCCAGTTATTATTATAATTACTGTAACCAATCAGCTAGCGCTGTTGATCACGACTCCCTAGTAAAAAAACTTTTAAAATTCAGGGCTTGGCTCTCTAGTTTGATTTTTATCGGCCAACTTTCGATTTAGTTTAACTCTTTTTTAATCTGTTTTGGGTTATTTTTTGATTGGATTCTAAATGCCAGAGAGTCAGATGCTCTCCCCAACAACAGCCCGTATCGAGTGCATGTATTGTACTTGACGGCACTTTCCCCATCACGGCAGCCCAATGTCCGAAGACTAATGTATGGGTGGAGTTAAGTAGGCCCGGAGACTCAAACCAAGGGGATAGGTCGGGGTCTTCACACGCGGATGGAGGTAGCTTACAGTCAAAGTCCAGACTGCCATCACTGTGCAGAAACCTCATTCGGGTCAGGGCATTGATGCAGTATATTTTACGCTCCAACTCAGTCATGGAGTCGTGCCAGCAATTTGAACCATTGGTATACATATGACTGATAAGAGAGGTGAGGTAATCATCTGATCTCAACGAAGCTGCAACCAGGTCCGCTTCCTCTCTTAAGGTTTCAAGGCTCCACTGGGGAGGTACTCCCGCATGAGTCATCACCAGCTTGTGCTCAGGCAGCTCTTGGTATAGCGGTTGCATTCGTAACCAGTCAATCAGAGAGTCAATATCGGGGGCCTCGAGTAACGGGCCGAGCTGGTCTTTGGGGTTGGCTCTTTTAATTTTGGCATTAACCGCCAGCAGATGAAGGTCATGATTTCCAAGTACCACTCGACCCGAGCGTTCCAGTTGCCGAAAGTAACGCAGGGTTTCCAGAGAGCCTGAGCCTCTTGCCACAAGATCACCGACAGCCCAAAGCTGATCTTTTGATGGGTTAAAGTCGACTTTATTCAGAAGAAGTTGTAACTCTTCGAAGCATCCTTGAATATCGCCAACAAAATAATGCGCCATCTATATCGCCTCAAATAGGGTTAAAAAGTTCATGTCAGTGAAGCATGCCTGGGACTGCGAGTCTGAAGGGAGGTATTTGCGCTTTAAAGCTCTCTCCTTCGCCAGTGAGCATAGTGTAGCTGCCTTGCATAATGCCCAGAGGTGTCTCCAGTACCGTGCCGCTGGTATATTGATATGCACAGTCAGGTTCAATCGTGGGTGTCTCGCCAACCACGCCTTCACCCCGCACTTCGCTATTATGGTTATTGGCATCCGTAATTGACCAGTAACGACTCTTCAGTGTTACCGCTTTATCGCCGAGATTAACGATAGTGACAGTATACCTGAACAGGTACCTTTCCTCAGAGGGGGAAGATTGATCTTCAATATATTCAGTTTTTACTTCGACCTTGATGGAGTCTTCTAGTGACGTCATGACTTTCCTTATGGCGAAAGAAAGGAGGGCTAAGCCCTCCTGAAATTTAAGATTTTCACTCAATAATGATCAATCGCTATCGGCTATAGCAGGCTTAGCTCTTGTCGATAACCAGGTTAGCCATGGCGACATATTGCTGGACAGTGATCTGCTCAGGTCTGAGCGTAGCGTCGATCCCAAGTTCAGCAAACTCTTCATCGGTGATCATATGCTTGAGGTTATTGCGCAGCGTTTTACGGCGCATATTAAATGCCGTGGTAGTCAGATGTCTGAGCTGGTCGACATCTTTACATGGCCAGGGCTTTACCTTATAAGGTACGAGACGAACCACCGCCGAGTCAACTTTAGGTGCTGGCGTGAAGCTATGTGGTGGTACTTCAAGTACAGGCATGACCTGGCAGTGATATTGTGCCATCACAGTCAAGCGTCCATAAGCTTTAGTTCCCGGGCTGGCTGACAGTCTAAGAACAACCTCTTTTTGAAGCATAAAGTGCATATTTTCAATCTGTTCTGCAAACTCAAACAGGTGAAACATGAGTGGGGTCGAGATGTTATAAGGTAAGTTACCAAATACCTTCATCTGCCTGCCTTCTTCCACAAGCTGACTGAAATCAAATTTCAGTGCATCACCTTGATGGATGTCCAACTTGTGCTTAAGTGTTGGATGCTCTTTGAGTCGCTCAACAAGATCTTTATCCAGCTCAACTACCGTTAACTTATCGATACCATTGGCTACCGGTTCGGTTAGGGCCCCGAGACCCGGACCAATTTCAACCATAACATGATCATTATCGGGTGCAATCGCACCTACGATGCGGTTGATTACATTACCGTCGGTAAGGAAGTTTTGTCCGAAACGTTTTCTGGCTGTATGGCCTAAATGTACTTTATTACTCATTACTTATTTTCAACTACTCAGCATTGGCAGCCAAATCTATGGCTTTATTAAGTGCACAGACAAAGCTTCCAATGTCTGCTTGTCCGGTTCCGGCGAGTTCTAGTGCGGTACCGTGATCGACAGAGGTACGAATATAGGGAAGCCCTAATGTGATGTTAACAGAGCTACCAAAACCTTGTGACTTAAGGACTGGTAAACCCTGATCATGATACATGGCCAAGATAACATCGGCATCTTCCAGATATTTTTTCTGGAAAATAGTATCGGCGGGTAATGGACCGACAATATTCATGCCTTCGGCTCGCAATTCCTCGAGGGCCGGTATGATAGTGTCGATCTCTTCTCGCCCTAAATGTCCATCTTCACCGGCATGTGGGTTAAGCCCACAGACGTAAATTTTAGGTTGTTCAAGCGCAAACTTTTCAACTAAATCGGTATGAAGAATCTTAACGATTTGATGAAGTCTGTCGCGGGTTATCGCCTTAGATACATAGGCTAATGGAATATGGGTTGTGACTAAGGCCACATGTAAACCTGGTGCGGCCAGCATCATTACCACATCTTGGCAGTTTGCCTGATTGGCAAAAAACTCGGTATGTCCGCTAAACGGAATACCGGACTGGTTAATGATACCTTTGTGTACTGGGCCTGTGACGACGGCATCAAATTCACCGTTCATGTTTTTTTCACCGGCATAGCGCAGTGTTTCGACGACATAGGCACTATTTTGCTCATCGAGTTGACCACATACCGACTCAGTGATGAGAGTGAAAGGGGCCAGTGTCAATGTGCCTGCTTCCTGAGCTTTTGGCTCCAGATTAGGCTGATAGGGCTTTAACTGAAGTGGAAGTCCTAGCTTTTTAGCTCTGGCGGACAAGAGTTCAGGATCGGCGCAAACAACTAGCTCAGCAGGCCAAGCCTGCTGAGCTAGTTGGATAACTAAATCTGGGCCAATTCCAGCGGGCTCTCCCGGGGTTATGGCAATTCGTTTAGTCGTCAATATGATTAACCTCGATTGAAATCAGCATCGAAAACTTCGATATACGCTTCAGATCTCATCTCATCCAGCCAGTTTTGTAGCTCTTCATTAAACTTTCGGCGGAAGATAAGCTGGTGCGCCCGATTAGTATTAAATTTGTCAGTAGCATCCGTTGTTCGGCGCTCTTCGAGTTGTACTATATGCCAGCCGTGACTAGAACGGAATGGCTCACTGATCTCGCCAATGTCTAATGCATTCAATGTTTGAGCGAATGCCGGAACATAAACAGAAGGATCGGCCCAGCCCAGTTCACCACCTTTTGCCCCTGAACCTGGATCTTCAGAGTATTGACGGGCAAGGGCGGCAAAGTCTGCATCGCCTGAACGTATCTGTTGTACGAACTTATCAAGCATCGCCTTAGCTCTCTCTTCCGATAGAATAGGAGATGGCTTAATTAGAATGTGTCTTGAGCTGACTTCATCAACCTCTTTAGTCTGAAGGCCACGGGCATCGAGTACCTTGATGATATGAAAGCCTGCACCGCTTCGGATTGGACCAATGACGTCACCTGTTTTAGCGCCACTCAATACCTCGGCAAAAAGTGTCGGCATTTCGTTGACGTTCATATAGTCCCAAACACCACCTTCGAGGGCCTTTGGTCCTGCAGATGCGGCAATTGCAGTACGGCGGAAATCATCGCCATCTTTGATACGTTTTAGCACAGTATTGGCGCGTTCACTCGCTTTTTCCAGTGCTTCACTGCTCGGGCTGCTTGGGACTTCAATCAGGATATGTCCGATCTGGAACTCAACTTGCTGCAACCCTTGCTCTTCGATGAGCTTTACTAAGTTATTTATCTCTTGTGGTGAGACCTGAATGCGACGTTGAACCTGGATACGCTGGATCTCACCTAAGGTGATCTCTTCACGTAGCTGTTCACGGTATTGGCTCCAGCTCATGCCCTCAGCACCAATTTTCTCTCTCATCTGATCGACGGTAAGATTTTGCTCTTTGGCAATATTGGTTATGGTTTGATCCAGTTGAAGGTCTCCGATATGCAAACCAATTCTATCAGCCATCTGCATCTGCAATCGGGTCATGATCAAACGTTCAATAACCTGAGTTCTAAGTGCTTGATCTGATGGTAAAGCCTGTTCTGCTGAGCTGGCATTGGCTTTTACTGTCTGCAGCATACCGGCTATCTCACTCTCCAGTACAATACCTTCGTTTATCTGAACAGCAACACGGTCCAGGGGCTCTACTTTAGCTAGAACTGTGTGGCTCATTGCCAGGGTAAGAAAAGCAAAAATAAAATGTTTACAGGGTTTCATCAACAAAAATCCTTGGCATATTAACGTCTGGTGCGGCATTAAATGATGCCGGCTAAAATTCTATTATCAAAAGTTGGACTACAGGTCTAACTCATGGTTCATCGAAAAAGTAATTGTTTTGCTAGTTTTTCAGGTAAAGCGGTTTTCGGTAATTAAACAGACCGTCGTTCAGCATATCCGATACGCCTAATGGACCAGAGCCACCGAGCCCTTTTATTACAAAATTGAGATATAAACCGCTCTCAAAAAGCTCTCTATTATCCAATACCGGATTATAGTCATCATCATAATTTGTCTTGATTCGATAATGATAACTTAAACGCAGTGCCCAACAGCAGGATTCATACTGAAAGCCTGCGTAGGTTTCAACACTCCGGCTCTCGTTAAGATCGTAATACCAGTTACCGACCAAGTAAAGACTATCATTGAGTGGCCATGCTCCCCGCATACCCGCCTGGGAAATATTGACCGACTCGTTGGTGTTGCTGTTCAGCAGGTCGGGGACATAACGATAACTAAATTGTAATAGCTTGTTGGCACCCGGACGGAAGTCGAGGGTTACCTCACTCTTCTTGTTCTCACTCTGCTTAGTATCATACTGAATTGCCCCACTCATATACCAGTTCTGGTAGAGTTGAGTATTCAACTCGGCAGCTAACACTGAGTTTGAAGTCTTTTCCTGGGTAAAGGTTTCACCTTGAAAAGAGGAGTCTGGCAGGCCGACCCGGCTCTCCTGAAAGTAAAATATCTGACCCAGACTAAACTTAAATTTCTCAATATTATGTTCATCAAATAGTCGTGTTGTCAGACCTAAGGTCATCTGATTCGCGTCGGCGACTCTATCCAGGCCTGAAAAACGTCGCTCTCGAAATAGCCCGAAGTAATCCTCCTGAAGCTGCGCCGTATCATAAACACCAATATTCGATTGGTCTTCATAACCGACATAGAGGTACTGGAATTGAGGCTCTAAAGTCTGGCGATAGTTTTCGTTAAAGTAGTCGGTAAATCTCTCGAAGTTGACCTGACCATGGATCCGCACCTGTGGCAAGGTTCGGCTCACACTGCTATCGAGATCTTTATTGGCATCGATACGCGCTTCATCTTGCCAATAGTAGGTTTGTAGCAGTTTTACTTCACTGGTCAACGACCCCGCCGGCCCATGAAGCGGGAAAGATATACTAGGTTCAAAGTGAAGCCGTGTTGCCGTCGTTTGGTCACTGTCTTCATGCTCAAAATTTGTCACTTCACTCAAGAAATCAAAATCTAAACCTTGCCAGACATCAGGTGAGCGGTAGTTAAAACCAAATTGTGGCATCACCTTATAAGGTTTTTCATCTTCACCCAGCACTTTAATGTCCTGTACTCTGGCGTTGAAATCCCAGTTTTTTTCGAAGTAACTCACTTCACCGGTTCGAGTTAATTGATTATCAGTTGCGCGTTGAACATCAGATTTTAAGTCATTGAAATAGTTGTTATCTGATACATCTGTGTAGTTAGCGAGCACACGCCAGTTTTCATCGATCGCCCCCTGATGTTCCCAGTGGTAGAGATAACGGTTAGGGCTGTTAGCTAACATATCATCGTTAGCTAAGTACTCGATGTTGAGTTTCCCCTTTTGGGCATCACCGGCCAGATATCGGAAGTCACTCTTTAAAAACAGACCTCGGGCAGACATATAGTGAGGTGTGAAAGTCAGATCATAGTCTGGGGCAATATTCCAATAATAGGGGGTAGCCACTTCAACACCATTGGTGGTACTGGTACTGAACGTTGGAAACAAAAAACCTGACTTACGTTTATCCGATACGGGTATCGTCATATAGGGAATGTAGAGTACCGGCACGTTACCAATTTTTAGTTTGGCGTCCCATAACTCGCCCCACTCCTCTTTACTGTCAATTTTTATCTTTTCGGCTTCGAGTAACCAAGAGGTATCCTCTGGAGGACAAGTGGTAAAGTTTGTCTTGGTCAGGTGTAAATTGTTATCCGGCGTAATCTCCAACTTCTCAGCGTCGCCATGGATCTGCTGGCCGTGTAACCAGTATTGGGCCCCTGATAGGGTGGCACTGTTACTGCGCATCTCGGCTACGAGCGAATCGGCGGTGACGGTAAACATTTGATCCTGAAATACCAAATTTCCATTTGCGTCTAGACGTTCCGATTCTTGATCTAAAATAGCCTCATCGGCCGCGATATGACGTCCGCCCTGACTGAATGAAACATCACCGTTAAATTTGGCTTGTTTACCCATTTGGGCTTCTGAACGATCGGATATGATGCGGATCTCCTGGAGATCTATCTTTCCATCGCTGTTTTCTGGTGGCGTCAAACGCGGAACCGGAGGTTCGACGAGACACTGAGTATCGGAATTGGGTGTAGCTGGAGTTTCTTCAGCCAAGACTAATTGGGGAAGTAGGCTTAGTGCCAATAAATAACGGATCTGCATCTTAAGTCGTTTAATATGATTTCTTAGTCTGGACAAGTATTGGTGTGAAAAGTTGCCGCTTCAATCAGACAACACAGCTAAATATCGAGATTGAGCTTATTAGCTGTTTCCATTTTGCTTTATAATAAAGCAATTTTCCAATAAGAGCCATGAGGCGCCCTTGTCAGATCCTAGATTTCTTGTTTTAAATGCATGGCTAAACCGAATTTTTGATACGGAAGTGACACCTGAATTGATCTCCGGTGATGCCAGTTTCAGGCGTTACTTTCGGGTTCAGAACGCCAGCAAGAGCTTTATTGTCATGGACTCACCGCCTGAACTAATCCAAGTGATGCCTTTTGTAAAATTAGCTAATGCCTATCGGAGTCAAGGCGTTCCCACTCCTCAAGTTATTGAAATTAATGTTGAAGATGGTTTTCTTCTATTGAGTGACTTGGGAGACGTGCAGCTGCTATCTGAGTTAACGCCTGATAATGTTGCTGGGTATTATGGGCAAGCTCTAGTCCTCCTGGAGAAGGTGAGTAGGGTTAGGGATAACGGTGAAAACCCCCTACCTCAATACGACGGTGAATTTGTAAAGCGAGAATTGGAAATTTTTACTGAGTGGTTGATAAAGCATCATCTTGGCATGGAACTCGATGATACGTCGCAATCTATGCTGGATAATACCTATTCTGTGTTGATTAATAACGCCGCAGAACAGCCTATGGTTGGGATGCATAGGGATTATCATAGTCGCAACCTGATGCTGAAAAATGGCCAATTGAATGTTATCGACTTTCAGGATGCCGTATTAGGTCCGGTAACCTATGATGCGGTATCTTTGCTGCGAGACTGTTATATTCGCTGGCCAGATGAGGTTGTGGAAACCTTGATGTTAAAGCATTTTCATCAGGTGGTTGACGCAGGCCTAGTCGATAAGGAGTTACCTGTAGCGACTTATCGTAGATGGTTCGACCTTATGGGGTTACAGCGCCATATTAAAGCCGCGGGCATCTTTGCCAGATTGAAATATAGAGATGACAAGCCTGCCTATATGAATGATATCCCATTAACATTGGAATATATTCGCGATATATCGGGGCGATACCCAGAGTTATCAGGTTTTAGCCATTGGATTGAAACTCTGATTATTCCAACTTTTGAGGAGAAAAGATGAAGGCAATGATCTTGGCGGCGGGTCGGGGAGAGAGGTTGCGTCCTCTTACCGACTCTGTTCCGAAACCGCTGGTCAGCGTCGATGGCAAGCCATTAATCGTCTATCACATTGAACGCTTAGCTCAGGCGGGGATCGGTGAGATTATTATCAATCATGCCTGGCTCGGTGATAAATTGGTTCAAGCATTGGGAGATGGTAGTCGGTGGGGCATCACTATTCTCTATAGTGCGGAGTCCAGCGCCTTAGAAACGGGGGGAGGGATAAAACAGGCCTTACCCTTGTTGGGGGATAGTCCCTTTTTGGTGATTAATGGCGATATATTTATCGATGACTTGCCCGACTTTTCTGAGGTGGGTTTGACCGAGTTGTCTAACGGAATGCTGGCCCATCTATGGTTGGTCGATAACCCGAAGCAGCATCCCAGAGGGGATTTTCCACTGAGAGAGGGACTCGTTGCTGCCGATATCCTCGATAATGAATCGGCACTCACATTTTCAGGTATGGGGATCTATCACCCTTCACTTTTTGAAAATACACCGGATAATGGCTTCCCATTGGCCCCCTTGCTGAGAAAAAAAATGGCGTTAAAGGCGGTTTCGGGTTCATATTTTCCAGGCTTTTGGTGTGATGTCGGGACGAAGGAACGTTTAGACAATTTAGAGCATAGACTGCAAGAGATGGGATAAGGCGAGCGATATTGGCTGGTCCTGGTCTCAATGTTTAATTTTTTAGTTTCAACTAATGTTATGAGTAAGGTTTTTTGATGCGTATTTGGGGTAAGTTTTTTGGCTTCGCTATCGGCTTCATGTTTGGTCGAATCATTGGTGGCTTGATTGGTCTCTGGTTGGGTCATCTCTATGATAAGAAAAGTGCTGAGCTTAGCGGAATCATAGGCAAAGGCGCCAATAGGCAGACACTCTTTTTTAATACCACCTTTGCGGTAATGGGGCATGTGGCGAAAGCTTCGGGCCAAGTCACCGAAAATGATATCCGTATCGCGACCTTGCTGATGGATCAGATGCAACTCAAGGGCGAGGCAAGAAAAGAAGCTCAAGCGGCGTTTAAAGAGGGCAAAGAGAGTGACTTCGATATTAAGGCTTGCCTTAAGACATTTCGACTCATCTCGATGGGGCGTAAAGAGTTGCTGCAGATGTTTCTGGAGATCCAGATCCAGACGGCTTTATCTGACGCAAAACTCGATCCCAAGGAGCGTACGGTTCTATTAACTGTGGCCCAGGAGTTGGGATTTAGTGCCAGTCAGCTGGATGAACTGCTTAAGCGTTGGCAGGCTGAATTTAATTTCCACCAAGGTGGCAATAATCATCAGACCACGATCGAAGATGCCTATGATCTACTCGGAATGTCGGAAGCGTCATCGGATCAGGAGGTCAAACGCGGCTATCGTAAATTGATGAATGAACATCATCCCGATAAGTTGGTCGCTAAAGGTTTGCCGGAAGAGATGATGGAGTTGGCCAAAGTGAAAGCGCAGGATATCCAGGCGGCCTATGACAGAGTGAAGAGCGACAGGGGAATGCGTTAAGCTTCTCAGGTCTGGAGTCGATTTTTTAGTCATTCTTGGTTCGGATTTGAGGTGTTATGCTGAGTAGTCATGTGTATACTTGTTGCATGTATAGGTATGATATTGTCGTTTATAGAAAAGGACTTGTTATGAAAATCAGAAAGCAGTTACCGTTTTCGGTTTTAATTGTGGCTTCAGCCCTGCTTCCCACTCAGGCTATGGCCGAAGTGTTTGTGGCCCCCTTTGGCGGTTATAGTTTCGGTGCCAGTGAGTTTGATATCACCGCCGACAATACAGGTGAGCCGGGATCGCTAAAGATCTCTGAATCAAATCATTACGGCTTCATGGCGGGGGTCACGACGAAAGACCCGGGAGATATCTATTTTCTCTATAGTCACCAAGGCACAGAGCTGAGGTCGGGGGGCAGTTTTAGCCCAAATGTTATCACTGATTTGAATGTGGATTATTTTCATCTTGGTGGTTCACTCTTCTTTCCTAATGGCAATCTCAAACCCTATGTAACCGCAAGTCTTGGCCTCACCCAGATGCGTCCGGGTGATAATTACTCGACCGAATCACGGTTTTCAATGGGCTTTGGTGCCGGTATCGAATATCAGATGACCGAAGCTTTCTCCTTGTTTGCCGATGCCAGAGGGTATGCCACATTCGTCAATAGTAGTAGTGCCCTTTTCTGCGATGGAGGCGAATGCCTCTGGTCTATCAGTTCAGATATCATGTGGCAGGGACAGGCTAACCTGGGGTTAAAGTTAAAGTTTTAAACAGCCTTGAGCGGTAAAAAGTAAGTTTTAGGTTTTAGGCGCTAGGCACTAAATTTTAAGGTGACAGATGAATATAGTCGTACTCGATGGTTATACGTTAAATCCCGGCGATCTTGATTGGCAGCCTCTTGTGAATATAGCCGAACAGGATCGTGAGGGGCTATTTCGCTGTTATGACAGAACCTCTGAGGCTGAGCTTATTTCCCGGGCATCGAATGCCGATATCATCTTTACCAATAAAACGGCCATTACAGCAGAGACTCTTTCTCAGCTTCCGAAGCTTAAATATATCGGTGTGCTCGCAACGGGTACGAATGTGGTCGACCTGGACTTTGCAGCTGAGCTTGGAGTTGTGGTGACCAATGTGCCTGGTTACGGCCCCGATGCCGTGGCGCAGATGGTGTTTGCTCATATCCTTCACCATACCCAGAGAGTGAGTATTCATCAAAGTGCCGTGTCAGAGGGAAAATGGACTGACTGTGAAGACTTCTGTTTCACCTTGGCGCCGCTGCAATCATTGAAGGGAAAAACCTTAGGTTTGATGGGTTATGGTGCTATCGGCCGGCAGGTTGCGAACATCGCCTTAGCCTTCGGCATGAAGGTATTAGTCAATACGCGCACAGAGATAATCGACTTACCTGACGGTGTGAAATGGACTGCTTTCGACTCTATGATATCTCAGCTCGATATTCTCTCTCTGCACTGTCCCTTAACCGAGGTGACGGATAAGATAATCGACCACACAGTGCTTGAGAAGATGCGCCCGAGTGCCATTTTGATCAATACCGCTCGCGGGGGATTAATCGATGAGGCGGCGTTGAAACAGGCCTTAGATGAAGGGGAGATCGCGGCTGCCGGTGTCGATGTGCTGTCGACCGAGCCACCTAAGGCCGATAACCCGCTGCTTAGCGCTGTTAATATTAGCATCAGCCCGCATAACTCCTGGGCCACACGTGAGGCCAGGCAGAATTTACTGGATATAGCGGTAGATAATTTGCGGACTTTTCTATTGGCAGAGTCTGTGAACAGGGTGAACTGAGCCCATCTTCCCGGGTGTTATGGCCTGGGAAGGAGGGCTGCAGAAACCGGTTTGTTATAAGATTTTTTTATAAAATAACTTCGACCTTACCGGCGCAAACCAGCGCCTTATCTATCGCGTTGTCGATACTTTCCCCACGGGCCAAGGCAACACCCAGACGGCGACGTCCATCGATCTCAGGCTTTGCGAATAGACGCAACTGGGTGTCTGGGGCTTGTAGCGCCGCTGCTATTCCCTGATAGCGAATATTGTGAGATTGTCCCTCTGCCAGGATCACTGCCGAAGCGCTTGGACCATGCTGGGCAATATTGGAGACCGGTAAGCCAAGTATGGCACGTGCATGCAGGGCAAATTCGGAGAGGTCCTGACTGATTAAAGTCACAAGACCCGTATCGTGTGGACGGGGGGAGACTTCTGAGAAATAGACCTCATCACCCTTAATAAACAGTTCTACGCCGAATAAGCCATAACCTCCGAGTGCTTCGACCACCTTACGACCTATCTCTTGTGACTTGGCCAGTACCTGAGCAGACATGGCCTGAGGCTGCCAGGATTCACGATAGTCGCCATCTTCCTGCCTGTGACCTATGGGATCGCAAAAATGTATGCCATTAACCGCGCTTATGGTGAGCAAGGTTATCTCGTAATCGAAGGGGACAAAGCCTTCGACAATAACTCGACCGCCACCTGCACGGCCCCCCTCTTGAGCATAACTCCATGCGCCGAGCACTTGACCGGCCTCTTTGATGACACTCTGTCCTTTCCCCGATGAACTCATCACAGGTTTTACGACGCAGGGCATGCCAATATTTTCGATGGCCAGCTCGAACTCGGTTTGGGTATCGCAAAAAAAGTAAGGTGAAGTCGGTAAGCCCAAGGTTTCTGCGGCAAGGCGTCTTATGCCTTCTCTATCCATGGTGAGTTGTGTGGCTTTTGCCGTTGGAACGATATTGATCCCTTCCGCTTCCATTTCAACTAAGGTTTGAGTTGCTATGGCCTCTATTTCAGGTATCACCAGATGGGGTTGCTCCTGCTCAATAATATTTCTGAGCGCATCACCATCGAGCATATTGATGACATGAAATCTGTGGGCGACTTGCATTGCCGGCGCATTAGGATATCTGTCGACGCCGATCACTTCGACTCCCATGCGTTGCAGTTCGATTGCGACCTCTTTACCGAGTTCGCCGCAGCCGAGAAGCATGGCGCGAAGTGCACCATTTGAGTGTGGTGTTCCTATCATTGTGGGTACCTTATTATTTTTACACAGGTATTAGCTGTTAACGCTAAGTTAGTTTTCTTCTGTTTATGAACATATCTTTGCTCTTTTATTCACTATATTACATTGATGGTTGAATTGGCGTGAAAAGCAGGGCTACAAGTGTGTAGTGGATCACTTAAGGAAAAGGGAACACTGTGTTTTAGCTGAAAAAACTGCTGGTGTCATTAAGGGAATGTTGAGAGAATGTTTTGGAGTTGAACCTGTCTTAATTATTAAATCAAACATCTGAATATGGCTAGTTAAGGCCTATATGGGGTGTAAGGAGCGAGTAGTGTTTCTGGATTACTTTGCATTAGGTGTGATTTTCTTCGTCGCAATTTTTATTTTTTATGGTGTCATCGTTATTCACGACATTCCCTATGAAATTGCGAAAAAGCGTAATCACCCGCAGCAAGACGCGCTGCATGTCGCTGGTTGGGTGAGCCTGTTTACCTTGCATGCCATTTGGCCATTTCTCTGGATATGGGCCACCTTATATCGAGAAGACCGAGGTTGGGGTTTTGGCTCTGTCGTCGAGCGTGAGTTAGCCCTCGAAGGTGAGGTGAAGCTGCTTAGTGAGACTGTGGCTCAGCTGGAGTTACGTTTGCAATCTATCGAGCAGTCTGATGAAAAGCCGATTATCACCACCGAAGCGCAAACCGATGTCGGTGAGCACACAACCAGTAAGAAGGAGGTATAAGATGGATCTGCTACTCATTCTTACTTATACGGCGATCTGTATTGCCATTTTTAAGATTTTTAAAATTCCGCTAACAAAGTGGACGGTTCCAACTGCAATATTGGGCGGAATTTTCATTGTCGGCGCCTTGATTCTGCTGATGAACTATAACCACCCCTACACGCCATATGCGAAAGAGGTATTTGTTACAGTGCCGATTAATCCGGCCGTACGAGGGATAGTGACGGAAGTTGAAGTTGAACCTAATGTCCCGATTAAGAAAGGAGATGTACTGTTTCGTCTCGATCCTCGTCCGTTCGAGGCCATTGTAAAGCAGAGGCGTGCAGCACTGGTGGCAGCAGAACAGGAAGTTCCTCAGTTAGAGGCGGCTTGGAAAACGGCTCAGGCTAGTGTTGAGCGGGCAACGGCGGATAAAGACAGAACCAAGTCGGCATTTGAGCGTTATGCCAAAGGTAAGAAAAGGGGTGGCGCTAACTCACCATTTACAGAGTTGGAGCTCGACAATAAACGTCAGCTCTATCTGGCATCTGAAGCCAATCTATCTGCTGCTAGAGCGGAAGAGCTTAGAGTCAGGCTCGCGTTTGAGTCAAATGTTGATGGGGTCAATACTAAGGTTGCAGGAATTCAGGGGCAGCTGGAAAAGGCGCTATTCGATCTTGAGATGACAGTTGTCAGAGCACCGAGTGATGGCATGGTGACACAGATGGCACTCCGTCCCGGTATTGTGGCGGTTCCAATGCCGCTGCGCTCATTAGTGAGCTTTATTCCCGATGAACAGCGGTATTTTGCCGGGGCGTTTTGGCAGAACTCACTGTTACGTTTAAAAGAGGGGGATGAGGCCGAAGTGATCTTAGATGCAGCCCCCGGTGTCGTGTTTAAGGGGCGAGTGGCCAAAATCATACCCGCAATGGCCGAAGGGGAATTACAATCGCGAGGCGTATTGATCTCCTCCAGAGTATTAATGCCAAGGGGAAGGGCTGTCGTATTGATTGAACTTGATGACCACGATATGGAAAAGGCATTCCCAGCAGGCGTGGCGGGTCAGGCGGCCATCTATACCGAGCATTTCTCTCATGTCGCTGTAATGCGTAAAGTCATACTGAGAATGCTAGGCTGGCTCAACTACCTGTTTCATTAGTCTAGTCGCTTTGATTTGCTTGCCTATTGACCTAGGCTTTCGATAATAAAAAGGGCTGAAGATGATAATCTTTAGCCCTTTTTATCAGCCGTTTTTTGCTGCGATTGAGGCTACCAGCCAGACATGAAGAACTCTCTATATCTGTCTTTGTCTACATGACCACAGGCGATCATCCCATCACAGGTACGACCCGGTATATTGGTACCCGTTCCTTTTACCGCGTCCGGAGACATCTGATCTAGGTTCGCAAGCTGATAATCAAATATCTCAGAAAGTTCGGGGCCTGTTACGGTTATCGTTTCTATCTCACCGACTGGCTTGGCGCTGGTGTCACTAGCTAAATAAGTGGGCTCTTTGGCAAGGGTAGCTGCCAGCTTTAGCTGCTGTTTTTTACTGCTTTGCTCTGTATCAAGCTGGTTGAAAAAGTTGATCGTATCTTGATGACCTAATTTCACTGCATGGCTAAAATATTCATCGGCAAGGTTCAGATCTTGTTCGGTAAGTTGTCCTTCAAAGTAGATGAGTCCCAAAAGGTGAGATGCATCTGCAACCCCATTTCTGTCCGCAGATCTGAGATACTTAAGGCTGCGTTCTATGTCTTGATATTCCCCCTCTCTCAGGTAGAGGACCCCCGCTTTATATTGCGCATCAGCATTATCGAATTTCGCCGCTTTGCGATACCACTTAAGTGCTGACGATAAGTTCTTTTCAGTACCATAACCTCGGTAATACAGTTCAGCCAAGGTATGCATAGCATCTGAGTAGCCACGACGGGTATACATTCGATATTGCTGAAAGTACTTGATACATTCAGCTTGCTGGCATTCAGGTACAAGCCCGTTTTTATCAGGAGAGGCGTTGCTCTGCTGTGGTATTAAAAAAGAGATAGTGATGAGCGTAGCGAGTGTGGATCCTTTCATTGCTTTTCCTTAGTTTGCGGTTTATCCATAAAGCCTGAGTGAGTAATTAATAACCTTAAAAGGCCGATTGGTCAATGTGTAGCTAAATTAGTGAAAGCTGTTTGTACAAGCTGCTTACATAGAAGACTCTGTATGCTGAGCTAGGAGCTAGGAGCTAGGAGCTAGGAGCTAGGAGCTAGGAGCTAGGAGCTAGGAGCTAGGAGCTAGGAGCTAGGAGCTAGGAGCTAGGAGCTAGGAGCTAGGAGCTAGGAGTTGAAAATAAACAAAGGGACATTAGATTGTCCCTTTACTTTTTCAACCATGTAGTCCCAGAATGGAATGGCTGAGAGGCGCCCGCTGAATAATCAGATAATTAACTGAATTGGTATTAATAGATGCAAGATATCAGAGATTTAACCGCCGTATTACGCTCCAATACTCCGATTGTGGTTATTGAAACTTATGAAGAATACCGGGTCGTCGACCTGCTAAAAAAAGTCTCCTCGATTCTCTATCAGCCCTTGTTTACCTGGAGCATTACCCAAGGTCTGACACGGGTAGATAGGGCCATAGGCACTCAAAAATTTAATAGTGAACCTGCCGATATCTTAGGGCAGATAAAATCGACCGAGCAGCAGGGGATCTATGTGCTGTGTGACTTTCACCCCTTTGTCGAAAATGCACCGAAAAATGTTCGTCTGCTAAAAGAGATAGCGCTCGAGTATGAGTCTTTAAAACATACCATAGTGCTGGTGAGCCATGTCTTTGAGATCCCGCCGGAGATTAAGCGCTATTGCGCTCATTTTCGTATCTCCCTGCCGAATACGGCTCAGTTGCAAAACCTTATCTATGAACAGGTAGAGCAAGTGAAGAGTGAGGGGCTGGTACTTGATGTCGATGACACAGCAGTATCTAAGCTTGCCGATAACCTCAGGGGGCTGACATTTGATGATGCCCGCCGTCTTGCCCACAAGGCCATTGTCGATGACGGGGCTATCACCCACTCAGATGTCGATATGGTGAACCGGGGTAAGTTTGAGTTGCTGGATATGAAAGGTGTGCTGCAGTTTGAATACGATACCAGTGATTTTTCTCAGGTTGCAGGTCTGCATAACCTGAAAAAGTGGTTAAACCAGAGGGCGCCTTCGGGCAAAACACAGGTCCTCGAAGATCAGCCCAAAGGGATATTACTGCTCGGAGTGCAGGGCAGTGGTAAGAGTCTGGCGGCGAAAGCCGTAGCTGGCATGTGGCAACGTCCCCTGCTGAGAATGGATATGTCGGCCCTATATAACAAGTATATCGGTGAGACAGAGAAGAACCTGCGCCATGCATTAGAGTTGGCCGATCTTATGTCTCCCTGCGTACTGTGGATCGATGAGATAGAGAAAGGGTTAAGTAGCGGCAGTAGTGATGACGGTACCTCGAAACGAATTTTAGGCACCATTTTGACCTGGATGTCTGAGCGAAAATCTGATGTCTTTATGGTGGCCACCGCGAACGACATATCGGCATTACCACCGGAGTTGATGCGAAAAGGTCGCATGGATGAGATCTTCTTCGTTGACCTGCCCGATGATGAGATTCGTCAGGCGATATTCCTTATTCATGCCAAGCGTCGCCAGTTAGATCCGAATCGTTTCGACCTGGCTCAACTGTCTAAGGTCAGTCAGGGCTTTTCAGGCGCCGAGATAGAGCAGGCTGTGATCTCCGCCATCTACACGGCAAAGGCATCGGACAGAGAAGTGGAACAGAGCCTGCTTATCGAGGAGTTAATGAAAACAAGGCCACTTTCAGTGGTGATGCGAGAAAAGTTACAAGCACTCAGAGATTGGGCTTCAGGACGCACAGTGAATGCTCATCTGTAGAGATTACTGAGTGTAGCTATGCGATGAGGAAAGATGCTAGTTAATCCTCGTTACTGCAGTTCCAGTTATTGAGTTATAGTTGATGACAATCTCGGCGTCCTGATAACCTTGAGTATCACCTAAGGTTCTTAGCACATAGCTGCATTGATGAAGCCCATCTGAAGCGACGGCACTACTGTGTCGATAGGCCTGAAACTCGCTATCATTATTGATATTAGATTTAGATACCGACGGTGGATCAGTAAGCAAAGTCTCCCAGAGCGAAACACAGCCTTGTTCACCTTTACCGATATTTTTGGGGGCGCCCATAGGGTTATTTTTATCGATGCCGATAGGATAGCCCCAAGTGTTAAGGTCAAGCTCTCCTCCTGCAAAATCAGGAAGATTGTTCATTGGCTCATTTTGAGAACCTAAGATTAACCATTTGGTGTGAGCAAATTGCACCGACTGTTGAAGGGCTGATGCAATTGTTTTTACTCTGGCTATTTCACCATCTCTTCTAAAATCGACATATTGGCTGAAAGCAACCACAGCCAATATGGCAAGGGTAACGATAACGACAACCAACTCCACAAGCGTAAAACCTTGGGCTTTATTTTTATTTTTCATCTACTACATGGATCTATTAATTATTCATCACTATTCTACACTAGGAATCTAAGCAGAACAGCATGGTGAGTGTGGACCTATTCGCTTCTATTATTCACTTTTCATCTTGGGGGGGGAATTGTGACAAAATCTGGCTAACCGTCTTCTTGGTATCTTCAGCCTTCTCAGCGCCGCCAGCGTCGAAGTTAAATTTGTCTGTGCCACGCCATATGAGCTTGTTGCTCTGGGTGTCTATCACATCTATCTGTATGGTCTGTATCTTGGCCGAATCGCTGCCGATAGGCACGCCTACGCTCGTGCCTATGCTTATGCCACCATTGCTTCCCCAAGTACCTGTCCCCAGCCCTATCGATACGCCTGAGTCTCTGGGTTTGTTCGCTACCTTAAAGGCATAAGTGACCTTGAAACTGGGGTGTTCTTCATCCCTGATAAATCCTTTAGCCGTTAGCGCCCCTTTGATGGCATCGATGATCCTGGCAGAGCTGATGGGGTCGTTAGTCTGAGCCGGAGATAATTCGATAAATGTGTTGAGTTGGCTAAAGTCGTAACCGACATCATAGTCACTCTTTGGCTTAGCGGCGCAGGCTGACAGTAATAAACCCGAGAGGAGCAGAGCGGATAAGGTGCTAAGTTTCATATTAATTCCTCAGTGTAAGGGCTGATTCATCTGATGTGATATCGATGGGTTGATTAATCATATCAGCTTCCAGTGAATAAAACTTAGCCAGCTGAATAGTTATCAGTTATGTTTAAGGTATTACATATTAAGATAACCAAAGGATTTTGGCATAGTTAAGGTATGGAACAGTTAGAGTTTTTTGAGATCCCCAGCCCCTGTATCGGTATCTGTCAGACCGATGCGAGAGGCTATTGTAAGGGCTGTTTGCGCAATAGAGATGAGCGCTTTAATTGGCTCGAGTTTTCTGATGCAAAAAAATATGATGTTATTCGTTTATGCAAACAGCGTAAACGTCGCAGACAGCTTGCGATATTAAAGGCGAAAAAAGCTCAACTGGTACAGCAAAGAGCTGTGATAAACTCATCTCTGGATTTTGGCGTCAGCGAGGAGATAGAGTCCGATTCTCCATCGACTTAATCGTTTTTGTTTTCTTTACTCACTTTTTTATCTGACTCTTATTCTGGCTTTTATTCTGAGTAAGAGCCGGTGTGGGCCAGATAAGTGTAAAGCAGGTGTATCCCTCCCGACTTTCAAGTGTTACTTTGCCCCCGTGACGCTCCATTATCCGCTTGATGATTGCCAGGCCTAACCCGTGGCCTTTATTACCATTTTGCACCGACTGACTGCGATAGAAGGGCTCAAAGATCTTGCTTTGGTCCTCAAGCGGTATTCCCTGACCATCGTCGGTAACCGACAGTGATATCTGTGCTTGAGCTTGTTTTATCTCAACCTGAATAGCTTGGCGTCCGAATCGTTGGGCATTGGTTATTAGGTTCTGAATCGCCCTTTCGATAAGAGAGGGATCACCCATAAGATAGACAGGGGTATCGCTGTTTTCAAACTTAACCGGGGCCGTGATGGTGGACGATAGCCTATCGACGGTTTGCTTAGTTAGTACGCTGAGGTCACAATGTTCGAGTTGAACCTCTTTGCGTTGTGACTCTAGGCTGGCGTAGGTCAAGAGCTCCTGGAGTAGGTTCTCCATCTCTTTTACGTCTTGCTGCATATCGTTCAAAAAATCGGTTCTTCGCTGCTCATCTGAGTCGGGTTTGCAATATTGAGGCATTAAGGCCAAGGCAAACTTCAGTCTGGCAAGTGGGGTACGGATCTCATGGGAAACGGCGTTCGAAAGATGTTTCTGATTCTCGATAAGCGTACTGATCTGCTGCGCCATCTCGTTAAAGGTGATAGCCAGAGGCAGCACCTGAGAGCGGGATGATAAAGATATCTGGGTGTCCCAATTTGCCTGACCAAACTCCTTGGTCGCATTTCTCAGAGTCTTAATATCCCTCGAGAGTGGCCAAACCCAGATTAAGGCAATAAAGGCTAAAGAGAGGTAGAAGAATAGGGTGAATAGCCCGCGTAATCGCTTTCTGGGGTCAATTTCGATGGGGCCGGCGACTAAGATCTGTTCGTTTACTTTAACGAAATGCAGCTCATGATCATCGTCTTGTTCGGTGATAAGCACACTGTTTGCGGTGAGTGGGCTTTGGTCTGTCATCGCGATTTGACTGGCATCAATGAGCTTGATGGGATAGTCAGGGTTCTGTTCTAGCTCTTGAAGATAAAACTGACGCTGGTCTTCAGGGAACTTAGCCAGCAACTGCGCCAAAGCGATAAGTGGCGCATCCAATGCACCACTCTCTTCGACATTATTTTGCCAGATGCTATCGAGTGTCCAACCTATACCTAAAACACTGAGGCTGAGTAGCAGGTAAAGACTGATAAAAAGTCGTTTCAATTATTTTTCCATAACAATATGTTAAACGGTGCTCACTCGATAAATAGGTAGGTCAGCTAGTTGCTCCAAGCTTCAGGGGCAAATAGATACCCTTGACCCCAAACCGTTTTGATTCTAAATGGCGTTTCGATATTATCGCCCAATTTCTTTCTCAAACGGGAGACCCTGACATCGATTTTCCTATCCTTACCGTCAAAATCAATATTGAGCAGATACTGATAGATATATTGTCGACTCAATACCTGTCCTGCCTGAGACGCCAATAACCAGAGCAGTTCAAACTCATGACTGGTCAGGTCGACTTCAATATCACCGAGCCTGATGGCCTGTGTGTGTGGGTCGATGCTTAATTTACCAAAGCTCAGGCAGTGAGATTCAACCTTAGGAGGCTTAGCTGTACGGCGTAATAGGTTGTTAATTCTGGCGATCAGTAGTGCAGGATCGACAGGTTTAACAACATAGTCATCGGCACCTAATTCGAGTCCTTTGATCTGGTCTTCATTTGAGCCTAATGCACTCATAAGCAGAATGGGTCCGGCAAAGTAATCGGGTAGCTTCTCACACAGTGTCAGGCCATCCATTCCGGGCAACATGATATCTAATAGAATAATATCAGGCTTATAGCTGATTAACCGGGTGAGAACCGTATCTCCCCGGCGTTCAACTTCTACGTGCATTCCATGCGACTTTAAATAATCCACAATCAGGTTAGCGAGACGAATGTCATCTTCTACCAGTAAAACTCTATGGGTCGATTGAGGCTCTGTCATTAGAATAAACTCCATGGGTTGCGATAGCGTCGTCGAACTTTTGGCTCTGAAGCCGGTGTGACTTTGAGTTTGACTCCAGCTAATGTTTGGTGTGTTTCTTTATCGATCATTACAAATTGGATATCGTCTGTTGCTTTGATATCCAAGGTTAAGGAGTGGGTCTGCGCCGACTCGGCGCACCACTTTGTCATCTCTTTATAGTCAGATAAGATGCATATGGGCCTAAAAGGTTCATTTTTCCATTCGAGAACCAGAGTGAGCTCACAGGTCAATTCATCTTCTGAAGTGATGCAAAATTCAGGAGACATCTTCAGCATATAGCCGGATGTACCCATGCTATCTGCGGCCACGGCAGAGCTGCTCGCTAGGGCGAGGCTAAGGCTCCCAAAAAATATAGATCTACATATCGACAATAACACCCGTGTTAAAACCTATAGGCTGCGCCGACAAAAAAGGTACTGGTATAGTCTTCATTTAGCAGGGGACTTGCAACAATTTCATCGCCAATATGTGTGTATCTGGCTAAAAAAAGCAGCTCCCAATGCTCAGTCATTACATAGTGACTCGTGAGTTCAACTCCGGTATTGAGTGCTGATTTGGCTTGGTACGCCTCACTCCAATAGCGACTCTCGCCGGGTCTGATACCGTAGTAATAATCTACGAGCTCTTCACTCTTCCAATCAAAAGTGAGGGCTAATTCAAATTTCCAATCTTCAATTGCCAGGTTGTAAAGCCACTTGAGTTTAGCTTCAGTTCCCTGATGCACATTTAGCAGATCATGGGCCAATGAGAGGTTAATCGTGCCTGCACGGGTGTAGAAAAAAGCCTCCACACCACCAAAGTAGGTAAAGTGTCGCTTCTCTAACTCTCCAAGCCCTGGTTCCTGCCCCCCTTTTAATATCGTGGGCGTTGGTGCGCTCGAGTTCAACAATGTCCTCGGCTCAAACTTATTGGTGCCGGCAACAAAGATATTTGAAGGGTCCCAACGATGAAAATAGGCACTATCGCTGCTGAGGCTTGTGGTCAGGTTAATCGTGAACTTTTCGTGTTCGGAGAGCGTGTAACCAAAGTTGCCGTTTTCAAAGAACCAAGAGTCACCGTAATAAGCAAAGGTCGGGACTAAATAGATTGGGATATCATCATAATCTTTAAGAGGATTGGTTCTGTTACCATAGCCAAGTGCGAGGCCTACATCCCATCTGCCAATTTCGATACATTCAACCTTTTCTCCACAGGAGTCCACTACATCGGCCCAAGCTGATATAGGGAAAAGGATGAAGGTTAGCAGAAGCACTTTTAGCTTTTTCATGACGCCGTTTATATACTCATCACAGAATTAACATAATGGGTAACAGAGTATCACTTCAAAGAAGAATAGGCAGTGAATTAATCAATTTTGATGCAAACTGATACAGCGTGGCGAAGAGTGTGTTTAACTTGTGCTTGTTGTGTTTTTATTGTGATCTTTGCTTGTGTGTACTTGTCGTAGCCTTGTTTACATACAGATGACGATCTGTTTATTTTTATTACAATTATGCTTAAGCAAGGCTAGTATTTATCGATAAAGCCGTTTCATCATAACTGGTTATAGTCTCAAGAAGGAAATCTAATGGCGCGAGTACATTTTGACTGGGCAGATCCCCTGCAGTTTAACGCCCTACTCTCACAAGAGGAGAGGATGGTGCGTGACAGCGTTTATGACTACGCTCAGGATAAACTCATGAGCCGGATATTGATGGCAAACCGAGATGAATATTTCGATCGTGACATCATGAACGAACTCGGTGAAATGGGCTTGTTAGGCGCGACTCTGCCGGAGAAGTATGGCTGCTCAAATGTTAGCTATGTGAGCTATGGCCTGATAGCTCGCGAAATTGAGCGGGTCGATAGTGGTTATCGCTCGGCCATGAGTGTGCAGTCCTCTCTCGTTATGCATCCAATTTATGCCTATGGTACGCAAGCGCAAAGGGACAAATACCTGCCAAAACTTGCCAGTGGCGAATGGGTAGGGTGTTTCGGGTTAACAGAGCCCGACGCTGGTTCCGATCCAGGGGAAATGAAGGCCAGAGCCGAAAGTATACAGGGTGGCTATAGAATTAACGGGGCCAAAATGTGGATCACCAATTCACCCATTGCCGATATTTTCATTGTATGGGCCAAACTTGAGGGCAAGATCCGTGGTTTTATTCTCGAGAAAGGCATGCCTGGGCTGAGTGCGCCGAAAATTGAGGGTAAATTTTCACTTCGAGCCTCTGTTACCGGGGAGATTGTCATGGACAATGTCGAAGTGCCTGAATCGGCGCTGATGCCAAATGTGGAAGGGTTGAAGGGACCATTTGGCTGCTTGAATAAGGCTCGTTATGGTATCGCCTGGGGAGCATTAGGTGCCGCCGAGTTTTGCTGGCATGCCGCCCGTCAATATACACTGGAACGGATACAATTTAATCGGCCCTTAGCGTCTAATCAGTTGATCCAAAAGAAGTTGGTCGATATGCAAACTGAGATAAGTTTGGGTCTCTTTGCCTGCTTGCAGGCGGGACGCCTAATGGATAGTGGCGCATTGGCTGTCGAAGCCATCTCTATGATTAAACGCAACTCTTGTGGTAAAGCCCTGGATATTGCCCGTATGTCTCGCGATATGCATGGCGGTAACGGTATCAGTGATGAGTTTCATGTTATTCGTCACGTTATGAATCTGGAGGCGGTAAACACCTATGAGGGGACTCATGATATTCATGCCTTGATTTTAGGCAGGGCTCAGACAGGCATTCAAGCATTTTGTTGAGCCAATGGTGTAGCTTTGGCTTCTTTCCCACTGGAGTGATTTATCAAAAAAGGTAACCCGCATTATGGGGCTAACTTATCAAAAATAATTCGAAGGCCACTTCCATAGTGACAATACGTTCGCTTTGGTTGTGGGTGTTTAGACTCAAACTCAATGAGCCCACAGCTGCTAGTTAATGACTTTGTTAACGGCTTCGAGTATCTCATTTCTCGTTGATGGTTTGAGAATATAGCCTTTTAATCCTTGCTCTGCCCAGGTCTTGATTAGTTCTTTATTTTTATTCCCGGTTAGCGCGATGATTGGCAACTCTTTTCCGCCCGATACTGATTTGATCTGTATGGTCGTATTTATGCCATCCAGGTTAGGCATAAAAAGATCCATTAAGACCAGATCATAATGGGTGTTTCGAATCTTCTTAAGTGCGTTTAAGCCATCTTCAGCATCATCCACTTGAAACTTTTCTTTAATTAGAACCTTGACCAACATGTCACGGTATATTTGATTATCCTCAACAACCAGAATTTTCTTAGATTGCTCGGCTTCCACAGGTTCATTTTTAGAGGCGAGAATCGATGATTCAGACAATGCCGCCGATACTGCTTGTTGATCGGGTGGTAGTACCCGGGATAGGTCGGCTAACTTAGCTTCCAACACCTCTATACCGACCTGTTTCGAAAGTAGCTGCTGTATCATGCTATCCAGGCTGGATTTTATATTCTCTTCCAGTTCGGCAAGGAGGGGCGCGACATGAGTCTGGTTGATCTTTTCCATTAGCTTTTTCGACGATAAATTCGTATCAAACTCTTTATGTACGACTAGGTCTTGAGGTTCATTCAGACTTTGCTTACAGATGGCTATAGAGCCAAGTAGTGATTGCTTACATTCACTGCTTTTATCTATGAGAGAGGCTAACTCCTGACCAATATTTTCGAGTTGCTCCTCTTGTAGCCCTGAGTAATGGCTCGTTGCTTGACTGATGAGCAGGCCACTATGGACGATCATTTTTAAGCGAAATTTTTCATAGAGAGGCTGGTAGACAAAGTAGTTGTCGAAAATGTCTTTAATGCAACAACGAAATGCGGCACCAGATTCACGATTTTTACAGAGTAAGATACTGTAATGAGGGTAATCCAGAAATTTGTCTGAAATGAGCTTTGTATATAATTCGATGTTCTTCTGTACCGTTGTGAGAGCAAACAGTATCACCGAAGGTTTAAGACTTTTAATCTTGTCACCAATTTCAGAGTTGACCAGAATCGTACGATATTCCTCTACCTGTTCGGCAATGATACTAGCCGCACCCAGAACATCTTCTTCATTTTCGTAGATCATGATTACTTTTGGGTTACGGCATGCGAGGTGAGATTTTTTGGTCATTGATTATCACTCCATGTACGCTTTGTAATGCTTCTTTGATCTGTAAAATCAGAGTTTTGCACTTAGCTTTGTCTTGATCTAACCCAGACTGCTCCAGGGCTTGTAGTAGGTATGATGTTTGTTCTGCTCCAACCGCTTTTGCGGAAGTTTTTAGAAAGTGAGCTTCCTCTTTAATCTCTAAAATTTGGCTGTTGTTATACATGGCAAGGATTTTTCTAAGCGATACCTTGGCCTGTTTTAAGAAATCGATCTCAAATTGCCTGATCATTTCCGGCTCATTACCAATGAGTTGAATCATCACATTTCTGTTTAAAACCTGCAGGTGCTTTTCAGTCATTGCAATACCACTTATCCATAATCTTTTTAAGGTCTTTTAATAGGATGGGTTTACTGACAAAGTCATTCATTCCTGTTGAGTAACAGTAATCAGCATCTCCACTCATGGCAGCACCGGTCACCGCAACAATTGGGATCGCTTTCTTATTATGCTCCAGTTCCAGGTTTCGGATCTCTTTTGTCATATCGTAGCCATCGAGATTGGGCATATGGCAATCGGTTAAAATTAATTTGTAGTCGATATTTTTCCAATGCTGTATACCATCGATGCCGTCTTCGGCAAGATCGCATCGATAACCTAAAGTCGATAATTGTTCCAAGATTAATTTTTGATTGAGCGGGTTGTCTTCCACGACTAAAACGTCGGCTTGTGTCGTAGAGAGTGTGTTCATGCTTGAGTTGACACTGAGCGGGTTAATATCCAGTTCATCCAAGTCTATGCATAGTTCATTCTCACTAATACTTTGGACCGATGATATGAGTTGCACCTTAGTCATTGGTCTGGTCGGCAATATTGAAACCTGGGGAATAATTTTTCGTATCTTGCTCATATCTTTTCGAGGAGCAGCAAGGAGCAGGTTTGATGTGTCTGTGTTGGATTGAGCCAGAGTCTGTAGTATTTTCTGTGAGGCAGAAAAAGATGCAATGATAAGCAATACCACGTCATAACATGGCAGTGCAGCCTCAATCCCATTAGCTTTAATTCTTTCAGTCTCAATATTCTCTGACCCAATAAGTTCAGTCTCACCACCTGCAGTTTCTACCGTTTCTACGACTGCACCTTCCGCTTGCAGATGCTCAACGATAACGACCTGAGAGGCGTTGTCTTCAGAGAGATCAATCACGGCGATAGAGGTATCGATTAGTATCGATAGAGACTGAAGTGAGTCTGTTTTTGAGCGCCAAAATGGAAGCTCGACGGAGAAGGTTGATCCTTGTTCTGGGGTGCTATTTAACTTGATCTCTCCTCCCATCATGCTGGTCAAATTACCACTGATGGCCAAGCCTAATCCCGTTCCACCATACTTTCTGGTTGTTGAACGTTGGGCTTGCATGAAAGGGGTGAACAATCGTTTTTGTGTGTCTTTATCGATACCAATTCCGTTATCAATAATTGAGAAGCTTATTTTATAGATAATGTCGTTGTGTTCTGAAATTTTTGTTATTACCTGTATCTCCCCTGTCTTGCCTTCCACTGTGTGGGTGAACTTTATCGCATTGCCCAGCAGGTTAAATAGTATTTGACGAACTTTTACTGCATCACCTTCGAGTAGCTTAGGTATTTGCGGGTCTTCGTCGATGTGCAGATTGAGCCGCTTTTTATGGGCCAGCGGTAAGAAAATTTGAACCACATTGTCGATCACTTCTGTAATTGAAAAGTCGCGCTGTTCCAGCTGCATCTTTCCGGCTTCAATTTTATTGATATCCAGAATGTCATTGAGAATATAGATGAGGTTGGTCGCTGAGGTCGTTGCCGTTTCTATTAAGGACATGGACTCCGGGTTTTGTTTGGAAAGTGTGAGTAGATCTAAGGAGCCGATAACGGCGTTCATCGGGGTTCGCAGCTCATGGCTCATCATAGATAAGAATTCGCTTTTGGCTTGACTGGCCCGCTCAGCCCGCACCTTGGCTTGTTGAAACTCTTGAGTGCGTTGTGTCACTCTCGCCTCTAGCTCATCGTTTGCTTTTTGAAGTTCGGCTTGAATTTTAAAGATCTGAGATTGGTCGATACAGATCCCATCGATTCGGCAGTTTTGTTTGTCTTTGTTCTGTCCAACCTTAGCTTGTGCGTGTATGTAGATTATCTCTCCATTGGGTAAAATTGAACGGTATTTCTGATCGAAGAGTTCACCGGTAGTTAAAGAGTGATTGATCGAGGTCATGATCCTTTCACTATCTTCGGGGTGGAGTCTTTCAGCCCATTTATCTAAATTGCCAATATCATCTGGCTGTAGCGCAAACATATTATTTGCGCGACTATCCCAGTCCCACATCCAGTTATTCTCGCTATCAATTTCTGCTCGCCAGTTACCGATATTTCCTGCATCCAGAGCAATATTTTTACTTTCAATGGCGTCGTGTAATGCAAAAAGAATCTCTTTTTCTTGAGTGCAATCGATTAATGAACCTGTATGCGTATAGTGATTATCTATCGATAAAATGGCTTCGCTATTTAGCTCAAACCATCGCTCTTTGCCATTAATTTGGGCTCTGAATTCAAGACAAAACCGGGTTTCAGATTCAACAGTATCATCCAGATACAGATCGAATTTGTGTTGATCCCTTGGATCGATCAGACTTTTGAAGTGCTGCCAATTGAGGGACGTGTCTATATCTATGTCAATAAGTTCTTTGAATTTCTGTGAGAAATAGCAAAACTTTGAATGTGGACTATATTCCCATATCCCAATGTTCGCCCCTTTAATGGCATGATTTAGCCTCTCCAGCTTATGCTTTACCTGACTTTTAGTACTGCACTCATCGCACCGGTTGACGATTAACCAGAACTCCCCTGGAGTTAATGGGTTCTCATTGATAATGATATCGACACAAATATTTTGGTTGTTAACTGAGAAGGTTGAGAAAAACTGTTTTCTTTCAATTGAGTGATTGATAAAAGCAGAGCTGTCTCTAACACTGAGGTCTTTAGACGGGTTAAAAAAACGGTAGGCGACTTCTCCTGACATCATTTCACGGGAAACTTCAAATTCATGCTGAAAACAGGAGTTTACAGACAGAATGCAGCCTTCCTTGCTGCAAACCATGATGGGAAATGGGATGAGGTCTGTTGATTGAGTGATGTACATAGTCCCTTTGTACTCATGCGAATTAAATCCTACTGATAAGAATAGCAGTTGTTGTGTTTTTAGCCTGATGCAGCATAGATGTTTTCAGTTTGTTAACCTCACGCTCCATACCGTATTTAGCTTGATGCAGGTTTGATTGCGAAAATATCGCAGTTAAGCTGATCTATGATGTGCTCACTGGTGTGCCCTTTAAAATGGCTGAATAATCCATGATGTTCTCCGGCGCCAAGGATGACGATGTTGGCTCCATACTTTTCTGCCATATTGGGAATGATGTGATCCGGTAACCCCTCTTCCAAATGTAAGTGGCTGTGCTCAATCTGATGAGAGTTGCTCGAGTCGACTAAGTTTATCCAGTGGCGACGCTGATTATTTAGTCGGTGTTTAACCTTTGAGGGCTTTATCGCCATACTGAGATTTTGCTCAAGAAAGCAGTTTACAAGGTGAATGTCGCTACTGAGAAGGCTGGCAATATGCTCGGTTTCATCGAGTAGCTTTTGATTGAAGGTATTGTGTTGATGACTGGCATCATCTGTTTCTATCGCGGTAAGGATATGGCCATTCTCTCCCCACTCATTTGATCCAACCAGCATCACGGCAACGTCACTTTGTCTGAGTAGCCGCCATTCATCGGCAAATGAAAATTCATGAAAGAGAGGGTGATGATGCTTGTAGTTGAGAATGACCAGATCGTATTGTTCCTGCTCGAGTTCCTCCAATATCGCTTTGGAGACACTATTATTGATACGAGTCTTATTCTCTATTTTTTTCCCCTGAGCACGGTATTGTTCAATAGACTTTTTATGAACGACAAACGGCTCGATGCTTGAACTTGAATGGGTCAACTTCGAGAGTAAAGTATTCTTAGGACTGACTTCCAGTAATGTTAGCTTTGCATTAGTTTTATCGGATAAAATCATTGCTTTACGTAGGGAGTTTTGCATCGGTGAGCGAGTATCTACTACGGCTAAGATATGTTTGTATGCAATCATAAGTACGCTCATCTTATTTAGGAACCCTTGATAAACTGTAGACGAAACATCAGAAAATGAAGCAGGGTAAATAAGAATGATTTTGACTAGCATTAACCTTTTTTAGTGCCTAATCGTCTAGTTTTTTTAACAGACTGTTTTATGAGATTTTTACTTTGATTGTTAATGAATATTTGGGCCTGTCGAGAAACAAGCCCAGTATTAATTCGATGAATAATGGAGGTGGGGCTGAGAGGTGAGTTCGCTTTATGCTTTACTCTTGATAAACTCGATGGCAGTAGCATCCAGAGAGCGATTAGAGATATAACTCATGCCATTGGTATTTTTAATAAGAAAGCCTTTGTTGGTTATGGTGAGTTCACTGATATCCCCCCACAAAATAGTACTATCAACATAGACTGATTTACTGCTAATGCCTTGCTCATCGATAGTGAGTTCGACCTCATTACTCGCGGCCTTACTCATCATCTGTCGCCATAACCACCAAGTTTTTTTGAATTTAACACTTAACGCTTCCAACGCACCCAGTCCGACGAGAAAGAGTGAGGCATAGGCATTCGCGCCAGTGAGCAATAATGCCGTGCCGACTAGAACAAACCCAATCGCTTTGTAGTATGCCTTTACAGATGTATCGACGGTGACCGACTCATCGAAGCATTCACTGAAATACGGTTTATCGAGAATATAGTGGCTGGTAGAGCTAAAAGGTGAGTTCATAAGTATCGGCTTGGTGAAGTTTGAGGTTAGTTTAACTGTAACCTATCTCAATTCAAATCTTGTATTATACCAATCAGTATAAAGACTTGATCGCTCAGCGAGAATTTAGCGCTTCAGAGGCAAGGTCATTAATTGCTCCTCGGCTCTGGCATCCTGCTTCGCTCTACCTCCTATATCCATATAGTCGTGCATAAATGACATTTGCAACATCCATGTTGCTCGCAACGAGTGAAGAACATAGTTGAACTAGGTTAAAGCTCGTTAACACAGCACCGGATGCGCTAAAACTCGCCTGTTAGGCGTGTTTTTGGCTGCCTACTTCTGCGTTGAATGGCTTTACAAGGGAACAACCATTCCATCATCCATTCGCCTTGAATTAGTTGCCAAAAAACACGCTGAGTAGATCACTTTCTTATACTGATTGGTATTAATCACAAAGGATCACCTAAACTTAATCGATACGCGCAAACCAGCTAAGGCATAAAGATGTCATTCGTTCCTAAGGGCTATGTTAATTATCAATCGACCTGTGTTTTTACCAGAAAAAATGTACCTAAGGTATTGCTGGAACCACACTACACAAAAGCCGGTGTGTATGGTCAACTGCATGTACTTTGTGGAGAGTTAAAGTTTTATGGTTACGGCGATAAAATGGGGGAGCCAGAGAAGGTTGTGCTGGTAAAGGCCAATGAAACGGCAATATCGCATCCTGAGTATTGGCATAGAATCGAGCCTTTAACTGATGACACAGAGTTCGAAATCCGTTTCTTTGCTCATAAGGACTCACCGTTAGTCTGTGATGTTGAGACAAACAGAAGTTGATTACCTATATTCATGCTCAGTACTCTTAATTATCCAGGCATATTTTATTTGGGTTTTATCGCTGATTAAACCTGCAGTTAACAAAAGTTAACATGACATTTACACCTCGAGTCGTTAGAGTGGTATTGTGTCAATTTAGAGATAAAACCTGGTTGAATGAGATGATGAATGAGGAGAAGGCATGTTGTTAGGAAGCATAGCTGAACTTTTTTTCTGGTTCTTTTGGGAATTTTTACTCTCATTTCTCCTGTATACGACAGGGGCTGTAGTTTTGGGGATCATCTCTTTTGGTCGCATACAAAAGCCACTCTATTTCCCTGGCGTCTTCAATAGTGAAAAACGTCTCGCGAAGAACGATTTCTTTTCTGTCTATATCACGGGGTTCTTTTTCTATCTCATCTTACTGACCTTGATTATCTGGTTAGGCTAGCTTCCTCATTCCTTGTGTTAGTCGTATCTATTTCGCTCAGACGGAATATCACTCAGATACTGTACAAACTCAACTTCATAGCCATTTGGATCTATGTAGTAAACATTGCGTCTGAAATCATCTTCAGCACCCTCTTTATCAACCGGGTATCCTGCTGTATCCAGTCGCTCGATGATGGCATCCAGATTGTCGGTGACAAATGCGAAATGAGCCAACCCAATTTGATGACCCGTTAGATCTCGGTTTTCACCGACACCATCATTGTTGAAGGTTAAGTACTGATAGTCGTCACCGAAATGCACCCAATCTCTGGTTTTACCATGCCAACTTCCCACGCCCCCTCCCCGAACCTTCCAGTGTGGGAATACTGTTTGATAAAAATGAAGTGTTTTAGGGATATCGTCGACAACTAAGTTTACGTGTTCGAGGTGTATCATGATTTGCTCCTTGTTGAATCTTGCTTGAACTTCTTGATTGTTAAAGTTGGTCGTACTTTTTTACTCGCCAAGGGGGGCTCAACGGTTTCTTCCAGCCCAGTAAAGCTTTATTTTATTGTCCGATGGATCATGCAATATGGCCTCGCGCCATAGATATGTCTGGTCGGTTGGCATCTGGTCGAATACGAAGCCGCGTTCAATCAATTGCTGGACAAGTTCATCGAGCTGTTCATGTTCGAAGTATATCGTGCTGGTATTTTTCTCGCTTTTTTCCTGTAAAGAGAGCGAAAAGCTGGCGTCCCCATCCTGGCACTGAAACCGCGCATAATGTGGGGTATCGACAATCAATTCGAAGCCCATCTTTTGGTAAAATTCAGTTGCAGCTCCCATCTCATATACCGGGAAAGTGACTTGATTCATCCTCATGATTCTGACCTCTTTGAGTGATAACTTTAAATGAAAAGGTTACATGCCATAGCAATATTCCTGTTGCTTGGGGTAGGGAGTCGATGCGTGTCTCTCCCGGATCCCAATCAAAGCACCACTGTATTGGTGCAGCATATGTAAGCTGTAATCGATACGGCCCCTTAAATCAATGTCACGTTCACACTCACCTTCACACTCGAGACGCTGCTCACTATCGAGGAGGCTGCTACCGAAAGAGGTATGAGTATTGAGGACTTCTGTAACGTTTCGAATGATCAGGTGGTCCGGGAGTGCAACTATCTTATTGTTTTTAAGTGCATTCATTCTGAGTTCTGCAATCGGGTAGGCACCGCTTATCCCGCTGACGACCGATACCAAAAGGGCTGGCTTATGGGCGGTATCTTGGTTATCACACATCAAGAGGAAGTTTTTCAGAAGTGGAGAAGCCATCCCTCCCCATTCAGGGGTGATTAGGATCAGCGCATCGGCTCGACGAACTTTATGACTAATCATGGTCCATGGACTTCCCTCTGTTGATTTACTTTCCGGCTCACCATCCCAAAATGGCAGATCGAAACGACACAGTTCAATATGGCTCACTTCTGAATAACCTGTCGCTGTCGAACTCATGTATTTCGCTACTTTAGCGCTCTGTGACTGAGCTCTTTGACTGCCACTGACAATAAGTAATTTCATTTTAGTAAACCTTTTTGTTTATTAAGTGTTTTGTAATGTAAATGCTTTACTAAATATTGTAAAGAGCCTGCAACATAAAAAGTAAATAAAAAAGTTTACTTAATATCTGGTTCGGTAATAATAGCGATGAGTTAGAGAGGAAATGTCATGAAAACCAGTGAAAAGATCATTCAGCTACTGAAGACTCAAGGCCCGCTTACCGCTAAGGTACTCGCCACTGAGTTGTCTCTTACGACAATGGGTGTGCGTCAGCATATGCAATTGCTAGAGAGTGAGGGAGATATCTGTTTTGAAGATAAAAAAGCGCCTCGGGGACGTCCTACCCGATACTGGTCGTTAACACCAAAAAGCAACAGCCATTTTTCCGATCGACATGAAGAGCTCTCAGTTCAGTTAATCGATTCTGTTATCACTGTATTTGGTGATAGTGGGTTGGATAAGCTGATTTCACACCGAGAGCAAAGCTCCCTGGAGCTCTACCAACAGAAATTAGTCAGGGAAGGTACGCTTAAGTCTAAGCTCTGTGCCTTGGCAGAACTGAGATCGATTGAGGGCTATATGGCGACGGTTAGCGAAGAGGGCCAGGACTTTTGGTTGTTGGAAAATCATTGTCCTATCTGCGCGGCAGCGAGTCGCTGTCTTAATTTTTGTCGCTCAGAGTTAAACCTGTTTCAAACCCTGTTAATGGAAGAGGCTGAAGTGAGTCGTGAAGAGCACATTATCGAAGGGGCACGTCGCTGTGCTTACAAAATAACGCCGATTAACCAAGGGTAAATGATTAGATGGAATCGAAGCGCGCCAGATTAGACCGATTTATTAGCGTCAATACGGGGATTAACCGTAAACATGTTCGGCTTATGTTGGCCAAAGGCCGCGTTAAGGTCGATGGTAAGCTCGCCCGTGATATCGATCAAATTGTGGATGAGTTTTCTCATATCTGCATGGACAATAAGGTATTACAGGCTAACACGGCTAGTTATGTCATGCTGCATAAGCCCGTTGGAGTGGTGAGTGCGACGATAGACGATAAACACAGAACAGTGATCGATCTGTTAGAGCGAGATGATAAGGAGAGCCTGCATATCGTAGGTAGGCTGGATCTTAATACTTCCGGCCTTCTGTTACTCACTAACGATGGGAGATGGTCGAAGCAGTTAATGGATCCTGAGCATAAGGTAGGCAAGCTTTATCGTGTTCATCTACAGAACCCTCTGACTTCAGAGTATATTTCCGGGTTTGCTAAAGGCATGTATTTTGAATTTGAAGATATTACCACCCTGCCGGCAGAGCTTGAAATTATAGATAGTCATACGGCATTAGTGACGCTTTATGAGGGGCGCTATCACCAGATTAAGCGCATGTTCGGCCGTTTTCGCAATCCGGTCATTGGATTGCATCGAATTTCGGTGGGCCATATAGTGCTCGATGACAGCTTGAAAGCAGGAGAGAGCAGGGCGCTCACCATAGATGAAATAACGCTGTAGTTTGAACAAAGTCAAAGAGTTGATTTAAGGTTCAATTAATCTAGAACATTCATTTAACATAGCCGATGTGCTATACCTATCAGCATGAATAGATAAGTTCAATAAAAAATGACTAATCATGCACTCAAGAAGATCAGTGAACTCGATGTATTTTGTTTATTGGTATTTAAAATTATTTTTCAAACTGGTCATGCGAATGCCGCAGCAAAAGAGCTGAATGTATCTGCGCCTAAAATCAGTCGCTGCCTGACCATGCTTCGAGCGACGTTTGATGATGAGCTATTTTACCGTCGTCAGTTAGGCTTGAAACCAACGCCGCTAGCCGAGCATCTGTATGAGCCTATCTGCCGTTTTTGTGACGCGGTAGCTAAAATCGAACAAGTGGCGTTTGAAGTAAACCATTACGACTCAACTCCCATTCTTAATATCGCGGTGACACCGGGCATCATGGCGAGTCTCTCTCTGGTCTTATCAAATAACGATTCTCTTAATAGGATTGGTAAAATCCGGATCCATCCGTGGAAAGATGATTCTGCCGAGTTGATCCACAGCGGAGGATTAGACTTAGGGGTGGCCTTCGATACCTCTTGTCACCATGACCTTAATTTCGAAAACTTAGGTACCTTAGACTCAGTTTATCTGGCGGGAAATGCCAGGCATCCCATTTGGGAGAGCCTGCCTCATTTGTCCTTAGATGAGATCTGTAAACACCCCTTTCTTTATCTTGAAGGTAAGGGATTCAATGACAAGATTGATCCATTAGAGGTCTATAGCCGCCAGTCGGGAATAGAGCTTCTGAATATCGAAAAGGTCAAAGGTAAGGAGCAGTGGTACAGCAACTTATTGACCATGGGAAGTCTGGCTTTTGCTCCAGTGGTAGAGGCTGAAATTTGTAAGAACATGCCTGGGATCCGTTTAGAAAAATTACCCGAAGAGGAGGTGAAGAAGCTTCACGGTAACATGCTGTCCCCACAATACTATTTAATAGAAAAACCGGCTTCGCATCGCCGATACACAGTTGAAAACAGAGAAGTGATAATCAATATTATTAAGGGTTTACTGACTTCTTCATGATTATCGACATCAATTCCATTTATCGAAATTACCTTTTGCAGATATTGAAATTACGATAACCGAATCTTCCAATATCCATCACAAGCTGATCACTAGGTTGTAACATTTCATCCTGATTCTTTTATATTTGATGTACTGCGATAGCAGGAAAAAACTTATATTAGGGACTGATGATGAGAAAATATAATAGATCCTTACTGGCGATGGCACTGATTAGTGTGATTGGCCTAACCGCGTGTGGTGATGGCGATGATGGAAAAGATGGTGCTCCGGGAGACCCTGGAACGCCGGGAACACCGGGTACACCTGGTTTACCTGCAGGCTCATTTACTAACACTGTAGACTCAGCTACCGATTTTGTACTGACCTTAGCGCCAGCCGATATCGTCGTTGCTGGAACTGAAGATTTCGCACTCAAATTCACCGTTACAGGTAAAAATAGCAAGGGTGACGCTGTCCCCTTTGTAGGTTTAGATAAAGTTGCGTTGTACGTAACTAATCAGACCGTAAATACAACCGATACCGGCGCACCTATGCTGTGGGCTAATAATGCCCTAACCAATGAATTTGGCTCAAGCATGTACTGTACGCCTACAGGTAAGGCCACGGCTCGTGGTGGTGCCGAAGTTGATGCATGTACCTTAGTTGAAGACACTGAAAACCCGGGTACTTATACTGGTTCTTGGGTCCATGAAGGCAATGCCCCGGTCGTATTGGCCGATGGCGACCCAAATACTCTCTATCGGGTCATGATCCGCTCTTACAATGTGGTCGACAGCCAAGGCGAAGGGATCTCCGATAAGCTACTCTCAACGCCGCTCGATTTTAACCCATCTACCGGAGAGCTCGCTGTCTCGACTAAAGATATCGTGTCTAACGCAGCTTGTATTAAGTGTCACACACAGATGGAAGGTTATGGAGAAGGTGATGTGCGTATCGCCAATATCGGTGCTCACCATAACTATCAAAAAGTTGAAAACTGTATCGCTTGTCATAATCCTGCGTACGCTGGTGGACAAGACGATCCTGAGAAAGGCTTTAACGCCAACTTCAATGCGATGATCCATACCATACATAAGGGGCATCATTTCGGTGACGAGCTTGTTGGTGAGGCCAAAGAGGAGTTTGGCGAGATTGGTTTCCCAAGTGAGATCAACGAATGTATGACTTGTCACGATGGCGCATCTGGCTGGAATGATAATGTCTATGCCGAAGCGTGTCAGGGATGTCATATGGAGGTTGACTTTACCACAGGTGAAAACCATCGCGGTATCGTACCTGGAAGCGACGCAGCATGTTCTGGTTGTCATGGGGCGGGTAGTCTGAGTCCTATACAGGCGCACAATGTGGGTGTACGTGCAATGGCAACCGACTCAATTGAGATTGCCGTTAGCTCTGTCGCATACACTGAAAATGTGTCACCAATTGAAGATGAAATTGTTGTTACTTTCAATGTGACTGTTGATGGTGCTGCCGTTGCCGATGGCTTCGAGTTCACCAATTATACTAAGTACGACGAAATGAAGACAGGTTGGGTTGATACCGACGGTACTTATTACGGAAGTGCGTCAGTTAATCTAAATGGTACTGTGGCTGCGGGTGGTAAATTGGTTGTGACTCAAACAGCCGAATATAACCTGGATGGTAAGAGTATTGCCATTACACCACGTTTCTCTGTGTGTACTGATTCTAAAGGTATGTTAGTTGAGTGCTTAGATGGTAGCGGTGAGGCTCAGTATGACATAAGTTATGTTGCCGTCACTATGGCACCAGCCTATTGGAACCTTGCTAATGCCGATGGCAGCGGTGCAACCATAGCTCGTCAAAGTGATCCGTTAAGAATGACTGCCGACGAAGCTAAGTGTAATACTTGTCATACTTCATTGGGTATCGCTAAACACTATGGTAACGAACGTTTCGACCAATGTGTAGGTTGTCACAACAATACATGGGGCGGCTCATATCATGTTGGTGTTGAGTATAAGAGTGATGAGGTTGACGCCGATGGTAATCCTGTCTTCAAGCCAATTGAAGGTTTGACTTACCATACTCGTGATTTGTTCGCTGTAGCTCACCGTTTCCATACCGGCCTTTGGGATGACAATAGAGGTTTCCCTGCAATACATCTCAATTCTGATATGGAAACATTAGGTTTCCCAGCTGTCGAGACTCAATGTAGTGCATGTCATAAGGACGGCGTTAACCTGTTCGCTGCCGATGGTGGTTTGACATCCGGTAAGCGTGCTATCGCAGTCGATGGTGGCGCAACTATGTTTATCTCACCTGTCGCCGAAGCTTGCCGTACTTGTCATGCTCACTCAGGACCTGCAGCTCTGGCTCACTTCAAGAGTAATGGCGCCGTTGTTGAAGGCGAAGCGGTTGCTACCTCAGCGCTACCCGTTGAGTCTTGCTCAACCTGTCATGGCGAAGGTAAGACCTATGGTATCGACAAGATGCATATGGGAGGCGCTCACTAACTGAGTAGTTAATCACCTCTGTGGGCGCATCCCTGCCGCCCACAGCTCTTTGTAAAGAGTTATTTGTTAACCGTTCTTTGTTAATTTTTGGGGCCTCTAAGGCCCCATTTTTTTATCCGTCAGCCTCAGCGTTGAGTGACTTTTGAAAAAAAACTGCACTTCTTTATCCATTTGCCTTGAAATAGCCTGTCCAAAACTCATAGAAGATCACTTTCTTAAACTGGTTGATATCAGTGAAAGTTTGGGGTTTTTACTCTGTGGTAATTTTTCTTTAGTGTTATGTGTTGTAGGTCACATTTTTTTTGCATCTGTGCAATGAGTACCGTTCGTTTGTTGTTTCGCTTGTTTAGGTAGTTTGAATATTGTATTGAATGCGCCCTTGGTGTGAGCAAGGTCTTGTTTGTAGGGGGTTGCGTGATGCCGATCGCACCAGTCCATTTCGTGCTTTCAAGGTTCAAGAAGTGTTTTTTTTAAGGTTATGAAATTAATCAATTTTTTACTATTCTGTCACTTTCGGCATTGCACGTAATGGGATGTAAAAGTGGTTAGGTTTATGCTTAAATACCATTTTATTCAGTCTGTTAGCTTCTATATTTACCTCTTTTTATCCTCTATCACTGAATATTGTTTTTGAAAAACAAACGCCTGTTTACTCGTTTGATATGTTAAATCCCTTCCTCTAGAATGCGCCGCGCATGATCTATACCCAAACCACTTCAAGATTTTGTCTTGCGCAAATCGATAAGTGGCTTGGGTGTATTTAAATCAATTTAATTCTGTTGGAAAATTCCTGTAGGGGAAATCGATGTCGACAAAACTAGCTAACCCAGCACCATTAGGCCTTATGGGCTTCGGTATGACTACCGTACTATTAAACATTCACAATGCGGGTTTTTTCCCTATTGACTCCATGATCTTGGCAATGGGAATTTTCTACGGTGGCCTAAGTCAGGTCATCGTTGGCTGCATGTGCTTTAAGCGCGGCGATACATTTGGCACCACGGCTTTCACCTCATATGGTTTGTTTTGGCTGACATTAGTTGGCTTGATTATATTGCCTAAGATGGGACTGGCTGCGGCAAGCCCTGCAGGCTTCATGGGTTGGTACTTGACACTATGGGGTATTTTTACCGCGTTTATGTTTGTCGGTTCACTACGTTACCCACGTGCCAAGCAAGTCGTATTCGGTTCATTAACGATTTTGTTCTTCCTTTTAGCTGCCAGAGATTTTACCGGCAGTGAGCTGATCGGCACCATCGCCGGCTTCGAAGGTATCTTCTGTGGTGCCAGTGCTATCTACTTTGCCATGGCGCAGGTGCTTAATGGCGAGTATGGCCGCACTATTTTGCCTGTCGGTGAGCTAGCGACTAAGTCGAGTCACTCTTCTCTAGCTGAAGCTCCGCTAAAAGCCGCTTAAACGCTGCTGTTTATTTGGGTTTCACTCGAAAAAAAAGGCTGACATTTGATGTCAGCCTTTTTTATTGGAGCTAAATACAGAGATTAGGCTCGTTGCAGTTTCAGCAACCATTTGCCATATAGGTAGATGCCTACGGCAGAGATGGTGCCGATGGCGGCAATGATATACCAGGCCATGCCTATGTTATGGGTATTATATAGCAAGGTCGTGAGCTCTTGAGCCGGCTCGCCGGTGTAGGCGACCAAGGTGCTGAAGGCTTCGCCCTGTGGGATGGCACTCACCTCTGTTGCACTCATGCCACGTTGTGACAATAGCTCAAGAGAGAAGATCTCTTTCGAGGCATACATCTCATAGAGTTTAGGACCAAAATAACCTTCAAGTGTCCAGCCGATGCCTTGGGGTAACATGACAAAACCCAGATACATGGCTTTCTTGCCTTCTGGTGCAATGTTACCCATAAACTCATTCTTCTTGGGGCTGATCATCATCTCACCAAATGAGAACATGGCAATGGCCAGTACTATCATCCAGGCCGCATTGGTCGCACCCACTAATACGAAGGCGAAAATACTCAGCAGACAGCCGCCAAGCATAGCGGTGGTAATGCGGTATTTAGCGGTCAACGCCGCGACCAGGAAACAGGTTGTCATGATCATACCCGCATTGAGGTTGAGCATGCCTTCCGGCATCACCTTAGTTCCTGTGTTGTCCAGTCCCAGCCAGAATTGGAAGAAACCATTTGAGGTCCCTTCAGGACCAAACAGTGAGGTCACTATGACGCTGGTGTCGACCCATTCGGCGATATGGATTGGAAGAACATCGAAGAGTGAATTAAACAGGAACCAGAATCCGGCAAATACCAGCATATAGTAGATAACTACCGGCTTTTTAAGCTCATGCAGTGCATCTCGCCACAGTGCCTGTTGCTGAATTTCACCTGACTTTATTTTGCGGTTACGTTCCAATCGCTCCTCTTTTCCAGGCTCTTTATAGGCCAGCAGAAAGAGGAAGTTCAATGAGATAATCGCCGCACAAGCGTAGAAGACATTATCCCAGGAAAGTTGGCGCATATGCACGGCAACCAGAGGGCCAAGGAAGCCTCCTATGTTGACGACCTGATAGAAGATGCCCCAAGCCATGGAGGTGTTCTGCCTGCCAGTGGAAAGGACCAAGGTTCCCTGAATACCGGGTTTAAAAATACCGGTACCTCCAGCAAGCAAGATGGCACCGAACAGGAAGCCATAGAAGCTAGGGAAGAAGGCCATCACTAAATAGCCGGAGATCTTGATTAAGGTGGAGGCAAAGATGGTCTCTTTATAGCCGACTCTATCGGAGATCCCGCCGGTAAATACCGGGACAAAGGTTTGCATCATGGCCCAGAGAGCAATAATGATACCGTAGTCGTTCAGGCTTATCCCTAAGCCTCCTTCAGAAACTGGTGCCTTAGCATAAAGACCGGCACTGGCTTTTACGCCGTAGTAGGCAATTCGCTCAACGAGCTCCATGCCGCCGACAATCCAGAAAATGTAACTTAAGCTGGCAATGGAGGCCCACATACCCAGCTGCTTGACTTCTCGCAGGTCGTTACCTGCGTAAGCATCTTTTGAGTCGCTCATACCCTTCCTTCAAATATTATAATTATTTTAATTGTTCGTGGTAATCGCGATGATTAAGATTACCGGAACGTTAATGATTGCTGCCGACACTTTACCTAATTTGGTGAAAAACACCAAAGTGAATATAGATATTTAAACAGAGTTCATGTTTAAGCACTTTTATCGTTTTTTGTTAGCGCCGCAGAAATAGCAGCAATGCTGCAGGTTATGAGCCATACAGACTCGTTTAAACTGAAAAGTATTCGCTCCTCTTTATGGTACTGAAATTATTTTTCAATCGTCTTAAGTTATTGTAATAAAGTTGGTATTAACTTAATTGTTAGTTTTTAATGACTTTAGTGATTTACTTTGGAGCATCTTGATTATGATGTATGTTTATCTTGTACGTTAGAGTGCGGTTGCACCAGAATTTGTGGATGAGCCTCAGGAAGTAAAGGTGTTTCAATTTGGCTTAGCGTGACTAACTTAGAGGAAAGATTAAACGATGCAAGAGACTAAAGTTGAAATTCGCCTCATTGAGGAGCATGAGCTCGAGCAGCTCTTTGCCTATTTGAGTGAGCAACTATCAGAGAATGGGCTGGGAGATGGTCCACTTTTTCAGCCTATGTCCCGTCAGTCTTCATTAACCACTGAGATGGAGCAGCGCTTCACGTCAGGAATGAAAGCCGATTACCCACAACCTGGTTGGCGACGAGTGTGGGGAGCGTTCGATAAGCATGGAGTCATCATGGGCCATATCGATCTTCGTGGTCATCCTGAGGCCCATACGCAGCACAGGGCCCTGCTTGGCATGGGAATACATAGAGATGCCAGACGCATGGGGTTAGGAAAAAAGCTAATTAAAACTGTGCAGCATTGGGCCAAAGATGAAGCTGGAATTGAATGGGTTGATCTCTGGGTGTTATCTGAAAACTTGCCTGCTATCGGTCTCTATCAAGCGACGGGTTTCATCAAAAATGGTCAGCTTGAAGATATGTTCAGAATAGATGCCCACTCCTATGCATATACCCGAATGAGCTGTTCACTAAAGTGAACGACTCACTAAAGTGAACGACTCACTAAAGTGTGCGATCCATAAAAGCACTCTATTCCATAAAGTGCTCTATTCACGACTGTACTCTATTCACAAAAGTGCTCTACGGTAAATATCTCGACCTGCATATCGTCAGACCAGTGGTCGGCTGCCCAGCCTCCTTTACGTTTTAACTCTCTGATAAACTCTTCGGGCTGGGGGAGTTGCTCCCATACCTGAGGTAGGTACACAGAGCGGTGACAGGCATCGCTTAATACCACGCCGTATGGATGCTCTGTCAGGTAATTAAGTAGTGCATTCTCATTCCTGACCTTTAATGGGCTGAGGGGAGAGAGTATCGAGAGCTCAACCGTGAGCCGCTCCATTTGTGATGCGAGGAGGGGAAGAAATCGGTTATCTTTAAAGGCGCTGCAAAGCGCCAACTCGGGAATGCTCTTGGCCAGGGGCCTGAGACCTTCGATATCTCCCATACAGCCGCAAAGCTTTCCATCGAGAAATAGGGTGACAAAGCACCCCTGATGTCGAGACAAGAGGGCGTCTTGTGCCTGACTCTCTATGTCTGGTTGCTGTGGATTGAAATAATCGGCCAGGGTCTGTCTGGCCAAGGCTAACAGGTGTTGTTTCTCTTCTATGGTGAGATCAATAGAGGGCGAAACTGGCATAACCGACCACCTTACTCTTATCTCCCGCGCTGTCGCCGGAGTTGAGGTAACATATTTTCTCAATGGCCAACTCGTGCCTTTTAGCATACATGTTCAGCCCATTGAGGGCATAGCAGCCACAAGCCTGATGAGGTGAGATTTGCATGCTTAAGTCTGATATTTGCCCACAGGTCTCCTGGTCGAGTCTACAGGCCTCGGCGTAAGAGTGATAATGGCTGAGGTCTGTACTCACCACGATTAAGGTATTTTCCTGCTTGCCTAATAACTCCAGAATATCGGCTACCACAGAGGGGGAGCATTCACCCACTACGATGGGAAGCAAACTGAATTGCTGCAGACAGAGCTGCAGGAATGGCAGTTGTACTTCCAGACAATGTTCATCCAGATGGGGCAGATCTGAGATGACCACCTTGTCTAAGGCGCCTAACGCTTCGTAGTTCTGTTGCTCAATGGGGATTTTCCCTAAGGGGGTCGTAAAGGCGTTGGCCTCGGGGAGGGCGCAGCCTTGGAGGTAGACTCGATGTGCCGGTCCCAGCAGGACCACAGTCTCTATCTTATTATCGTCAAGGAGCCGAGCGAAAGCGCGTCCGGCTACGGCGCCGGAATAGATATACCCCGCATGGGGAACGATAAGTGCCTTAGGTTGCTGCTTGCCACCGGGATTTACTCCCTGTTTACCGAATTCGTTGTTAGCCTCGAAGAGGAATTGTTTGATTTGAGCCGTCAGTTCGACGGGATCTGCCGGATAGAAAAGATCGGCCACGGCGGCCTGGCGAATCGAGCTCAACATTTGAACCTTCCCGAAGCTTAATAAGCAAATTTAAACTAGGCTTTAAGTATAGGTGATGCAGGAGGTCTGCGGTGAGTGCCGAAACCAATGTTATGAATGTCGATAGCAACATTGTTCCCACCAAGTACTGGCATAAATTAGACGATGGGCGTATTCAGTGCGATCTCTGTCCGCGAGAGTGTCAGCTGCGCGAGGGTAAACGGGGAGTCTGTTTCGTACGACAGAATCTCTATGGCATGATCAAGCTGACCACCTATGGACGCTCCAGCGGTTTCTGTATCGATCCTATAGAGAAAAAGCCCCTGAATCACTTTTATCCCGGAAGTTCAGTGCTCTCATTTGGTACTGCCGGCTGCAACCTCTGCTGTAAGTTTTGTCAGAACTGGGACATTAGCAAGTCCCGTGAATTCGACACCCTCAGTGCGAGTGCAAGCCCGGAGGCTCTGGCGCAAACGGCAGCGCGCATGGGATGTAAAAGCATAGCGTTTACCTATAATGACCCGGTGATATTTCTAGAGTATGCCGTCGATGTCGCAAAGGCCTGTCGAGAGCATCAGATCAAAACCGTTGCCGTCACTGCGGGTTATATTAACCCTGAGCCTCGGGTCGAATTTTTCAAATATATGGATGCCGCCAACATTGACCTTAAGGGGTTTACAGAGAGTTTTTATCATAAAGTTTGTTCAGGGCACCTCAGTGATGTGCTCGATACCTTGCTCTACCTTCGCCATGAAACACAGGTGTGGTTTGAAATCACCACCCTGCTGATCCCTGGAGAAAACGATAGCTCCACTGAGCTGAAGCAGCAGTGCAGATGGATCTATGACAACCTAGGCGCGGATGTGCCCCTGCACTTTAGTGCCTTTCACCCAGACTTTCATATGTTAGATAAACCTAGGACATCAGCCGATACCTTAAATCGAGCAAGAAATATCGCCCTTCAACAGGGGCTCAATCATGTTTATACCGGCAATGTATACGATGTCGAAGGTGGCAGTACTTATTGTCCTGGCTGCAAGAAGCAGGTGATAAACAGAGATTGGTATGAGCTGGGAGAATATCATCTAAATGGAGTAGGCCAATGTACCTATTGCGGGACTCAACTGCCCGGACGTTTCTCTGGTGGCCCGGGTCACTTTGGTCGTAACAGGATCCCGGTCACAATAGCTTAAGCTTTTGTTTTATAGACTCTACTCTTCGTGTTGCTCATATGTGACGCAGCTCAATAATTTATACTCCCGTTTAACCTTTATCTGTCCAATTAGAGGTATTGCTCTATGCTGGTCGCTATGCGTACTTTTAAAAAATACGTACTGTTAAAAACTAATAAAGACAAAAATCAAAGCCTTTAAATATTCAGAAATGATCGTTTAAGGGGATAACGGGAGTCATTATGTCTGCGACAGAACACCTTACAGGGAACGTTAGAGTTCAACACTCCAATACTCAAGCGACCGGATTTATGGATAGAATAAAATCGGTTAGATTTCAGCAAAAATTAATCGCATTTCTCACGGTCATCTCATTTTTATTCCTCGGTTACCAAGGCGTGACCGCAATGCAGCAGGCGGGGTCCTCGATAGAGAGTTTATATCATCAGGAGATGCAGCAGAGCATTCGTGCGACGAAAGTGCTTGAGGAGTTAGGCAATGCCCGTAGCGGTTTGTTACTCGCATTCCAGCATGATCCTTCTAACCCTTTATCCGAGATGCACAACCATGAAGTCGATAAACATATCGATGGTACAGAGTCTTCTATCCGTCAACTTCATCATATAATTGATAATGAGATTCTTGAATCATCTCTGGAAGGGGATGAGCTGGCCAAGATGAGAGAGTTAGAGCTACTGCTTGATAAGATCACCACGACAGGTTTTAATCCGGCTTTGGATGCACTGAGACAGGGAGATTATCTGGGGTCGAATCGAATTCTATTGACTCAGATTAACCCTCTATTTAAAGAGGTCACTGCCGAGACTGAGGCTTTCCTGAAGCTAGAGATAGATAAAGCGAAGATCAAGTTTGATGAGTCTCAATCGAGTGTCGCTACCTTTATCCCTATGGTCATCCTTTTCTCTACGCTCAGTATCTTAATCATTACACTCTCCTCAACCCTACTGATCCGCAGGGTCAGTAAGGCGGTTGTCGGGCTGGAAAATACTGCGGTCGATATCGCTAACGGCGATCTGACTAAACGCATAGAGTTGGGGGGAGACGATGAGTTTTCACATATTGCAGAGTATGTGAATCAAATAGCATCCAGATTTCAGCATGCGGTGCAAAATACCCATGACTCGACATCCAGACTGGCGAGCTCGGCCGAGCAAAACTCAGTGGTATCGACTCAGACTCAACGTAATGTGGTCGATCAACAGCAGCAGACCCAGCTAATCGCAACGGCTATTCATCAGTTTACCGCGACGGTACGTGAGGTGGCCCAGAGTGCGGCGGCCGCAGCGACGACGTCGGAAGAGGCGAATGGTGCCGCCAGTAATGGTCAGTCAGTCGTCGATGAGAGCATCAAGGTCATAGAAACACTCTCTAAAGAGATGGACAGTGCTACCGAGGCGATGAAGTTGTTGTCTCAACACTCAGATGAAATAGGGTCAGTGGTCGATGTTATTCAGGGGATCTCCGAGCAGACTAACCTGCTGGCGCTCAATGCCGCCATCGAGGCTGCTCGCGCCGGTGAGCAGGGTCGAGGTTTTGCGGTTGTGGCTGATGAGGTGCGTAACTTAGCCAAGCGGACTCAGGACTCCACGGAAGAGATCCAGAAGATGATCCAACGACTCCAGCTGGGGGCCCGTGATTCTATGGTGATGATGGAGCGGGGCACCGAGCAGGCGAAGTTGAGTGTCGACAAATCACAGCAAGCCGGTGATGCACTGCAGCAAATCATGGCCAGCATCGAGCAGATCAACTCCTTGAATGCCCAGATCGCAACGGCTTCCGAAGAGCAGAGCTCAGTAACCGAAGAGATTAATAAGAACATCATTAATATCAGTGATATTTCTGATCAGACCGCAGCTGGGGCTGAGCAGAGCAATGTGGCTACTCAGGAGCTGTCAAATCTGGCCGAGTCGATGCAGAAAGAGATCGCCCACTACCGGGTGTAACATTATTTGAGTTGGAATTGAGAACATAAAAAGGGCTGTCGCAATGACAGCCCTTTTTTATACTGGGTGCGAGGTGCGAGGTGCGAGGTGCGAGGTGCGAGGTGCGAGGTGCGAGGTGCGAGGTACGGGGAGCGAGGTAGGATCGACGACATTCTTTATGTAGGAGCGGCTTTAGCCGCGAAGGTTTCGGGTCAAATAGTCGTAAGCCGTAAGTTATAAGTGGTAAGTAAAGCTAGTCACTAGCTGGCTTCAGGCATTAAAAAAGGCAGCCTAATGGCTGCCTCTCTTTGCTCTGTCTTGAACTTAAAGCTTATCGCTTAGAACTTGCTTCTTAACACTCGCTCTTTCAAGCGTTAACCTTCAAGCTTAGCGAGTTCCGCTCTCTCGAGTAACTTGTCGACACGATTCGCTTCTTTAGCAACATCCATAAGGCGCAGCCTTACCAGTCCCAGTAAGACCGTCACTACCTTCTTATTGCGCGTTAAGAGCTACATATTTTTATGATGTGACAGGGCTCAACTCTTTTTACATTCCTTCTATTTTACGCAACGTAATTGTAGGTAATGTACTAAGCTGATACCTATATTTGTATATCTAAAATCATTAAAAGTGCCCATATTTAGCTAAACAGTCTTAGATATTAATAGGGAATCATTATGTCTGCTTTAATCGCTCAATCAGGGAATGGAAGTGCGCAAAGCTCTACCACATCAGGGTCTGGTCTTATGCAGCAGATAAGATCTGTTAGGTTTCAACTCAAGTTAATTGTATTTCTTACGATTATTTCTTTTATACTTTTGGGGTATAAGGGGATAACTGGCATGCAGGAGGCGGGAGACTCTATCGAGAATCTCTACAGCCAGGGCATGCAGCACAGTATCAGGGCTGGTAAGGTGCTCAATGAGCTCGCAAGTGCACGTAGTGGACTTTTGCTGGCATTTCAACACGACCCGAGTAGCAAATTTTCAGAGATGCATAATCATCCGCTGGAAAAGCACATCATGGAAACCCAAGCCTCTATCAAGCTGCTGCATCACATCGTTGATAATGAGATTTTAAGCTCTCCTTTGGAAGCTGACGAACGTGAGCAAATTAATCGATTAACTGAGCTGCTGGATAAGGTCACCATTTCAGGATTCGATCCCGCACTCGCTGCGTTAAGCAGGGGAGAATATGAGGAATCGAATCACATATTACTGACTCAAATTAACCCTTTGTTTAAGAGTATCACCACAGAAGCGCAGTCATTTTTGGATCTGCAGATAGCCGAAGGGAAAGAAAGTTTTGAACAGTCTCAGGAGAATATGGCTTCCTTCATCCTGTTAGTCGCTATGCTTTCCTGCATCAGTACCCTGGTTATCAGTATCTGTTCTACTATGATTGTCAGGCGAGTTAACCAGTCGGTGACGCAACTTGAAAATACTGCGGTCGATATCACTAATGGCGATCTGACTAAGCGTATCAAATTGGGTGGAGATGATGAATTTTCACATATTGCAGAGTTCGTGAATCATATTACTTCCAGATTTCAAAGTGCGGTGCTAAATACCCATGATTCGACATCCAGGTTGGCGAGTTCGGCCGAACAAAACTCAGTGGTATCGACTCAGACCCAACGAAATGTGGTCGATCAACAGCAACAGACTCAGTTGATCGCTACGGCTATTCATCAATTTACGGCGACGGTACGTGAGGTGGCTCAGAGTGCTGCCGCCGCAGCGACGACCTCGGAAGAAGCGAATAGTGCTGCAAGCAATGGACAGAGTGTTGTCGATGAGAGCATCAAGGTCATAGAAACACTCTCACAAGAGATGGACAGTGCTACCGAGGCGATGAAGCTACTGTCGCAACACTCAGATGAAATTGGCTCTGTGGTCGATGTTATTCAGGGGATCTCTGAACAGACTAACCTGTTAGCACTCAATGCTGCCATCGAGGCTGCTCGCGCCGGTGAGCAGGGACGAGGCTTTGCGGTCGTGGCCGATGAGGTTCGTAATTTAGCCAAGCGGACTCAGGACTCCACGGAAGAGATCCAGAAGATGATCCAGCGGCTCCAGCAAGGGGCCCGAGACTCTATGGTGATGATGGAGCGGGGCACCGAACAGGCGAAGTTGAGTGTCGATAAGTCACAGCAAGCCGGTGATGCACTGCAGCAAATCATGGTCAGCATCGAACAGATCAACGCCCTGAATGCGCAGATTGCAACGGCTTCCGAAGAGCAGAGCTCGGTAACCGAAGAGATAAATAAAAACATCATCAATATCAGCGATATCTCTGATCAGACCGCAGCAGGGGCCGAGCAGAGCAATGTGGCCACCCAGGAGTTAGCGAATCTGGCTGAATCTATGCAGCAGGAGATCGCCCAGTATCGGGTGTAGTGAGATTTGAATTGGAATTTGAATTGAGAACATGAAAAGGGCTATCGCAATGACAGCCCTTTTTTATACTGGGTGCGAGGTGCGAGGTGCGAGGTGCGAGGTGCGAGGTGCGAGGTGCGAGGTAAGGGGAGCGAGGTAAGGGGAGCGAGGTAAGGGGAGCGAGGTAAGGGGAGCGAGGTAAGGGGAGCGAGGTAAGGGGAGCGAGGTAAGGGGAGCGAGGTAGGATCGACGACATTTTTTATGTAGGAGCGGCTTTAGCCGCGAAGGTTTCAGGTCAAGGAGTCGTAAGCCGTAAGCCGTAAGTTATAAGTGGTAAGTGGTAAGTGGTAAGTAAAGCCTGACTTCAGGCAATAAAAAAGGCAGCCATCGGGCTGCCTCTCTTTGCTCTGTCTTGAACTTAAAGCTTACAGCTCGAAGGCCATAAATGTTCCCGACATTGATTGGCATTTCCTCCATCCCTGGAGGTCACTTACAACTTCTTTTTAGCTTTCAGCTTCTAACTTAGCTAGTTCCGCTTTCTGCTCGGTTAGCTTCTCGATGTCGCGCTGGTATTCGGCTTGCTTAGCACGCTCTTTCTCAATCACGGCTGCAGGTGCTTTGGCAACGAAGCCTTGGTTAGAAAGCTTACCTTCGATACGCTTAAACTCACCGGCCGCCCTTTCTAATAGCTTGTCGATACGGGCCACCTCTTTGGCGACATCGATAAGACCAGCCATTGGGATAAGCAGTTCCATATCACCAATCAACTGAGTGGTAGACATAGGCGCTGTTTCACCGTCGGCAAGAACCGTCATAGATTCAAGTTTAGCTAAGGTCTTGAAGAAGGTTTGGTTCGCCTCGAGGCGCGCCTTGTCTTGCTCGCTCACGCCGCGAAGAAGGGCGTTAAGTGGCTTAGATGGTGCAATGTTCAGCTCGGCGCGAATATTACGTACCGCGGTGATCACTTGCTTAACCCACTCAAGATCTTCCATCGCAGTGTCATCAACCTTATCGGCTTGATATTCAGGGAACTCGGCCAACATCAGAGTATCACCCTCGACGCCAGCGAGCGGCTGTACACGCTTCCAGATAGTCTCTGTCAGGTAAGGCATCATTGGGTGCATCAGGCGCTGCATCTTCTCAAGCACTGTCACAAGTGTATGACGTGTACCGCGAAGCTGGGCTTCTGTGCCGCTCTGCATCACAGGTTTAGTCAGCTCCAGGTACCAGTCACAGAACTGGTTCCAGGTGAACTCGTAGATAGTATTTGCCGCTAAGTCGAAACGGTAGTTTTCCATGTGCTCGTCATAAGCTTTAACCGTTTCGTTGAACAGACCGATAATCCAGCGATCCGCAAGAGATAGTTCTAGTGTTCCGCACTTTCCATCAACAAGAAGTTGGCCACAATCTAATGGCTCGCCAATCGCATCTTCATCAGCATTTTCTGACTGAACTTCTGTGTTCATCAACACGTAGCGTGATGCGTTCCAGATCTTGTTACAGAAGCTGCGGTAACCGTCCAGACGTTTCATGTCCCAGTTGATGTCACGGCCTGTAGAGGCCATTGACGCTAGGGTGAAACGTAGCGCATCGGTACCGTGGGCTTCGATGCCATCACTAAATTCTTTACGGGTACTCTTCTCGATTTTTGCTGCAAGCTTAGGCTGCATCATGTTACCGGTACGCTTAGTCACCAGTGACTCAAGATCGATACCGTCAATCATATCTAATGGATCGAGTACGTTACCCTTAGATTTTGACATCTTGTTTCCGGCTTCATCACGGATAAGACCCGTAACATAAACCGTCTTAAACGGTACCTGTGGCTTGCCGTTTTCATCTTTGATGAAATGCATGGTCATCATGATCATACGCGCAACCCAGAAGAAGATGATGTCAAAACCCGTCACCAACACATCGGTTGGGTGGAAGGCTTTAAGCTCTTCGGTATTCTTTGGCCAACCCAGTGTAGAGAAGGTCCAAAGCGCAGAGCTGAACCAGGTATCGAGTACATCGTTGTCTTGGCGAAGTATCACTGAATCGTCAAGTTTATGCTTAGCACGAACTTCGGCTTCATCACGGCCAACATAGACCTTACCCGCTTCGTCATACCAAGCCGGGATACGATGTCCCCACCAAAGCTGACGTGAGATACACCAGTCCTGAATGTCACGCATCCAAGAGTTGTACATGTTTTCATACTGCTGTGGCACAAACTTAATGTCACCGTTATCAACGGCTTCCATTGCTGTTTTAGCCATAGGCGCAACAGAGACATACCATTGGTCGGTAAGCAGTGGCTCGATAACCACACCAGAGCGATCGCCATACGGCACTTTTAGTCCGTGTGGGTCGATCTTGCCCAATAAACCAAGCGTCTCAAATTCGGCAACAATGACTTTACGCGCTTCGAAGCGGTCAAGACCGGCATAACGCTCAGGCAGGCTGTTATCTAATTCATTGTTAGCAGTGCCGTCTGTGTTAACCACTTCTGCAGATGAACGAATCGCCGCATCGAAGGTTAAGATGTTATACATTGGCAATTCATGGCGCTTACCGACTTCATAATCGTTAAAGTCGTGGGCCGGGGTGATCTTCACACAACCGGTACCGAACTCCATGTCGACGTAATCGTCGGCAACAATCGGGATAAGACGGTTAACGACTGGCAGTAGGATGAACTTGCCGATCAGTGATGCATAACGCTCATCATCGGGATGAACCGCAACGGCACTGTCACCTAACATGGTTTCCGGACGCGTGGTCGCGACTTCAAGGTAGTCTTTACCATCGGCAGTTAATGCGCCTTCGGCGAGCGGGTAGCGGAAATGCCACATGCTACCTTGCTTCTCTTTGTTCTCAACTTCGAGATCTGAGATAGCGGTGTGCAGGGCTGGATCCCAGTTAACCAGACGCTTACCGCGATAGATAAGGTCATCTTCGTACAAGCGTACAAATACTTCCTGTACCGCTTCAGACATACCTTCGTCCATGGTGAAACGTTCACGATCCCAATCAACCGATGCGCCAAGGCGACGTAGCTGCTTAGTGATAGTGCCGCCGGACTCGTTCTTCCAGTCCCAGATACGGTCGATGAACTTTTCACGGCCTAAATCGTGACGATTTAACCCCTCTTCGGCGGCGACTTTACGCTCAACCAACATTTGAGTCGCGATACCCGCATGGTCGGTACCGACCTGCCAAAGGGTGTTTTTGCCCTTCATACGCTGATAACGAGTCAAGGTATCCATAATGGTATCTTGGAAGGCATGGCCCATATGCAGACTACCCGTCACATTTGGTGGCGGGATCATGATGCAATAGTTGCCCTGCGACTCATCGCCATGTGGCTTGAAGTAACCTTTCTCTTCCCAGCTTTGGTAGAGAGACTGTTCAATAGACTGCGGATTGTATGTTTTTTCCATGGGAGCGTGTGCTTCTCAAACTAAATTAAGTGGTTGTTTTGCTAAATCCTGAGTGTTCAATATCACTCCCAGGCTCCGATACTGCCGGTATCGATCGCGAGCGATCGTCTTATGGCCGGTATCGTTGGCAACGAAATCGATAATCTGACCAAAGTTTACCGCAAATGGGGGCACTTGGTCTGCAAGATTAATCAGAAGATGGCGATTTTTATTGGGACCCAGCTTATCGAAGCCGATTTCAACCGGAGCACCGGTGGTGGGTCCTTCCCCTTTCAAATTATGGGGAACGAAAGAACGTGGTTCAAACTGCCATAAAAGTTCATCGATGGCGTAAGCCTGCTCTCTATCCTGGCAGTGAAGATAAACCAGTTGCTGCTTTATAAATGCCTGTTGAGCCAGTTCACAAGCCAGATGAAACATTTGCTCTAATGCCGTTCCCGAGCTTCGAGGCTCAGTTGGCATAAGATAAAATAGGGTCTGTGTCATAGTTAGGCTTATTCAGCGGACGAAAGAGGAGATTTTACACAAAAACGGGGACGAGTTCAGCCTCTAATCTCTGTTTTATTTGCGGCTGCGGCTTTTATTTACCTCATGAAACTTCAAATGGAAGTTGTAGTCTAGTGGTTATCAATTGCTTGCAGCAGGCTAATGTGTAGATACTTCTGTGACACGCTGTGAATATGTCCCTATACGCTCTGCGATTTCATCCCTGAAATCGAAGGTCACAGCCGCGTTTACACCGAGGTGTTTGCTCTCTTCGATTTGATTCTATAGGTGAGTGCTAAGACGATTTTGTCGGATAGGCGGCACTTGTTGCCAAGTGCCGCCCTCCTAAGAACCCAGCGTGCAACTTTCACTGCACTGGGCTCAAGCCTCCACTAAGGCGTGTTACGTTACCCAGCTACCTACATTACATT